>Ga0070728_10007311_pt1 | contig 10118 bp, 7 predicted proteins | sample tdDd471_FD_66723 | JGI IMG/M metagenome (GOLD analysis project Ga0070728, IMG submission 66723) | Marine sediment microbial communities from the Atlantic coast under amendment with organic carbon and nitrate - tdDd47.1 | ecosystem: Environmental > Aquatic > Marine > Coastal > Sediment | place...
GGGGTAGAGACCGGATCAGCGTTCAACACGGAAGGCCCGCAGACGCAGCGCGTTGACGATCACCGACACCGAGCTCAGGCTCATCGCGGCCGCCGCGACCATCGGACTCAACAGCCACCCCGTGAACGGAAACAGTACGCCCGCAGCCAGCGGCACACCGGCGGCGTTGTAGCCGAACGCGAACAGGAGGTTCTGCTTGATGTTCCGCATCGTCGCGGCGCTCAACTCGCGCGCACGCACGATGCCTCGCAGGTCGCCCCGGACGAGCGTCACGGCGGCGCTCTCCATCGCGACGTCCGTCCCGGTCCCCATCGCGATGCCGACGTCCGCCTTCGCAAGCGCCGGCGAGTCGTTGATGCCGTCGCCGGCCATCGCCACCTTGGCGCCGCCCTCCTGGAGTCGCTCGATCGTCGCGAGCTTCTGATCGGGCAGGGCGTCGGCGATCACCTCGTCGATGCCCAGCGCTCGCCCGACGGCCTCGGCCGTCGCCCGGTTGTCGCCGGTCAACATCACGACGCGCAGACCGGCGCCGTGCAGGGCGCGGATGGCCTCCGGCGTGCTGTCCTTGATCGGGTCCGCGACCGCCAGCATGCCGATCAGCTGCCCGCCCGCAGCCAAGAACATGACGGTGGCCCCGTCACCCTGCAGCCGGGCGGCCTGCGCACGGTCGGCGTCCGACGCGACAACGCCAACCTGCTCCATCAAGGCAAGATTGCCGAGGGCGACGTCCTGCTGCTCGACCTGGCCCATGACGCCCTTGCCCGTCACGGACTCGAACGCGTCGACGTCCGACAACTGGATCTCGCGTTCACTCGCCCCATCGACGATGGCGCGCGCAAGCGGGTGTTCGCTGCGCGTCTCCAGGCTCGCGGCCAGGCGCAAGACGGCCGACTCGTCTGCTCCGGCTTCGCCGACGACCAGCACGCTGATCAGCCTCGGCTGTCCGAGCGTCAGCGTGCCGGTCTTGTCCACGACCAACGTGTCGATGGCACGAAGGCTCTCGATCGCCTGTGCGTTGCGGAACAGCACACCCAACCGCGCGCCCCGCCCCGTCGCCACCATGATCGACATCGGCGTCGCGAGGCCCAGGGCGCACGGGCAGGCGATGATCAGCACGGCGACCGCGTTGAGCAGCGCGTAGGCAAGGCGCGGCTCCGGGCCCCAGACGCTCCAGACGACGAACGCGAGCGCCGCACACGCGACCACGATCGGAACGAACCAGGCGGCAACGCGATCGGCAAGTCGCTGAATGGGTGCTCGGCTCCGCTGTGCATCGGCGACCATCTGGACGATCCGTGCCAACAGCGTTTCGCCGCCGACCTTCTCGGCCTCGATGGTGAGGCTTCCCGTGGTGTTGACCGTGCCGCCGATCACCTGATCGCCCGCCGCCTTGGCCACGGGGACCGGCTCGCCCGTGACCATCGACTCGTCGACGGTGCTGCCGCCCTCGACCACGATCGCGTCGACCGGAACGGCCTCGCCAGGACGAACTCGCAGGCGATCCCCCTTTCGGACCGACTCGACGGCGACCTCCTCCTCTGCGCCGTCGGAGCCGATGCGCCGAGTCATCTTCGGCGAGAGATCGAGCAACGCCCGGATCGCGGCGCCGGTGCTGCTCCGCGCGCGCAACTCCATGACCTGACCGAGCAACACGAGCGCCACAATCACCGCGGCGGCCTCGAAGTAGACGGCCACGCCGTGCACGCCACGGAAGCCCTCCGGGAACCAATCGGGCGCCACGAGCGCCAGCACGCTGTAGACGTACGCGACGGAGACGCCGAGCCCGATCAGCGTGAACATGTTGAGCTGCCAACGCCTGACGGAGTCCCAGCCCCGCGACAGCAGCGGCAGGCCCGCCCAGACCACCACCGGCGTCGCGAACGCCAGCTCCAGCCAACGCGAGAACCCACCGAACAGTCCGTGGATCGGCGCGCCGGGGAGCACCATGTCCCCCATCGCGAGCACGAGCAGCGGAACGGCCAGCGCCGCGCTCCAGACGAAACGGCGCCGCATGTCGCGGTACTCGGAGTCGTCCGCTTCGGCGCTCGCATCGACGGGCTCGAGCGCCATGCCGCAGATTGGGCAGGTTCCAGGCCCTGCCTGCTGAATCTCCGGGTGCATCGGACACGTGTAGGTTCCAGGGGGCGCCGGTCGATCGGTCCCGGCGGCGTGCCCTCCGGGAGGATGGGAGCCATGACCATGCCCGTCGGCGTGGGCGTGCTCGCCCCCATGGCAGCAAGTCTTGGACTCGGGGGCGCCGTGGTGATGTTCGTTTGCCATTGGATTCCGTTCGCGTTGCATGCCTACGCTGACGAGCGGACCGGGCGGACGTTACACCTACCGCGCCAGACGACGCCCCGTCAGGCCCCAGACGGCCTCGCGCAAGTACAGTCGAGACAGCCGTGTTCGGCGCAGGTGCGACAGGTGAGCTGCACCTCCCGGCGCAGGGCCGCCCGAGCGCGGTGCAGGCGAACGCGGGCACTCCCAGCACTGACGCCGCGATCCTTGGCGACCGCCCCGACGGACCGGCCCTCCAGGTCTACGAGGCGGACTAGCTCTGCATAGTCCGGATGGATGAGCGGCAGCAACCCCTCGATGCAGACGCAGAGGTCACGCTGTAGGGCGGTATCCGGAGGCGCCTGCAAGAGGTCGGAGTCGTCCTCGAGGCCGGGGAGCTCCCGCGCCCGCCGGCGATGCCAATCCACGACGGCATTCCGGAGGACCCGGTAGAACCAGGCCACGATGCTGTCCTCGTCGCGCACGCCCTCGACGTGCTCGACGCTGCTCGCGAACGCGTCCTGCAGGACCTCCTCTGCCTCCTCGCGAGAGCCGATCCGCCGCTCGACGAACGCCAGAAACTGGCTACGGCTGGCGAGCAGGATCGAGAGGCGTTGACGATCTGCGGAATCGGGCATGACTCTATTGACCTACGACCGTAGCCGCTCGCCGTGACCTACGGCTCGCCATATCCGGCCAAGGCCCCGCCGCCGCCTAGCAGCCCCCGGCACGGGCCTTGCTGATCCGATGCCCGGCACCTGCCCCTCACAAGAGGGGAGCCCGCCGCATCCGCGTCAGCCCAACTCCACTCCGATGCTGGGCCCGACCGAGCATTCCAGCCCGATCCAAAGGAGGACACCAGAATGTCGTTGATCCCCTCTGCCTTCCTCACCGCAACCGCGACCGCACTGCTCTGCGTACCGATGGCCGCCCAGCACGGTGACCACCATGGCCACCAGAATCCGGCCGCCAAGGTTGCGAGAACTGGTGACCCCTACCCGTTCGAGACGTGCCCCGTGTCCGGCAAGAAGCTCGGAGCCATGGGCGACCCCGAGGTGAAGGTCTACGACGGTCGCGAAGTGCGCTTCTGCTGTGGTGGCTGCACCGGCAAGTTCGAGAAGGACCTCGACGCCAGCCTCGCCAAGCTCGACCAGAAGATCCTCGCCGACCAGCGCCCCATCTACCCGCTGACGAAGTCAGTGGTCTCGGGGGAGAAGCTGCCAGAGAAGCCGGTCAGCATGGTTCTCGGGAACCGCCTCATCCTGGTGGACACGGCAAAGGAAAAGGCCACGATCCTGAAGGCGCCCGAGAGATACCTGAAGCTGCTGGACGACGCCGTGAAAGCCGCTCAGGGCAAGGACTACCCGCTGAAGAAGTGCGTGGTGAGCGACGAGCCGCTCGGAAGCATGGGCAAGGCCAAGGATGTGGTCGTCGCCGGCCGCCTGATCCGCCTCTGCTGTGCAAGCTGCACGAAGAAGCTCGAGAAGACACCTGCCGCGTTCCTTGCGACCATCGACAAGGCGGCGGCCGACAAGTCACCGGAAGAGCCTCGGGACGGCAAGAAGGAGTAGCCACCTGCTCGAGGACCGGTCGCTGGACGTACCCGGAACCGATCCTCGGACATGCCCAAGATCATCCGCCCGATCTCGCTGGCGCCTTCGCCACGGTCCGTGGGTAGTTTCTGTCGCAGTGACGAGCCGTCACGACGACGACTCGCGACGGAACGAGCGTGCAACGACACCCAGATGAACCGACCCGCGTGGAGCCTGCTCCCTCACCTTGCCGCAATCTCGATCGCTGCATCGCATCGATGCGCTGCGCAGGCCCGAGCGATCCAAGGCGATGACCCCGTCCGCTACGAACTCGTCATCGCTGCGACCCCCGGTGCGCCGGCGGGGACACAGACGACCGTGCTCACGGTCAACGGAACGTCTCCCGGGCCGGTGCTGCGATTCCGCGAGGGCGACCTCGCCCGAATCACCGTCAAGAACCGGCTGCCGTCCGATGAGACCTCCATCCACTGGCACGGACTGCTCGTGCCGAACGAGATGGACGGGGTCCCCTACCTGACGACCCCTCCGATCCCCGCCGGTGGTGAACACACGTTCGAATTCCGGCTTCGGCAGTCCGGCACCTATTGGTACCACTCGCACACGGGCCTGCAGGAGCAACTCGGCGTGCAGGGCGCCATCGTCATCGAGCCGAACGAACCCGACGTGGCGTTCGATCGAGAGCACGTCGTCGTGCTCGCCGACTGGACCGACGATGATCCGACCACGGTCATGCGCTGGCTGATGCGCGGCAGCGAGTGGTATTCCGTGAAGAAGGGGACGCAGCAGTCTCTGCTCGGAGCCTGGCGGCGAGGCGCCGTCTCGAACTACTTCGAGCGTGAGGGAGACCGCATGCCCGCGATGGACCTGTCGGACGTGGCCTACGACGCGTTCCTGGCCAACGGCAAGCGAGAACTGCGACTCGATGCCCGCCCTGGGGAACGCGTGCTCTTGCGCCTCGTCAACGCGGGAGCCTCGACCTACTTCCACGTCGGCGCCGGCGAGGGCAACCTGACGATCGTCGGCAGCGACGGCATTCGCGTACAGCCGGTCGAAGTCCGTCGACTGCTGATCGGCATGGCCGAGACGTATGACGTGCTGGTCACGATGCCAGCGGATCGATGCACGCTCGAGATCCGGGCCACGGCGCAGGATGGCAGCGGGCACGCGTCGATGCTCTTGGGCGAAGGCCCCCTGATCGAGGCGGTCGACCCGCCGCGCGCCAACCTATACGTGATGGACGAAATGCTCGCCGCCGGACTCGCGAGCCAGATGCCCAAGCGAGCGCTCGAAGCCGCAACGGCGGAGCGCCCGTTCGCGCCGTACGGCCTGCTGCGAGCCGTCTCCGACACGACCATTGTCGGCCCCGACACAGAAGTCCGCGAACTGACCATGCGCCTCACCGGCGACATGCGCCGGTATCTGTGGGGGTTCGACAACGAGACGTTGGCCGAGAACTCGACGATCCGCGTCCGCAAGGGCGAGGTGCTGCGCATCGAGCTCATCAACGACACGATGATGCACCACCCTCTGCACCTGCACGGTCACTTCTTCCGAGTGCTGAACGGTCAAGGTGAACGCTCGCCTCTCAAGCACACCGTAGACGTTCCCCCGATGGGCAAGCGCACGATCGAGTGGATCGCCGACGAAGAGGGCGGAGACTGGTTCTTCCACTGCCACCTGCTCTACCACATGGATGCCGGCATGGCCCGCGTCTTCAGCTACGAGCAGGATCCGACCTACCGCCCCACCGTCGATCCGAAGCTCCTGGAACCGGCCTACCTGTTCTTTGATGCCACCGTGCAGAACCACATGACCATGGGCCGCGCGATGCTCATGAAGGGGCGGAACGACGTCTTCGCCCGATGGGACATCGGGCTGCCATCGGCGTTCGGTGACGATCACCAGAGCGGCGGGCACGAAGACAACATCGAGATCGACCTAGGATGGTCCCGCTACATCGATCGGAACTTCGCCACCGAGCTCGGCTGGCGGTATGCCGACGGCGATGGCGCAACGAGCCGCGCGTTCGCCGGCTTGCGCTATCGACTTCCCTACCTCGTGATGTCGAACCTCAGCGTGGACAGCCGCGGAGACTTCCGCATCACGCTCGACAAGGGCCTACAGATCACTGACCGGCTCGGTGTCGGAGTTTCTGTCGAATACGACACCAACACGCAGTTCGAATCGCTCGTCGGCATCGACTACACGCTCACTCAGAACCTGGGCTTCTCGACCTCGTATCACTCGGACCATGGCTATGGCCTCGGCATGGTCTTCACCTTCTGATTGCCAACTACTCCAAAGCAAAGATCTCCAACATGAAAACCCTCCAGTCCAAGCTTCCCCTGCTCGCACTCGCCCTGTTCGCGGCCTGCGCGTCGGGCCCGAGCGCAGACGTCATCCCCTACACGAGCGACCTCTGCATCGTCACCGACAACAAGCTCGGTTCGATGGGTGATCCCGTCGTCAAGGTCTACGGAAACCAGGAGGTCAAGTTCTGCTGCCGCCCGTGCGTCAAGGAGTTCGAGGAGGACCAGGAGCGATTCCTCGCGAAGCTGAAGAAGTAGAGACCGGTGTTGCCGCACGACGACCGGCGCGCACGCGCCGGCCCGTGTTCGCCGCGCGGAGACCGTGCGGAAGACGAAGCGGCGTTCATCTACCGCCCACATGCGAACCGTCCCATGCGACCTAGCCCCCATGCCCACGCAGCATCACTGCTCATAGCACTCGCAGTCTCCTTGCTCGGCAGCTGCTCGACGATCCGGACCAGTGGACGCTCAGACTTCGACCTCAAGACGATCAAGCGCTACGCGTGGCTCAACCCGCCGAGCTTCTCAGGAGAGGCCGTGGAGAGATCGGAGAAACGTCTGCTCACCGAGACGCGAAGCGCGATTGACAATCACCTGCAGCGCCTCGGAGTCAGGCCATCCACCCACGAGGAGGCAGAGGTGCTTGTCACTGCGACCCTGGACCTTGCCGTGCGACTACGCCTGAACGACTTCGACTACGACCTCTTCGCTGCCGAAAACGAGGAAGTGGGCACGTTGACCATCACGTTCTTCGACAGAGGTCCACGGCAAGCCTGGACGGGCCGCTGCCGCCACACGCTCCGGACCGCTTCTCGAAGCGAGCGGCCAAGCCCAATGGAGTTTGTTCCAACAGGTCAAACGCGCGACTGGCGCATCGCCCAGATGGTCGAACGCATCCTGTCGCGTGCCACCACTGAGTGAAGCGACACCTGCGAGCCGTTCGCCCAATCGGCGCGCTAGCGATGGACCTCAGCGCAGTTCGTAGTCGACGATCTTCTTTCGGAGCGTGGTCGGCGAGATGTCCAGGAGTTGCGCCGTCCGCGTGATGTTCCATCCCGTCGTATCCAATGCACGGCGGACGTGGTCCCGCTCCACCTCCCAGAGCTTCTTGACCTGACCACCCTCGGCCACGGCTTCGGGAGAAGGCCGCGGCGGCGAGATGTCCACCTCCTCGATCACGTCTGCTCGGGCAAGCGCCACGGCACGGGTGAGCACGTTCTCCAGTTCGCGAACGTTGCCAGGCCACGAATGCAGCTCGAGCTGCTTCAGAGCCGCCTCCGAGATCGCGGCGACCTCGCTTTCCAGACGTCGCCCGATCCGGTGTAGGAGGTGCGTGGCCAGGATCCGGATGTCTCCAGGTCGCTCCCGGAGCGGTGGAATCTCGAGCCGCGCCACCGACAAGCGGTACAGCAGGTCTTCCCGGAACTCACCCCGCTCCACCATCTCTGCAAGGTCACGATGGGAGGCCGCGAGCACCCGCGCCTCGAAGGAGACGCTGCGGTTGCCCCCCACCCGCTCGAACGCTCGCTCCTGCAGAGCCCGCAGGAGCTTCGCCTGGAGCTCGAGCGGCATGTCGCCGATCTCGTCGAGGAAGACCGTGCCCTTCCCTGCATCCTCGAGCCTGCCGGGCTTCTTGGCATCCGCCCCGGTGAACGCTCCTTTTTCGTGCCCGAACAGCTCACTCTCGAGGAGCGTGGGCACGATTGCCGCGCAATTGATCGCCACGAACGGCTCGGTCGGCGATGACGCGTTGTGGATCGCTCGAGCCACGAGCTCCTTGCCCGTTCCGCTCTCGCCTTCGATCAGCACCGTGACCTGACTCCTGGACAGCAGCCCAACCTGCTTCAGGAGCTCCAGGATGCGTCGATCTGCCCCGATGATCTCATCCGGATGCTCCGCACCCGGCGTGATCGGGACGAGGTCCGCCCGCTGTGTCAGCGGTCGACGCTGCCGGCGCCGTTGCCGGCACTTCTCGATCGCGACGAGCACATCCTCCACCGCCAGCGGCTTGCGGACGTAGTCCAGGGCACCGATCTGGATCGCCTCGATCATCGACTTCATGTCCTGAACCCCGGTGATCATGACCACCTCGGGCGCTTCCGCGGCATCGATCAGGTCCTTCAGGACCCGCACCCCATCGCGATCGGGCAGGCGGAGATCGAGGAAGACGATATCCGGCCCGAAGTCGCGCACCGCCTCATCAGCCGCTCCGCCCTTCGTGCGCGTCGCGACGGCGTGCCCCTGTTCTTCCAGGAGGATCTGCAGCGACCGACAGATGGCCGCATCGTCATCGACGATCAGGATGCGAAGCGTGTCGTGCTGGCTCTGGCTCATGGGGTAACTCGATTCGGAACACGGCACCCGCGACCTCACCGTGATCATCCAGACGATTCGCGGCGCTCACACGGCCGCCATGGTATTCGACGATCTTCCTGACGATCGCGAGGCCGAGCCCCGTCCCCTGCTCGCGGGACGTGAAGAAGGGCTGGAACAGTCGCTCGCGGTTGTCTTCCGGAAAACCCGGACCGTCATCCGACACTTCGAGGACTACCAGGCGCGCCGACACGTCGAGCGAGACCGCAACGTCAATCTGCCCGTTCGGTCCGGTTGCGGCCATCGCATTCTGAAGGAGGTTGACGAGCACCTGCCGGATCCGCTCCGAGTCGATCCGAACCTCCAGTGCCTCGTGACCGTCCAGAACACGGATACGGCAGCGAAGTTTCCCGGCCTCGTTGTCGACCTCCTCGAGAGCCGCGACGACCACATCCCGAAGTCGATGCACGCGGTAGTCCATCGACAACGGCCGACTCAGGGACAGCAGGTCGCTGAACATTCGCTCGAGGCGGGCGACCTGCTCCTGCGCGATCTCGGCGAGTTCGACGTGCCTGCTTCCGGCCGGCAGCCCCGCGCGGATGGCGTGGAGGTTCAGCTTGATCGATGACAGCGGGTTGCGCATCTCATGGACCACGGCCGAACTCATCTCCCCCATCGCCGCCAAGGTCTCGGAATGCACGATCCGCTGCCGAGCCTGCGCCAACTCGTCGAGCATCCGGTTGAGCGCTCGACCTACCGCATCCACTTCGGGCTGGGCCAGGGGCAGGACGCGGGCAGCGTGGTCGCCACCGCCGACACGATGCGCGACGCGAACCAACTGCTGCAGCGGAGCGGTGAGCTGACGAGCTCCCACTCGCACGATCAGGATCACGATGACGGCAACCGCGAGAGCGGTGATCCCCGCCCTCCAGCCGAGTTCGGGAAGCCAGGCCAAGGCCTCGGTCGCGTCCTGCTCGAGCAGCAGCACCCAGTCCATCTGGGGGAGTGACGTGAAGCCACCGACGACTTCACGACCGTTGGCATCGGGGTACAGCGCCGCCCCCGACTCACCTAGTCTCGCCCGCCGAAACCCGACGGTGTCGATCCGGGTCTCCAGCGCATCACCGAACTCACGGCCGCCGGACTCGGTCAACACGCGTCCCTCCGACGACACCAGGTAGCAGCGACTATTCGACAGCCCTGCGCCAGCATCCGACAGGATGTGTTCGAGTTCCGCCTCGTCGAGCGCGGTCAGCACGAAGCCCGTGACGGCACCATCCTCTCCCATCACCGCAGCACCGAAGTGCATGCCCAGCCGCCCGTTCTCGTGCCGGTGGATGCGCCCGGCGGCCCCGGAGGTCGAGGCCCGAACGGCCTGCTGGATGTCTGACCGGCCGAAGTCCTCGATGCCGTGGACGTCAGTGCCCGCTCCCGCCAGTTCGCGCCACTCGAGGTCATAGAGCCCGACCGACTCGTAGAGACCATACTTCGCCACGAACTGCTGCAGCAGAGCGGTCGTGCCATGGTCCGCGCGACCTCGCGACCCATCGGCCGTGCACCGATGGCGCACGGCCGGACAGTTCGCCAGAAACCCGGCATCTGCCAGCCGCTCACTGAACCAGAGTTCGAGCTGACGCGCGCGAGAGGCCGCAAGCTGAGCCAGCCT
>Ga0070728_10007314_pt1 | contig 10116 bp, 8 predicted proteins | sample tdDd471_FD_66723 | JGI IMG/M metagenome (GOLD analysis project Ga0070728, IMG submission 66723) | Marine sediment microbial communities from the Atlantic coast under amendment with organic carbon and nitrate - tdDd47.1 | ecosystem: Environmental > Aquatic > Marine > Coastal > Sediment | place...
TGGTCTTCACCCTGCAACATTGCGCCAATTTCGGGTTTAAAACCTTCAGGCAAGGAACTTGCTTCAACAGAATGTACCAGCTCTTCAAGACGTTCGCCAAAAGCGTCTGCCGGTTTCAACTCGACTGTGAATTCGTCGCCATCCTGATGATCTACCAAGGCATTTTCCAGAGCGGGCATCAACAAACCGTGACCATGAATGTACCATGGGGGATTGTTTTCTTCGGTTGCATAGACTTCTTTTCCATCATGATCAGTAAATGTATAACTAAAACGGACGTAAACGTGATTTTCAATTTTCATTATTTTCTCCTTGGCAGAAAGGTTTGACGTTTTAATTGGGTTGGTAAAAACCAATAGCTGCGAAGTCTTAACTCATTTTGAGAAAAAAGGCAAGGATATGGGTCGGCTTTGAAGATGGTAAGTGAAATTTTTATTTGTTCTAAATTACCGGATTAATTACAGATGGCGTTTTATTTAGAGATTAATATCATCAAAGATTGCCACCAGATGTAAACTGCGCGTACGATACAGTGTTATGCGAAGTTCTCTCTCAACCGATTTGATGTATGAATTTTCGATCAATGAACCACCTTTTTCAGACAAAAGATGAAACTTTTCCAGCCATTCACCGTTTAGGGCAAAATAATCGGGATATGTTTCTCTGGCGCTTTGGTTCAGTAATTCATTGCGGTTTTTATTGAACATTCTTTCAAAGGCAGGGTTGACCTCGACAAACTTGCAATCAACCGGATAACCTTTTTTATCGGCAATTATTTTATGATAGGCAAAACCAAGTGGCATTTCTCTGGATAGAGAAATGTAATTTTCTTCGCTCTGAAGCAGAGCCTGTGTGCGGTCGTTAACCATCCTCTCAAGTTCTTTGCGATAGGAACTATTTTCTTTTTTAAGCCTGATCTGTTCTTCTTCCAGAATCTTCATGCGGATAGCATTGGAAACCACCCTCAGCAGCATTTCTCTGGAAATTGGTTTGCTAAGATAGTCAAAAGCACCTTTCCTGACAGCTTGTACAGCGGTTTCAACCGTTGGCTGTCCAGTCATCAGGATAACTTTTACTTCGGGGGTTATTTCCTGTATCTTTCTTAAAAGATCCACACCGGATGCTTTTGGTAAAAGAATATCCGAGATTACTACGTCGAATTGATAGTTTTTAAGAAACTGCATTGCCTCTTCCGAGTCCTCTGCAGTATGCACATCATATTTTTCATTGCGCAAAAACTCACCTAATGTCAGGCGCATCCCATGCTCATCGTCAACTACCAGAATTCGCTTCATAATCCCTCGCTTAGTTATATTTCATTGCAGACATAAATACTTCATTTTCAGGGATACAACAATACTTCACAAACAAAATTCCCGCAGGTTCAAGAGTCACGTCCGCGGATGATATCTTTGTCCCGCAAATCCTCTTCTATACTACACCACCATGGTCTTAAAGTTCACCGATTATGTCAATGTTTTTTGTGATAATTTTAACAATACGGCCCAATTTAAAATTACCCGGTTTCGATAATTCCTACTGATATTCCTGTAACCAGTTGGATAAAGGTTCGAAAACCATCTGTTGAGCATAATCTGAAATGTACATATCCGCGTGTGCCATTTGAACTTCTTCGGTGCCACACATAATACTCTCTTTAACTTTGCTGGAAACGGCTGAAAGCACGCTTAAAGCAGTGGCCGGAGGAACTATGCCATCTGCATTCGAGAGCATACAGAGTAAAGGATTTTCAACATTTGACAGATCGGCCGCGACATCTTTTCCATCTACAACCAGATATTTATGTCCGATCCACTCGGCAATTTCGCGGTTTAAGACCGGGTTTGGATCTTCTACCGTTTGAGCAAGCATTTCAGGCTTGGAAATGTCGGTAATTTCCGGGTGTAGGTAGATGGAAAGCAGCAGAGGCAATTTTTCCAGAACGGGCAGGGCCAATCTGGCCAGGGTTCTGGTGCCACAGATCCTTAACATTCCTGCAAGTCTTGGTGATGAAAAAGCTATTTTCAGAATCGGATGAATATCTACCCAGGTTAAAGGTGCGCCGAGGGTGACAATCGAGCCCAGTTTTTCAGTTCCACAAATTGCAGAATAACTATAGACAATTGTACCACCTAGTGAACAGCCGATGATGTCCAGCAGTTTGTTGTCGCTAAGACAGTGTTCAATAGCAAAATCCACTGCAACCGGGAGATCCACCAGGGAGACTTCTTTCAGCCCATAGCGTTTTTTGCCACCGATCTTTTTACTATCGCCCTGGGTTCGTAAATTTACTGAGAATATTTCAAAGCCTGCCTCGGCCAGATATTCTTCCATTGACAAACCTCTTGGATGATAGCCGAAAATAAAGGCGTTCATCCCATAACCCGGAACAATCATCAGTGGTTTTAGTTCAGGATTTCTCTTGCTTTGATCATAGCTATGCTTGATCGCCAATTCCCAGCCATCATGGTTATTTACAAAGTGCATCCGCGAATACATGATTTCCTCCATATTGAAGTATTGCAGAATTATAGATAATATATCGATTTTTTCCAATATATTTCAGTTTTTGGAGCTGATTCAGCTGAAATGATTAACACGGTGCTTATATCATGGTATTCTTACATTCAACTCATAGCTTGTGATCTACCCCAAAATCAATGTTTCGAGACACTTACCGCCATGATCAAAAGTACCCTGTGAAAACAGCCAAATTTATTATCTACGGGTTAATTGCTTGCATTTTATTATGCAATTAATCAGACGTTTCTATAATTTGAGCAAAAACACCTTATTATAAGTTCTTGACTCTTAACAAATGAAGGTTAGAATCTTCACATGCAACTTTTTAATCTCGGTTAAGGGAGGCTTTCTTTCTTTTTATCATTGCTACCTTGCCGTTTTCAAAGGAGGAAAGGGAATGACCATAAGATTTTTTTCACTGCTGGTGTTAATTATGGTTTTGTCAATTTCAAGTAGTTATGCAGAGAATATGGACTATGCTGCGGTATACAAAAAGGCCTCTGGCTCGGTGGTATTTGTGGCGGCCTTTACTGAAGAGAGCAAGATACAGCAAGGCTCTGGTTTTATCATCTCAAAAAGTGGCCTGGTTGTTACCAATAGCCATGTGATATATTTTGATGATGATAAAAAGGCTGCCTCACGTATTGTGCTGTATTTGAAACCGGAGAAGATTACCGGCAGACAAAGTGATGATCTTACCAGACGCTATGATGCCAAACTGGTTGAGTACAACAAGAATCTGGATCTGGCACTATTAAAGATAATTGATCCTCCTGCAAACTTACCCGTATTAAAATGGGCCGATCCTGCTGGAACTGTTGTCGGTATTTCCACTGCTGCAATTGGGCATCCGGTTGGTGGTACCAGATGGTCTTTAACAACGGGCAGGATCTCCGGTAAAATCAGCGATTTCAACAATATTAAAGGTCGCCAGATGATTCAGATGGAAAATTCGCTCAATCCGGGAAATTCCGGTGGCCCGCTGATTAATGCTGAAGGTCAGGTAATTGGGGTAAATACTGCCACCATGCGTGAAGGGCCCAATGGTTTTGTAATAGAAGGAATTAACTTCGCCATTTCAGGCAAAACCGCGATGAACTGGCTTAACAAGAGAGGAACAGCCGCAAAACCTGAAACGCGGAATAAGAAACTTGCTCCCAAAGTTATAGTTGAAGAGAAGAAACGCTCTTTTAATGCAGAGAAAGCCAAAAAGGTTGAGAAGAAGATCGAGAGCAAAGTGGAAAAGAAGGTAGAAAAGAAAGTTGAGGAAAAACCAGTCAAACAAGCGCAAAAAGAAAGCAAAAAAGACAAAAATAAGGATAAAATTGAACCCGGAAAGGTTTTTACACCGAATGATATTGAAAAAATGATGGATAAAATGGTAGATGATATGGAGGAAGAGTTTAAACAGCACAGACGACAATACAAGAGATATTAATATCGTTATTAAAATTAACAGACAAGGAATTTGAAAATGCATTTCACCCAGATTCGTATCACTATCGTTCTCGCTATTATGCTTGTGATGGCAATTTCCGGATGTGCCCAGAAAGAAATCCGCAAACCGGCTCCGCCCCAGATGCCGGACTGGTGTAAACACACTTCCGGCACTCTGGATAGTCAGGACAGTGGCAGGTTGATAGTTGGTATTGGTCAGATAAGTGGCATCAAATCCATTGAAATGGCCAGAACCAATTCCGATGGTCAGGCCAGAACTGAAATCGGTCAACTATTAACAGAATATCTTGATGAACTTCTGGAACTTTACGAAGATTACCAAGGCGAAGATGGAAACGAAACCAGCTCTGAAGAGCTTACGGAGGCCAGAGAGTTCTTTGCCAAACTTAACGTACGTTCGGCAGCTATCGAAGACAGATATTTCGATGAAGGAAATAATATCTGGTATTCCAAATCTGTTGTCAAGCTGGATGACTTTGTGAAAATGCTGATTCAGGACACAGTCTTTTCCACCAGATTGAATGAGTTTCTAAAGATTAATGCAGCACTGGGCTTTGACAAGCTGCCACAATATGGTAAATAAAACAGAGTTTGATTAACATTAAAATTATGGGAGAAAAATTATGCGTAGGAATTTTATTTTGATTTTGGCAGTGATGATGATCTTTACCGGTGCTTTTGGTTGTGCAACAGGTAAAACTGTTACCCGTGTTTCTTCTGACAAAATTACCGATCTCTCCGGCAGATGGAACGATACCGATTCCCAGCAGGTGGCCCAAGCTATCGTAACAGACTGTCTGGCCCAGCCCTGGCTCAGTGTCTGGAAAGAAACCAACACCGGCAAGCCGACTGTTATTGTAGGTAGAATTTTAAACAAAAGCCACGAACACATCAATGTTGAAACATTTGTCAAAGATATTCAGAAATCACTGATCAACTCCCAGAGAGTGAAATTCGTATCTTCATCCGTGGAACGTGGCGATGTTCGTGGTGAACGTTTACAGCAGCACAACGGTCATACCTCAGAGCAGACACAGGCAGGAGCCGGACAGGAAATCGGTGCCGAATTCATGATGAAAGGTTCTCTTTTGACCATTCCCGATGAAGAGGGTTCAACCAAGGTTATGTGGTATCAGATCAATGTCGAGCTGCACAACATTACCAGTACCGAAATAGTCTGGATCGGCCAGCATAAAATCAAAAAAGTTATCGAACGCTAATCTGATTATCCCCCCTACATAAATAGGGGGGATAATTTTTTATCTGTGTTGTACAGTCCGCTGATCATCTGGTCACCTGATAGTCAGCTTGATCTAAAATGAAATCTGCCTTAAAATTACACATAATAGCGATATTTCAATAGGAACAATTAATGTTACGAAGCATATTTAACTGGTTTTGTCTGATTGCAATTTTGGCTTTAACGACCTCCGCTTGTGCAACCCACTCGGAATTGCGTCGCACCATGGTGGATGATGTGCGTTTTGGTGAATACCAGAATGCCTACAAGGCGCAACAGAAGCTGATGAGCAATGATGCTAAAAAAGATCTGGTGATGAACCTGATGGACAAGGCCATGCTGTTGCATTTGCAGGGAAAATATGCCGAGAGTAATGAAGTTATTGAACAGATTAAACTGAAACTTGACGAACTCTTTGGTGTTCAGTGGGGCAGCGAGCTTGCAGCCTTGGCCTGGAACGATTCTGCCAGAACCTTTGAAGGTGAAGAATTTGAAGGTGTGATGATTCATACCATTTCAGCTTTTAATTATCTGCATTTGGGAGATCTCGAAAACGCCGCAGTTGAATCGAGACAAATAAACCATCGTTTACAGGTCTATGTTGACAAACTTGCCAAAAACAAAGTTAGGACCAGCTATACACAGGATCCTTTTGCCCAGTATCTCTCGGGGATGATTCAGGAAGCCATGCAGGAATATAATGATGCCTTTCGATCATACGAAGATGCCCTTGAGGGTTATGCAAAAATCGGCAAGATCATGGAAGTCTCGGCCCCCGATGCACTGAAAGCCGGAGTTTTACGCACCGCCAGAATTTTAGGATATCAGGAGGCCATTGAGAAATACGAGCCTTTATATGGTAACTGGCCCGCTGCCGATCCTGCCTTCTGGCAAGGTAAAGCAAAACTGATTGTAATTGCATCTCTTGGTGAAGTGGCGCATAAGGTTTCAAAAAAATGGATTGTTCCCGATCCCGAGTTTGATACGATTGTGGTTACCTACCCGGCATTTGAGCGTGGTTCATTTCGTGCCAGACATGCTACTGTTCAGGCAGATGGTATTGAGGTCGAGGCCATGCCTGCCAATAATATTTCCACCCTTGCCATGAAAATGCTGGATGACAAAAATGCCCAGATCAAAGCCCGTGCAATTGCCAGAGCTTTGATAATGTATGCTGCAAAAAAGGCAACCAAGGTTATTGCTAAAAAATCCAAGAACAATACAGTAAAGGCTGTGTCCTTTTTGGCCAATCTGGCCTTGAACGTGGTCGATGTTGTCAAAGAGGCCGATACCAGAAGCTGGATGACTTTGCCTGATAATTTCAGGTTGGTGGAAATTCCGATTGAACCGGGTCAGCAGGAAGTGGTGGTTACTATTCATGGTAATGGCATGAAAGATGTACAAAAGTTCGTTCTACCGTTTTACGCCAACGAAAGCAGGTTTTTAATAGTCAGAGGACGCGAGCCCGGATCGGCCAATCCCGACAAACCTGCCGAACCGGTTGATACAATCAAACCCGGTGATAAAGATGCACCGGCTATTTCTATGTTAAATGACTAAAGTTTAAACATAATTTCAGAGGAAAGGTTCAGATGATGAAAAACCTTAAAATGATCCTGTTAATTTGTTTGATTGCGCTGGCTTTTATCAGTTGCAAAAGCGCACCGGAAATCCCCGAATGGGTTAATTCCGGTAAAAGCCCGGTGAAATACAAACCATTGTTGTATATGGTAGGGATTGGAGAAGGCCCCGATCTGGTGAGTGCCAAAGATAACGCCAGAGCCGAAATCGCCAAGCAGTTCTCGCTGAAAATCGAGCAGAAAATGCAGGTGATGGAGAGCTACAAAGGTGTGAACAATGAAAACGGTTCAAGCTGGATCATGAAAACGGATATCAACGACCTGACAAGGACATATGTTTCAGAAACGGTCAACGGTATCGAGGTTCCTGAAATCTGGGAAGATAAAAAAAATAATCGCTTCTATGCCTTTGCCGTACTAAGACGCAGCCCCGCGATGATTCGCCTGCAGGAGAAAGTCACCGATCTGGACGACAAAATCAACGGAAACGTAAAGCTGTCTAAGAAAGCCACCGACACTCTACAAAAAATCCGCCCGCTGGTAAAATCGTTTGAGTTGATGAAGGAAAGAGTTATTGCCAACCAGCAGCTTATGGTTGTGAATTATGCCGGACAGGGTATTGAGCCAGATGTTTCACCTGCCCAGCTTGATAACATGCTGAGTGAGTCGCTGCATAATCTTAGAATAAGTATTGAATGCGAAGGTGCCGAGAATGTGCAGATTAAAAATGCCATTATGGAAAGCCTGAACAATGGCAGAATCAGTGTCAGCAAAGAAGGTGAAAAAAGCCAGATTCTGGTAAAGGGTTTAGTCAGCATCAAGCAAACCAACAAAAATAACAAGACCGGCTACACCTTTGTGAAAATAAACGCATCACTTTCCTTGATTAATCAGGAGGATGGTCGTACCTTCGGGCAGGTGGAACACACCATGCGCGATGGAGCAATGAACCTTGAAGATGCGCAATCGAAAACCATGACCAAACTTGTCATGCAGATCGTGCAGAAATTCAACAGCACCCTTTACGATTACCTGAGCCTTTAGGAAACACATTACATGGCCAAACGCCGCTTGCTAGAAATCTTTCACTGGCCACTGTTACTGACAGTAATATGTATTTTGGCGTTTGGTCTCTTTAATTTGTTTTCGGCATCCTATGGCTCCAGACCGGGTTACTTTTTTTCCCAGATGGTCTGGGCCGGTATTGCCTTTGCACTGGCATACATTACCTACATTATAGATTATCGGATATTTGAACGAACCGCATATATTATGTATGCGGTTGTGCTGATCTGTCTGTTGATTGTGCTGTTTTCCAGACCAATTGCGGGGTCTCACAGATGGATAGTGCTGGGGGCATTGCGTTTTCAGCCAAGCGAGTTGATGAAAATTGTGATGGTTTTGACCTTGGCCAAGTATTTTCACAACAATATTGCGCCAAGTGGCGGTTATACGATCTGGACTTTAAAAACGGCATTGGCATTGTTGTTTGCACCGATGATACTTATTCTGCTGGAACCGGATCTTGGAACCTCTCTGCTGATTTCCGCGATTGCCTTTACTATCTTTTTGTTTGTCAAGATTAACCCCAAAACCCTTTTGATACTATTTGTAATTGCGATCATCTCTGTGCCGATATCCTGGAACTATGTGCTGAAGGATTATCAGAAAAAGCGTATCCAGACGCTTTTTGATCCTGACAGCGATCCACGTGGCACGGGTTATCACCGCCGACAATCCATAATTGCTATCGGTTCCGGTCAGTTTTCCGGCAAGGGATTTAAAGAGGGAACACAAACACAGTTAAGGTTTTTACCGGAACAGCATACCGATTTCATTTTTTCCGTCTGGGCGGAAGAACAGGGTTTTGTTGGTGGTTTTGTGCTCTTGTCGCTTTATCTTTCGCTGATTTTATCGGGCTTGCATATTGCCAGTAAAGCTAGGGAGAAATTCGGTGCGCTTGTTGCTGTTGGGGCATCTGCCATTATTTTCTGGCAGATTGTGATTAATATTGGCATGGTTGTGGGGCTGTTACCGGTGGTGGGTGTAACACTGCCATTTATGAGCTACGGCGGTACTTCACTTGTAATAACTATGATTTGTGTGGGATTACTGCTTAATATTTATGCCAGAAGGTATCTTTTCTAGAATTTGTTCTTCTTTCAAACTCATTGGGGTTTATTATTGTCTTGTCAGTAAGATGAAGGCGGGAATCAGATAAGGATTCAGATGTTTAAAACATATGTCTATTTAGCTGTAATGTTGGGTTTTCTTCTGTCAGCCTGTTCTGAAGGTGAAATCCCTGTAGATGGAGATTTTGATAAAGACCAGGAAGCCGAAACAGAAAACCCCTGCGACGCATCTTATGTAGATTGCTCCCCAGGTACTTGTATACTTGAACTAGGCTATGCTAAATGCAATTGCCCTGGTGGATATGAAATAAGCGGGTATAAATGTGTCGTAATAGCTGATGGTGATAAAGATAATGAAGCAGATTCAGAACAGGAAACTGAGGTTGATGAAGATTTGGATAAAGATCCTGACGAAAATGACATCGTTGAACATGAAAGCTGTGGGAGCGTAACAGACGGACCGTTCAAAGGTATTGCGTGTTGTAAAGATGTAGAAAATTCACCTCCATGCGTTTCCGATATGGAATTTAGTTATACTAATGATAATGGAGAGTTTAGGATTAGTTTTGAGGACTTATCAGGCCTTTGGATTTCTGGAATTTGGCAAGATTATATACTATTTACCATGACGAAAGCAGAAACATATGGTTTTTTTCTTTTTAATTATAAGTCAAAAACTGTAATCAGATTGGGGCATCCAACTAAAGGTACTTTGCATGCTCATTTAAGAGATAATACTATTATGTGGTCAGAAACAGAAGAGATGGATCAAGTGGAGTTGACAGAAGTTTGGAGTAGCTTATGGACAAGTTCTTTGAAGCAAATAATAAGAACCAAACTACCTACTAGTGAAACTGCCAAATTCCAACAGCAAGTTTTTGAAGATGATCTATACTGGATTGCGGTGGATTATCAAGGAAGCGACAGTCAAGTATATCTTTATACAATGAATGAAAACGGCCAAGAGGAAGTTGTTGGTAATTCCACAAAGAGCATCGCTAGTTTTTCTACTTATGGAAACAATATACTCTGGAAAAACAGTGGAAATGAGTTAATTAAGTACGATCTTACCACAAAACAGGAAACTTTTATTTTTGATCACGGCTGGGGATACAGCGATCCAATCGCAACTGCGAATAAAGTTTATATTACCGATCTAACCTCATCACCAGATCCTAGCAGC
>Ga0070728_10007317_pt1 | contig 10113 bp, 15 predicted proteins | sample tdDd471_FD_66723 | JGI IMG/M metagenome (GOLD analysis project Ga0070728, IMG submission 66723) | Marine sediment microbial communities from the Atlantic coast under amendment with organic carbon and nitrate - tdDd47.1 | ecosystem: Environmental > Aquatic > Marine > Coastal > Sediment | place...
CTCTACGAAAAAGCTGAACCTTACCGTTAAGGATTTTATGCGTTTCTCCTCCCGCATATGGTTGCGGTTTTTTCTTACGACCTGCGCTTGATCGAGACTTACGTTTTCCTGTTACTTTAAAATACCACTTTTCAGCCACTTCTTTGGCTTGATCTAGGTCTTCTTCACCAGTGCTCTTACGCCACTCTTTACTTTTCCAGTACGTAGAACAATGCCATCTACTACTACCTTTGCGGCGGTAAAGTGTAACTTTATCTTCAAGGATTCTATGCCTTTCCATTATGTCACCTTTGTGCGTGCTAATTTGGACTAGCTCTGGGCTATCTATTTTTAGTATATCACAAACAGTATTCTGGAAAAAGATTTTTAAAAATACAAAAGAAAAACCGTTGAAAATCAACGGTTTAAATAAGGTTTTAATTGGTTGCGGGGGTAGGATTTGAACCTACGACCTTCAGGTTATGAGCCTGACGAGCTACCGGACTGCTCCACCCCGCGTCACCGAAAAGATAGGGGTTTATAAGCCTTAAAGTCTGCAGGGTCAAGAGAATTGTCTACGATTATCAACGTTCACGCATTTTATTACCAACATCGCGTAAAATTCATAACATTTTCAATACCATCCACACTCAACCAGCATCATACAAAATTAACATAAAACCCATAAAAAACAAGTCTCCCCCTCCTTCACAAAACTACGACAGCCCTCTTTCAGCCAAACTTCATTGACTTTCATACCCTAATAACATAATTTTCTCAAACTACACTGAAACTCGCAAGGGGTGCTCGTTTGATCAAATTAAACAAGCTGAGATTATACCCTTGAACCTGACACGTATAATAACGACGAAGGAATGTGAGACATGCCAAAAGACACAAAAGCAATCACCATCACACTTAACGGGCAAGCGACCCAATATGAAAGCATAAACCCCAGCGTCACAGCTTTGCTTGAACAACAAGGCTTTGCCGGGAAGAAAATTGCAGTTGCCATTAACGGCCAGTTCATCCCCAAATCATCATATGACGATCACATAATCAACAATAACGACGACATCGAAATCGTCGCTCCAATGCAAGGCGGATAATCGACATGAATAACACCAACACATGGAAAATCGGCAAAACAGAAATCTCCTCGCGCCTATTTTTAGGCACAGCAGGCTACCCTTCTCCACACGAATTAGGGCAAAGCATAGAAAAATCCCAACCCGGCCTAATCACCACATCTTTGCGCCGGGAAAGCGCAGTCGGTAAAGGGCAGGATTTCTGGAACATTGTAAAAAGCTTTAACATCCCCGTCCTACCAAACACAGCCGGATGCTACGGCGTTGACGAAGCAATCACAACCGCACAAATGGCGCGTGAAGTCTTTGAGACCGACCGCATAAAGCTGGAAATTCTAGGCGACGATTACACACTCCAGCCTAACCCCTTTGGCCTTGTAGAAGCCGCTGAAAAACTCATAAAAATGGGCTTTGAAGTATTTCCTTACGTTACCGAAGACCTAGTTCTGGCCAAACGCCTGATAGACTTAGGCTGCGATATCCTTATGCCATGGGGCGCGCCTATTGGCTCGGGCCGTGGCCTCAATAACGTTTTCGCACTCAAGCAACTCCGCGAGCGTTTCCCCAATCAAACACTAGTCGTGGACGCGGGGATCGGCGCACCATCACACGCAGCATTAGCGATGGAAATGGGCTTTGACGCGGTTCTGCTCAACACTGCTGTTGCCAAAGCCGGAGACCCCGCCCTTATGGCCAAAGCCTTCACCAAAAGCATCGAAGCCGGACGCGAAGCTTATTTAGCTAAAATAATCCCCCCTCAGGATATAGCCACGCCTTCAACTCCCCTACTAGATCAACCCTTTTGGCATCAGGAGAACGCAAAATAAATCAAGTTGAGGTACGAACGGCAATTTATTTGCAAAAGAAATATACGCTATCAGAAATTGATTTCACGTAATTTTAGATCGGTGTAACAATCTCAGGATCTATATCTTCTTCTCCTAAAATTTCCTCAGCATTATCAACAGTGCTTGCAGCGCCCACTATTCCAGCCATACCAAGCCCCCATCCTCCCAACGCATAAGACAGCTGCACAACCGTATCCTCAGGAGCACCGGGAAGAGCATTCCTAAGTATCATCCCTATACCAACAAGCACCGCTCCAGCAGACAAAACCCTCTTAGCTGTCAATGCCTTACCCTCACTCAAATCGCCCGTATCACGCTCATCATGAGATTGTTCCGTTTCGTGACTAAACGATTGAGTTAAAACACTTATTTTACTTCGTATCTTATCATAAAGCTCCATAACCGCCCTTTTTGTTGTAGGAAAATATTATGAATAATAACATTGTAATCCAATAAAATCAAAAAAACTTTGTGACTATGTGACTTCGTGGTTATCATTTGAAAAAGGAAATAAAAAATGACAAACCGCTACACCCGCCAACTCGCCCTACCCGAGATAACTCCTGAAAAACAGGACAAGCTCGCACAGAGCAAAATCCTAATGGTTGGCGCAGGTGGTCTAGGGAGCGCAGCGCTCCCCTATTTGGCCGGTGCTGGCATTGGCCATATCACCGTAATCGACCACGACCGGGTAGATATCTCTAACCTCCACCGCCAAACCATGTACCGTGCAGATCAAGCCGGACAAAGCAAAGCCACATGCGCCGGAAAATACTTGCGCGCCCTTAATCCCGATATTAATGTTCACATCATCAATGAGAAAATAGCTGATGAAAACGCCGCCAAGCTTATCTCTGCGCAAAGCCCCGACCTTATCCTCGATGGCAGCGATAATTTTGAAACCAAGGCCCTGCTTAACAAAATCAGCATAGAACTGCACATACCCTTGATTAGCGCCAGCGTCACTGGATTTAACGGCCAAATAGGCTCCTTTGAGGGCTATGAAACCGACAAACCCTGCTATCGGTGCTTATTCCCCGAACTCCCTGAATACGCTCACGATTGCCCGAACGCCGGAATCCTAGGAACAAGCGCAGCGATTATCGGCGCAATGCAAGCCCATATAGCTCTATGCCGCTTACTAGACATAGATATATCCCATAACCACGAACACCCATTCACGCGCATTGATCTAAAAACTCTGCAGATCTCACACTATATTTTGGAAAAAGAACCCACCTGTTCATGCTGCGGAAAACAGCACTCCTTACACTCTTATATACTATAACATAGGCCCATTCTGCTCTTCATAAGCATCAATACCAGACATAACAATACCAAGTTCCGTGCTATCAAGAACGCCTTTCGCCTCTTCTAAAAAAGCCTTTTTACTAAGACCAGAATCCGCAATCATAGAAGGCAACTCTCTCAAAGGAACAACAGTCTCAACATTCCCACGAAGCGCACCAAAATAACCTTCTTTATTATCACCATAATAATTTGTAATTGCATTGTAAACCGAAGGACTAGTCACAGTTTTAAGGGCTTCATCCATCCCGCTCTCATGCGCCAAACCAGTAAAATGCTCTCTTAAAGCAGCCTTTGCTTCATCCATTCCCATTCGGTCTAACTTAAAAGCAGCCATTTTAAACGCTTCTCTCGCTCCAACAACAAATTCATATTCAACAGTCATTCTTTCACCGATCTCTCCTTATAAATTATTGAAAATGCTTTTATCACAAAATAAATGACAAAAGCAAATAATCGGCAGATCCAAGCGAAGCCGAACTCAAAACGCTACGAATGTCACATTACGCTGTCCCAAAAGATAACGCGTGCCTACATTGCAGACACGCGCATAAGATATAAACAATATTAATTTAGCTTTATTTAAGCATCAACCAAAGCAGGAGTTCTTATAGATATCACAGTACCAAAATTTTCTACATTCTGCGCATCGACACACGCGGCGAAAGCTTTAAGCCCGAGATCTATATTAGGCGCATGACGTGCAACAAAATCGGCGTTAAGCTCCTCTCCATTCTGATAAGCTTGCAGCACCTCTGTTCCATCGCAATCGCAACAAGACAAACGCATAGTTAGAACCTCCGGCTCTTCGCCAAAAGCCGTCCCGGGAAGAGATACAAGCCCATAAGCCTCAAGCAGATAACTCACCAACTCCTCACTTGTCCTCACGCCCTTTCGCAGCAGGGCTTCACGGTAAGGGGCAAAATTTGGATAGACATAGAACGCACCTTGAGGCAACGCGCACGTAATTCCGATTTTACGAAGCCCCTCAGCGATATATGTACCCAAATAACTGTAAATCTCGCAGCAATCCTGAATATATTGCTCTACATCTTTGTGACGCTTATAGGCTTCCATCACCGCATATTGAACCGGAGACGGCACACACGACCACGTCTCACTGGCAATACTTTGTATCAACGATGTAAGGCCGTTAATCGCTTTGGGCACAATTGCCAGCCCCATCCGCCAACCACCAAGCGCCATATGCTTGGAAAGTCCTGTCGTAACAAGCGTATGCTTCGGCGCAAACTCAGAGACACTACGATAGATCCCATCATAAGAAAGCAGACCATATATTTCATCAGAAATAATCAAGATATCGTTTTTCACACAAACTTCCGCAATAGCCTCAAGCTCAGGATCACTGATCGTCAACCCAGTAGGATTATTCGGATAATTAAGAATAATTTTATTTGGATTAAAGCCCTGCTCGCGCGCATTATCTATGGCCTGCTGCAAGCTGTAAGGATCGATGTGATATCCATCATCATCCAAACGCGTCGGCACTTTAATAACCTCGGTCCCGAGCATATGCGCCTGAGGAGCATAACTTACCCAACTAGGCACAGGCATCAATAAATCACCCTTCACCGCCATTTGTGCAGCAAAAAGAATTAACTTACTACCCGGAGCAACGACAACATCATGAGTTTCAGGATTAACGTCAAGAATATCGCTGTAATATGACATGATGACTTCACGCAATTCGTCCACACCAATAGCTGGCAAATATTTGTTATTCCCCGCATGCTCCGCCAGACCTTTTGTCAAGCGCTCATGAATTGGAAATGGTGCCTGCCCGAATCCCATATGAATAATCGTTCTACCCTGCGCTCTCAAACGGTTAACCGTTTCATTTGCTGCAAGGGTTGGGGAAAGCTCAAAGTTTTGTTGAAAGTAATTTAGCTCAATCATCGGTCATTCCTGCGTCTCGTACGATAATAACAAAAAACCAGTGCCTAAAAACACAAAGGTATGAAGCACTATCTCACATCTTTATAAAAAAATAAAAAAAATAACAAGCTGCGACGCAGCATACCAATACAAGCAAACCGTGCTTTACCGCTCCATATACAACAAGTCAAACAACACAAAAAACGACAAGAAAAAGCACGCTAAAATGGCGTGCACTGCACAAAAAATTACAAAAATGCTAGGATTTATGCGGCTTGCCGAGATGCATTTTCAATGCCTTCTATAATCAATTCCTTGGCACGCTCCGCCCCTTCCCATCCTTGCATCTTCACCCACTTACCTTTTTCAAGGTCTTTATAATGTGTAAAAAAATGTTCAATTTCATCAAGTAAAATTTGTGGTAAGTCACTATATTCCTTAATATTACTAAACATAGGATGAGTTTTATCCACAGGAACAGCTAATATTTTTTCGTCTTGCCCACCGTCATCCTCCATAACAAGAACACCAACCGGACGCGCTGCGACTACAGCACCGGGCAATATCGCATGCTGGGCATAAACCAACACATCAACCGGATCACCATCCCCGCCCAATGTTTGAGGTATAAAGCCATAATTTGCTGGATAGACCATCGATGTATGCACAAAACGATCTACAAACAAAGCTCCAGAATCTTTGTCCAACTCATATTTCACCGGAGACCCGCCAGCCGTATTCTCGATAATTACATTTATATTATTTGGCACATCTTTTCCTGCAAAAATCTTAGAAATATCCATTATCTTAAGTCTCACTCCCTAAAAAATTATTAATTCAACACAAACTCTCTCGCAATACACAATATGCTTGCGACCAGCCTTCAAAAATCTTCATTGCTAAAAAATATTTTTACGCACCCCAAAAATGAACCTCCACGGGCTTACGCCCGCGGTATCATTCATTAGCGGGCTTTGCCCGTCCAGACTCGTTGGTCTGGAAGCGCTCCATCCCCGAGCTTACGCACGGGGTTTTTATACGCAGATAAACAGCAACGATTTTTCTAAAAAACCACGTTAAAAACTCGTCCAGACCACACCATCAAAACATATCAAGCACAAAAAAAGCGCGCGCACAAACATGCGCCGCAGCCATCTTCAGTCACGTATTTAACACTTAAAAAAACTATTGTTGCTCGGCCTGCGCTTCATTATCATTAGAGCGCCGTATCATCAATCTTGGAACAGTTTTCGCACCCTCATCAGGTACAAACATAATCCCCTTCGCCCCGAGCGCAAATGCACTTATCATGGCTCTCTCCACATATTTTTTATTGCTAATACAAGGGAGTATAGCGCTTTTTTGTGCTTTTTTCAATCCCCTTTGTGCATCCCTTAATTTTAGGCCGCACAAACAACATCCTTAACCGCCACCACCACTCATAAAAAGTGCAGCAAAGCGCCTACCAATCATTGTTTTTCAACCGTTATATTTCAAATACTTAACTTGCCTGTGAGTAAAAAAGCAACACATGATATTTATTTTACTAAAATCTGTTAAACTATGCGCGAAAACATTTCTGTTTTCCGTGAAAGGTTCACATCTATGGCATCAGATACCAGCATTCTAGAACGCAGTGCTATTCAAAAAGGGAAAGTATTTATTCGCGAAGGCGATGAGATATCACGTGCCTACGTCATTCAAAATGGAGAGGTCGTCGCCTTTACCATGCAAAATGACCGCAAAGTCGAAGTTGCCAATTTTGGGCCCGGCGCAATTATCGGAGAAATGGGTTTGGTGGCTGACGAAATTTCCCAACTCAGTTACGAAGCTCTAACCCTATGCACTGTGGTCACCGTTACCCGTCAGGAATTTCAAAAGCGGCTAGCAAGAGCCGACAAAAACGTTGCCACCATCATGGAACATGCCGTTAAAAAAATCAGTTTTTATGAAAGTATAGAGACAAAAAAAGCACTCAAAGCATCAGAAATCGATGAAACAGCTTATTTACTAATGAACAGCCTTATAAAAGGCGTACCATATGACAGGAAAATGGAATATGAGGACGCAATACTGCCTCCACTTAATGACCTTATAAAATCCATAAAAGGGCTTAAAAAATCCAAAAACTCGACAACAAACGTTCTCGATGCAGAAGGCAATATCGTCGAAGAAACGACAGATCCCGACATCCTTCTAGATAAAAACCTACCTTCTTAAAAGCAAAGATAATTAAGGCTTATTCCGCCTTCACTTCCACGTGATCTTGCATCAACAAGTCAATTTGATCAGGATACAGGCTTAAACGCTTCTCACGAGATGAAATTTGTTTCCGTGCCTTTTTAAGTTTAGCCTGACGCAAAGCCAAATCCATCTTATTGTGAGGATCACAAGAAAGCAAACCCCTGAACACAATAAGCCGCCCTCTTAAAGCACGCATATCAGTTTCTACGCTCTTTATTATAGTATCACGCGCATTCTTATATTCCCTATTACGCCTCTCGCGAGGATGCTCTTTTTCCCACTGACGCAAACCCTCCGCACTTTTGCAAAATGTATCTACCGTATCTTGCACATCAACCAAATAAGCAACTCTCAGAGCTGCAACATAAACATCCCTGACAACACCATCGTCAACTCTACCACAATCAGGGGATCTTCCTGCAAAAGCGTGCTGCGGAAGAACAAACACTAGCGCTCCGGCTACAAAACATACCCATGTCCCAATCATTAAAAAACGCCGAGACTTAATAAAAAACACCATAACCATCCGCTCCCTTTGCCAAAACCAGACCTCAATTATAACACATTAATACGGCTTCAAACAAAATTTGCAAAAAACCAGGATTTTCTATATAACCTGAAAAACCAAATTATACGTTATAATATAATTTAGTCATATAACGGCCTACAACTCACAAAGTAGCTCACATAAAAACGGCATAATTTAAAACTAAAAAATGATAAAATCAGAAAAGCCTTCAAAACAAACACTCAAAGGAGAAAACATAAAAGAACGTTGCGAAGAACTTTCCACGATAGCAGCATTCTGGTTCATGAACCCTGATTTCATTAGTATATTCAAAAAATCAGCATCCATAGAAACAGAAAAAAGCCCCGCTGTCAGGCGATTTGCCCTTCGAACCATTAAACAAAACCTGAATTTTTGGAAAGATGCCCCGGATATGCTGCCCTTCCTGAAGGAAGTTTTCAATCAAGACAGTTCAGAAATAGTGCGAGAAGCCGCTGACGATGCCATGCTCGCTTTGTTCCCGGAGAAACAGAACATCATTAAAAAGGCTACAGAACAACAACCATCTTTCACAGCAAAAGACGGAAGCATTTTTGTAAAAATAACAGATCCGAACAAAAAATCTTTCCTACAAAATCCCGCCAATATTGTTTTTAAAGATGCATTTATAATTACAGACGGCAATATTTTCGAAAGAGAACTATGCGACGACGACATGGTATTTGAACCACAATAGCCCTATGCATCACCATCATTATCCGCATTAGGCAGGCACGGACATCAAAGCCCACATCATAAAACTTATGTACGCCGCCAAACAAAAAGCCGCAAACATCAAGGCAATAAGAATTTTTCCACACTTCCCGCCCAACGCTCTTTTCTTATAAGACAGTAAAAAACCAACAAGAAGCAACGGCCCTCCTGCATTAAACAAAATAAGCTCTATATAAAAAGGCACATCCCATCTATAGGCATTGGAAAGATAGGAAAGGAATGGCAAAAGCCCCGCAAAAACTAATACTATCGCCGCAGCGTAAGAACGCCTCAACACTAAACACGCGCAACAAAACGCAACAACCAAAAGAGCAATAAACGAAATAACATCAGAAGCCATAATCGCCCACTTTCTCCTTCTGTTAATCCCTATCAAAATCCATATTGCAACCAGAATTATTGCTACCGCTATCATGGTGGTCATGGCCGTCATGATCGTGGTCGTCATGATCGTGATCGTGATCGTGGCCACGACCATGACCAGAACAATCAGTTGCAGCAGCCACTGCAGTCATTGCAGCCATTTCAGAAAAATCACCTAACAGAGACCCTTGACGACGCATATTCCCTGCAGCTAAAAACCTCTGATACCAACCATCTTCCTCAGAATCTTCACTTTCCACAGGAGGCTCTTTACCAGCTGCTAAAAAATTCTGGTACCAATCATCCTTACCTGTTTTTATAGACCCATTAGCCATTGCTTTTCATCTTTCAGTATTGAACATAACGTATAGCTTAACTTAATAAACACTTATGATTGATTTGTCTACTTTACTATTCCAAATCCATGCCCTACGGCATAGCCACACTTACCTCACCAAAGCAACGGTGCACAAAAACCGCCCCTAACGGGCGGTTACAACAATAAAAAATCATAAGATAAGCTTAAACTACAGGCTTGGGTTATCGCCCCCCACTTCAGGAGAATTATCCTCATCCCGAGGAGCACCCTTCACCAAAAGCGGATTCCCCTTTGATGCAACTTTCCCAAAAGGAACTCCCAGCTCTCGAGCCATATCTTTAACTTGGCCCCACGTAGTATCCCCCCTATTGTGCCAACCTTTGTTTCTTTTCTTCTCTCTACGCGCATTTTTTTTCATGGATTTACTCCTATCAAAAACCAGATTATTAGCTCTAAACTATTCACATGACAGAGCAGGAACAAACAAATCTTGCCGCATTCCTATTTCCTGACCTTCATCATATTTACCAGCTGCCTCTAAAAACCTAACTGTAACCCCGCCTTTATATGGCACATCAACAACCTTAAGCTCCGTACCATTTGGAATATCCGGAAAAGCCTGCCCCCCTAAAGGCTGGCCTTTATCCTCAGAAAACGTGCCTACTAGCCCTTGTACAAATTCAACCATTATACCCTCTTAATTTTTAGTTATTTCGATGCACGGCACGATACAAAACACTCAACGTTATATCAACAAAAACAAAGAATATTTGACAATCTAGGAAT
>Ga0070728_10007319_pt1 | contig 10110 bp, 10 predicted proteins | sample tdDd471_FD_66723 | JGI IMG/M metagenome (GOLD analysis project Ga0070728, IMG submission 66723) | Marine sediment microbial communities from the Atlantic coast under amendment with organic carbon and nitrate - tdDd47.1 | ecosystem: Environmental > Aquatic > Marine > Coastal > Sediment | place...
TAAGGTAAAGGAGCCTATCGCTGAAGAATACAATCTAATCCAAGAAGGTCAGATTGTGTTCACTTATTTTCACTTTGCCTCTAGCGAAGCTTTGACCAAGGCCATGATAAAAAGTAAAGCCATCTGTATAGCTTATGAAACGGTGGAAGATGAGGATGGTACATTACCATTGCTGACGCCAATGTCCGAAGTTGCCGGTAGAATGGCGATTCAACAAGGAGCGAAATATTTGGAGAAACCCGTAAAAGGCAAGGGAGTGCTTTTGGGCGGGGTTCCAGGAGTGTCCCCAGGCCGTGTTTTGGTTCTAGGAGCGGGCACCGTGGGTATTCAAGCTGCTAAAATGGCAGCAGGTTTGGGCGCCCAGGTAACTATTTTGGACGTAAACATGAAACGACTCAGATATGTGAACGATATTATGCCCAGTCATGTAGTGACCGGTTTTTCGAATGAGTTCAATATCAGAAAACATATAAAAACAAACGATTTGATTATCGGTGGTGTCCTTTTAAAAGGAGCAAAAGCCCCTAACTTGATTACTAGGGACATGCTCAAGGAAATGCATCCGGGAACCGTTATTGTTGATGTGGCGGTTGACCAAGGAGGGTGTGTAGAAACCACCAAACCAACAACCCATGAGGATCCCATTTATATTATAGATGATGTGGTCCATTACTGTGTAGCCAATATGCCAGGGGCAGTGCCTTATACTTCTACAGTTGCCTTGACGAATGTAACACTGCCCTATGTGCTAAAATTGGCCAACTTGGGTTGGCGAAGTGCCTGCAAATTGGATAGATCCTTGGAAAAAGGATTAAATGTTGTTGAAGGTGAAATAGTTTACAAAGAAATAGCAGAGACTTTTCACTTAGAGCCCGTTTTGGTGTAACAAACTAACATTTTGACAGTAAATGAGCCCTGCCATTATTTGGCGGGGTTTTTGCTTTTATATGGTATATTTATATTCAATTAAAAGAGATAAGGCTATGATGACATATTATATATTGATTGGTGGAATTGCCCTGATCAGTTGGTTGGTGAGCAATCAATTGAAGAGTAAGTTCAAAAAATATTCAAAAGTTCATCTGCGTAATGGGATGAGCGGAGCAGAGATTGCCCAAAAAATGCTTGATGATCATGGGATTCGAGATGTTAAGGTAATTTCCACCCCTGGAATGTTAACAGACCACTATAATCCAAAAAACAAAACGGTAAACTTGAGTGAAGGAGTGTACAACCAACGCAATGCTTCGGCGGCAGCGGTAGCCGCTCACGAGTGTGGACACGCCGTACAACATGCCCAAGCGTATGAATGGTTGACGATGCGCTCTAAATTGGTTCCCGTTGTTAGTGTAACCTCCGGAATGTCCACTTGGGTGGTATTTGGTGGTATTATGTTGATGGCGGCCACAGGTGTAGCCGGTGGTATTGGTTTTTATATCGCGGTAGCGGGATTGATTATGATGGGGTTTGCTACTTTGTTCAGCTTTATTACCCTACCAGTGGAATATGATGCCAGTAAAAGGGCTTTAGTGTGGTTAAAGCAAAAGAACATGGTATCCCAAGAAGAATACTCAGGTGCGGAAGATGCACTTAAATGGGCCGCAAGGACCTATTTGGTGGCAGCATTGGGTGCTTTGGCATCCCTGCTTTACTGGGCGCTACAGATTTTTGGAGGAAGAGATTAAGAAATTATAAAATTGTGAAACAAAAAAGGGAGCCGATCGGCTCCCTTTTTTACTTGTATGTGTTGAAAAGTCGTCATTCTGAATTCATTTCAGAATCTCATCAAAATCTTAAAGAATTCAACATGAGAACCTGAACTTGTTTCAGGTTGACGAAAATCTATTTTTTTACTATCCTCTTTTAAGTTATAGTAATTGTATCTATTTACTCAATCCAATTGGCAACCTGATTATCGATCATTTGGAGACCTACGCCTTCGGTTCCGGTCACTTCGATCATATCCAAGATATCCCTAATCGTATTTTCTTCTTCAACTTGCTCCATGACAAACCAATCCAAGAAACGTTCGGTAGTGATATCTCCCAATTCTCGTGCTTTTTTTACAATGTTGTGAATGGATTTCGTCACCTTGATTTCATGTTCCAAGGTAGATTCAAAAACATCCACTATGGAAGAATAGTCATGATTAATATTGGTAACCTCTGGGGAAATTGGGTTGCCGCCGGTGTCAATCAAAAAGTTGAAAATCTTCATCATGTGCTCGCGTTCCTCTTCGGTTTGTTTAAAGAAAAACTTGGCACTTGTAAAAAAGCCATTTTGCTCACACCAAGAGGCCATGGCCAAATAGAGTGCTGAAGCATGGGCTTCCATTTTTATTTGAGCGTTGAGCATGTCCATGGACTCCACTTTAATGCTCATACTTTGTCTTGCAATATCTTTCATAATAATAATCTCTAAGGTGATTGTATATAAAATTACAGAATTTTATCTGTTTATTATAAATCAACACTTTATTTAAAAAGCAACTAAGACTGGATTAAAATAAGTGTTCTAGTAAGTTTGAAGCTCTTTTTGAGCAGAGAGACCAATGGCCAAAAAACCATACTCTACAAGGTTTTTTAAATCTAAAATCTCTAAAGTATTTAGAATAAAGAGATGCTCTTTATTGCAAAGCGTGAGAACTTCAAGCCCATGTGTGTTCAAATCACTATCAAAATGGTCTGCAATGTCAATGCTCATCACTTTATGGCGTAGTGAAAGTAGTTGGCAAAAAGGCATGCGAATTTTTTTCTGACCGAAATCAATATAAAAACAACGCTCGTTTGTCGCCTGATAAAGGGTGTAATATGTAGACTGAAATATTACATTCATGGGGTCAAATGTAATATTTATTTAGATTGAATACAAATATCAAATCTGTATTTGACGGTCAATTTGTTGGTCTAAGGATATAAAAGTTTCCGTTCTGGATACTCCTTCAATCTGTTGTATTTTTTTGTTGAGCACTTGCATTAGGTGTTCATTGTCCCTGCAGAGCACCTTTATGAGAATGGACCAGTTTCCTGTAGTATAATGGCATTCCAATACTTCTGGAATTTCTTCCAATTGTTTTACTGCTCTTGGATTGGTCATGGCCTTGTCCAAATAAATGCCAATGTAGGCCATTGTGGAATAGCCCAAAACCTTCGGGTTGATAACGAATTTAGAACCAGCAATTAGTCCTGAGCTTTCCAGTTTGCGAAGTCTCTGGTGAATGGCCGCCCCGGAAATCCCAATATTTCTAGCGATTTCAAGGATGGGTTTACGAGCATCCTCCATGAGGTACCTTAGGATTTTCTTGTCAATACCATCAATCTTCACTGAATTGTTATTGTTTTTCACAACTTCGATTTTAATTTGAAGCTAAAGATATTGAAAATAAAAAAGGTGCTAGCTGGCCACAGAATCGGGGTTATACCCTAAATAGGGCGCCTCATATTCTTTAAACTCGATACCGTTGGTATGAAGCTCCGATAAAATGGGTTCATATACTTCTTTGTTAATTGGGATTTGAACACCTGGAGTTTTAATCTCACCATTCAATATTTTGAGCGTAGCGATTGCCACGGGAAGACCAACAGTTTTAGACATAGCGGTATATCTTCGATTTTCACCAGTAACTACCATATTGGCATCAATCTGCTTCTTTTCGCCATTTAATTCGTAACCAAACTTGTGGTACATCACGATCATGTCCTTTTCGTTCTCTTGTAACGTCCAACTATCTTCAAGGATATATTGGAGCATTTGTGCTGGGGATGCATTTTTCAGCGGTATTTTCTTGGAATCGTCAAAAAGGTTTAGCTCCAGTAATTTTCCCCACATAATGTCATCTTGATCTATTTTAAGGTAATGTCTCATTTTTAGTTCTACAGAATCGGTAGGGGAATAGGGGAGAAACAGATTGACAAATTCTCGATATGACATTCCTTCGGAATTTTCGATGCTATAACTATCGTCCGTCATTCCAAGAATCACGAACATTTGCCATGCCTTGGAAAAACCAACCCTGCGCATGGTTCCTCGAAACAAAGTCAGGGCATCCTCCAGACCATAAGCCTCACGGTATTTTAAAGAATCACGATTGGCGTAAGCTTCAAAGGTGCCGTAACCCTCAATATCCATAAACTCGGTTCTTCTAATCAGCTTTTGATATGGGATGTACTTGTAGGTTCCTTCCTGAATGAATTTGGCAGCACCCCCTTGACCTGCCAGAACTACATTTCTGGGATTCCATGTAAACTTGTAATGCCAAAGATTGGTGTCGCTCTCGGGAGCCACTAATCCTCCCGTAAAGGATTCGAACAACAGCATTTTCCCACCTGCATCTCGAATTCTATCGATAACCTCCATGGCGCTCATATGGTCAATACCTGGGTCTAGACCTATTTCGTTCATAAAAACAAGACCTTTCTTCTTTACTTCTTCGTCCAAGGCCTTTAACTCGTCGCTCACATAAGAAGCTGTAATAAAATGTTTTTCAAATTCAATACAATCATGGGCTACATTAATGTGTAAACGGGCCGGGAGCATGGAAACCACGATAGAGGCTTCCGAAACAGCCTTTTTCCTATCCTCTTCATTAAAGATATCTAAGGAGAAGACGGTACAATTTGGGTGTTTGGCAAATTCATCTGGGATATTCTCAGGATGGATATCACCAATCTTGAGATGAATATTTTCTTCGTTTGATTTTTTAAGGAGATAATCTAGAAGGTATGAGGTTGATTTACCTGCTCCAACAACTAAAATAGTACGGACCATGTGTTTTGTTTACTTTTGAATTGAACGGTCACTAAGGTATTAAAATGTTATATTTTTAAAAAAATAGCAGATAAAAGTTATGAACAGAACAATTTTATTGGTTGGAACGGCCATGGGAATGCTGGCGATTATTTTAGGTGCTTTTGGAGCCCATGGACTGGAAAAATTAGTGGATGCTGAGGCAATCGATACTTTTGAAACTGGGGTAAAGTATCAGATGTACCATGCCCTTTTTCTTTTGTTTTTGGGACTATGGAACGGAATAGCTGTCAAGGCTAAAAAAATGGTTTTTACCCTAGTACTTTTGGGTGTTGTTTTGTTCTCTTTTTCTATTTACTTGTTGGCTTTGAACAGTTTAACCTCTTTTGATTTTAAAATTATAGGATTTTTAACACCTATTGGTGGTGTTTTGATGATTATGGGGTGGATTTATTTGGGATATCACATTTTAACCCAGAAAGCACTCAATTAAGCTGGTTTTAAAAGGACAAAAAGCTAATATTTTCTAGTTTTGTACCAACAATTAAAACAAAACTATGAAGGATTCTGCTTCAGTTACGAAATCGATTTCGTTAAAATCGTATGGGATAAACCATGATAATGTGAATTATCAACTTTCACCGGACGAACTTCATGATATCACCATTGAGTTAGGAATGGGTAAAGAAGCCTCTTCGGGAGCTTTGGCTGTCAATACAGGCGAGTTTACAGGGCGCTCGCCGATGGACCGCTTTATTGTTAAAGACGATATCACTTCTGATAAAGTTTGGTGGGGAGATATCAACATTCCTTTTGATAGTGAAAAATTTGATAAGCTTTACGACAAGGTGATTGCATATCTCAATGAAAAGGAATTGTTCGTAAGAGATTCTTATGCATGCGCCGATCCGGATTATAAATTGAACATAAGGGTGATCAATGAATATCCTTGGTCCAATATGTTTGCGTATAATATGTTCCTTCGCCCTTCAGAAGAAGAACTCGAGGACTTCGATCCAGAATGGACAGTTGTCAATGCACCTGGTTTCATGGCAGATTCAAATGTGGATGGAACTCGCCAACACAACTTTGCCATTCTCAACTTTGGTAGAAAAATTGCCCTTATCGGCGGAACGGGCTATACTGGGGAGATAAAAAAAGGAATATTCTCTGCGCTTAACTTTATCCTTCCCGTTTATAAAAATACGTTGCCCATGCATTGCTCCGCCAATGTTGGAGAATCTGACGACACTGCTATTTTCTTTGGATTGTCTGGCACCGGAAAGACTACCTTATCCACAGACCCCAACAGAAAATTGATTGGAGATGATGAGCATGGCTGGACGCCCAATAATACCGTGTTTAATTTTGAAGGAGGTTGCTACGCAAAAGTAATAGACTTGTCCCAAGAAAAGGAACCGGAAATTTATGGGGCCATAAAAAAGGGTGCCATACTGGAAAATGTGGTTATGGATGAAAATGGCGTAGTTGATTTTTCAGACACTTCCATTACCCAAAATACTAGGGTCAGTTATCCCATCCATCATATAGAAAACATACAACAACCATCCATCGGGGAAAATGTGAAGAACATCTTTTTTCTAACTGCCGATGCATTCGGTGTTTTGCCTCCTATCTCTAAATTGACACCTGCCCAAGCAGCGTATCATTTCATTTCAGGATATACCGCCAAAGTTGCAGGAACGGAAGCTGGTGTAGTGGAGCCACAACCATCATTCTCAGCCTGTTTTGGAGCACCTTTTATGCCTTTGCATCCAACTAAATATGCGGAGGTATTGAGTAGAAAAATGAAGGAATCCGGTGTGGACGTTTGGTTGGTGAATACGGGATGGACCGGAGGACCCTACGGAGTGGGGACAAGAATGAAACTGAAATACACTCGTGCGATGATCAGTGCTGCTCTGAGTGGTGAACTTGGGCTTTATAATTATGAGAAGTACCATATCCACTCTGTCTTTGGAGTGGCACAGCCAAGGGAGTGTCCAGGTGTTCCAACAAAGGTGCTCAGCCCAAGGGCAACATGGAACAACGACGAGGCCTATTATAAAACTGCCTTTAAATTGACCAATGCTTTTAGGGAAAACTTTAAAAAGTTTGAATCGTATGCCAGTGAGGAAATTCGAAGAGGAGGACCACAACGGTATGCTTTCTAAAAATAAAAAAGCCCCGTGAATCGGGGCTTTTTTATTTTTAAACCGGTGTGTTTTTATTTATTCACGCTGGTAATGTATTTCTGTAATGCCATGGTCATGGATGGAGTTTCGGGCGTTGGAGCCTGAATGTCTATCCTAAGTCCTGCACTTGTTGCAGCTTTGACGGTACTGTTGCCGAAAACGGCTATTCTAGTATCATTTTGTTCAAAATCCGGGAAGTTCTTCATTAGGGATTCGATGCCCGAAGGGCTGAAGAATACCAAAATGTCGTAAACCACATTTCTAAGGTCTGAAAGATCACTAATTACCGTTTTGTAAAAGATTCCGCGTGTCCAGTTCACGCTGATTTCGTCCAACAATTCTGGAACACTGGGTTTTAAAGAATCCGAAGACGGCAATAAGAATTTTTCATCCTTGTATTTCTTAATCAAAGGAATTAACTCGTTAAAAGTTCTTTTCCCAACATAAATCTTTCTTTTTCTGTACACCACATATTTCTGCAAGTAGTAGGCTACTGCCTCTGACTGACAAAAATATTTCATGGAATCCGGAACTTTGAAGCGCATTTCGTCGGCAATCCTAAAAAAGTGATCTACCGAATTTCTGCTGGTCAGGATAATTGCCGTAAAGTTATTCAAGTCGATTTTCTGTTGTCTCACATTTTTGGCTTCTACACCTTCAACGTGGATGAAAGGAATAAAATCGACCTTAACTTTTTCTTTTTCAATTAATCTTGAGTAAGGTGAGTTTTCGACTTTGGGTTCCGGCTGGGAAACCAAAATTGTTTTTACTTTCATAAGCTTTCAACCTTTTAAATAGCTTCCAATTAACACCAAGGGCGCAATTTCGAGTGTGCAAAGGTACAAAATAAAATACATAAAATAGGGGAACAGTGCTTTTTGATAGTTCTTCAGCAGCTTGGCAATACCAATGGCATTTATAAGGAGAATTAGTGCAAAAGCCACATATATTGTTGTTTTTGAGTTCGTTGTAATGTATATCAATAATATGTTGGCAACGCAAGTTATTAGGCTACTGTAGTTGAGATACGATATTTTACTGAAAATAAGCCCGCTCACAAGCTCCAAGTTGTTAAAAACAAACCCTGTAAACATTTGAAGCAGGAATTTTGCTAGTTCAAACAATGCTATAAACCCTAATATTAAAAAATATGTGATGAGCGACCCTTCTTTTGGTAATAGGGCAAAAGAATTCATTATTAGAAACACGAACAAGGAAATATTGAGCAGTTGAAACAATGTTAAAAGTAGATGGAACCAATGTGCAAATTGTCCTTTTTTATTGTGGAGAAGGATGTATTTATCATTGAAAGGAAGAATGATGAAATTTAAAAACTTCTTGTGGTATAGATATTTGCCCAATGCCAAAACAACCATTCCTATGAACAACGTAATTGTCATCCAATCCAGGGAAATAAATGTTTTTTTAATGGGATCCATTACTGAATTTTAATAGGTTTGCCGTTAAGTCCCGGAGGTAAATTATTTTCGGAAATACCTATTCTAAAGTATGACGGATTTTCCATAGAGGATAGCGGTAGTTGAAAAGTATAGCTTATGGTATCCCTTGACTTTAACAAAGTTTGCTGCGGACTTGTGTTTTCAACCTTCAGAGAACGCATTTGTTTGACCTGCTTGTGCTTATTGGAATAGGAAATTGTATATTTTAATTGTTCCAGGGGGATGTCAAACGGATATGGATTGTATACTTTTAGCGAGTACTTAATACCTGTTTGCGGTTTGTCCACGATGCATTGCAATTTTCTATAGGATTGAAAGTTTTCTAGGTACATTCCATGAAAAACGGTGCTATCTAAATGCATATAGGTAACATCACCGCTTTTTCGGTATTTTGAGACATATAAAACCTTTTTGCCTCGCACCCGTTCCTCCGAACCATTAATCGAATATTGGTTTTTCCGGTACATATAGTTATTCAAGGATATGGCAGGAATCCCTGAGTAAAACTCATACATCGGGGCCCGCCGGTAAGAGTTTTCAAAAATAACGGGCACATTGCCTGACTTTGATTTAAGTTCTTTTACCCATTCCTTATTGCCATGAGTTTCATAGAGCATGGGAAATAGCGGATAATATATCAGCCACGCTCTTGCATACATCAACAGAATTACACTTACAATACCGATTCTATACATCCATTTCCTGCTTTTGGTATTTTGTAAAAGATGATTAAAAGCGATTATGGCCAAAGGAATTGAAATAACGATAGCCCATTGTGCTTGCACCCTTCGGTTAAAACTGGAGATAAAAAAGAAAATCAATACCCCGTAAACCAAATAGACCAATGCTTTTGAAAACTTGTCCGTGGCTTTAAACTTGAAAAATGAACTGTAGATCCAATAGAACAAAAGACCTATGATTACAATGATGTTCAAGAAATACCCCAAGGTAAACTCATCAAAAGAATAGGCCTGGTTGGGACGTTCATATAAATGGAAGGTAATGGAAACAAAATCGTTTTGATATAACCAAACAAAATGTGGGGTATAACAAATGAGTGCCAAAATTACTGCCACCCATGCTTTTTTATTGAAAATGAGCTTGTAGTTTGATAGAAAAACAAATAAAATCACCAGCACGGCATGGTACTTACTGTACATTAGCGCTGCCATTACCAATCCAAGATAAACAGCGGTCATGATACCTTCGTTTTTCAAGAAACGTTTATAAAGCCATAGGAACAGAGCGGTAAAAAACAAAAGAGAGGTGTCCGGTAGGGTTAAAAACCCATAGGCGTTCATCAAGGTAAAAGAGAACACCAACAAGAAAAAATGGACCACATAATCCTTTTTCTTTGGATTGTCGACCAATAACCAAAGTAAAATGTAAGTCCCGGCCGAAAGCACAGTGCTCATAAATCTGACCCCGAGTTCGCCATCAAAAAAGAAACTGCTGACTTTTATTAAGAAAGCAACCATAGAGGGATGATCAAAATATCCCCAAGCCATGTTTTGAGCATAGTACCAATAGTACGCCTCATCATAGATTAGCTCGGTAAACGATGCTTGAAAAAGATTAAGGGCAAAAAGAACCGCCAAGAGAATAAAAAAAAGTCTGGGAAACTTTTGAGACATCAAAATGAGATTTTAAAAGGGCAAAGTTACAAATATTGGGTTAGTGCCAATTCGACTTGTTAATAGTAACTTGTG
>Ga0070728_10007322_pt1 | contig 10096 bp, 9 predicted proteins | sample tdDd471_FD_66723 | JGI IMG/M metagenome (GOLD analysis project Ga0070728, IMG submission 66723) | Marine sediment microbial communities from the Atlantic coast under amendment with organic carbon and nitrate - tdDd47.1 | ecosystem: Environmental > Aquatic > Marine > Coastal > Sediment | place...
ATCGCTACGAAGAATTCTCACGTACCTTAAATGGCCAATTGACTAGTGTATGTGCCTGTCAGCCGCTTTTACATGTCCATGTCGATCACTTGTTCAATTACTTATTGGGACGTTTGGCGATTTTGATTATTCCTTCTATCCTCTTTTTACTACTCTTGGTTTTTTGTTTGGCTTGGCTCATCCGCAACCTGAACCGACAGCGTAAGCTCGATCAAGTCAAGAATGAATTTATTAATAACCTGACGCACGAGTTGAAAACGCCCGTCTTTTCGAGTTCCCTACTGATCAAAATGGTTCGGCAACGGATCAATGGACAGCACGAAAAGGTGGAAGAGTATTTGAATTTGATGGAGAAGGAAAATATGCAAATGAAAGGGCATATTGAGAAAGTCCTGGAATTAGCCTCATTGGAAAGCGGGCACTATGAGTTAAACTTTCAAGCCCATCACTTACATTCGTTGGTTCAAGAATTGGCTAGCCGGTATGATTTGAAATTGAAGGAAAAAGGTGGGGCACTTGTCCTGAGGTTGACTGCGGAGGACGACAGCATAGCTATAGACCCTGTGCATATCGAAAATGCTTTGCAAAATATATTTGAGAATGCGATCAAATACAACCCTGAAGCGGTGGAGCTGGTCTTATCTACTAGTGACCTTGGAGAACAGCTTCGAATAGAAATACAAGATAATGGAGTTGGCATTGCACCCGAGCACCAAAAGAAAATTTTTGAGAAATTCTACCGAATCCCTATGGGGGATTTACATGCGGTTAAAGGATTTGGCCTGGGATTGAGTTATGTCAAACAGATTATCGAAGCTCATGGAGGTGAAGTAAGTGTTGAAAGCCGGAAAGGAAAAGGAACAAAATTTATCATTGTATTGCCGAGGAGTTCGTGAAAACACTCTTATCGTTACTACACTTCAATATTTAGCAAATGCGAAGACCCCATCTATTATTGGTAGAAGACAATGACACCCTAGGGTATATTCTCAAGGAGTATCTGGAAATGAAAGGCTATCAACTTAGTCTGGCTAAGGATGGGCGAAAGGGCCTCATAGCCTTCAAAAAAGAGGCTTTTGATCTATGTATTCTCGACGTGATGATGCCTGAAATGGATGGATTTACCCTGGCGGAGGAATTGCGACACCTGGACCCACGCGTGCCTTTGATTTTTCTTACGGCCAAATCCCTAAAGGTGGATAAATTGAAAGGATTCAACTTAGGAGCAGATGATTATATTGTCAAGCCAGTGGATGAAGAAGAGCTGGTAGCTAGGATTAAGGCGGTTTTACGCCGGGCAGCCAATTCGGCGGATCAGCCGATTCAATATCAAATAGGAGATTATCAATTTGACTATTCCAATCAGAAATTGATGTATAGCGGAGAGGCTCAAATGCTAACCGAACGAGAAGCACAGCTATTGCGTCTGCTTTGCCAACACAAAGGCCGGCTCTTGGCCCGCCGCCACGTCCTCAAGGATATTTGGAATAACAACGACTACTTCACCCGCCGGAGCATGGATGTTTTTATTTCAAGACTTCGTAAATATCTCGGACAAGACCCCAATATAAAGATTACGAATGTATATGGAAGTGGGTTTATACTTACGGATGAGGTAGAAGTGAGTTAAATCATTATTATTTCTTGCTTTCGCTGAGGAAAGTTATACCCATATCCCGAGATTTTGTTTATCATTGGTATGAAAAATACCAAATTATGAAAAAGATCCTCTTTCCAACCGACCTATCAGATGCAGCCAACCATGCCTTCATTTATGCGCTACAACTAGCTGATAAATGGCAAGCTAGCATCACCACCCTGCACGTCTACCAAGAATTACAAGTTGGAGATGTTCATCTGCCTGGCAGTTTGTACAACTTCTATCAGACGATGGACTTGTATTCTTTCCAAAATTATAAAGATTCCATTCCGGTTTTGGTGGATCTAGCCGAGAATAACGATATGGGGCATATCGAGGTACGCCATATGTTGGAGGAAGGAGAGGTGGTCAAGAGTATTTTGGAAGCCGCAGACAAGGAAGCCGCAGATATCATTGTTTTGGGGACGACGGGTGCTCGAGGTTTAAAGGAGATTTTTCTAGGTAGTGTGGCCGGTGAAATTCTGGAAAATGCTACTTGTCCTGTTTTGGCTGTACCGGCCAAAGCCGAATTTGACGGCACCATTGATAATATCGCCTATGCTACTGGCTACCAAACTGCCGATGCAAATGCCCTTCGCCAACTGGTAGAACTCTTTGAAAATTTCAACCCTAATTTCCATTGTATTAGTGTCGACCTAGCGCATACCGCGACTTGGACTCACCAAATGGAGGAATTCAAGCAGACGGTGGGAGAAACTGCTCTGCCTATTCATTACCAAGTGATCGATAGCACAGATATCCAGAAGGGAATAACGGATTATCTCGCCGATAAGCAGATTGATATCATTACGATGTTGACCCATCAGCGCAACTTTGTTCAAGAACTGTTTAATTATAGCAAGACTAAAGCATTGGCTTATCACGCCAGTACCCCGGTCTTGGCTTTGCATGTGTAGCTGCATGTATATTTACTCTTCAAAATAGCTACTTGAGCCGCTAAAGTATCCTTATAAAAAGAGTATTTAGTCATTTCATTTGCGATTTCCCTCGGACTGAGGTAGGTACCGCCTTCTTCTTGGGCAATCTCTTCTTGCGTATTCCCGAATGCTTTTCGGACAAAAAAGGCAAAATCATAAAGTTGGTATCCTAAGCCATGCGCCACGGCACGTTTATCGGTTTCTCTTTCAAAATTACGCTGGAACTCATTATTGTATTCATAGTTGTAAGCGATTCGGGCCAACTGGAGCGATGTTTTGTCTAGATAGAAGACCGAATGGGCCAGCTCATGCCCAATGATTCCGACTTGCTCATTAAAAGGGATGTTATGCAATAGTATCTTTTCGAAGAAGTCGGCCGATTGACTACTAATGATCACCCAGTATTTTCGCTTTACCCAAGGTAATAAGACGGTGATCGGTGATGGCCGAGAGGAAAGCGGAATGAAGGCCGGTTGCACCCTAAAGTCGATCGGTACCTCTTTTAGTTCTGGATAATGAGACAGTGCCAATAAACATTGTATCTCAAAGCCCTTAGCCAATACCTTGTTTTTACCGTAAGCAGCTAGGAGTGAATAGTAGAGACTTGAGTCGATGGGTGGCGTATATTTCTTTTGATGTGGCCTATCGTTTTTCTCCGATGGGCTTAGTGAGATTGATTGAGCATCGCGATCTAGCAGTAGAAAAATGAAAATAAGCAGCACTAAACCTAGGATGCCAAAGAGCGTCCATTTCAACAGTCGGAGGATGATTTTCATGTACAGGCAGTTTGTTAAAACAGCTTAAAATACTGGTGATTCCTCAAAAATAACAAAATTTGAGCACACAGATTTGGGCAAAAAAGCACCAAATTCATTTATATTTTTCTTAACAGACTTTGTGAATTTCTTCACATTATTCTGCGATTTCAGATCGTTTTAGTGGCGTAATTTAATTCAATCATCCAAAAAGAAAGCCATCATGAAACAATCTATGAAGTTGTTGGCAGCATTTGCACTGTTATTAATGATTACCCCCTCTTTTGCACAAGTTACTGTTAATCCTAAGGTCGGCCTTAATGTATCCGCGCTGGATGCTAAGCTACAAGACCTGGATGCAGAAGTTAGAGCTGGTTGGAATGCCGGTTTCGACTTAAGAGTAGGGGATGGAATCTTTTTCCTAAATCCTGGGGTACACTATTACAGCTACACTGCACGCCTTTTGAAAGAAAGTGAGATTGACAATCCTGAGGATATTAAATTGAAAGACGAAACAACGATTCAGAGTGTACGCTTACCCTTGAACATTGGCTTTAGACTAACGGGCGACAATGGTCTCCTCGGTATTCATGCCAAAGGTGGTATTACGCCTTCCTATATTGTTGGGGTGAATGAGAAAGCTGGTTTTGATTTCAATGTGAAAGACCTCAATCGCTTCAACTACGGCGCAAATCTTGGCGTAGGCATCGATTTAGCCTTCTTGACAGTAGATGTAACCTACGAGATAGGTTTGAAGGATTATTTCAAAAACGCAGAAGGGCAGAACAATATGTTGACTGCTAGTGTGGGTATCAAGTTCTAAAAAGAAAATTTAAATATAGTCGGGTAATTTATGATAGTCAGTGGTCCGGGCGCCAAGTGTGCTCGGACTTTTTCTTTCCCCTCTTCCCCTCCCTCCCCTCAAGGGGTGAATAACTCACCCCTTGAGGGGAGGGGAGGGGGGAGGGAGGGGAAGAAGGAAAAAACTACTGCTTATCCAACGCCAATACCGTACCCACGATATTCTTACCACCCGTATTGGCACTGAAAGACACTGTTTTACCGGCTTCAAACTTTACATCAGTTATCCGCTCCGCTCCGAGTGCTTCCTTCAATTTTCCGGCATAAGTAGGCTGTCGACTTTGGCTAATCCGCTGATTAAATTGGTCATAGTTGAGTTCTTTTTTAGAAACGACGACGGCGATATAGTCTGTATTACCAATTTCATCTGCCTTCATCGAGTAGTCTCTAGGGAAGAGGCGAGTACCCGTAATTCCGCAATAGGCCGAGTGTTTCTGCGTATAAGGGAATAGGACGTAACTAGATCCATCCGTTTCCTGCCCAAAAACATAAACATAGCATTCAACACTATTGGCTACCAAGATTTTGAATTTATCTCCTTTGCGGATCGGGCGAGCCGTTCTAAATTCAATATCAGAGGATTGCTGTAAGGCGATTGTACTTTGGGTAGCTAGATCAGCAAGGCCAAATTGAACCTCCAATTTGTTGGGGTCATATTGCTCCGAACTTCCCATAGGGTGCAAGCCATAGGCCTCTTTGGTGAAATGCTCGAAATCTTGGTAGCTTACCCAAAAAATCCCTCGATTTCCCCAGTCTTCTCCCCAGCTATTCATCACTTGAAAAGAACCTCCATCTCTATTGTCATCATAGCCGATCACACACATGGCGTGGCCACCAAAACCTCTCATTCCATAATCTTGTCGAGAGGGAGACCAAGTATCTTGCCCCACCATTCTACTCATAAAAGAGCCGCCGACCATCATACCGATGACTACAGGTGCCCCTTGCGCCAGGTTTTGCTTCATCCCTTCTATATCCACCTTATAGTTATTGGCACCTAAGGTGAGGCGATTATAGCCTTTGATTCGGAATTGACGCCCTTTGCTCAGTAAAGAGTTGTCGGGTTGTGAAGAGCAGCTGCGTTCATTGTATTTGAAGTCATTGAAAGGTACGCCCCCGTTTTGCGACATAGCCTTCATGGCGTCGAGCATGTAGGCCCCTTGGCAACCTTCCAAATGAATTTGATTATATAGATAGGAAGGGCTAAACGCAATTTGATTTGGGTTTTGCCCTGTAGCTTTGGCATGCAAAATCGTACGTGCCCCATAGGCACTTGCCCAGCCAACACAAGAGCCCTGCTGGCCTTGATGCAAACGGCGAGGGGCAAAATTAGCCAAGGAAACCTGGCGAGGTAGACTGCTACCACCATATCCATAAGTCAAAGGTTCGAAAACCTTGGCCTGATCAAACAATTCCTCGTTTAAGGAAGCACCCAAGGAGAAAGCTGAAGTATCGAAAGAATCCTCTGCTGTCGGCCCACCACTCAACATCGCTTGCCCGCCGAAAAAGAAGTACCATAGCCCCCCAATGATCAAAACGGGGAGAATCAGTTTAGGTCTTTTGAATAAAAACATGATCAAAAAAGGAAGTAATTTCTTGATCATTCCCCCACCGCCACCACCATTGCTGGGGCCAGTAGGGCCATTATTTCCCCTATTATTTTCGGGGTCTTTTTCCATTCTAACAGGCATAGTCTAATTTTTGTAAGTTTGGTTAAGTGATTAGTGCATGTTTGGGTAGGTCAGTGAAGCCAACTCAAGCATACTCCTAGACGTGTTAGCGAAGTCATCTTTCACGACTGGCATTTTTCTGACGGATAAAATGCGAACAGGACACAATTTTACCCACTACAAAAACTTAAAATTACAGGTTCTCGCACAAATTTTGTGCTTTACGGCTAGATAAAAGTCGTGCCCTCCTTTTTTTAAGAATCCTGGTAAACTAATTCCTACTCTTAATATAAATATATGAATTCGCTTGAAACTCTCATTCAATACCTTCGTAAGCTAATAATTAAAGTACTAGTATAAATACTCTAGATAAGTGGTTGACCCACTGTTTTACAATAGCCTTAACTAGCCAACAGGGAAGCTAGTCCTTTTTGTGATAACAGTAGAACGGATCAAGGCTTACTAGACAACCAAAATCATAAAGTATAAATCACCGAAGCATGGCCCGGCTTTTTTGCTGCAAAGTGAGAAAGCTTGCCAACTAAGCTATTTTTTAATAAACCTACTTTTATGATCACATGGAACACTATTTCGCGAACCAGTGACGATAAAGTCACACAAGCCATTCTGTTACTTGAGACCCTGAGCCAAGATGAAAGTATTCCCATCCTAGAATTTCTTAGAAAAAGAGGGGGAGGCAGCTTTCACGAAATTTTACAAAGTTTAACCATTAATGCCAAAGACCTAGAACGTCAGCTGAAAACGTTGACATCTGCCGGCATTTTGGTATTAAGAGAGAAAACTACGGCAAAGTACTACACACTAAATCGAGGTCGCCTAAGCACGATCACTCGAGTCGCCGGAAGATTAAACGAACTGCGCCTGGAAGGAACCAAACGGTACTAAGCAGGAAAGTATTCAACAGTCTCTGCCTTGGGGTGGAAGACTTTGAACCCAACAAAAGTAGAAAACACAGTAGCTGTATCTATTGCTGAGTCTTGGCAGTCTCTAATCGCAGAGAAGCAAGACCTTGGAAAGATATCAAAGAAAAGGAGTAGCTTGTTTAATCGGGCTACTCCTTTTTGTATTTCAGTTGTATTGTACTGTATGCTCTACTTCTTTCTTGCACACATGAAGAAGTGGTAAGATTTATGAATTCATCCCACCACAAACGCTAAGCGTTTGGCCTGTAATATAGGTGGACATATCAGAGCCGAGAAATACGCAAGTTTGTGCGATCTCCTCTGCCTTTCCTAGGCGTTTCAAGGGGATATTAGCCAAATAGCTAGCCTTAGCTTCCTCTGATAATTCGTCGGTCATATCTGTTTCAATGAAACCCGGTGCCACCACATTGCAACGCACATTTCTAGATCCCATCTCTTTGGCAATAGATTTGCTGAAACCAATAATTCCTGCCTTGGAGGCAGCATAATTGGCCTGTCCGGCATTGCCAGTGATACCTACCACAGAACTCATATTGATGATCGATCCTTTTCTGTTTTTCATCATGGATCGCAAGGAGTGTTTAGTCAAGTTAAAAACGGATTTGAGGTTGGTTTGTACCACCTGGTCCCATTGTTCTTCCGACATCCTCAACATCAAAGTATCGCGGGTAATTCCGGCATTATTCACCAAAATGTCAATACGACCAAAAGCTTCATGCACTGCTTTGATCAATTCCTCTGCCTGAGAAAATGAGCTAGCATCTGATTGAAAAGCCTGGAGTGTCGCTCCTTCCGCCGCCAATTCACTAACGAGTGCATCTGCTTTGGTAGAAGAGGAGATATAAGTAAAAGCAACGGTCGCTCCAGCCTCAGCGAAAGCCCTAACAATCGCTTCTCCGATTCCTCTCGAACCGCCCGTAACTAGTGCTACTTTGTCTTGTAAGATTTTCATATCCAATAATTTTTGTCGCTATAAGATAGTGATGGGCGCGAAAATAGGCTTTTCAATTGACGTATAGGAACTGGAATGTTAAAAAAATAAAGAAGAGTAAAAAAAACATTAAATTGAGAAACCTTATAAAATCAAGCTTATGGAAATTAAAACCTTAACGACTAGGCTAATGCTTTGCTTAGCTATTTGTACTGTTTTTTCCGCTTGCCTCGAGGATAAAGTAGATTTAACCAAGGTTAGTTATTCTGAAGAAGAATTCGCCATTTTATCCCAATATTTAAACCTCCCTCGTGCCAGAGCCAGCTTTGCGGTTGAATTTCCTGCCCATATGATGCGTAATGGGGCACAAATTCCTGATATAGATGATGCCAAGGCTACGCTAGGTTCTGTGCCATTTTATGATACCAAATTGTCTGCCAACAATACAGTGTCGTGCGACTCCTGTCATAAACAAGCCTTGGCTTTTTCGGATGATGTGGCCTTGGGTAAGGGATTTGAAGGCAAATTGACCTAGCGTAACTCTTTACCCTTGGCTTCCACCGCTAATTTTGAATCATCCTATGGTGGAAATTCTTTCGCCGGGCAAACCGCCTTCTTCTTTTGGGATGAACGAGCGCATAGCATTGCCGAGCAGAGTAAGATGACCTTGGAGGATGATATTGAAATGGGGGCCAATCTGTATATTCTCTCAGATCAATTGGAGAATGAAGATTACTACAAGATCTTATTTAGGAAGGCCTATGGAACGGAAGAAATTGACGGACAATGAATTTGTGCAGAATGAACGCTATACCGATCCTTTCAAATAGCCTATCATACGACGAGACTTTCTGTTGAAAAGTTGAGGGTTTAAAATAGGCTATCCAGGAATAAGCCCCGAAACTGCTCAACTTTTAAGCGGCTAAACAACTGGGGCAGTAGTGGGATGGCTAACTATGTTTCACCAATTCAACATCATATAAAACCCGGAAGTATGAAGATCAAACATCTAAAACCTAGCTTGTCTTTTTTCTTGTTATTAATTGCCTGTTTGTATGCTTGTGAACAGGACAAAGGAACACTGGAAATAACGAAAGCCGACTACACGGATGCTGAATATGAGGTTATTGCAAGAACATTGAATATACCGCAACAACGGGCCAACTATTTTGTCACTTTGCCGACTCATATGGCTCGTGCAGGCTTGCCCGGTCCATTAGTTAGCAGTGCCAAGGCTACTTTAGGGCAGGTTTTGTTTTACGATACTAAATTGTCAGCGAACAACACGGTATCCTGTGCTTCCTGTCACAAACAATCGCTAGGTTTTTCGGATGATGTTGCCCTAAGTAAAGGCTTTAATGGGAACCTGACCAAGCGCAATTCATTGGCCTTGGCATCGGTACCCAACTTTGATGTATCCTATAAACCGGGAGAAACCGTCAATAGCCTGGTAAGACCTGCAGCCTTCTTCTGGGATGAACGGGCGAAATCTATTCCAGAACAATCCAAGATGACTTTGCAAGATGCGATTGAAATGGGAGTAGACCTAGATGAGTTGAGTAAGCGTTTAGAAAATATCGCCTACTATAATATTCTCTTTACCAAGGCATTTGGTAGTGGAAAAGTAACGCCTGATCGCGTTACCACTGCTCTTGAACACTTCATCAATGGCTTCATCTCTACGGGGACACGTTTTGATGAAGGCCTGAATAAACACGCTGATCCATTAGTTGATTTTTCCAATTTCACCGCGCAGGAGAACAGAGGTAAAGTACTTTTCAATACGAGTTGTGCTAATTGTCACAGTGCTGATTTTACGACAGTTGTACAAGCAGTAGCCAATAACGGTTTGGACCTAGATTATCAAGATAATGGGGTGGGAGCGCTGACCCAGATAGATAGAGACCTAGGTCAGTTTAAGGTTCCTTTTTTACGAAATATTGCCTTGACCGGTCCTTATATGCATGATGGTCGATTTGAGACCTTAGAAGATGTGCTTGATCACTATAGTGAGGGCATCCAAGAACACCCCAATCTGGATAAACGACTTCGGAAGGATGGTGTTTTTGATGGAGAAGCGCTTCGACTCAACTATACGGCTGAAGAAAAAGCAGACCTGATCGCTTTTCTGCATACGCTAACGGATTATGATTTCATTCAGGATGAGAGGTTTAGTGATCCGTTTAAGTAATGATCAAAAAATAACTTCTCGATTTTGCATATGATCTTTTGGCGCTATACTGCGTTATTTTTTTCAGCGATAACGCTGCTATCCCTTCAAAAAATGCCTTCCCGATAGCTATCGGGATCACCAAAATCTCTATCTCAAAATGCGGAACTTATTCTTTGTCCATTACT
>Ga0070728_10007325_pt1 | contig 10094 bp, 8 predicted proteins | sample tdDd471_FD_66723 | JGI IMG/M metagenome (GOLD analysis project Ga0070728, IMG submission 66723) | Marine sediment microbial communities from the Atlantic coast under amendment with organic carbon and nitrate - tdDd47.1 | ecosystem: Environmental > Aquatic > Marine > Coastal > Sediment | place...
TAGCTTCTGGGGGCTAATCATTCTGCGACTTTTTTTGCCAATAACATAAAAGCATTTATTCCGCTTTTTTACCGTAAGACCGTGGGTATCCAGTACTAATTGTAACATATAGGTTGGTTATAGCGATTCTCATGTAAGGTGTTCACGTCTAAAAATGTAACAGAAAAGAGCAAGACGATATTGAAAAAGCGGAAATCGGAAGGAGGAAGTTGGAAAACTAGCCTAGCCCAACCGAGATTCCGCCTTCCGATTTCGCATTTCCGTCTTCACATGAGAAATTGCTGGGTTGGTTATAAATAAGGAAAATCCACCCAGGAGAAGGAACCACTAAGCGGCTCATCATTACGGGCAATGGCTTGGCTAAACTGTGTTTCGATGGCCGTCAGCTCAGGATGATCTTCTCCCAGAATCTGGCTCGCAAAAGCTAGGAGTCCTTCAACTTTCTGCTGGTATTTTCGCAGCCAGCTGGTAGGTTTTCGTCGGAACTGGTATTGCAATTCCAAATTGTGCTGCAATTTGCTAATATGGAGTCCTAGTTTAGGAAAGAAATCCGCTGGCAATTCGATCTGATCCGTAACGACCAGGCCCGTTATATATTTTACATCTTGCGGCACATACCATTTCACTTTCTCCTGGTTGAGGGTAAAAGCATGCTCCTCAATGATACCGATAAGCCGTTCTGCTTCTGATCGAGTGATTTCTCGCTGTGCAGAAAAACTCATATCATCCGCAAAACGAGTATATGTAATACCTGCCCAATCACAATACGCTAATAAAGCATGATCCAAATCGTAGGTCGCAAAATTGGAAAGCACCGGAGACGTAGAAGCGCCCATTGGTAATCGGCCTTGGTGTGTACACAAATCAGTCAATAGCTGAACTAGGGAATCCGGGAAGGAAAAGGGCGCTTGTCCCAGTACCTTTGCTATCATCGGCGCTTTCACATGGTGAAAAAAATCCTCCAAATCAATATTCAGTAAATGCGTACAACCCAGGTGGCGCTGCGCATTCGTCAAAATAGTACGAAGGTCAGGATCCTTTTTACAAGTCGATACAAAGCCGAAAGCAGCAGTGGTTTTATGAAAAAAGTAAACCGCCTGTAAAAAGGCATTTAAAGCCTTCTGTGTACTTTTTAATGGTTCCAGTGGATTCTCAATCCAACGTTTACTTCCATCTCGTTTCGGAATACTAAAGATGTCATACTTAGGTTGGATAGCCAACATCTGCAACCGATATAAGGGAATCTGGCAAATGGCTTCCAAGTCTTTGGGATGATCCATCTGACAAAATAAGTCCCGCCGTCGCCGCAATTTCTTAAGAGAAATAGATTTAGCCATTGCTCGTATTTTAGTTATCCTGTCACTGGATGGCTAAGTTTTGGACGCTGTGCGAAACAAGAAAGCACCCCTTCGCCAACAGTCTTAATCCTGTTACTGGATAGCCAAGTTTTGGACGGGAGGCTCGCCTGGAGTTGCCTGAAAATGTCGACGTCTTAATCCTGTTACTGGATAGCCAAGTTTTGGACACAAGCTATTGCAAAGCAAGTAGGTGAAACCAATACGTCTTAATCCTGTTACTGGATAGCCAAGTTTTGGACTGCAAATTTGTTCAAAAACATCGGATTGCAAATGTGTCTTAATCCTGTTACTGGATAGCCAAGTTTTGGACCTTCCGACTCTATCTGGAAGGCAGGAACCATAAGTCTTAATCCTGTTACTGGATAGCCAAGTTTTGGACGCCGAACGCCTTTGGGCTAAGTACGGTAACACCGTCTTAATCCTGTTACTGGATAGCCAAGTTTTGGACTGGCTCTGCTCAATGCAGCAAGGGCTGCGCATTTGTCTTAATCCTGTTACTGGATAGCCAAGTTTTGGACAGCACCCGCTAAATAGGTACTGATAATCAACAACTTAACATTTTCACAAGCACCAAATTATGCATCCTACCTAAATTTAGGTGAAAAGAGCTAAAGAATTAACGGCTTATAATCATGGCCAAAAAGCAATTATTCATGGCACTACATCTTCTAGCTTTTTTACTCGCAAACCATTGCTTCCGCTACAAAATAAAGAAAATTGTGGCCGATTAAAATTCCTGCCTGTTAATTTTTTAGTTGAGCTTAGAAAATGACGATTCGTTCTTCTAACATTTGCCATTGCATATGGCTCCGCAAGCTTCTTTGATTTATACCCTGCTACTGAATGATCAAATTTTGTACTTCTCTGAGATGCCGCGACGCCAGCTTACCTACGCGTCTTAACCCTGTTACTGGATGGCCAAGTTTTGGACTTACATGCAGCGCATGTAACGGTCTTGGTGTGAACGTCTTAATCCTGTTACTGGATGGTCAAGTTTTGGACACGACGACGTCAGCAGATACCAGTAAAGACCAGTTCGTCTTAATCCTGTTACTGGATGGTCAAGTTTTGGACACTGTTCCGTCACCTAGACGGAAGACAAGCGATGGATAGCATCGTCTTAATCCTGTCACTGGATGGCCAAGTTTTGGACTTGGTTCAGTATTTGCAAAATACCTGGGAACTATTGTCTTAATCCTGTTACTGGATGGCCAAGTTTTGGACGTTGTGCTTGGGGCAGTAGCTCCGGCGCTGACCGTCTTAATCCTGTTACTGGATGGCCAAGTTTTGGACGTTCAGAACGGAAGGAATATAAAGGCAACTTACAAGTCTTAATCCTGTTACTGGATGGCCAAGTTTTGGACTATTTTCCATCTGAAGTTCGGGGATTTTTTCTTACGTCTTAATCCTGTTACTGGATGGCCAAGTTTTGGACGAAATCTCAAACCTGCCCCCACGGTAGATCAGATGAGTCTTAATCCTGTTACTGGATGGCCAAGTTTTGGACGATAAAAACTCAATTTGCCGGTGCGCACTGTAATACGTCTTAATCCTGTTACTGGATGGCCAAGTTTTGGACTTTCCGTCTTTAAACAGAGTTACAAAAAAAAGAAAGTCTTAATCCTGTTACTGGATGGCCAAGTTTTGGACGCAGCAATGGTAGCGCTGGAGGACACTGTTGCCGTCTTAATCCTGTTACTGGATGGCCAAGTTTTGGACAGGCGCAGACGTCTAAGGCGCAGCAGGTAATTAAAGGTCTTAATCCTGTTACTGGATGGCCAAGTTTTGGACAGCACCCGCTAAATGGGTACTGATAATCAACAACTTAACATTTTCACAAGTACCAAATTATGCATCCTACCTAAATTTGAGTAAAAATGACAACAAAAATTAACAGCTGTCATTTGGGTTTAAAAGCAACTAATCAAGATGCTAGCCCCCTTACCCATAAACGGGAACTCTTTCCCAAAATACGGAAAATTATATGCAATCCAAATTGAGCGTCGGTAAAGAAGGGTAAGCTCGAAATTGTACAAATTCAAAATGGGTTCTTTTTTGATTTCCCGCTTCTTGTATGACGATCCGCTCCGAGCTACTATTGATACAGTGTATACCCTTGTGCTGTAGTAGGGCCACTAATGCAAAGGTAAAAGTAAATTCGCCAGCTATATGCACCGCAAAAGGGGTTTCCTCTTGTTGTTCCGCTGCCTGACGCAGGATTTCACGGGCTTCCTCACGCGCTTTTTTGATCACTTGTTCGGTAGACCATTCGGGTGGAATTGCCGGAAAGGGCAAGTCGACAATAGCCCCATATTGAATTACAGCCGCCTCCAATTGTGAAGCTGACCAGTTTTTATGTGGATGGTTGGTGAAGTTGAGTAACATACTATTAGACATTTAGATGACAGCAGTGAGAGGCGAGACCGCTGAAGTGGGGCTGCTGCCTTGTACCTAGCCAATTTCTCATGTGTCCGCTGGCTTTTGATTTCTCTCTTTGCCTACTAGTATACTTAATGATAAGGTAGGCTATGTAAGCGGCCAAAACCTAAGGAGGTCCGTTTGCCCAGAAAAATAGATTCGGGTAATAGAAGTGACGAATAGAAGGTCAAGTCAAAGGTGATGATCTTGGTATTTTCATATTTTTGGGGTCGTCGTTTCTGATAATCACTTACATAAGCATAATTCAAGCTACCGGGTAACTCCCAGCCATAGGCTTTGGCAAAAGTATGTAAATGTTGGTTCAGGATATTACTCAAAAATGCTTGCTGGGCTGCTGGTCTAACCAACTGCCCCCATTGCTTCCAATGATTACTATTCAATGCAAAGTATTGGCTTAATTGGTAGCTGCGTGGCAAACCACTCGGCTCCATAGCCAATTGAAAGCTCCGCTCTAAGTAAGTGGTATGGGCGGTTCTCCAGGTCAAATCGGTCTGCCTATAGTTGACGGGACAACCGCGGCTATACCATTCTCTTACCACTTCTGCTCCTTCTTGGATACCAACGACCGTAAATTGTCCGTCCGCATCCAGGTAATAATGTACCCGGGCTTGGCGATACAATACCCCCGTTCCATCGAGTCGATGATTATGTACCCAATCGTTGAATTGTCCTATTTTAGAAGCTACTAATTTACGTAGAAGGGGTAACCGGTATTGAGTAGGGGCCTCTCCCAACTGGCAAAAAGCCATGTGCAACTGGGGGCCTGTCTTAATATTCTTTGTTGCTGTTGAGCTGTTAGTTTCATTAAGCATAATAGTTGTTTTATACAATGGTAGCAATAACCCCCAAACACTCTTGAAGTAAAGCATCATTGGAACCCTCTTTTTTCCCAAGTGAGGCCCCTAAGGCGGCTTCTAATTCTTGCGCTTCATATTCATACTCACGGGGCAAATCATTAGCCCCTTTTACCCAAATTTTACACTTTTGGCCTTGCATCTCCGTTGATAATTCTCTTAGGGTATATATCACGATGAAATGTCGAATTTTTCCTTCTGATTGATCCTCCTCTTGCTGTGTCCTAAACTTGATGTATGGAGATAGATTAAGAAACCGCGCCTTCATAATCTGTGCACCCGTCGACTGGGCCATAGCCCGCAAATCTCCTTCACTTTGCAAGCTAATTTTATGGGCGTACATTTTCAATTTCCCTTCGTGCAAGAAGGCAACACTCAACTTCTTGGGTAAGCTATTACCCCAGGCCTCTCTGGTTTCAAAATACCAAATGGCCAAAGCAATCAATACGGTCGTCACCCCAAAGAGGGGATCTATCAGATTAGCAAACCAACCCTCCAGGGTATTCCAAGCGGCTGTGTCTTGTCGAGAAAGCAAGATCAATAGGAAAGTGATCCCGACGATAGCCGTTGCTGATAGAATAAACCTCTTTTGGGCCTTCCAAAAATAGGGTACAAACTTGTTGTTAGTATTCATTATTTAGGGTCAATGTTATTTTTTTTGAAAAAAGCTTCTGTTTTTTTAGGGCCAATCCAGGCACTAATCTTTTTATATGGGCCATGTTTTAAACTAAGCCAATTTCTCAATAGGCGAGGTTTGCCTTTTTCCACTTCCCACAGCGCTTGTAACTTCTCTTCGAGTTCCTGTTGCAAATCATCAGGAATAGGGCTATCCGTCATTTTTATTTTGTTTCTCCAGGTTCGCATAAGCCTGCTTAGTTTATCAAAGCTCTTAGCCTCCAAAATATTCAAGGGTATGGTAGTTCTAGCTTTTTCTATTTTGGCTTGTTTATTGGTTTCATCTTCCTTGGCTTTTTTCGCTTGTGCATCCTGCTCCAAGTCTTTTAGACTTTCGATTACTGTATTTAAATCGTTTAAATGCCTGCTTAATTGACCTTGAAGTTTTTGCAAAACAAAGGATATTAGATCATTGGTAAAGGGCTCATTTTTTGTTGTTAAAGAACCAACTGCCACTACAGCTACAGGTTCATTTAAAAGTTTTGAATATCGTGGTAAACCCTGTTTTTGATTTTTGAGGGTTTGAAATTCATTGAGATTACCTCCTCTCCTTTCATCAGTGACCTCCAATGTAGGGTACTCCAATCGCACATTAGTTCTGAGATTAGCTGGTCGGGCCATATTAATCAACTCCATGATCTCTGGCCTTTCACGCCATGCTCCCCTTCGAAGGCCAGTATTCATCTGAGCTTCAAAAAGCCCCATAAAACTTTGCTGTTGAATTTGATCGAGACATTGATCTCCAATCTTGCTGTTGCCTGGGTCTATGGTGACAGCTACTTTACCATATCCAAGCGCCTTACCCATTCCGATATTGTGATAACAATTTTCTTGACCATGAAAACTTAAGGCCGATAACAAAGCCCCCAATTCAACAGGCAATAAATTATGAAAATTTAAAGTCGTGCAAAATGTTGTCTCTTTTCCTAAAGGGCAAAAACTTGTACTTACATCGTCGTTTCCCGACTGTCCAGGTGCTTGGACATTGCTTCCGGCATGTATAGGATAGCGTTTTCTCCCTGCAATATTCGCCTCCCCCGGTGCTGTATTCCACGTATTATAAGCACCATTCACATTACCATTAGGCCTTACCTTTTGTTCTAGATAATAGGGAAAAAAACTGGCTTTAGGCCCACCTAATATACCAGTGACTTCTTGCATGGGTTGCGGCTCCCCTTCAGCCCAAGCATGAGCAATATGAACCCGTCCTTTTAAGAAAGTACTTCCCTGGCCCTTTTCTTCAGTATGGCCGAATAGGCATTTAGCAAAATCGAGATGTTGCTGCCGCGCCTGTCGGGCACGAATGATTTCTTCAATCCCATATTGGTAAGCTAATCGATACGTTTTACATAACCCAAAACTGTTCACTTTATCGGATTTTTCATCCTGTCGGAAAAAAACAGGAATAGGTCTACCCTGATTCAAAAACCTTTTCCAATAGGTCCAGTCTCCATTTTCAGTAGCTAAAGCGTCTCCCATTGCTATTTTGAAGTTTTCAAAGACCTTACTTCCTACATTAATGTATTCAGGTTTATTCGGATCAAAAGATCTCTTTCGGTAAACTGAGTTATCAAAATCAGTTTCATTCTTTTGCCCCACTAAAATCATACAATAAGTGGCATCAAAGTCCACTTCTACTAATGGATTTTTTTCTGACAAATCTTCGAAAGGGTATCTACCATTTGGATGCAATTTTTGGTATTTTGTATAGGCAAATTTAAGCTCCACATCTTCTGCTCCAGCTCTCAGTTTTTCCTGAAGTTTAGATACTATACTTAATTCATCAGTAGCCAAATCTTGCTCTTCTTCCTCATCTGGTATATCCTCATCTGGCTGATCTTGAATAACAAGTTTATGATTTCGCCAATAGAGCCAGCCAAAGCCCTGATTTTCCGAGTAATTCTTAAGAAAATTCCGATTATAATCTGAATCTGGTATAAAATCTCGATACCCAAATCGCCTATCATTAAATTGGTCCAACTGCCCAAAAGTCATGATCTCTACCAAAGTGCGGAGCATCCCTCGAATACTCGATCCTGGTAGGAAATAGCGGCCTTCGTGCTGGATAAAATCAGCAGATTCAGCTGGTTGATCAGCTTCATTATTTTCCTTTTTACGTCGTCCTTCATTGCGCACATAGATAGGACTTTTAGCTTCCAGCTTTAACACGATTTGTCCGCTTAGGCCTTCTTCAAACGGGAAGTCATGACTGATATAGGGGCCCCACTTCGGCGTAAATACTTCCTCATTGAGGGGCACAAAATTATAGGCTGATTTTATCATTGTATGTTGGATTTTGAGGCTTTATTAAAACCAGTAAAAAAGACACCGATTAAGGTTTTTCGGGTAAATTCACTTACAATAGGATCTTCCTTCTCTTCAAATATTTCTACAAATTCTAAGCTGCGTTTTTCATCCCTGACCGATCGAGACATCCGTTTTCGCTTGAGTTGATCCGGTACCTCATCCCAGTTTGCTTCATGGATGTAATATTCCCCTTCGACATACTTAATCGAGAGGCTTTTATTTTCTGATTTACACCAATATTTCGCCTCAACGATAAAAGGTAAGGTAGTTTTCACTAAGCTATCGAAAGCAACTCTCTTAGCCTCCAATACTTCTACAGGAGATATTTTATTAGAAAACCAATGGTAGCCAGTAACATCGTATTGTTTCCACTTCTGTAGGTCTTGCTGATTTAATTTACTGATCATGTGCGCTGCTATTTAGTGGTTCAAGAGTAGGTAAATCCCCGGAGGCTGTCAGGCGCCCATGTCCCTTATTGACTAATCCTCCGACCATCAATTGGCCATTCCCTAAATCATCAATGGCTTGTTGCAAAAAGGGGATATATTTTTCAAGCCCCTCAGCAGCTCTTATCTTTATGGTTATGTCCAGTTTATCGGGAATAATCATAGCCTCCTCTCCAAACAATGCGCCATCAATTGGGGCATGTGTAAAACGATCAATGGCTACATGATAGAAAGGCTTACTTTGAATGCTATCGATGTCCAGAAAAGTATCCTCAATAACCAGGTGGCCTATTTGACTCTTTGCTTCTTCTTTTCCTTCCTCCTCTACCACGAATCCGAATAATGCCTCCACGGCTTCATTTCTCTCTGAATTCAACAGCATACCCGCTACATCATAATGATTGATTTTGCCTTTCAATTCACCTCCAAATGTTTGGAGCAGCCCTATATCTTTCTCGATTTTCGTCTTCAAAGATTGAAGCTTTTCTAGGCTAAATCCCTTCATTTCTTCTTCTTCTGGTACGGCCCAAAGCAGGTCTGGCTGGAGGCTTTTGAGGTAAGCCATTCCTTTTTTCTCCAAGCCTGCCTTTAGCCTTTCTTCAAGGGTATGTCCATTCCCTTTATTCCAATGATAAGCTACTCTATGTGCTAATGCCCCCTTGATGGAAGAGCCTGGTATTAGCATTTTCTTTACCAATATGGGGCCATCAGGAGTCCATTCAATCACGGCTTCTCTTTTGAAGATATGATCTAGAAGATTATCATTGTAACTCTCTCCGAAATGAAGAAAGTTATTTTCTCCTGAGAAGGCTAGTGTGTAAGTAGTCCATTTCTTGGGGAAAGGAGCTATTTCATCCGGTTTTCCTTTGAATGGGAATTCATTTCCTAAGGCATTTGAAAGTGCCAGATAGGCTGAAAAATCTAGTTCATTGGTAAGGTCAAAAGTATGCGCGTCCAATTGAACAATGGTAAATTGCCCAAACCCCTTACGACTGCCCCCTCCAAGTAGAAAATCATCCGAACACCACCAACAGGAAAGCAACTCCTTCCACAATTCATCTTCTTCCTCCTTTGCCAGCATTTCCACTTGCAAACAGAATCGGGTGCCCCGATAAACAACTTCTTCGCCAAACTTGGCCTTATCCTTGGCCGTTCCTTTATGGTCAATTTTTACGTGGTCCCGATAAGGAAGGTGACGAAGCCATTTGAAATAATCTGCCAGTTCCGCTTCCGGTACTATTTCTTCGTGTACCCTTCCTTTATGATCCACCACCAAAGCCGCACTGCATATCAATCGCGAAGCAGTATCACTCTTGCTTCCAACATCCGTTTTGGCACTACCAAAAATAGAAGGGGCTGGTTCTTGTCTCTTTCCTTCAAATAATGCTCTCCAAACTCCCATAATCGAGGTACCAGGTAGGTAAGGGAGTCCGTTCCAATCTTTTTGGACAAGTTGGCCTTTTAATTCGTCCTCATCGCCACTCCCTACGCCCATAGGGGTCGTTAATTCTATGACAATCCGCGCCACATGCCTTTTATTAAATAATTTATCTTGCATCTGCTTAGCACTTTATAGGGTTTGTTATTTCGACATGATTGCCGATAGGTAATGAAGGAAATAGATTCGTTGTTTCTCGGTATTCATTCTTGTTCCGACATAAGTTGTAAGCCTTGGCAGTCGATTCGATTCTGCCCAATTTAGTTGAGATAGGCCAGTACTAAGGGCTTGCAGTTGTGCTTCTGCGCTACTTTCCGGATGAAATTTACGCAGGACGGACCACTGATTAGGTTTTATCCCCCGATATAGGTCTTTGTATTGCTCCCGGAAATCCCAAGCTAATTGTTTGATGCGGGCATCGTCAGACTGTTTTTGTTCACTTAAAGCCTGCAAAAGGCGCTTATTATTAGCATCTAAAGGTGTTTCTTCTACGAGCTTAGGGCCATCAACCTTGGTACGTTTTTGGCTTATCCTGAGCGTTTTTGCCTGAAGGAAGGGAGGGTTTATCAATAATTCG
>Ga0070728_10007332_pt1 | contig 10088 bp, 17 predicted proteins | sample tdDd471_FD_66723 | JGI IMG/M metagenome (GOLD analysis project Ga0070728, IMG submission 66723) | Marine sediment microbial communities from the Atlantic coast under amendment with organic carbon and nitrate - tdDd47.1 | ecosystem: Environmental > Aquatic > Marine > Coastal > Sediment | place...
ACGGCCAGCGGCTACCAGGGCGCGGCGACGGCCAGCGGCGACCAGGGCGCGGCGACGGCCAGCGGCGACCAGGGCGCGGCGACGGCCAGCGGCGACCAGGGCGCGGCGACGGCCAGCGGCTACCAGGGCGCGGCGACGGCCAGCGGCGACCAGGGCGCGGCGACGGCCAGCGGCGACCAGGGCGCGGCGACGGCCAGCGGCTACCAGGGCGCGGCGACGGCCAGCGGCTACCGGGGCGCGGCGACGGCCAGCGGCTGGAAAGGAAAGGCCCGAGGCCGGGATGGCTGTGCCCTGTTCCTGGTCGAGCGGGGCGACGCTGACGAAATCGTCGCGGTGTGGGCAGGCATTGCCGGCCGCGGCGGGGTCAAGGCGGACACGTTCTACACGTTGCGCGGGGGTAACCCCGTCGAGGTGGAGGTCTGACGCCATGTTGTTCCTTCCCCTCGACACCCGCGCAACCGTCATCCTCGGCGCCGTCCTGTTCGGCGCCACCGGTGCCGCGCTGTTCGCCGGCGTCCTGGTCGTTCTCGGCGGGCCGGCATGACCCCCGATCTCGCCAGGGCCGCCGGAGCGATGGAGGCCGCCACCGGCCTTCGGGTCGGCAACTGCCCGGAGATCGACGAGCGCCTCGTGCTGATCGCCGGCATGCTGGTCGACTGCTCCCGTCAGGCGTTCCTCGAGGCGTACCTGCTGGCCTGTCAGCGCATGCAGGACCCCGACGAATGCATTCGGGCCCTGGCCCATCGGTTCGCCGTCGGCGGGTCGCAATCGGCGCCGACCGACGGGCTGCGGCGCGCCTGCGCGCAGCTGTGCGCCCGGTTCGGCGTCATGGCCGAGGACTTTTACGTACCGACCGGAGGAGACGCGGCATGAGCCTTGCAAGGATCCGGCCGCTGTTCGTGTACGGCATCATCGCACGCAGGATGCAGGCCGTCGGGAGCGCCGCGGCTGCCCCTCGGAATGTCGGCCGCCTTTGTTGGCATGATTCATCGATCAGCGTTTGGGAGGAACGGGTCGAGGAGTCGTCCTTCCTCGCCGACGTCATGGGCCCGCTGATCCGCGACATGCGGGCGCGGGGTTGGAAGATCGGGCCGGACCCCAGGATCACGAAGCACTACGCGTCCTTGAAGCGCTATCACCGGCTGTGTCGGCTCGGAGATCTGCAGGCTTCAATTCGCATCGGCGGTCGGCACCTTGAGGTCGAGCTGTTCCAGGACGTCCACAACGTCAAGAACCGCAACGGCGGACGCTACGACTTCGACAAGCTCGCGCGCATGCCCTACGCCATGCGGATGCTGGCGATCCTCGAGCTGTCGCGCATCGCGGCGTTCCTGCATCACCAGCACGGGTACCCGCTCGCCGAGCAGGAGGCGACGCGCGCGGACATCGGCAGGCCGGGCATTTCCGCGCTGGACTACATCGTCGACGAGTACGCCCGTAGTTGGCACCGCGATCCGAAGACCGGACGCCCGAAAGGCGACGACTTGACGTACAACAACCGGAGCGCCGACGCAGACGTGGTCCGGCATCGCGCAACGGTGTGGGCGCGGGACAGGGCTGGCCGCTGGCTCCGTGGCGTCGCTTTCTACGCGCTCAACAACGGCTGGTACTTCGTCACGAGCGCCCTGACGATCGAAACTCGATGGTCGACCGAGCTCTACGTCAATCGGCCGGACAGTTCGGTCGGATGGCGCGAGCGGGACGCACGACTCCATCGCCGGCGCCTCGAGCAGGAGATGAAGAAAGCCGCGGGCCGCTTGGACTTTGCTCGCGCCGAGACGCTGCGCCGGACCCTCTTCGGTGTGTCTCTGCCCTGTCGAATCTGGAGCAACAAGCAATCGGCTTGGTACGCGACGCAGAGCCAGGGCTACACCCAGGACACCAGCCAGGCCGGATTGTTCGAGCGCGATGAGGCGGAACGGCTCTGTCGCGGGGCGGACTTCCTGAAGGTCGTACCGGTGACGGCGGAGGCCGGGTTATGAGCGACCGCCTCACCTTCGCCGAGTTCCACAACGCGCTCCGGATCATGCTGAACCTGGATCGGAGCGACCTGGTCGAGGCCGGCGTGCTCGACGCAAAGGACGAGCAGGGTTGGCGGAACCTGAGCGCCGACCCGTTCCGCTGGTTCATTCGGACCAGCGACGCTCGCGCGGACCGGTTTTGGCTGCTGATCAAGAGCCGACAGCCGCGCGCGGATCGAGGGCGACCGGACCCGAAGCCCCGGTCCCCGTACAGTTCCACACCGAGGCCGCGGGCGGTGAGGAGGCGCTGATGGTCTCCGTCACCACCCGCTCGCGCCAGAAGATGGCGATCACGATCCCACAGCCCTGGGCGCAGCTCTCCGTCATGGGCCTGCGCAACAACGAGCGGCGATCGTTCCCGTTTCCGCGGCGTCACCTGGGCAAGCCGATCGTCGTCCACGCCTCGGCGTCGGAGATGACCGCTCCGCCGGTGCGCAAGGCGATCGAATCCATCCTGCAGGGGATCGACACGGGCTGCGTCGGGGCTGCGTCGATCCTCGGCGAAGTCCACCCGATGAGCTACCGCGGAATCCGCGAGGTTCTGGTCCGCTCACTCGATGCGCCGGAGACCTTCGCCCTCGGTGCCGGCATCGGCGAGGTGCTCGTCATGGACAGCACGCATGCGCCGATCGACATCGGCGTTCCGTCCAGCCGCCGGCACGTCTGGGTGCTGGACAAGTATCAGGCGCACGCCTGGGAAACGCCTCGGCCCGCCCTTGGCCGCACCGGGCTCTGGCAGTGGGGATACGCGACATGACCGATGCACGTCCGCGGCCGATGACGGCCGCCGCATGGAACCTTGCCCATCCGAAGGGCACGCACGTTCGTTACTGGCCGGTCATGGGCGACGACGCTTACGTCGAGACCCAGACCCGCAGCTCCGCCTGGGAGCTCGGCAGCGGTTCCGGCGTCGTCCTGGTCAACGGCCGGACCGGCGGGATCGCGCTGTCGCACCTGCTGGTCATCCCGCCGGCGCCGATCCGGTGCGGGGACACCGTGATGCACTGGCCCACGGGCGAGGAGTGGGTGGTGGCCTGGGCGGATCCAGCGACCGGCCACCTTGCCTGGTGTGGCTGGCCAAACGGGACGGGCCGGATCGGCGACTGCGTGGTGGTCAAGCGCGCCAGCGACGACGAGCACCGCGACTGGGTGCAGCGGGTCGCCGGGTTGCGGGACAGCCGCGGAGCGATCTGCCGTCGGCTCTATCCTGAAGCGCTCGAGGAGGCTGTGGCATGAACAACCGCATCACCCGGACGATCGCCCGACGCCTGTTCGTCGCGTTGCTGGACCGCGTCGCCTGCAATCGGCCGACCGCCGACTTCACCATCCTGCAGGACGACCGGCCCTACATGCGCCGGTGGTGGGTGATCCCCCGGAACCGCTGGTTCAACGTGTACCTGCATCAGGTCCTGCTGTCCGACAGCGACCGGGCGATGCACGACCACCCGTGGGTCAACATGACTCTGGTCCTGGACGGCCCCGGCTATGTCGAGTGGCGGCCCGGCGGCGCCGTTCGGCGCTCGTTCGGCGACGTCGTCATCCGCCGCGCAGCCGAAGCGCACCGGCTCGAGCTGCTCCAGGACGACGACGGCCAGCCCCGGTCGACCTGGACGCTGTTCATCACCGGTCCGCGGATCCGGAAGTGGGGCTTCTACCTGCCCTGGGGCTGGGCGCCTTTCGACGCGGTCGTCGGCAAGACCGCCGAGGCCTCCTGGATGGCCATCCAGGACGAGCGCGAGATCCGGGAGGCGATGACCATCAAGGCCATGGAGGAAGTGCGATGAGCGGGTTCAAGCGCGGCGACGTCGCGGTGCTGCGGCACCCTGCGCAGTATGTGACGGTCCTCGACCGTCATGCCGGCGGCCACCACATCGCGTACCACACCGGCACTGGGAAGACATACGTCGGCGCCAAGGAACTCCGTCCCACGGCGGAGCCCTGGGATTGGCGGCCGGAGGCCACGAGGATCAGCGAGGCGATTCACGCGCACCGTAATCAAGTCGTCGATCTGTCCTTCTTCCGCCTGGCGCTCGCCGGCGAGGTCGGAGAGGTCCTGAACGTCATCAAGAAGATGATGCGCGACGGCCACTCGGCCGATCTGCAGCGCAAGCTGGCCGAGGAGCTGGCGGACGTGCGGATCTACCTGCATCACGTCGAGCGAATGGGCGGCGGCGATGTCGGCAATGACCTTCCCCAGCCGACGCACCGGACCTTTCCGGAGATGGCGCGCGATCTGTTCTACTACGCGTCCTTCATCCTGGACGGCGACGGCCGGAAGGTCCGGCTGCTGTGCTATGTCCTCCGCGACTTCGCCCACACGATCGAGGTCGACCTGGACGCCGAGGTCAGGGTGAAGCTGTCCGAGCTGTACTCCCGCTGGCCGGAGACCGCCGATCCACGGCCGATCGGGAGCGCGACATGAGCACCGGCGCCGTCGACTATCGCGAGATCGAGATCGCGGACATGGCAAGGAAGCTGGTCGAAGCCGCGAACGGCCTGTCGCGTGACCCGCTGATCAAGGGGGCCGCGCTGCGGGTCGCCGCCGGGATTTTCGATCAGGCCGCTGGTGCGCAGGCCGCCCTCACCATCTATCACAAGAACCTGCGCTGAGCGCCATGGTCGCGAAGGTCGAAGCTCTGGCGAATCTCCCGGACTGGCCGGAGGCTCTGAGCCGGGAACAGGCTGCAATCTACTGCGGTGTATCGCCGGGACTGTTCGATCGACATATCGCCGACACCGGCAAGCCAGGCCGCACCGGCGGCAACCGCGTCAAGCCGTTCAGGATCGGCGGCCGTGTCCTGTTCGATCGCTTGCAACTCCGTCAGTTCCTCAGCACCCTATCCGGCGCCGAACTCGACAGCGCTGGGTGGGCCGACGAGTGCGAGTTGGATTGAAGGGCGTCCACAAGATCACGGTCAAGGGCCGTACGTACTACCGCTACGGGCGCGGCAAGGGCAGCGTGCGGCTACCGGACGACCCGGACTCGCCGGAGTTCCATGCCAAACTGGCCGAATTGAAGTCGGCTGAGCGGCCATCTGGGGCGGCTCCCGGCACTTGGGCTGACCTGGTGGATACATACCGCCGATCGAGCGCATTCAAGGACCTCGCCCCTCGGACGAAGCGGGACTATGACCAAGTCCTGGCCTACCTTCAGAATCCGCTGGGGCGCAGGCGAGTCAGCGAGATCACGACGCCGGCGCTGGTCCGACTGGTCGACCGGATCGGCGAGAAGCGGAACTGGCGCTTCGCCAATTACTGCCTTGCCGTGATCTCCCGGGTGTTCTCGATCGCCATCCTGCGGGGCAAGGCGAAGGTGAACCCGGCCACCGGCGTTCCGAAGCTCGAGCGCCCGCGCGACGCGAAGGCGGCGAACCGGCCCTGGACCGATCACGAGATCGAGGCCGTCCTGGCAGCTTGCCCAGCCGGTGTGGCGCTCGCCGTCGGTCTCGGCGCCTACTGCGGGATGCGGGAAGGGGACGCGATCGCCCTGCCGCTCAGTGCCTATTCGGGAGCCGGCCGGCGAGGGACCATCACCTTCCGTCCGCACAAGACGCACGCAGCGGCCGACGACCCCGTGACGGTCCCGGTCCATCCGCGGCTGCGCAAGCTGATCGAGGGCCGCGAGCGCGGTGACTCGACCGTCATGGTGCTGGGGATGCGCGGGAAGCCGTACAGCAGCGACGGCTTCCGCACGATGCTGTTCCGGGTGATCGCGCAGCTCGAGGCGGACGGCAAGGTGGGGGAGGGGCTTACCTTCCACGGCCTGCGTCACACCGTCGCCACCAGGCTCGCCGACGCCGGCGCCGATGACGAGACGATCGCCGACGTCATGGGATGGTCGTCGACCGCGATGGCGAAGCGCTATACCAAGACGCGGAACCGCACGAAGCGGGCGGCGGCGGGCCTGCGGCTGATCAAGTAGGCGGTGCAATTCTGAAGGCGCGGGTGATCCGCTCTCGAGTTGCTCGCGTAGGGATGAGCTGATGCATGACAGCGTTGCTCTGTGAGCATCTTCACGTTGCGTTAATCGTTGCTCATGTATCGTGTGCGGTGCACAATCTCTGCAGACGGCCCAGATTCCAACAAAGAGAGGCCGCAATCCCAGGGAGAAACTCCGATGCCGAAGCTACCGAGTGCTGAGCACATGGAACTGTCATTCGAGATCGAGGACCACGGACCGGACGGCCTGATTGCGTTTTGCATTCAGGAGCGTGGGCTCGTTGTATCTGGTCGGACAGTCGAGGAGTTGGTGGCGGAGATGCCGAAGGCCTATGCCACCCTCAAGGCTGCGGGCCCGGTGCCAAACGGCGACAAGGGCGGCCGGTTCGAGCCGCGGGTTCGACAGATCGTCGTAGCCGCGTGAGTGTCCGGGCATGGGCCCGAGCGCCTTCCGCCAGGCGATCGGCGGACTAGGATTTCATCACCATTCGGGGCCGAATGCCGACGGCTATGAGCTGTGGGTGGTTTCGTCGCGCGTGCACTCGGGCCAGATGCAGCTCGTCACAATCCCCGACATCGACAAAATGTCCGACGCTCTGCGGCGATTCTGGTTCGAGCGACTGCGCGAGCGGCTGAACGCTGGCTGGTGGTAGACCACAGGACTGCCAGTCACGCCGCGCGGTCGGCCTCGTCCTCCTCGACCGCCCGCTCTACGACACCGCGGAGATACTCGTTGACGCCCTCGCCACGCCTCGCGGCGACGGCGATCACGCGCTCCTTCATTTCCGAAGTCAGATGCAGGTTGATCCTGGCGTCGAACTGCTTCGCGGGGCCGCGTCTCGTCATGATGAAGATTTAGGTGGTCGGAAACCCTTGCGCAAGGGTTTAACCGGTACCACGTAACCTATGCGCATAGGTGAGGCCGGCGAACAGAGCGCGCACGAAAGTGTAAAACCGCCGGAACAGGGGTGTAAAACAGCGAGGAGGCGGAACGGCGGTAAGTCGTTGATTTGAAAGTGGTAGCGGAGGAGGGACTTGAACCCCCGACACGCGGATTATGATTCCGCTGCTCTAACCAGCTGAGCTACTCCGCCACCGGGCCGGGCGCCCCGCGCTCGCGCGGGGCCGGCAGGCGGTCGATATACGCATGGGCCCGGCCCCTGTCAACGCCCGCGGCCAACGTGCTTGCCGCAGGGACCGGCGGCTCCTTAAGATGCCCGCCCTCCTGCCCCCGAGGCCCCGTGCCCGCCGAACCCCTGTCCGTCGATTTCCTGTCCGCCGATCTCCTGCCGCTCGGCTTCGCGCTGGTCGCGGCCGTGCTGTTCGCGGTCGGCGACCAGTTCCAGTATCTTGGCGTGCGCTCGCTCGACTCGCGCAGCGGGACGATGATCTCGATCGTCACCTCGACCCTGTGCTTCTGGCTGCTGGCGCCGGTCCTGCTCGACACTGCCTACCTCACCCAGGTCGGAATCCTGGTGTTCGCCCTGATCGGGGTGTTCCGGCCGGCGCTCAGCGCCAACCTGTCGGTCGCCGGGGTGCGGCACCTCGGGCCGACCCTGTCGAGCACGCTGGCCTCGACCTCGCCGCTGTTCGGCACCGCGCTCGGCATCCTGTGGCTGGGCGAGACCCTGAACTGGCAGACCGCGCTCGGCACCGCCGGCATCGTCAGTGCGATCGTGGTCCTGTCGCGGCGGCGCGGCGGGGTGGCCGCCGACTGGCCGGTGTGGGCCTTGGCTCTGCCGATCGGCGCCGCGGCCATCCGCTCGCTGGCCCACGTGCTGTCGAAGCTCGGCATGGTCACCGTGCCCGATCCGTACATCGCCGGGCTGGTGTCGTTCACGGTGTCGGCGGCGGTGCTGCTGACCGGTCAGGCGATGCGGCGGCAGCGGCCGCGGGTGCTGGGCTCGCGATCCGCGGTGCTGTGCTTCGTCGGCAGCGGCGTGGCGATGGCGCTGGCGATCACCGCGCTCAACCAGGCCCTGCTGATCGGCCAGATCGTGGTGGTGGTGCCGGTGGTCTCGGCCTCGCCGGTGTTCACCATGCTGCTCAGCATCGTGGTGTTCCGGCGCGAGCGGGTCAGCGGTCGGCTGATTGCGGCGGTCTGCGTGGTGGTGCCGTCGGTGATCGTGATCGCGCTGGGACGCTAGACGGGGCGCTGACGCCCGTCGCTTCGTGGGTCCCGGAGCCGCCCGCTGGCGCGACCTCTCCGGGATGACGAGGAGAGACAAGACCGCCTCTCCCCTAACGTCATTCCGGAGGGGGCGCGTCGGCGCCCGGCTCCGGAAACCACCCGACGCGCGGAGAGTCGGGCTTTCGCGAGTAGGTTCACAGGTTGCGAGCGTACAGCGCGAGCAGGCGCTGCCAGTGGGTCTCGGCGGCCGGCTTGTCGTAGCACCAGCGGCCGGGGAAGCCGAAGCCGTGGTGGACGCCCGGGTAGATCTCCAGCTCGCCGCGGGCGCCCGAGGTCTCGAACAGGCCGCGCAGCTCCTCGACCATCGGCAGGGGCGCCAGGTCGTCGTGCTCGGCGCAGGCGATGTACAGCTCGCCCCTGGCCTTGCCGAGCGTCAGGTGCGGGCTCTCCTCGGCGTCGCTGACCAGCCAGGTGCCGTAGAACGAGGCGGCGGCGGCGACCCGGCTCGGATAGCGCGCGGCCGCGGCCAGCGCGTAGGGGCCGCTCATGCAGTAGCCGTGCACCCCGATCGCGCCCGGCCGCACGTCGCGCCGGGCGTCGACGAAGTCGAGCATGGCGGCGACGTCGTCCATCGCCGGCGGGATGGTCATCTTCGTGCGGATCGCCCGCATGCGGGTGTACTCGGGGCTGTCCTTGTCCAGCACGTCGGGGCCGAAGGTCGAGTCGCGGCCGGCCCGGTAGTACAGGTTCGGCAGCATCACGAAGTACCCGGCGGTCGCCAGCCGCCGCGCCATGTCGCGCAGCTCCTCGCGGATGCCGGGGGCGTCCATCAGGAACAGCACGGCCGGGAACGGGCCGCCGCGGTCCGGGCGGACCACGAAGGTCTCCATGGCGCCGTCCTTGGTCGGAATGTCCAGGGTGTCCTCGAGCATGCTGCGGTCCTCGGGTCGGAGAGCGGGGCGGGGCAGGCGGGGCGACGGTGGGCTTCTGCGCGTCGCCGATGCCGGCTATGGTGGCGGAAACCGGCGGCCGGACGCCAGCGTCTCGCCCGCCCCGGCCGGAGGGGGCCCCTTGTGGCGCAGAGACCGACCCGCGGCCCTGCTCGGACCGCCCGCAGACCGAGGCTGATCGACCGGATCGTCGACTATCCCTACCGCCGCCTGTTCGGCGTCAAGGGCTGCACGGTGATCGCCCTGGTCGTGCTGGCTGTGGTGGCGGTCCGCTACGTCGTCGGGATCGCGACCGTCAGCCTGGACCCGGCGACCTGCCGGCTGGCCTGGACCGACACGCCCTACCAGCCGTTGTTCAAGGAACGGATCCTGGAGAACACGCGCCGGGAATTCGGCCGGCTGCTCGCCGAGAAGCAGAAGACGCTGTGGGACATCCAGGCCGGACGCGACCCGTTCCCCTCGAAGACGGCGGGCAACGTCGCCGGGATAAGGCGGATCGACAAGGACAAGTTCTTCTGGCGGACCTACGCGCAGAATCTGGAGACCGAGATCGCGGCGATCAGCGACTGCCTGCGGCGGCTTCCGGGCTATCGCTTCGACTGAGTGCCGGCGAACGTCGATCCCGTTTGCACGGCGCTCCTGCGTCCCCCTAAGATGCCGCCATTCCACAACCACAAGCCTGCCGATCAACGGAGATACCCATGGCGCTCGCGGCGAACGATCAAACCAAGCCGAACGATCTCGACCCGTTCTGGATGCCGTTCACCGCGAACCGGCAGTTCAAGCAGCAGCCGCGGATGTTCGTCGAGGCCGAGGGCGTGCACTACACCACCGCCGACGGCCGAAAGGTGCTCGACGGCACCTCGGGCCTGTGGTGCTGCAACGCCGGACACCGCCGCAAGCCGATCATCGAGGCGGTGCAGAAACAGGTCGAGAAGCTCGACTTCGCGCCGACCTTCCAGATGGGCCACCCGCTGTCCTTCGAGTTCGCCTCGCGCCTCACGCAAATGGTCGAGGGCTTCAGCCAGGTGTTCTTCACCAACTCCG
>Ga0070728_10007335_pt1 | contig 10085 bp, 8 predicted proteins | sample tdDd471_FD_66723 | JGI IMG/M metagenome (GOLD analysis project Ga0070728, IMG submission 66723) | Marine sediment microbial communities from the Atlantic coast under amendment with organic carbon and nitrate - tdDd47.1 | ecosystem: Environmental > Aquatic > Marine > Coastal > Sediment | place...
CAGAGAAGCAAAAGCCCCTCGGAAGGCGACTGATCCCATGGCTTATTCTGGCCGTCATTCTGTTTGTAGTCGGCTTGGTGGTTGGTACTTTGCAAATAGGCAAAACTCCTGAAAAAGCGGCCCCCGTCGCCGATGTCCCGCCACAATTGGCCAGGGAGGTTGTCCTTTATTTTGCATCAGCTGGCGGCCAGACACTGGTCGCGGAATCGCGTCAGATCACTGGCTGTGAGCTTGATAAAGATTGCCTGAGAGAAACGGTCCAGGCGCTTATTTCAGGGCCTTCGGGGGATATGGTGCCGATCCTGCCCTCTCGGACGACTCTGCAAAACCTGACTGTTGTCGACAGTCTCGTACAGGTCGATTTCAGTCGGGACCTGATCGACGCCCATCCCGGAGGGACCCAGAGTGAACTGCTTACAGTCTATGGCCTGACTGACACCCTGGCTGTCAACTTCCCTCACATCCGACAGGTTCAGATTCTTGTCGAAGGCAATCCTGTCGCGACTCTCAAAGGCCATGTCGATCTGCGTCAGCCCGTCTATGCCGATTTCAGCCTCGTCGAAGAGGGGGCGGCCCCAATCGGCAGAATGAACAGCCTTCCTGCCGGAGGCGAAGAGTGACCGATTTCCGCATGGCGATTTCCGAAAGGGTTCTGATCCTGGATGGCGCCATGGGGACTTTGCTCCAGGAGCGGGGACTTTCGCCGAGGGACTGTCCTGAAGAAATGAACCGGGAGGCAGCCGACGCGGTCATCGGCATTCATGCCGAGTACGCCGAGGCAGGAGCAGATATCCTGATCGCCAACAGCTTTGGTGGCAACCGGGTCAAGTTGGCCAACTACAACCTGGAAAATGCAGTCGATGAGCTGAATCGGCGAGCTGTGGAGTTGGCGAGGAAGGCTGCTCCTGCAGGAGTCTTCGTCGGGGGCTCTGTCGGCCCGACAGGACGATTAGTCGAACCAGTCGGTGATGCCGGTTTTGATGAAATGATTGACATCTTTGCTGAGCAGATATCCTCTCTCGTCGGTGCCGGCGCCGATCTGATCTCTTTTGAAACCTTTCTCGATATCCGCGAACTGCGTGCCGGAGTTATTGCCTGTCGCGATGTCTGTGACTTGCCGATCATCGCCCAAATGACCTTCGATGATGCGGGACGTACCGTGCTCGGGACTCCCCCTACCGCAGCTGCCGTCACCCTGGATGCCTTGGGGGTCGATGTCATCGGTGCCAATTGTGGTCTCGGTATCGACGGTATCCATGACGTTCTTGCTGAGATGCGTCAGGTTACGCCCAGGCCCCTGATCGCCCAGGCCAATGCGGGCTTGCCGATCCTCAGGAACGGTCAGACAATTTTTCCGGGTACGCCGGAGGAGATGACGGCCTATCACGAGCGCTTAATTGCCCTCGGCGTGCGTATCGTCGGTGGTTGTTGCGGCACCACCCCGACTCATATCCGGGTGATGCGCGACGCGCTCAATAACCACCCTCAAGACTGGTGCCGACCACTGCGTCGTGGGTTTCTCTCCAGCCGTAGCGACGTCGCAGAGTTCGGTGGCGAAACCCCTTGTGTGCTGATCGGTGAGCGAATCAACCCAACCGGAAAGAAAGGATATACCGAAGAGTTGTGGTCGGGAAAAACGGCATATATCCGTCGTGAGGCAACCGCTCAGGTTGCCGCCGGCGCAGATTTGCTCGATCTCAATTGCGGCGCCCCGGGCGTCGATGAAGCCGCGGCCCTGGAACGGGCGGTCTACGCTGCATCGGGCACCAGCCCGGTCCCCCTGGTTATCGACACTTCCGATCCGATCGCCCTGGAGAAAGCCCTCAAGGCTGCCGATGGTAAAGTCCTGATCAATTCAGTCAACGGCGAAGCAAAGAGCCTGGCGCGAGTTTTGCCGCTCGCCCGGCGCTATGGTGCTGCGTTGATTGGCCTGGCCCTCGATGAAGACGGTATTCCTGATACGGCGGAAGGCCGCGTTGCAGTAGCGAGGCGGATTCATGATGCAGTGCTCTCTGCGGGGTTACACGAGCAGGACCTGGTGATCGATTGCCTGACCCTGACTGTGTCCACTGAACAGAAACAGGCACATGAGACCCTGCGTACATTGCGCCTGGTGCGGGATCAACTCGGCCTGGCTACAGTACTTGGCGTCAGCAATATCTCCTTCGGGCTGCCGTCCCGCCCAATCCTTTCCTCGGTGTTTTTTGCCATGGCCCTCGAAGCCGGTCTCAAGGTGGCAATTATTAACCCCAAGGATAAGCGAATGATGGATGCGTACCGTTCGGCCATGGTTCTGCTCGGTCATGATCTGCGGGCCGAAAACTACATCGCTGATTATGCCAACCAAGCCTCCGCTGGGCCGGATCCTGATAGCAACCGTTGAGGGCGACATTCACGATATCGGCAAGAATATACCGGCGACGAGAATCCTCGAGGTCGCGCTGGCCGAGAAAGTTGATGCCGTGGGCCTGTCCGCCTTGATGACAACCACCCTGCAGCAGATGGATGTCACGTTACGCAGGCTCAGAGAGGCCGGAGTCAAGGTGTTCACCATGATTGGTGGGGCCGTGGTCAGTCGGGAGTATGCGGACAGCATCGGCGCCGATATCTATGCCCGGGACACTCTTGAGGCTGTGGCCAAAGTCAAGCAGTTGCTGAAAGACAAGAACCCGGAGTGAAGGCAAATAGGAAAGAGGACTTTCCGGTAAAATAAGGTTTATTGCGGACTTGCGCTGATTTTTAGCCTGTGCAAGAATATAATGTTGATATGAAGCTGTTTTGCCCTTAAGGGTTAGCTGTCCGAGCATTAAGGGTGACCGGTTAAAACTCTAGCATATCTAAATGGACTCTCGGAGAAAAACGCAGATGATTGTCGGCTTCAACCACAATTTCCGCTACCAGGGCGAGGTTTACCACATCCAGACCGAGGACAGCGGAATGCTCAGCCCCAACATCGTCACCCTGCTGTATCAGGGAGGGACGATCCTCGCCTCGAAAAAAACCTCTTACGCCGATATTGCCAAGGTCGATAACCTTGAGCAAGTCGTCGAAGAGTTAATGAAAGAACAACACAAAAACATGTTGCGTGGACTCAAATCCGGTGAGTTCGACGAGGTGATTGAACGCTTCAAGGCGAGTAAAAAAGTAACTCCACAGGTTTCGGCGGCGACTGGAAGAAATCCAGGCGCGCTCGAAAAACCGGTTGTTCAGGAGCCGACTCCTGCGTTGTCACGTCCGGTTACTATACCCGTTGCTTCACCTCAAGCACTAAACGGGGAAACGCCACGCAAGTCTTCCTCTCCGGCGGCCCCCGAAAAGGGCCCGGCCCCGGCAGTCGAGGTCAGTCTTGACGAAGTGATCCTCTCCTATCTGATCGGAGACAAGGAATAGCGACGTGCGAAACACGTGACGAGAGAAGCTGAAAAAAAAAGACAAAAGTCTGGAAGTAATTTTAGATAAGAAGGCTCACTGGCAATACTTGTGATTTGTAAGCCGGCAAATGACAACCAACGCGGCGCGATCCTGTTGCTGCTTCTGGTTGTGGTGGTGGTCGTGGGACTCGCGGCTGGTATGGCAGGGCAATCTTGGCGCAGCACCGTGCAAAGGGCTCGGGAAGCCGAACTGCTCTGGCGGGGGCAACAGTACCAGAGGGCGATTACCAGCTACTATTCCGTCAGACACGGTCAGCAGAGTTTACCGGAAAAACTGGAAAACCTGTTACGAGATCCGCGTTTCCCGCATGTGGTGCGGCACTTGCGTAAGCTCTATAACGATCCGATAACCGGAGAGGACTGGGAGCTGGTAAAAGATCCGGCTGGACGTGTCATCGGTGTACGCAGCAGCAGCGAGCTGGAACCTTTCCGCAAGGACGGCTTCCCAAAATCCCTCGATAAACTGAAGGGAAAAGAGGCTTACAATGAATGGGAGTTTGTGTTTGAACTGCCGAAAAAGCAACCGGCGCAGAAACGCAGTATTAAAACATCAGCGCAACAGTAACTGAATTTTCAGAACAGGACACGATGTTCATCAGAAGCCTGATCGGTCGAATCGTAATCCTTTCATTTCTGCTCTTCCTTATTGCGATCGGCAGTGTGACCCTGTTCCATATCCGCCGTGAACATACCCATATCACCGAAACCAGCCTGTATACAGCGAACCTGATGATGTCAGTAATCGAGAGGTCCATCAGCAGTTCGATGAGTACCGGCAACACGCGCGATGTCCAGAAGATCCTGGAAATGGTCGGAAGCGACCCTCGACTTGCCGGAGTACGGATTTTTCACCCCGATGGCCGGATCCTGAAATCTTCGGAGCCGAATGAAATCGGCCGACGGGTTGATCCTCACAGTCTCGGCACCTTCCTCCAGGGGCAACGGCATGATGTCTTCCGCGGTCCGGCCGGTGGAGATGTTATGGGTGTCGTTAAGCCGATTTATACCGAGCAGCGCTGCGCGCCCTGCCACGGCCCTGGCCGACGGGTGGTCGGGGTCTTGAACCTTGACCTCTCCCTGGGAGAGATGGAAGACCAGTTGCTGGAGACCACACAGTTCTTCGGTTTGACCATGCTGGCCGTGGTGCTGCTTTTGACCGGCGGGGTCTCGCTGATCTTCCATCGCTTTGTCCGCCAGCCTTTGAAAATCATTTCGGCAAGAATGGCACAGGTAGAAGAAGGCGATCTCACCGTCCGTTTGAAACCGCAAAGCTCGAGTGAAGTCAGCAGCCTGGTGGTCAGTTTTAACTCAATGGTAGACCGTCTGCGTGAAGCCAATGATGAACTCCAGCAATGTCACTATCAGCAGATGGAACGTGTCGATCGCCTTGCCTCGGTCGGCGAGATGTCTGCCGGCATCGCCCATGAGATAAAAAACCCCCTCGCTGCGATCAGCGGAGCCATCTCAGTTCTTTATGAGGATTTTGACGAAGGAGACCCCCGTCGAGAGGTTGTCAATAAGGTTCTTGAACAGATTGCCCGACTCGACAAGGCGGCCACCGACCTGTTATTTTTCGGGCGGCCCGGCAAGCCGAGTTTCGAGTTTGTCGACACCAACGATCTGCTTAATAAGACGATGTTTTTCGTCAGCCAGCATCCGGAGGCGAAGAATGTTCACCAAAATAAGGAATTTACTCGCAATTTGCCTCCTGTTTGGGTTGACGCGAAGCAGCTGCAACAGGTATTTTTCAATATAATCATAAACGCCATACAGGCAATGAAAGATGGTGGTATTCTGCTCATGCAGACCGACCTGACTGAAGACCGGGAAAAGCAGGTTGTCAGGGTTATGATTGGTGACTCCGGTCCGGGGATCAAGCCGGAGGTTCTGGATAACATTTTTACGCCATTTTTTACCACCAAGACCCAGGGGACCGGACTTGGCCTGGCCATATGTCGACAGCTCATCGAGCAGCAAGGTGGCACGATCGATATCAAGAGCCGTGTCGGGGAGGGAACCCGCGTTTTGATTAATTTGCCGGTCGGCTCGGACGCTGTATCGGATAAGAACGAGGACGAACGTGCGTAATACAAGAATACTTGTTGTCGATGACGAACACTTGATTCGCTGGTCGCTGGAGCAGTCGCTGCTCAAGCAGGGCTACGATGTAGGTACCGCCGCCAGTGGTGAGGAAGCTATCAAGCAGGTCCAGGAGGACACACCGGAACTGGTTCTGCTTGATATACAGCTACCTGGCATGGATGGCCTCGAGGTTCTGCAGAAGGTCAAGGAAATCGACAGCGAGATTATAGTCGTTATGGTCACGGCCCTCGGTGTTCTCGAGACTGCCGTCAAAGCGATGCGCCTCGGCGCCCACGATTACATCAATAAGCCGTTCAACCTTGATGAGCTGTCGATTATCGTCAAGAAGGCCCTCGAAACCCGCCAACTGAGGAAGGAAGTCGCCCATTTGCGCTCCGCCCAGGAGAGCAAGTTCGGTATCGACAATATCATTGGTGACAGCCGCCACATGAAGCAGGTCCTCGATATGGTGCGCAAGGTGGCGAAGAGCGATGCCAGCACGGTCCTTATTCAGGGTGAGAGCGGCACTGGCAAAGAGTTGATCGCCAGGGCCATCCACATGGAAAGTACCAGAAAAGACAAGCCGTTCATGGCGATCAACTGTGCCGCTGTGCCGGAGACCTTGTTGGAAAGCGAATTGATGGGCCACGAAAAAGGGGCCTTCACCGATGCCAAGATCCAGAAGCGCGGTCTCTTTGAAATGTCCGATGGCGGCACTCTTTTCCTCGATGAAATAGGCGACATGGAGATGGGCATGCAGGCCAAGCTGTTGCGCATCCTCGAGGAGCGTACATTTCGCCGGGTCGGCGGTACCAAGGAGATCCCGGTCGATGTGCGTATCGTTTCAGCAACCAACCAGGAGCTGCTGAAGAAGATTGAGGAAAAGACTTTTCGCAATGACCTCTACTACCGGCTGCAGGTGATTCCGATTTACTTGCCGCCTCTGCGTGAGCGGCGTGAAGATATCATGCCCCTGGTCGATTTTTTTATTCAGTATTACAGCAAGGAATTCGGCAAAACGGTTGCCGGCGTATCCAAGATGGCGCGCAAATTCCTTGAGGAATACGAATGGCCCGGCAATGTCCGCGAATTGCGTAACATTATCGAGCGAGCGATTATTCTTGAGAACGAAGAGACGCTCATGCTGGAACATCTGCCTCGGGAGTTGATTTCCAAAACCGGTGATATCGCAACCGGGCCGATGAGCCTGCGCATCCCGCCGGAGGGGATCGATATTGAGGATGTCGAGCGGGAGTTAATACGCCAGGCTCTCGAAGTCTCCGATGGCAACCAGTCAAAGGCAGCCCAGAAGCTCAGCCTCGGTATTGACGCTTTCCGTTACAGGATGAAGAAGTTCGGTTTTCTAAGTTAAGTATCAGGCCTGACACTTAACGAAACGGGGACGAGCTGCGTGAAGAGTGAATAAGACAGGGACCCGTTTCAGGGGTAATCGGGAATAGTCGCCGTCTTGGACGTTTGTTTAAGGGGAAGTCAAAGTTCCGTCCTACCTGATCTCGATGTCGTCAAACATCAGGCTGTTGAGGTCGTGGGTGCCATCACGGAACAGCACGAGATGAACCATCCGCGTCTCCGGGCCGGTGGTGAAGACAAAAGCCTGAATGCCGTGCCCCTTGCCGGTCAGGCGACGACCTTCGTGACCTCCCAGAAAGTGCTTGATGTAGGTCTCCTCGTTATATTGCTCACCTATCCAGAGAAACTCATCAAATTCCAGAATACCCATGCCAGCCGAGGCTCCTTCAGGCAGGTCCGCGATCAATTTAAACGAGACCTGATAAATCTTGTTCGGCTCAACGGCGACTGGCGAAAAGTATCCGAGTGAATCAATTGATTTGATGCTGCGGAATACCCATCCACGACTGCCGTCCGCCGCATTCTCGGCAACTCCGGTGACTTTGACCAGATGGTCAATGAAACTGCGCCAATTGAGGTGACGTTCACTGCCAGGCGGGGGCTGAAAGTCCCCAACCCGGGGAAAGAGTGGGAGCTTCGGTTCTCCCTGGAAGTCCTCCCTGAGCGGCGGTCGTGGCGGCTGCTTGTCGACCGGTTCAGTCCCCGCCGATATCTGTGATGGTTCAGGGGCTTTTTCCGCAACCACCGGCTTGGGGTCTTGTTTACTGCTGCTTGTCGCCGCCGGCGGGATTTCCTCCTGGCAACCAGCCAGAAAAGCCAGCATGGCGAAACAAGCGAATAAGATTCGTATCTTTGTGGGCGTCATGGTTCTTACAGGAAAAGGGTTGCAGTCAGACTTCCATTATAAAGGAAGAGATGGATACACACCAGAAGTTAGGCATCGGATAACGAGACGCCTGCGCAACTCTCTAGCACATGCTCGGCATTTTTCTGTTAGAATTTGATGACATTTGCCTCACTCATGCTCCTTCCGGAGGCAGAGGCAACTGTCTTCCAATTTACAGTGAGAGGGCGCAACGATGGTCATGAACATTCTGGCATACGATGAGCAGGGAATGGGCCTGCCGGTGGTGTTGATCCATGGCTTTCCACTGAACCGCAGGATGTGGAAGCCTCAGATCGAGGTGCTGGCAAACTCCGGGTGTCGAGTGATCTGCCCCGATCTGGCAGGGTTCGGCGAGAGTCCGCTTTCCGGTCAGCCGGTGACGATGTCTGTGTACGCCGATGCGTTGATCAGTCTGCTTGATCGTCTCGATATCGACAAGGCCGTGGTTGGTGGCATGTCTATGGGAGGATATGTGTTGCTCAACCTGATCGAACGGTACCCGCAACGGCTGCTGGGAGCGATGTACCTGGTGACCCGCGCTGCAGCCGATGATTACGCCGGCAGGGAGAAGCGAACCATGCTGGCGACAGAGGTTGAGAATGGCAATCTGCTGGCTGTGCCGGATGCGTTTGTCCAGGTGCTGTTTGCGCCGCAGACGGTCCAGGATAAACCATGGTTGGTGAATGATGTGCGGCAGTGGATGGAATCAACGCCTGCAGAGGGGGTCGTCGGTGGTTTGCTGGCCATGCGCGACCGTGATGACTACGTTGATCGCCTGTCCCGACTGGAGGTCCCTTCCCTGGTGGTTGGCGCCGAGTTGGATATGGCAATACCCCCAGACCATGCCCGGGCACTGGCTGAAGGCCTGCCGAACGCGGAATTGCAAATCATCCCTGGAGCCGGTCACATGGCCAACCTGGAAAAACCTGAAATCTTCAACCCGGTATTGTTGAGATTTTTAGCCAAGTTTTTTAATGGGGCGGGTGGCACATAACACCAAATACTTTCTCTCGTAGAGTCGTAGAGTCGCAGAGCGCATAAAGCAACTCATAATTATATGAGGTCTAATAACTGCCTGCTATCGTTTTCTCTGAGTTCTCGGCGTCCCGAGGGAGTGTGACGAACAGGCGAGATTGTCAAGATTCAGGGCGCTTCAATAGAGGGGTCTGGTTTTTTTGTCGCGCAACCTGGACAGGGTTTCTGGTATTATGCCCGCTATGAAATGGCTGATCATCCTCGCATATCTGATCGTCATGGCGTTCCGCCTGTGGCTGCGTCGTTTGAATCTGAATTACCTCGCGCAACACGGCCACGAAGTGCCACAAGCCTTTGAGGGCTTCGTCGAGCAGCCCCTGTTGAAAAAAACCACCGATTACACGTTGGCCAACAGCCGTATTGGCTTAATCGAATCCCTCTTCTCAGCGGCGATCCTGGTGGTATTCCTGTTCGCCGGCCCGCTCAGTTGGTATGATGGCCGGATCAGCACTCTGACCGATTCCTTCATTGGACACGGGGTCTTTTTCGTCCTCGGGTTGACCATTGCCCAGACGGTCCTGGATATTCCCTTCAGTCTTTATCGCACCTTCGTGCTCGAAGAAAGATTCCAGTTCAATACCTCGACGCCAAAAATCTGGTTTGCTGATCTGGTGAAATCCCTGCTCATAGGTGCCGTACTGCTAGCCCTGGTGACGGCCGGAGCCTTGTCGCTGGTGCAGGCTAGCCCCGACTCCTGGTGGCTCTGGGTCTGGGCGTTTCTGGCCCTGATCACACTGCTCCTGATGTACCTCTCACCGGTTCTGATTGAGCCGCTGTTCTTCAAGTTTCAACCGTTGCAGAACGAAGAGCTGGCTAAACGGGTCAAGCGCGTGATGAGCCGGGCCGGCCTGCAAATCGAGCGGGTGCAACAGGTCGATGCCTCACGGCGCAGCAAACATTCCAACGCCTATTTTACCGGGATCGGCCGGGTCAAACGCATTGTCCTGTTTGATACCCTGCTGGAACAGATGGATGATGATGAAATCATCGGCGTGCTGGCTCACGAGGCCGGCCACTGGAAGCTCGGTCATATCTGGAAGCGGCTGTTGGCGATGCAGCTGGTCTCCCTCACAGGCTGTTGGCTGGCGTGGTATCTCCTGGGCCGTGGCAGCCTGCCGGGCTGGTTCGGGTTCGACCACCTCAGTTTTGTTGGCCAGGTCGTGCTGCTGGGTTTTCTGGCCAGCCTGGCCTGTTTCCCTCTGACGCCCTTGTCGAGCTGGTTGTCCCGCCGCCATGAGTGGCAGGCCGACCGTTTTGCCGTAGATCTGACCGGCGAGTCG
>Ga0070728_10007336_pt1 | contig 10084 bp, 5 predicted proteins | sample tdDd471_FD_66723 | JGI IMG/M metagenome (GOLD analysis project Ga0070728, IMG submission 66723) | Marine sediment microbial communities from the Atlantic coast under amendment with organic carbon and nitrate - tdDd47.1 | ecosystem: Environmental > Aquatic > Marine > Coastal > Sediment | place...
CAGCTGCTCGCGCGCGGCGCCGACGTCGCTGAGCACGAGCGGCAGGCCGGCGCGGATGGCCTCCCAGACGGCGAGGCTGCAGCCCTCCCAGTACGACGGCAGCAGGAACGCGTCGGCCAGCGCGTAGAACGACGCCGGGTCGCTGCGGTGGCCGGCGAAGTGCACGTGGCGTTCGAGCGCGAGCTCGGCGACGTCCTGCCGCACGGCGGCGGCGTGCACCGGGCTCATCTGCGCGCCGAGGCACACGAGCTCGGCGGCGGGCGCGCGTTCGCGGGCGCGGGCCAGCGCGCGAACGGCGACGCGGTGCGCCTTCGCCGGCTGCACCGACGCGACCTGCAGGAACACGAACGCGTCGTCCGCGATGCCGAGCTCGCGCCGCAGCGCCGCGCGCGCGTCGTCGGCGACGCCGGCGGGCAGCGGCTCGATGCCGTTCTCGATGACGAGCATCTTGTGCACGTCGAGCTGCAGTCGCAGGTCCGCGTAGCCGAGCGCCTCGGCCGACACGCACGCGTAGGCGGCCGTGTGTTCGTCGGCGCTGCGGTAGCGTTCGACCTCGTCCGGCTCGAGCCAGACGTAGCTGTTGTGCACGACCTGCACGAACGGCACGCCGCGGCCGGCGGCGACGTCGGCGCCGAACGTGCTCGCGTGCGCGGAGACGACCTGCCACGAGCCCTCGTCGAGCATGCGCGCGTAGCCGTCGGCGTCGCGCTTCGGCAGCCGCGCCGTCTCGAAGCCTTCGGGGCCGTCGCTGCCGTCGAGCGCCAGCACGGCGACCTCGCAGCTGAGCCGGCCGAGCTCCGCGGCGAGGTCGAGCACGACGCGCTCGAGGCCGCCCTTGCCCCACGTGTCGAGCTGCAGCAGCACGCGCAGCGGCCGCTCGGGCAGCAGCGGCGTCGGCACGGCGCGGCGCAGCTTGTCGGCGTCGCGCGTCGCGCGGAAGAACGTGCCGTTGCTCGCGTGGCGTTCGGCGACCGCGCGCGTGTCGTCGTCGAACACGCCGGGGAACGCCGCGCGCGTGTGCACCGCGAGCCTGGCGCCGACGTCCGGGTCGGCGGCGAACGCGCAGACCGGCAGGTGGCGCAGCTGCGCGTGCGCGCGGTGCGCCTGCTCGCACGTCGCGAACCACGTCGCGTAGCCGACGTTCGGCGGCGTCGCCGTGATCGGCAGCGCGGCGAGCTCGTCCGGCGTCGGCGTGCGCAGCACCTTCGCGTCGCGGTGGCCGTCGCCGGCGTAGTCGACGAACGGCGCGTCGCACCACGCCGCGCGCTGCCGCTCGTAGCCCATCAGCACCTTCGCGCGCTCGGCGATCTTCAGCTCGCGCGCGCGCGCGCTGAGCGTGTTGTCGTGCACGCGGTAGCGATACAGCAGCTCGTCGGTGCCGAGGTGCTCGATGCGGAACAGCCGGTTGATCCGCATCCAGTAGTCGTAGTCCTCGAGGCCGAGCTCGGGGTTGTAGTCGCCGAGCAGCCGGCCGGCCTGGCCGCGGTAGAGGAAGCACGCGCCGATGAAGTTGTCCTCGTAGCGGTTGAGGTCGTGTGTGCTGCGGTTGACGCGCACCGCCGACAGGTTGGCCTTGTCGGTGCGGTCGAGCACGCGGAACTCACCGCCCTGCAGCGGCGCGCCGTCGTCGCCGATCAGCTCGTAGTCGGCGTAGACCATCGTCACGTCGGGGCGACTGCGCAGGAACGCGACCAGCCGCGCGAGCTGGTCTTCGTGCATCAGGTTGTCGGCCGACGTCCAGGTGAAGAACTCGCCGGTCGCGAACTCGAAGCCGCTCGACAGCGCCTTCGGCAGGCCCTGGTTGGGCTGCGTCAGCACGCGCACGCGCGGGTCGTCGACGTAGCGGCGCAGCACCGCGTGCACGTCGTCGGCGCTGCCGTCGTCGACCACGATCAGCTCGAACGGTGCGTAGGTCTGCGCGAGCACGCTGTCGATCGCCGCAGAGACCATGTCGGCCTGGTCGAACACCGGCAGCACGACGCTGACCAGCCCGGGCTGTTCGACCCCCGCGTCGGCCGCAGCATGGCGTACCTCGCGCTGCCGGAAGAACGCGTCCTTGCCGGTCCATCGCAGGATGCGCTGCTGCATCGACACCGGCAGCAGCTGGTAGATGCCCTTCTTGACGGCGCGCAGCCACGGCCCGGGGCCCTCCTTCGTCTTGCGCAGCGTCACCATCGCGATCCACAGCAGCCGGTCGCGGCGGCTGCCGAACGGGACGAGGGTGCGGTAGAGGCTGCGGGACATGCGCGCCGACACGATGGCGCGGCGGTCTCCGGTACGCAACGAGGCGAATGGCGCGGCGACGCTCGTCGGCTAGATTGCGGCGATGCATCCGACGCCAGGCAGCGCGGACGAGGACCGGCGGTTCGGCGAGCTGCAGAAGGGCCTCGAGCGGCAGTTCCGCGACGTGTTCCCCGATCGCAACGCGCCGCGCACGGTCGTGGTGATCCCGAGCCTCAGCATCGACGCCGAGATCCTCGCCAAGATCGCCGGCGTGCAGCACTACGAGGAGCGCATGCTGTGCATGCTGATGCTGCTGCGGCTGCCGAACACGCGCGTCGTCTACGTCACCAGCGAGCCGGTCGCGCCGTCGACGATCGACTACCACCTCAGCTTCCTGTCGGGCATCCCGGCCGAGCACGCGCGGCGGCGGCTGCACCTGCTGTCGTGCCACGACGCGTCGATGACGACGATCACCGACAAGATCCTCGAGCGGCCGCGGCTCCTGCAGCGCATCCGCGACGCGATCGACGACGTCGCAGCGGCGCACATGACGTGCTTCCACGCGACCGCGCGCGACCGCACGCTGGCGGTGCAGCTCGGCATCCCGATGTACGCGTGCGACCCGGCGCTCGACGACCTCGGCTCCAAGAGCGGCAGCCGCGAGGCGTTCCGCCGCGTCGGCGTCGCGATGCCGGACGGCTTCGAGCGGCTGCGCGACGAGCGGGACATCGTTGGCGCGTTGACCGAGCTGAAGCACCGCGACCCGTCGCTTCGCAAGGCGGTCGTCAAGCTGGAGGAGGGCGCGTCGGGTGAGGGCAACGCCGTGTTCCGCTTCGACGCGCTGCCGGCCGGCAGCGACGTCGAGACGTGGGTGCGCGGGCAGCTGCCGGCGCGGCTCGAGTACGTCGCGCCCGACGAGGACTGGGAGTCGTACCTCGCCAAGTACGAACGCATGGGCGGCATCGTCGAGGCGTGGATCTCCGGCGAGACGAAGGCGTCGCCGTCCGTGCAGTGCCGCGTCGATCCGCTCGGCGACGTCGCGACGATCTCGACGCACGACCAGGTGCTCAGCGGACCATCGGGGCAGGTGTTCACCGGCAGCACGTTCCCGGCGCACGCCGACTACCGGCTCGACATCCAGGCGGCCGGCGAGAAGGTCGCGCGCGACCTCGCGCAGCGCGGCGTGCTCGGCCGCTTCGGCGTCGACTTCGTGTCGGTGAAGGAAGGCGACGCGTGGCGTCACCACGCGATCGAGATCAACCTGCGCAAGGGCGGCACGACGCACCCGTTCCTGACCCTGCAGTTCCTGACCGACGGCCGCTACGAGCCGGAGACCGGGCTCTTCCGCACGCCGTCCGGCGACGCGCGGTTCTACTACGCGTCCGACAACCTGAAGAACCCGCACTACCGCCGGCTGACGCCGCAGGACCTGATCGACATCGCCGTCGAGAACGACCTGCACTTCCACGGCGCGACGCAGCAGGGCGTCGTGTTCCACCTGATCGGCGCGCTGTCGCAGTTCGGCAAGCTCGGCGTGCTGTGCGTCGCCGACAGCCACGACGCGGCGCAGCGGCTGTATCAGGACACGGTCGCGATCCTGGACCGCGAGGCGCTGGTCGACCCGGGCGCGTAGCGGTCGCGTTCGTCGGCGGTCGGGCCGAGCAGCGCGTCGAGCCACGCGATCGACAGCAGCCAGACCGGCCCGACCCAGTGGATCAGGAGCCGCGTCATGCTCGAGCGCAGGTGGTGGTCGAGGTCCGGCTCGGGTGACAGCACGAACGGCACGGCGGTCGCCGCGAGGCCGAGCAGCGCGAACGCCGCGACGCGGTGGTCGGGCAGTCGATGCTGGCGCAGGCGCGCGATCACGACGAGCGCGACCGGCAGCACGAACGTCGCGCCGAAGCGCAGCCGCGCGACGCCGTAGTGGAACGCGCCGCCGAGGTAGGCCGGCAGGTTGGCGAGGCCTTCGTGCGCTTGCGCCGCCTGCCGCATGTAGACGCCGATCGCGCTGTCGTCGCCGGCGAACAGCGGCGCGAACCACGGCAGCAGCAGCAGCCCGAGCGTCGGCAGCGCGAGCACGACGATCCAGCGGCCGCGCTGCTGCAGAGAGAGCCTGTCGGTCGCGTGCTGCAGCAGCAACAGCGCCGCCAGGCCGGCGAGCACGACCCAGAGCACGCCGTAGCCGCCGTCGCGGTGCAGCAGCACGGCGCGCACCGGCGCCCATGAGATCATCGCGGCGCCTGTCGCCAGCGCGGCGGTCCACAGCAGCCGCCGTTCGCCGCGCGCGAACAGCACCGCCATCGCGGCGGTGACGTAGGCGACGCCTTCGGGCTTGGCGACGATCGTCAGGAACACGCCGAGGCCCAGCAGCAGCGCGTGCGCGTTCAGCAGGCCGGCCGCGATGCACGTCGTCGTCGTCAGCAGCAGCACGTCGTGGTAGCCGGAGTCGACCGCGCCGCCGCTGGTGTTGAGCAGCGCGGGCGTCACCGCGACGGCGGCCGTGCCGAGCGCGCACAGCTTCGGCCGCACGGCTCGCAGCCGCAGCGCGGTCCAGGTGACGCCGAGCAGCAGCAGGTACAGCGTCGGCAGCACGGCGCGGCCGCAGCCCGGCACGAGGCGGTCGGTGCACGCGACCAGCAGCGACAGCAGCAGCTGGTAGTCGGGGCTGTGGTGGAAGACGCCTACGCCGGTGAAGTACGGCTGCTGCAGCGTCGGCGCTCGGCTCAGCCAGAAGACCTTCGGGTCGAACGCGGTCGCGCCGTCCCAGTGGCGCGAAGGCGTCGCGGTCGCGCCGACGAACAGCGCGATCGCGATCGCGGTGACGAGCAGCAGCAGCGGTGCCAGGTGCGGCCAGCGCGCGGGCTGCTGCGTCGCGTCGGCGTGCGTGCGCACCGCGAACGCGGCGCCGGCGCCGAGCAGCAGCGCGACCGGCAGCCACCAGTCGGGCACGCCGTCGCCGCGCACGAACGCCTGCGCGCCGAGCCAGAACGCCACCAGCGCGAACAGCGCCGCGAAGACCGGTCGCGTCCCGTTCACTCGGGCCTCACCGTCAGCCGCAGACCGCCGTCGTCGGTGCCCTGCAGCACGAGCTGGCCGCGTTCGCCGGACGGCAGCTCGCCGGTCGCGATCGGCAGGTCGAGGAACGTCGTCGCGCCCGCTGGCACGACGCGCTCGTCGACGACCAGCCGCGGACCGAGCAGCGCGGCGGCGAACTCGAGCGCGCCGTCGGCCGGCCACCGCCACAGCAGGACGCAGCGTTCGGGCGCGTGTTCGCGCAGCCAGTCGATCTCGGCGGGGCCGTTGGGCACCGCGCCCGTCATCAGGAACGTCGCCGCGCCGTTGTCGCGGTAGCGTTCGATCTCGTCGAAGCGGTCGCCGTAGACCTTGCCGGGCACGCGGCCGACGCCGAGCAGCAGGTGCGCGCCGAGCAGCGTCAACGCGACGATCCCGCCGGCGCCGAGGCGCGCCTTCACGCGGTGCCCTCGGCGGATGGCACAGGGAGCGGCGCGCACAGGTCGGCGAGCCAGCGATCGCGGCTGTCGGTGTTCGGCGCTGGTCGCTCCGTCGGCCGCGCGACGTCGCTGAGGATCGAGCGGAGCCGCTCGCGCACGTTCGTCGGCGTCGACTCGATCAGGTGGAGGTCCGGCGTGGCGCGGTACGGTGCGTACGCCTCGACGTCGCTCGTCACGACCGGCAGCCCGCACGCGAGCGCTTCCTGGATCGCGACCGGGAAGCCCTCGTTGTAGGACGGCAGCGCGAACACGTCGGCGGCGTGGTAGAGCTGTCGGACCTGCGCCTGCGGGCGGGGCGACAGGCACTCGGCGCCGTTGCTCCGGATGTGCTCGCGCATACCGTCGGTGCCCGGTCCGCAGAACACCAGCCGGAACGACGGGTGCTGCGCGGCTAGCAGGATGTCGACGCCCTTGTGCGGCAGCAGGCGCGAGACGCAGAGCACGCGCGGTGTGTCGTCCCAGCCCAGCTCACGTCGCGCCGCGCTCCGTTGTTCTTCGCTCGGCGGGTGGAACAGCGTCGGATCGACCGGGTTCGGCAGGAAGGTCACCTTCGAGCGGTCGCCGCCGAGGCGCGTCAGCAGCGCTTCGAGGTCCCGGTTGTAGGCGATCAGCTTGTTGCTGCAGCGCGCGGTCAGGCGACCGCCCGTCTCCATCAACACGCGCAGACCCCAGGTTGCGAGCTTCGAACGATAGCGCAGCAGGCCGCCGTGGTCGGTGCAGACGACGCGGCGTCGACGCATTCGCGCGAACAGCGCGGCGGGCATCGACGCGCCGAACACCAGGCCGTGCACGTGCACGAGGTCGGCGCGGCCTACTTCACGCCACAGGTGCCACAGCAGGCTCGGCGAGAACAGCGGGTAAGCGACGCCGAAGCGTCGTTCGAGCAGGTGCCACGCAGGCACGCGGATCACGCGCAGCCGTTCGTGCGCCGGCAACTCCTCGCCGTCACCGTCCGCATCGCTCGTCAGCCAGGCCACGTCGTTGCCGGCCGCGCAGAGCGCCTGCGCCTCCATCCGGACGAGGTTCTCGACGCCGCCGATGTGTGGCGGCGCGACGTGGCTGACGAGGAGGACGCGCATCGTGTCGGGTGATTCTGGCCGACGGCCGGGCATTCGCAACGGTATGGTCTCCGCCATGCACGACGAAGGGCGGTCCGAGGCGCGCGCGGCGGCGATCTGGCGCCTGCTGCTCGCGGCCGCCGCGCTGGTCTGGCTCGGCGCCGTCTGGCGCATCGTCGCGCTGCCCGAGGACGCGCTGACCGGCGACGTGCTGGTCGACGACGCGTTCTACTTCGCGCTGCCCGCGCGGCACTGGTGGCAGGGCCTCGGCTTCTCGTTCGACGGCCACGAGGCCAGCAACGGCGTGCAGGCGCTGTGGGCGTTCGTCGTGCTCGCGTTGGCCGGCGTGATCTCCGAGCCGCTGGCGCTGCTGCGCGCGATGGTGCTGACGTCGGCGCTGTGCTGGGGCGCCGCCGCGCTCGGCGTGTTCGCGCTGCTGCGCCGGCGTTCGCGCGCCGCGGGGCTGCTGGCGGCGTGCGGCATGGCGTGGGCGGGCGTGCACGGCCGGCTGGCGCTGTCCGGCATGGAGAACGGCCTGCTCGCGCTCGTCACCGTGCTCGTGCTGCTGGCCGGCGAACGCGCCGTCGAACGCGGCTGGACGCGCCGGCACGCGCTGACGCTCGGCCTGTGCCTCGCGCTGTTCGCGCTGTGCCGCACCGAAGGCGTGCTGCTCGCGCTGCTCGCCGGCGCCGCGCTCGCCGTCGGCGTCTTCGACGGCACGCGGCCGTTCGTGCCGCGGCTGCGCCGCGTCGGCGCGATGGCGCTGCCCGGCGTCGCGCTGGTCGGCGGCTACCTGCTGTGGCAGCGCATCGCGTTCGGCGCGTGGCTGCCGATCAGCGGCAGCGTGAAGTCGTTCTACGAGTCGCAATGGGGCGGCTACGTCGGCGTGCACGGCTCGTGGTGGGCGTCGATGGGCTGGCACTTCCGGCACGTCTTCGAGCTGGCGATCGCGCCATTGCGCGAGGACGTGCCGGCGATGCTCGCGGCGCTGTTCGACGTGCGCTCGCGCGTCTTCCGCAACGTCGTCTGGGCGATACTGCTCATCGGCGTCGTCGGCGGCGTCGCGGGGAGCTTCTGGCGCGGGCGTTCGTTCGCGCGCGTCGTCGGCGTCTACGCGCTGCTGCACGTCGCGCTGATGGGCACGTTCCTGCCGCACTTCACCGACTACGGCGTCTGGTACTTCTCGACCGAGGTCGTGATGCTGTGGCTGTTGCTCGGCGCGCTGTTCGCCGCGTCGCGCTGGCGGCTCGACTGGCTGTGCGGCGCGCTCGCGGTGCTGGTCTGCGTCGGCGGCTGCTGGCGTTCGTTCGACATCGGCGAACGCGCCGCGCACGATCGGCTGCGCGACGGCGGCAGGTGGCTCGAGCAGAACGTCGAGCCCGGCGCGGTCGTCGGCACACTGAGCTCGGGGCGCGTCGGGTGGTATGCGCCGAGCCAGCACGTCGTCAACCTCGACGGGTTGATCAACAGCCCGCGGTACTTCGAGCAGTTCCTGACGAAGGGCCGCCTCGCCGACTACTTCGACGAGCGCGGCATCACGTGGTTCGCCGACTACCAGCCGCGCGCTGCGTGGCAGAACGGCGTGAGCTGGCAGGGTGCGATCCCGGCCGAACGCCTCGTGCCGCGGCGGTACTGGCGGATGTACGGGGACCTCGCGTACGCGGTCTGGCAGGTGCTGCCGCGCGACGCGACGTTCGAGCTGCTCGGCGACGACGGGCCCGAGGTGCGCGATCGATACGTCGAGCTCGGCGTCGCGGCGGACGTGCACGGGCGGTTCCGTGTCGTCGAAGACGAACACCTCGAAGCTGCGCTCGCTGCCGATCCGGGGCTCGTCGTCGCGCGTTCGCTCGTCGACGTCGAGCTGAACCTCGCGCACGTGCTCGCGGCGAAAGAGCAGCTGCACGGCATCGCGTTGACCGAGGCGACCGTGCACCCGATGCGGCGCGTCGACGTCTCGCCGGCCGACGGCGTGCGCGTGATCGGCTACGACCTCACGGAGTTGATGGAAGGGGATCGTCGACGCGTCGCGGTGACGCTGTTCTGGCGGTGCGACGAAGGCGCGTCGGCCGACGACCTGTGGCTGCAGGCACGAACGCACGGCGGCGGCGAGTGGCACCGCGCGCGCGTCGGTCGGCTGCACGGTTCGCTGTCGATGCGCGAGTGGCCGCGCTGGCCGGGCGCGGTGGGGGCCGAGACGGTGACGTTCGACCTGCCGCGCGACGGGGAGCTGCGGCTGAGCCTGTTGGACAAGGTGACGGGCGGCCTCGCGCCGTTCACGCGCTGACGTGCGCGTCGTCAGCGCAGCCGGAATTCGAGCACGTCGTCGTCTTCGTCGGTCAGAAGCAGGTCGTCGCTGCGCGTGCGGTGGTCGCCGAGCCACGCGAACACCTTCATCTCGCCGTTGGGCCACGGCAGGAAGTGAAGCGTCGCCTCGCCGCGCTCGTCGGTGCTCGCGCGGCGCACGTGTCGGCCGAGCCCGTTCCAGCCCATTTCGTTGAGCACGCGCGCCAGCCCTGGGCCAGCCGAGATGCTGCGGCCGGCGCCGGGTTCGAACCTCGCGCCCGCGACGGGGCGGCCGTCGGCGTCGAGCACCCGCACGCGCCGCGACGGCTTGTGCTCGAGGCGCAGCTCGATGCGTTCGTCGGCGGACCAGTCCGTCAGCTCGGCGTGCGCCCAGGTCGTCTCGTCCATCGCGAGCAGCGTCCATTCGCCGCGTTGCAGCAGCACATCGAGCCGGCCGGCCTGGTCGGGAATGAGCGGCGCGGCGTGCGCGAAGTCGATCGTCGTCGCGTCGCGTGGCACTAGCAGCACGGACGCGCGGCTCGCGGGGCCGCCGGTCGCGTCGAGCAGCTGCAGCGCGAGCCGTTCACAGGTGTCGAGGTCGGCGTTCGGCAGCTCGGGCGCGCGCGTCGGTAGCAGCAGCACGCTCGTTCCGTCGACGGGCGGCAGCCGCAGCACGAGTCGCCCGGCCACTGCCGGCAATGGTGGAGCGCTCCACGCGCCGTCGCTCGCGAACTCGACCTGGTAGCGTCGGGGGAGGTAGTAGGTCGCGACCAGTCCGGGCGCGAGGTTGTGGGGGACCTCACCCATCGCGAACAGCCAGGCGCGTCGGCTCCACAGCGCCGGGCTCACCTTTGCCGTCGCGGGCGCGTCCTGCTTGACGAGCCGAATCACGAGCGGCTTCGTGTGCAGGGACTTGATGGTCTTCCAATCCTGCAACGGCTGTCCATGGAGCCACCCCGCGACGCCCTCGCGGTAGCTCGGTTTGTTGGCGGTGACGATGATCGTGTC
>Ga0070728_10007337_pt1 | contig 10083 bp, 10 predicted proteins | sample tdDd471_FD_66723 | JGI IMG/M metagenome (GOLD analysis project Ga0070728, IMG submission 66723) | Marine sediment microbial communities from the Atlantic coast under amendment with organic carbon and nitrate - tdDd47.1 | ecosystem: Environmental > Aquatic > Marine > Coastal > Sediment | place...
GTTCCCGTAGCTGAGGACCAGGATGGGGATGTGTGCCGCGGCCTCAAACAACTTGGGCAGCGTGACCTCAGGCGGCTCACTCGAGTAGGGGTTTGGTGTGACCTTCAGGGGACCCCCGTTGAGCAGCTCGTCCAGGGGTTTCATGGCACGCTCGTAGGACTGGGTTCCGGCGTACGGCGGATCCATGTAGCAGATGTCGCCGTCAACCCCGGACAGAAACTCGAGGACGTCGCCCTTGTGGGCTTCGTTCGATTGCCCGTTGCTGAACACGCCCGCGTTGATCTTGGGCAGGAGCTTTTCAGCCAATCGGATCGGGTGACAAGGCAGGCCCCTGTGGATGAGGTCTTTTGCGAAGGCGGGTTTCATCTCGTCCCAATCGCCTGCAGCAGCTTGGAGCATTATCTTCCGCGCGCCAAAATTTCCCATGGGCCTCATCTGCAGCGCGTGCTTGATAATCAACAGATGGGCCAGCCAACGTTTATTACCTTGGAGGCTCCCAGCATTAGCCAGAAACAGATCCAGGTAATGAGCGTGAGCAGCAGGAAACACTTCCGGGGCGAGGGTTCGTTCTGCATAGCCGGTCTCCTCTGTGGGCATGGATAATTTGACCAGGTCATCGTAGGTCAGTTGGGTTTGGTTGTTCGCGATGAGGGCCTTGCCGACGATATGGCTGCGCTCGGCCACGTCGTTGCAGATGACTCGGTGGCCTCGAGCCTTGGCATAAAGGCTGACCGATCCCCCGCCCATGAGGGGGTCGCAGAAAGTGGGCGCTTCGCTTGGGCTTGGGAGATCCTTGAAAATCAACCCGAGCAGCCGTCTTTTACCGCCGAAGTAGGCAGGCAGGGCCTGGAACATCTTCATTCCGCCCTCCAGCCCGGTTGCGGGGTTTGTTGCGGTATGTTTGCGGTATGTTTCGAACCCCAAACCCCGCACGTTAAGCCCCTATCTTTTAGAGGGTTAAGTCCTCTTGCGGTATGTTGCGGGGTTTCGGTGGGCCCTACACACATGTGCGCGCGTGTGCGTGTGCGCGGGCGCGTGCGCGCACGTATGGGACTTAAAGGATACCCCGCAACATACCGCAAATGCTCCAACCTCTTATTCCCCTTTTTGTTACGCTGCGGTATATCGTCTTTTTGAACCCCGCACGAACCCCGCAACACCCTGCACTTTTTGACTACAAGATCGTGTTTTGTCATTTGAAAAGCCCCACTTCCACCGGTACTAGACGGTAGGTCTTGGTTTTCTTGTGGGTGTCGGTACTGACCGAAACTTTGAATTCCCCGAATTTCCGGTCCCGAAGGCTGGACAGGGATTTGCCGAAACGGACCTTTTGGGCATGCTCGGATCTGGCGGCGTAGGCAAACGGGACGAGTTCCTGGCCCACGGCGAGGGTCATCAATTGGCGCGCCTCCACGGGTGTTCCCTGGAACTCAGCATGCCAGGCATTGATGAAGGCCTGCCATTCGCCGGACTCCGAATCGGCCGCCTCGTAAAACTCGTCTGTGTTGTCCAGGAACCCGGTCAGCCCCATGTGCTGGACCATGCCCCCGATGATCCGGGACCAAGCTTCAAACGATCCCATGGTCTGGTCAGCGAGGGGGGAGCCGGCCACGATCCAACTCTGGATCAATGTCAAAACCGCCTGGACGAGTTCGTAACGGTTCTGTTTGACCCAGTCCCTGATCGGGTCGTGTTTGAACCCGGTGCGCTGCCAGGGCTTCTCCTCGCCTGCGTCAATACGTATGCGGACACAGCGCCGGGCAATTTCCATGGAGAGCTTGGGGTTGTTCGCAGATACCAGCCAGAGGGCTCGGTTGGGGAAACTGACCATCTGGGTTTGTCCGAGGATCCTGTCCTCCCAGATTTCTGCCGTGACAGCAGCTGCGACCTGAGCGGACCACAGGCCACCTTGCAGGTTGTCGATGGAGATGACAGGTGTGCCTCGGCTCAATATGGCGGTCAGCTTCTTCCGGCTTTCCTCTTCATTGGCCGTCAGAGTTGTGGCCCCAGGGGATGTGCCCAAAGCGACGATGGAGACCAGTTCGGCAAGCAGGGACTTGCCCGAGCCCGGGGTCGGGGCCTCGATTAAATGAAGGGGCGTCGGGCCGGCGAACATCCGTCGTGCGAACGGGAGCAGCAGGGCCGCCACGGCGTGAGCTCGGTCTGATTCTGCCGTGAACGGGAAATCCACCAGTAGGTCGTCGAGGATCAGGCTTCGAGCCTTGAGGACGTCCTCCTGCGTGGGGTACATGGGGACTGAATGCTCCTTGGCCCCTTCCTTCTGGTGGAGCCAGAGTGCGGCCTCCGGGTGGTATCCCGGTTTGGTGAGCAGCCTCCAGTCCTTGTCGAACGCCGGGGTGGAGATGATCGAGTCTAGGGCCGGAAGGTCTTTTCGTGGGTTGGCCAGGATATCCCGGGCGACTTCCTTGGGCGGCTTGGCCACGATGTCCTTCTGCCCCCGCTGTGTGTACCAGTCCGCCAGACGGATCAAGATGCCGTAGGCCTTGGCTTCGTTCAGAAGTTCAATGCTCGGGGTGTCATCGTTTGTCACGATGCGGGCAAGCCCACCTGCTGAGATGAACAAGTGAGGCGGGTCATTACTGGCGAAGATCAGCCGCCAGGTTTCTGCCAGAACGTCCTGGAGGTGGTTTTCATACAGCTGGACTTGATGACGGCCATCAGGTTCAGCCTGCGGCTCCCAAACGACCGTGTCAGCGGCCAGGGCCAGGAGGTGGTCCTTGGTGCCGCCCCTGGCGATCCAGTCGCTCACATCGCCCTTCTCGGGCAGGTCGGGAAGCTCGATGATCTTGACCGACCCAGATTTCCCTGTAAAAGATCTCGCGACTTGCTGGGCATGGTCTCGGCCCGGGGTGTCATTGTCCGGTAGGATGACGATGTCACGGCCGACGAGGGTGTCCGAGAATGGATCCAGCCACTTCCCGGCTCCGCCTGAATTGGTCGTGGCCAGAAGACCGAAACCCGCTAAAAGATCCGCGTCCTTCTCGCCCTCGGTGATGTAGACGGACTCGTCGGTCCTGGCAATCAAGTCCGGCAGGTTGTACAGGACCCGGTCCACGCCCTTGAGGCTGTTCACCCAGCCGCCTCTTCCGTCGGGTCGGCGTTGCCAGAATTTCTTGCCGGGGGATTTGACGACTTGATAAAGGAGCTCGCCGGCTTCATCCAGATAGTCGAAGGTGACCCGTGATCCGGTACGACCTGCAGGCTTCTCAACCCCCAGTTCCTCACCCAGAACCACCATCGCATCTTTAAAAGACACTTCCCGAGTCCGGGCGATGTAGTCGAACACCGATCCGCTGTCACACCCAGCCTGGCATTTCCAATTACCCGTGGCCTTTTCAAAGGCGAATGACGGGTTCCGATCCTGGTGGAACGGGCACAGGGCCGTGACCCAGCCATTGGATGAAGACTTCACGCCCTTCAAATCCTGGTAGATCCAGCTGAAATCTTCCCGGGCGTCGAGGATGGCCTGCTTGTAATCGGGCCAGGGATTAGGAGAGTTGCCCATTGCGTCCCTCCCCCCGATACTTGAAAAACATCTGCAAGAGCTTGTGGGTCAGGGCACTGGCATGCACCCGGTCCCCAGCGAAGAACACCGGGACCCGGTATTTCACGGACCAGGCCAGCAACGATCCGATCGCCGACCGTGGATTCATCTTTGAGTGAGGAGGGCGTTTTAAAAACCCCTGAACCGTGTCTTCGATGACGATCGCAGCGTAGTCGAATTTGGCCAGACGCTCCCATTCACGGCGGAACCTTGCCCGGCCATGGCCCAGGCTGCTGTAAGCGTCTGCCTTGGACTTCCGCTCGATGGTGACCCGGTCTTCCAGGCCCACGATGGAGTAATCCCCGGTAGGCAGAGTACGGACCTCTGCCCCCGGGAATTCGTAAGGCCGCTGTTCGCGGGTATCGATCGCGATTACAAATCTGTTCTCAGCCACGCTGTCCGTCCTTCCTAATGGTCCTACCCTAGAAAGGGGGTGCGTCGCTGTCCCCGGGGACAACGCCGTAGCCGTCAAACGGGATTTTGTTGGTGACCTTCGCCTGGCCCTTGTTGTCTTCGTATTCCTCTTGGTAGGTGGAGATGAGAGAGCGCCGGTTCAACAGCATGTCAGGCAGCAAGTCCATCGCCCCTGTCACATCGAGCCCACAGCAGGAGCAGACCAGCTTTACCCGCGGCATGGCCTTGTCGTTGAAGATCAGATTGTCGAACAGCAATCGGCCGTGGTGCTCACCGCCGTCGACCTCCCACCGAAGCCTCCACATCTCATCGCCAGACTTGGTCAGGTCGGGTTCGACGTCCACTAGGCGGCAGAGGTACTCACCGTCAGGGATGGGTGCGAAATCGGCGATCTCGCTCACGTTTTTAAAGTCAATTCTCGGCATTGTTTTTCTCCTCTGTGGAGGTGGCAGGTTCAGCAGGCTGAGTGCCCGCAGCTTCAAGTTTGTCGATGATCGTTTGGGCGCTTTCCTGGGTCAGATCCTCCAGCGAGCTGGCCTTGTAAGCAGCCAACCTCTGCCGGACCGTTTCTTCCTTCATACCGGAAGCGTCGATGAGGTGTCGGAGGGTATTGAGCTGTTCCCGGAGGATCAGCTGTTGGGGGACGGATTTTCGGCCCAAGGATTCCTTCCCTAAACGATCCTCGAGGATCTGGTAGCTGATCTCGAAATGACCGCTGGGAAGTTTGTTGGTCCGGTCCTTGAGGTTCTCGGCCATGAAACGGCCTTTTTCGTCTCGGTACAGCCGCAAGATGGTGTCGAACATGTAGGGGAGCGACTTCTCACCGTCGAAGGTTTCACCCACCGCACGCATGAAGCCGGTATCGGCATAAAGTGTTTTCTGGCGCGCTGTTACGACAACACTCATATCCAACTGAATGAGCTTCCGGATGAATTCCTTGTGCTCAGCCTTGATGGTCATCCAGTCACGGGGCTGCAGGTCGTAGTACTCCAGGCGGTGGCCCTTGGACCCTTTGTTCCGGCGCATGAAGATGTCCGACCACTTCTTTTGCAGTGCGTCCCAGTACAGGGTGATGGGATCGATGACCAGCGTGCAGAACTCATGAGGATTGGACTGGAGCCAGTCGACTGCCCCAGCGATTTCATCAGCGGTGGTTGCCTTTAGAACGTCGAAGGTAAAGACCCCACCGTAATGCTCTGTGCCGCCTTCGAGGTCGATTACCGCCGGGCCGGGGAACTGGATTGCGGTCGTTGTTTTCCCTGATCCTGTATCCCCCCAACAGAGGAGCTTGACCCTTCTATACGACTCGCCCGCGGGCTGGAAGGGGGCGCTTTGGTTGCTCATGACAGCCCCCTTGATCCCGACCCCGGCCGACATCCCTTGCAGGGTTCAGCGTCCCGCACCACTTCGAAGCCGTCCTCACCAAATTCAAGCAAGAGGAATTCCGCGAATATCCCTGCTATATCCTCCCCCACCTGGTTGTCCGAATTCACCGTGCAGATTCGCCGGTCCTGGTCCACGTTGAAACTTGCGTCCAACCGAACCCGGGCCCGGCCATGGATCCCTTCTGCAGCAATGACGGACATCAGAAATGTCTCTTCCACTCCGGCCATCGGGAGCCCGTCGCCGAATCGGAACTCGTAGTTTGAGCCTTTCATGTCGCCTCCTTTGGCGGATTGCGCGTGACTTGCCCGGGCTCGTATGCCCTTCACTTTTTCTATGTACCGGAACGCAACCAGAAGTGTCGGGACATTTTTCAGGGGCTAAGTCCTTCCCGGATAAAGCGTTGGCGAATATCTTCGATTCTGCTGTAAATCGTTGCACGTGAACACCTTAAGCGGGCGGCCACGTCAACAATCTTTTCGCCCTGGGACAACAAATCGCAGATGAGTCGGAGCTCGGAGGGGAGATTTGGCAAGGCTGCGGTCAGATCAATGAGGAGTTCATACCTCGGAGATTGGCAAATGAAGCGGTCGAACACTCGATGCTTGTAGTCGGCCGCCTCCATCTGTTCCAAGCGGCTGCATACGTCGCCGTCGGAACCGGGTACTTCCTCGTTAAGCGAGAACCCACTCCTTGTGAAATTTCTCTTCTGGGCCTTCTGGCTTTCAATGAGGGTTGCGGCTTTGTTGGAGATGATTCGGGAGATGAATGTCCGGCGGTGCGCCCGTTCGGGGTTGAAAGATTTGAGTCGGACGATTAGGTCTATTCGAAATTCTTGCTCCAAATCTTTAATATCCGATTGGGTGAAACCAAATTTTCCAAGCAACCCTCTAATCCTCCAGCCAATTCGTTCTTCTATGTATTGTGCGTCTCGATCCCAGTTTGGTCGGCATTTCATACCCTACCGCCTCCTTGCCTAGGCGGAGGTCGGGCGGATGCCATCGAAGTAGCTTCATCGCAGTTAACGAGAATGGAGGCCGCGCGAGTTCACCATCGGTGACACCCACAACGACCTCCGTTTTTTGGCCAGTCAGTTGTCTTGTGCGTTGGACTTAGTTTTTGTTGCCTCTACTGGAAATCTTTGACCTCCATCTGAAATGGGAGACCGTGTCGGATCTGGACTTTTGAAACCATGGCCATACCCATGGACTTGAGTGTTCCGATGAAGTCGCAGATCTCGGCGGGCAGAACGAAATCCTCGAGATAGGTTTCGGGGCGGGGGTTGTTGTCTCCGGGGAATCGGAAACTCGCATGGCTTTCGAAATCCTCATGCAATTCCGGCTCGCTATCGACGACTCTGAAGTTTCTGAAGTGCCCAAAATTGAGCCGCTGCATGCGCCGAACGACTTCCTGCCATTGGGGAGAAAGGGTTGAAAATTTGATTTCTCTGACAGCCATGAAATGGCCTCCTATGAAAACGCCCCCGGGAGGGGAACCGGCGCAGGATCCTCCCAGGGGCCACCACCCTATTCAGGGCAGATTGCTACATAGCGCCGGTTCCAAGAGAGGGTGGCCAGATACCTGGCCATTGCCCTCACTAGGACGGCGTAGTTTGTAGATCATTATTTTACAGGAAGATAGATGGCCCGGCGTCTATATAGATTGGTCGTTTTCCCGGAGGGGATAGATGGTGAGGTTCCCTGGGGAGGAGCTTTTTGGGGACGAACAAACAACACTGGCGACATTTAGGTGTAGCTGAACCGAATGGCTTTTCTTCCCCCACGACTGCGGAAAAATCCGTTTGTCGAATCCGGCAGTTACTGCTCTTTTTGCAGTGTCGGACATTAAGGACCGAACATTTGCGATGACGCGATGAGCTTCAATTCCTCCCCCGCTCAGCCCGGCAATGTCGTCTGCGTAAATTTCCCGCAAGACTTCCTTGAGCAAGAGCCCTTCCTCAAACTTCCCTAACAGTAATAGGAATAGTTTTGCCTGCTTGGTGCATCCATTTTTGCCTGAGCAATATTCCACCTTTGCATACTCCGTGCTTCCCCTATATGCCTTCACCCATAGACATCCATCTTCACCTAGGTGATACACCAAGTTCGTACTGATGGCTGGATCTTCCGATGGGGGAGTTGGGACCGGGGTAGAGACGACCTTCTCGACGTGCTTGTTGCCAACCTTCCTGTCAGTCAGAAGGAATTGTCTGTCGAGCTCCGCGTCCTCATCTTGGGTAACCTGTACCCTGTCCGGACCAGGCACGAACAGCCGGTCTCGGGCAATGATTTCAATACCATTGCTTCGGAGCTTAACTTCTCGCTCATGAATCACCTGATGTGAAGATAGGTCTTCTGCATTCAGGCTGATCTCGGCGTCGATACAATCGTCGGTGCCCCCCAGGTCGGATTTTAAAAGAGCTGAAGCAACCTGCTGCAATTCCAGGCCAAGAGCCGCCATCCTCTCCAGATGGGCTTGCGCAGATTCGTCTTCAGACTCAGCAACCTGGAATGGGACGCTCCCAAGGCATCCTGCCGGTAGAAACTGGTCGTCATCCTTGAGCAGTCCCTTAAAATCGAGGGAATAGTCGGACCACTCGCTTGCTGCCCCCATGTGGCCGGCCCAAATCGCGGAGTCAACGTCCTTGATAATCGACCGGGCCAGATGTGCACCAGCCATCCGCATTGACTCCGCGACAATAATTAATTCATCGACCGCCGGACTGCCCACAGCCTCAATCACCGAGGTGGGAATTTTTAATGTGGCAGTAACGGTTAGCGCCAACTCAGGAATGTCAACCGGAGGCGCCATTTGCGAAAGCAAAACCCCATAATGCTCATCTAGCTGCTTCGCTATCGAAATGAGACTTGTCTCCCCAGAAATCCTAATCCGCTCCAAGCCGACAGACTTGCCAGGCCATTGCTCCGGAATCGATTCGATTGGGAAGTGTCGTAGCAGGCGAGAAAACTTCTGAACATCAGGGCCGTATTGCGCAACTACCTCGGCGGCCTGCGCAATCTCTGAAATGAACCGCTCTCCACCCATTCGTTTAATCTGGGTCTGGGTAACTTGAATTGCCTCTTGGATGAGCTTCCATGTGGACTTGCTGATTCCTGGTGGCCTGGAAGGATTGTCTGGTTCCGACACTTTTCAAGACTCCTCGGTATATGGCAACTAGGGACACCCAGCAGTCAGGATATCAGACCGGCATGATCAGGTCATCACACGAGCAACCAAATTTTGAAGCGATCGCCCAGATTTTCGCGCGTGGCATCCTTCGGCTTAGAAGAAGGCCTTCTCCGGATCCCTATGGAACTCCGTCGTTTTCACTTGATTCGCCCGGCAACCGAAGTGATGAATCACCCCCGTTAACAGCCAAATGACCTTAGCAGTGGGGGTTTCGATGTCTCAGACCATAGCGTCCCAAGTGGCCTTATTGCAGCAAATGACCGTGGCCGAGTTACGGGTGGAATGGGAGAAAGTGTTCGGCGAGCCCACCAAGCAGCGCCACCGGGTCTACTTGTGGAAGCGTCTGGCCCGGAAGCTTCAGGAGGACCAGCTGCCCAAGCTGACGGCCGAGGAAGAGGCCCAAGTCGCCGAGTACCAAGCCATGATCCGGCAGATGCCACCCGAGAAGTGGTTCCCGGGCAAACAAAGAGGCAAGGCCAAAGGCACGAAGGTTGCCAAAGGCCAGCGAGTCCCTCCCCCCGGTTCAGTCATCACCCGTGACTACAAAGGCCACCAGATCGCCGTGACCGTCCTGGATGACGGCTTCGAGTACGACGGCCAGGTGTATCGGTCGCTATCAGCCATCGCCCGGCAGGCCACCGGCACGTCATGGAACGGATACACTTTCTTCCACCTCGACAAGGGGGCGCGACAATGACCGAGATCCAGTTCTTCCAGACCCGGATGGGTAAGCAGTACTACGAGGTGACCATGCCGGAGTTGGTGCGTCAGATGACTCGGCTAAACGACATGCTGGCTCTGGCGGTTGAACTGATGGAGGAGAAACCCAAGCCGAAGGACGAGCCTGATGATCGCTCCGGCCAGGACTGAGCAGAAGACCGTCCGGTGTGCGGTTTACACCCGCAAGTCGGTGGTAGAGGGCCTTGACCAGGACTTCAACACCCTCGACGCTCAACGGGAAGCGGGGGAGGCGTACATCGCCAGCCAGAAGGGCAACGGGTGGGCCTGTCTGGACACCCACTACGACGACGGTGGGTTCACCGGAAGCAACCTGGACCGTCCGGCCATGGGTCGCTTGATGGCCGACATTCAAGCCGGGCTTGTCGACTGCGTGGTCGTTTACAAGGTGGACCGGCTGTCCCGGTCCCTTCTGGACTTCTCCCGCCTGGTTGAGGTGTTCGACAAATACAAGGTCAGCTTTGTATCGGTCACCCAGCCAATCAACACGGCTGACAGCACCGGTCGTTTGATGCTGAACATCCTTTTGAGCTTCGCCCAGTTCGAAAGGGAGACCATCGCTGACAGGACCCGGGACAAAGTCTGTGCGGCACGGAGGAAGGGGAAGTGGACCGGTGGCATCCCAGTACTCGGGTACGACGTTCATCCCGATGGCGGGAAGATTCTAGTCAATGAGGACGAGGCCCCCATGGTCCGGGAGATCTTCCGGCTCTACATCCAGCACAAGTCCCTGCAGAAGGTCGTGGCCGAGGTGAACCGTCGCGGCTGGACTACCAAGTCGTGGACCACCAAGA
>Ga0070728_10007338_pt1 | contig 10083 bp, 11 predicted proteins | sample tdDd471_FD_66723 | JGI IMG/M metagenome (GOLD analysis project Ga0070728, IMG submission 66723) | Marine sediment microbial communities from the Atlantic coast under amendment with organic carbon and nitrate - tdDd47.1 | ecosystem: Environmental > Aquatic > Marine > Coastal > Sediment | place...
AACGATGGTCATAGAAATGGCACCATTTTCACCCTGGGCGTCGGATTTAACTGGTATTAAACCTACGAGCAGGCTTAGACAGCCCAGAATTATTCATCGTTTTTCATTATCCACTACTAATTATTCATTACCCATTTTTCATTATCCATTATCCATTATCCATTTTTCACTACTAATTATTCATTATAATGAGACTTACAAAAAATGTAATCGCTTTATTCGCCATGCTTTTCATCTATGGCACCGCCTTTTCACAAAAAACAGCCATCGGATTTAGAACCGGGGCCTCTTATTTCACCATCAACAATGACTTACTGGAGGAAAATGCCAAGTACGAACTCGGTCTAGACCTCGCTATTCCCGTAGAATTCCAAATATCTCCCATTTTTTCGATCCAACCCGAACTGCACTTTAGCCAAAAGGGTGTCGCTTTTGAAGGGATGGAGGACGGACAGGAGCAAAAAATTGCTGTCAAGACCAATTACCTAGAACTACCAGTTTTATTCAAAGCCAATTACGGCAATGAGCGATTCAAAGCTTATGCCTTTGTAGCTCCAAGTGTAGGCTATGCCATTAATCGATTCGCTACAGAAAAACTGGGAGATCAGGACATTGAGAAAGAAGACATTGAGTTTGTAAAAAATGGAGATGTACAAGATCAAAGATGGGAATTCAATGCGATGGGGGGAATTGGAGGATCCATGAAGGCAGGAATTGGACATTTTGTAGCTGATGTCCGCTATAGTTTTGGCCTTAGTGATAATACTAAATTTAAGCAAGATAAACCTAGTGACTGGAAAAAGTCCACCAACCGAGGCTGTACATTATCTATTGGTTATATGATTCCGATAGGGAAGTAGCGGAAGGAATTGAACTGCAGGAGATGGCCAAGCCAACCTCTGCAGTTCAATATAAATCAGAAAAAACTTGATTAAGTTAGGATTCCTACTTATATTTACATCGTGATTGTAATACTTCATATAGTAAACCATTCAGCCAGCTATTCAATTCAAACTTTGGGATAAGATGGCTATTTTTTTCACCCATAAAGTTAGGATTCCTAACTTATTTAAATACATTAATCATGAAATATTGTTATTCTGCCTTACTAGCTCTTCTTTTTTCTCCTTTTATCATGGCGCAAGGTGGCAATGAAGACCCCCAATTCAAGGCTTCGCCAGATTTAAAAATCGCACACACTTCAGTCCACTTAGATGACAGGTTGGAACAGCTAGTATTTTCGATAGAGGTCGAAGGGAAAGCGGGAGTTTCAGTTCCCAAGCCAGTGGGTCAGCTAGACGGAGCCCCTGTTTTGGGTTATGTCTTTCCTACTTCTTTAAAAGCTACAGATGTAGGCTTTAGTGATACCGAGGGAATAGTGGCCTTGGCATTGACCTCCCATCCTGATTTTGATGATACGCCATTGTGGGATGAAGACAATGACAGCGATTACGCCAATGATGGCATTATCTGGCATCCTCATTGGGTGGTGCTTGTTGAAGACAAGCGAGTAGCTGGAGGTTTATCGGTAAAACAATTCAAAGCTGATGATAAGACGGTAACTCTCCCCCCTACCCATCCTGGTATGCCCATGTATATGGATTCTCCCGGTTTTCCGGTGATCACCAAGGAGAAGACCATTCGTGTTGTGGTGCCACTCTATAGAATGAATTTTCAAACCGATTTTAAATTTGATGCAGTAGCCGCCTATATGCAAGTGAATGCTTCTAAAGCTGATCTTCCGATGTTAGGTGTATACAGTGTCTATTCGGTGGCCTCGGGAAACCTGTCGCTCCCCTATCAGGTAAGCAAATAGGCCTGAGTCAACCGAGTTTCATAGTACTTACTTAACGCCTAAAATTCAATCCGCATGGAAACGACTTTGCAAAAAAGAGTTAATGTCTGGGACACCTATGTGACCAAAAAAGATGGAAGCATCATGCATTTCGATATCATCGCTCCAGTAGCGATCACCAATACAGACACCATTTATACTTATGGAAAAGAGTACTTAAAGGACAAGCAGCAAGAAGGACAAGCTTTAAGTTCCAAACAATGTCGGCTTTGCCACATCGAACAACTCCGGCCCGAATGGGAAGCAGACATCCAGGAAAAGGGGTACTTCATCATTGAAATGGAGGGATGCAGCTAAAAAGCTTGTGCACTATAATTAGGAATGCTAACTTTGCATTCCTAGTTATAGTTTAAGTAATCATTTATGTTTAAAAGTGCCTTCAATCCCGACCAACAGAATAAAGATCTCACCAGCAAAACGGTGGCAGCCCTCGAAAGGATATCACAAGTTTACCGCTTACTATTATGGGATCATGCGAAGGAATTGGGCCTAAGTCCCATTCAAATTCAATTGCTAATCTTTGTAGGACATCATCAAGCAGCCTTGTGCAATGTAAGTTACTTGGCCAAAGAATTCAACGTAACCAAACCCACTATAAGTGATGCCGTCCGGGTTTTATTCCAAAAAGGGAAAATAGAAAAGACCTATTCTGAAATAGATAAGCGGGCATACACTATTTCCTTGAGTCCAGCAGGAGAAGAGATCGTAGCACAAACAGCTGGATTCGCCGACCCAGTTCAGGAGATTATCGGTAAATATGATACCGACAGCCAAACCCAGCTATTTACCTTCCTTAGTGAAATCATCCAACAACTCCAGCAAGCAAAAATACTCACTACGCAAAGACATTGTTATGCCTGTCGCTTTTATCAGAAAAATACGGCTGGAGCCTACTGCACTTTACTGGATCAAAAACTACAAGCTGAAGAAATAAGGCTGGATTGCCCGGAGTTTGAGAGTCAGAGGTGAAGTGGTGAAGTGGTGAAGAGGTGATGTTCACTTCTTCACCACATGGACTCCTTTATGGCTATAGCTGGTACAGTTTTCCATTATCATCTTTTGAGGTAAGAGAAAGCTAGTGCGTTATATTGTAGCGCTACATCCCTACATGCGTTACTTGTTCGTCCGTTAGCAAGGGTTTGCGTTGATAGCGTAGAAAAAGCTGAACAGTGGCCAATACATCCTTTTCGCAATAGCGAGAAATTCGCGGCAAAGCATCTTCTTCCCAGAATACGCGCCCTACTTCACTCCCATCGATATCATCCTTTGGAGAAGGGAAGCCCAAGATGGCTGCTAGTAATTTCAAAGAAGTATAATGTTTGTAATCGCCAAATTTCCATAACTCAAGCGTATCCAAAAGGTGTTTAGTCTCCCAAGGCTTTTTGCCGGCCAGGTTAAGGGCCTCAGGCAAGGGTAAGGAATTGATCACCATCCGACGACATATATAAGGTATATCAAACTCCCTGATATTATGGCCACAAATAAAATACTTGCTTGTATTATTATAATGCTGCTGTATCAATTGGGAAAAAAGCTGCAGTACCTCTACTTCATCTGCACTAGCGAATGACTTTAGACGTACATGAAGTTCTTTGGTTTCCTTATCTCTTCTGACACTTCCAACGGATATGCACACAATTTTTCCGAACTCGGCATAGATACCGGCTTTCTCCGGATACAGCTCAGCGGCCTCTTCCTCTGTTGGGGGATCATCATATCGTCGCAAAATCTGTTTGCTCTTTGTTTGCCATAGCGTCTGCAAGGCAGGATCCATCTCGCTGTAATGATGTTTATTGGAAACGGTTTCAATATCCAGGAAAAGTACATTACCAATGTCAACCTTGTCTATCATGCTGTTTTACTGTTTAATTCTACAAATATAATCAAAATGAAACTATTTTGCAAACATTTTTTAATCAAATAATTTACAAAATTAATTTTCTAGCTCGCTCAAATCATTCTTCATTCGGTACCCTTATTCCTAAAATGGAGGTCATTTTGGTTCATTCATGGCGGATATTTTTATTTTTTTCCAGCGAAATAATTTTTTTTTCAAGGTCTAAAAAAAATTTCCCCCTTTGTTCAGCTGTTTCTCAATTACGTCCCCACAAGGAACAATAACTAATTGCAAATCAATTAAATGCAATATTTATAACATATGTAAACAGCTATTAAATAGTAGCAAAATAATTTGAAAACCCTTATCTTTGTGAGGCAAAATGCAATTTAGAAACGTTACCTCCGTTTTAATTGCAGTCTAAGTAACACAAGATTTTTAAAAAACACTTTTTTAGTAAACACGCATTTAATCATTAAATCAATAATCATGACAACGAACAGTTCAAGTTCGAATCCTAGTAGTTCAAGTCCAAAACCAAGTAGTAATAATACGATTGCGATTGCCGCAGTAATTATCGTTGCGCTACTCGGTCTTAGTGCATTTTTGGGTGTCAGAAATTTCCAACTCAATAACACTAAGCAGGAATTGACCTCTGACTTCGAAAAAACCGAAGAACTGAAGGTAGAACTCGAGAAGCAATACTACGAAGCCCTTTCCGAGTTGGAAGAGATGAGAGGAAGTAACGATGAATTGAACACTTTAATTGAAGAGCAGCAAGAGTCTTTAAAAACGCAAAAGGACAAAATTGACGGCCTATTAAGAGATAGCCGCAATTACAAAGCTGCCCGTACTGAAATGGCTAACTTGAAATCTCAGGTAGAGCAATATGTAGCTGAAATCAACCAACTTCGGGAAGAAAACGAAGAATTATTGGCCAATAACACTCAACTGACTGAGCAAAATCAAAACTTGAATTCTGATTTGGAGTCGGAGCGTATGACTTCTGCCCAATTGAATTCTGAAAGAGCAATCTTGGTTAGTGAGAAAGAAACGCTTGAAAATGAAACAAGTCGTTTGGCTAAAAAGGTGAATATTGCTTCTGTCATCAAAGTAGAAGACATCGACGCTGCTGGTTACAAACTACGTAAGAGTGGCAAGCCAGTAAAGAAATCTAATGCCAAAAATGTTGAAAGAATCGAAGTAAGATTCAATACAACAGACAATGCAGTAACCGAGCCGGGTAACGAGATATTCCACGTTCGAATTATCAACCCACTAGGTGAAACACTTGCATTAGAAGAATTGGGTTCTGGTATCTTTACTAACAGTGCTACTGGTGAGCAAATTCGCTACACAATGACTGCAGAAGGTGATTATGACGGTTCTGCTGGATCATTGGGTATCAAATGGAATCCTGGTCAAACTTTTGCGAAAGGTAACTACGAAGTAGAAATCTACAACAAAGGTTACTTGGCCGGTTCTACTAGCTTCCAATTGAAGTAAAACAAAATCGTTTTATCCGAAGTAGGCGCGGTAAGTAGTAAATCCCAAGTCTACTGTTCGAGGATTGAACATACAACGGCCGGCATTGTTGCATACAATGTCGGCCGTTCTTATTTTTGGCTATTAGTGCCCATTTGGCGGCGCCCAGATTCGTTCAATAGATACGGTATACTATGGAAAATGAAAAGTCGGAATCCTTTATTAATCCGATCGATAAAGATAAAATTGCAGAGAACCCGCATCTTCTCCCCTATGCACATACGGTAGGTGGAGCAGTGATTAAGCCCGAAGATAAGGGTAGGATCAAAGGTCGGGCGGTTTCGGCTATGTACGAACAAACCGATATGCAGTTGGATCAGCTGCGTCAGCAGTTTGAACTACTAGCTTCCCAGGCCAAACAGATACAGGATCGCGTCACCATTTCTGAGCGAATATATGGCGCAGATATGCCTTTTGAACCGCTGATCAGTTTCACCTATCATCTCTATCAACGCGCAAACGGTAAAGATGTACTCTCCATGGTGGGCCCTCATGAATGGGGATCAAATCCTCCGTACAAATTTCTGGCTACCGTACAACTCCTGGGCGACCACACCTGGGATATTCTGGAAAAAGGAGAAGATTTTAACCCCCTCTAACTTACTATTAGAAACTATTCTACTGCTAGAGGACGTTTATAGGTTGAGGTGTGGAAAGCTTAGGAAGAGAAATAGAAATTAGACGCTTCGAATTTTGAACGTTTAAACACAAATGCCAAGTAGTACGTAATCATCATCTTTATGAAAAGTTTCCTCTTAATAATTGGCCTTACTATCAGTATCCTTGCGGCCCCTTCCACCACTAAGGTTGAATGGCTAGGCCCCACTACACATGAGTTTGGAGATATCCAACACAAAACTGAAATCGAACATCATTTTACCTTCAAAAATACGAGCGACACCCCCTTCGTCATTGATAATGTCCGGACTTCTTGCGGCTGTACGGCAGCCGATTGGATAGAAACGCCGATCGCTCCCGACTCCACAGCTACCATCGATATCATCTATGATGCACATGACCTAGGCTATTTCCGTAAATATGTGAAGGTTTATCTCAGCGGTCAGCGGAAAGCGGAAAAACTATATTTGGAGGGAAATGTCGTCGCAACCGGAGAATAAAAACTCCTCCCTGGGCCTAAAATAGCGAGGCTTAGGCTCCTAAAGACACCTAGCTTTCAAACCCTAGGACTCACCTGTCTATGAAATCTTGGCGTTAGTAGATTGATAAGAACTGATAAATTACAAATAAGTTTATCTTTGCCCCATCTATTAAGAAATTTCCAAAAATCAAGGAAAGGCTATGCTCACATTTTTAATCATAGGCTATATTTTACTTAGCATTAGTTTGTATAAAGTCTTTGAAAAAGCAGGACAAGCGGGTTGGAAGGGATTGGTACCAGGTCTCAATTTTGTCGTTTGGTCTCAATTAGTCGGACGACAGCCGTGGTTTGCCGCATTGATGTTGATTCCCATTGTCAACTTTTTCATTTATGCAGGACTGGCTATTGATATGGTTAGATCATTTGGCAAGCATACTTTCTGGGAAAGTGTAGTCGCTGTTATTTTCACTCCTTTGCATTTCTTTTATCTCGGTTTTACCGAAAAAGAAAAGTACCTCGGCCCAGCCTTGACGCATGAGAAAGCGTTCATGGAGAGAATGGAGGAAGCGAAAGAAGCAAAAAATGAACGTCAATTGGCCAAACTACAAGCCAATAATCCTTATAAGAAGTCAGCAGCTAGAGAATGGGTAGAAGCAGTAGTATTTGCTGTTTTTGCAGCGGCCTTTATCCGGATGTTTCTCATTGAAGCCTTCGTCATTCCTACTTCCTCGATGGAGGGATCCTTGATGGTTGGCGACTTCTTGTTTGTCAGTAAGACGAGTTACGGCATGCGTACCCCAAAAACAATAGCAATGATCCCGCTATTGCACAATCGCATCCCGATGATCAATAAAGAGTCCTATCTAAAAAAGCCGAATCTAGAATTTAAGCGCTTCGGAAAAGTTGATGTGGAACATAACTCTCCAACCGTTTTCAACTTCCCTGCTGGCGATAGTGTATACGTTTTTCCTGATCGTACCTGGTCAGCTGAAGATGTTCGCTTCGGAGCAGTAAGGGAGGCCAATCCGCAGTATGATGCTATGATCAAGCAAGGGCGGAAGCCATTGGTAACCCGCCCTGTAGACAAACGAGATCATTATATCAAACGATGTATCGGCTTGCCGGGAGATAGCCTTGAAATTCGAGGACGACAAGTATACGTGAATGGAGAAGCGGCCAAAAATCCGCAAAATATGCAGTTGATGTATGAGGTCACCTTCCCGAACGGAATCAGTGGTATCAATACATCTCGCTTTGAAGAATGGGGCATCAATACAACCGAGGACTTTGCGGCTTATCGCCCCCCTACGGGTTATCGAATGATTTTGAGCGAAGAACAAAAGGAAAAAGTACAAAGCCTAGATCCCAATATCACCATTACGCCTTGGGATATGAGCTTTCGGCCTAAAGCCAATCCTTATAGTCTTTTCCCGCATGATCCACGGCATTTCCCCGCTTGGACGGTCGACGATTTTGGGCCGATCTGGATTCCTAAGAAGGGAACAACCGTCCAAATCAGCTTGGAAAATATCGCTCTCTTCCGACGTATCATTGACATCTATGAAGACCATGATTTGGAAGAGAAATCAGATGGCGTCTATATCGATGGCGAAAAAGCTACCTCTTACACCTTTGCCCAAAACTACTACTGGATGATGGGTGATAACCGACATAATTCTGAAGATTCTCGCGTCTGGGGATTTGTACCTGAAGACCATATCGTAGGAAAACCCCTAATTGTATGGTTCTCTTCTAAAGACTGGAGTAGAATTTTCAAGATCGTTACTAATATCTAAGCGACTCATCAGTCAAAATCAAAAGGCACAGCGCTACGGAGTAGAAGCCATGCCTTTTGATTTTCATTTTGATTTTCATTTTCATTTTGATTGCAATTCTAACCCATATCCCCACCAGCAACCAACTACAAGCCAAATTACTGCTTCGCCATTCCCACAAACTTCATCCGCAGCACCTGCTGTTGAGTCGGTTGGTGGACATGGGAGGCCATTAAGGTAAACCCATATTTGTCATAAAAAGGGCGGCCTATAGCGTTGTTTTCAAATACTTCTACCTCCAGGGTTTCATGTAGTTCCTTCACATAATTGACCAATTGCGTCCCAATACCTTGTGAATGATGATGGGGGAAGACAAATAATCCGCCAATTTCATTGCCTAGCATACTAATGAACCCAATCACTTCCCCTTCTTTTTCATAGACCCAGGTCTCTGAATTGGGGAGATAAAGCTCTCGCATATCTTTTTTCGTTTTAGCCACAAAATCATCGGCTAAAAAAGGATGGGCCAAGGTAGAGGCCGTGTACCAAATTTCAATTAGGCGATTTGTATCTGTTGAATTGTACTTTCGAATCATTGTGATCTTGTTGTAGTCCTTGAGGCTCTGAATGACCAATTCTCCTCAATATTTGCTAATACCAATGTTATATTAACCATTAATAAAGAAAATTAAACTTTCTGCGTTAATTTTGTGTACTAGAGTGTGATTCTCTGACCATTCTTGTGTGGTTAAGATAAGCAAAAGGCGCAACTTCTGGCGGTGGCCTTAGGCTAGGGGATAAAAATGATCAGAGAGGATTAAGAAATATCATTAAATAGATACAAGGACCATGAAAGCTGCCTTAGAACGAATAGAACCTGGATTTGGAAGTTCTTTCTTGTACCGCAAGTTTGAAAGCGGTACGACTTGTAATAATCCCATGTGGCATTTTCATCCAGAATACGAGATCGTTTTCATTTCGGGTGGAAAGGGAAAACGACATATTGGAAACCATTTTTCCTTTTATGAAGATGGCGACTTGATTTTTTTAGGCCCGAACCTCCCTCACCTTGGCTTTACGGAAGAATTGCCGGAGAAGCATGTGGAAATTGTGGTACAAATGAAGGAAGAATTTCTAGGCCGTGATTTTCTCCAAATCCCGGAGATGTTTGCGATCAAACAAGTTTTCGAGCGAGCCAAGTTAGGCCTTTCCTATTCGGGTAAAATAAAACAAGAAGTAGGAAAGCAACTGGTAGCGATGGGAGAGATGCCTGCTTTTGAACGACTTATTCATCTCGTGCGAATCCTGAACCAACTAGCTGAATCAGAAGAATATACGATCTTGAATGCCGATAGTTTTCCCGTCGAGGTTAATGCACAGGACCAGGAACGGATGCAGAAAATTTATGCGTATGTACAGTTCAATTTCCAAGGAAGTATCCAGCTGGAGGTCATTGCTCAGGAAATCAATATGACCATTCCGGCCTTTTGTAGGTATTTCAAAAAATTGACACAGAAGACTTTTATTCAGTTTGCTAATGAATACCGGGTAGCACATGCCTGTCGATTACTGGCCGAAGATGACCTCAGTATTGCCAACGCTAGTTATGAAAGTGGTTTTAATAACCTTTCTCATTTCAATAAGCAATTCCGAGCTGTGACAGGAGTCAGCCCTAGAGATTACCGAAAGAACCGGAAAAAATTGATCAAAGTAGATCATAATATAGCTGCACTAGAAGATTAGATAGGCGTAAAAAGGAATCTGTAGCAGCTAGCTTTTGGAAGCCGATGTACAAGATTACCGGGCGTTTCGCCTTTAGGCTCATAGTCGTGATCAAGGCCTTTAATAATGCTTAAGTAATGGACAAAGAATAAGTTCCGCATTTTGAGATAGAGATTTTGGTGATAGACAAGGCATTTTTTGAAGGGATAGCAGCGCTATCGCTGAAAAAAATAACGCAGTATAGCGCCAA
>Ga0070728_10007339_pt1 | contig 10083 bp, 6 predicted proteins | sample tdDd471_FD_66723 | JGI IMG/M metagenome (GOLD analysis project Ga0070728, IMG submission 66723) | Marine sediment microbial communities from the Atlantic coast under amendment with organic carbon and nitrate - tdDd47.1 | ecosystem: Environmental > Aquatic > Marine > Coastal > Sediment | place...
ATGTCAATGGCCATCAAGCGGTTGTTGATCTCCGTCGAGGGAGGCAGCAACGAATCCGGCACTGCGACGCCGCCTTCAGACGGCGGTTCCCAGGCAAGAGCCGACGGAGCGGGCGCCAGCGCGAAAACGAGCAGCAGAAAAACCAGAGCCGAACGGAGCGAGTGCGGTGCGTGCGTCATAGCAGCCCCACCCCCCAGAAGACCGAGCCCTTGTGGACGGTGTCCGAGCCCAGGGAGTAGCCCTGGTAGATGTTGGTGGTCGCTCCGCCCAGAAAGACACTCATGTGCCGGCCCAGCACCAGTTCCAGCTTGATCCGGCCTTCGAGGGTGAAGTACTTGCTCGTATCGATATCCGGGTTGTCCGACCCGTCGGGAATAACGTGGCGATAGCCCAGATCTACCCCCAGATAGAGCCGCGGTATCAGCGAGAACCGGCGGCCCAGATTCAGGCTCAAGAAGAAGGCGTTCTCGCGGTTGTCGAACGCGCTCAGTCCACCCATGCCGGTCTCGCCGTACCAGTGGTGGTGAGTGGCCCTGAATGCGGTAGCGATACTCGTGATACCGCTGCCGGTGGTGACCCATTGAAACTCGGTGATGGGAGCCTGATACCCTGAAGGCGCGGTCGGATCATCGGCCGCTTGCACAGGCGTGCCAACGAGCAGGACCAGGACCAGGACAGGCAATATTCTCGTCATATATCGCTTCCTATCGGGCTGGGGTATACCGAATCCAGGTCCGAGCATACCCCAAGTCTTATCAGGCCGCGAGATCATTCATGGACTACCGATAGAGACTCTTGACCGTGCCCCAGGACGACTGAACCGCCGGGACGGGATAGCACTCTAACCCCCATCCCGAGGTCGCATCAGGATAGAACAACACGCTCGGACGCAGCACCGAACCATCGACCAGGTAGACCACCGGCAGATCGCCCTCGTGGCTCGAGTCCGCCGCGTTGCGCACGGTGAAAGTCGCCACCGGTTCGGTCGGGGCGCTGTTGAGCAGCGTGAAGGTCGCCAGGACGGTCGTTTCCGTGCACGGGATCGGGCAACCGATCATGATGTTGTCCAGGTCCACCGGATCGATGACCAGACAGGGCAGCATCACTTCGAGGATGAGATAGTATCCATCTCCGGTGATGCCGACCTCGAAACCCGCGATCTCATCCACCGAAGGGTTGGTGTAGGTGAGGTACATTGCCAGCGGTACGTAGGGCAAAGGCGCCTCGAACAGGCAAGGGACGTCGGCGGCCTCGTCGAAATAGAGCCCGAACAGGTCCGGCGTCGAATCGAACACGGCCAGCGCCGACGTTGCGCCCAGGGCGCAGAACAGCAGGGCAGTCACGGCGTTCTTCATTTCAATCCCCCCTCATTGATATCCGTGAGTGATTCCGGCGATGGCCAAATGATACCACTACATCACCCTCGCAAAGTGAAAAAACCCCGCCTCCACAAGGAGGCGGGGTTCGTGCGACCGTCGTCGCTTCGGATCCGGTGATCAGATCCGCTTACTTCATGAGCAGCATCTTGCCCGTCAGCTTCTCGCCGTCGACGACCAGGCGGTAGAAGTAGGTACCACTCGAGACCACCCGGCCCGAGTCGTCACGCCCGGTCCAGGTCACGCTGTGGGAACCGGCCTCGAGGACCTGATCCATCAACAGCGCGACGCGCTGCCCGCGCAGATTGTACACGGCCAGCTCGACCTGATCGGACCTGGGAATGGCGAACTTGATGCTCGTCACCGGATTGAACGGGTTCGGGTAATTGCCCTCCAGGCTCAGAACCTGGGGCAGGCCGTCGTCCACACCCACGGTCAGCGCCTCATAGGTCACCCGCAGACACCACTCGTTGATCACACCGGTATCCTGGGGACCGACGTCCACCACGTGCAGCTGCCAATCTCCCTGCAACGGCTCGCCGATGAATCCGTTGAGACTCTCGTAGGGAGTGGTCTCCTCCGGGTACCAGGTGTAGATGTTCTCCGTTGACCCGCCGGTGTTCTTGTGCAGGCGCACCACGTTGCCGCTCGGAGCGATCAAGTCCACGATCAGATCTCCGATGAAGGTGTGACTGATGTCCAGGAAGACTTCCACCTTCGAGGCCGTCGACGCGTTGTTCAAGGTGAGGGGACAGTAGACACCGCCGTCGGGGTCGTTGTCCGGGATCACCGCGTCCGGCGCGTCGCAGTAAGTGGTGGTCAGGATGGCGTTCAACGTGAAGTCCACGTCCATCACGCTGCCGCCGGCCGGCACCGTGACATCGGCCACACCCGAGGACCAACCGTCCTTGGTCGCGGTGATGTGGAATTCGCCGCCGAACAGCCCGTCGAACAGGTATTCGCCGCTGGCATCGGTCACCGCAGTGAAGTTGCCCGGCGTCAGGGTCAGCGTCACGCCGCTGTTGTCAGCTGCGCCGTTGACGATGACCTGGCCACCGAGAGCAGCATCACCGATCTCGGGAGTCACCAGCCAGTTCACGGCGTTGTGCAGCAACAGGTCGCGCTCGCCCACGGCAAAGGCCGAGTAGTTGAACGCGAAGAAGACGATCTGTCCGCCCTGGGGCGCCGAGTTCTCGTCGTAGCAAACCACGCTGTACCGGGTCGAACCCGAGGCCCAGCCGCCCGGGGCGGCCGCGTCGGTGGTCGGAGCCACGGCGTCCTGATCGCCGTAACCGGTGTAGGTCACGTTGATCGGTCCATTGACGGTGTTGGGCACGCTCATCACGAAATGATCGGGATCGAATACCTCGAAGGCACCGGAGTTGTCGGTGATCCAGTCCGATACGTGCAGGACATTCTGGGAGAAGCCGGTATCGGACTGGTGATCGTAGGCCACCTCGCCGCCCTCGATCATCACGTGACCGCCACCGGCCACGAAGTCCTCCAGGTCCTGCTTGATATTGCCCGTATTCAGGGTTCCGGTATTGTCCCCACTGGAGACCAGGATCAGGTCGTACAGGACCCAGTCCGCCGGGTCATAGGTGCTGATCGAAATCTGATTCACCGTGTAGCCCAGGGCCTCCAGATCGGTCTGGATGTCGTCCGCCGCCCGAGCGGCATACGATGCATAACCGGGAGCCACCAGATCGCCCAGCTTGTCCAGCTTGGCCGGGTGGTAGACGATTTCGCCCGGGCGTCCCGAATTGTCGTCGATGAGCAGGATGTTGCCCACCGTCGGTTCCAGGGCGAAGTCCAGCGTCGTGCTGGCGGTGGCGATGGTCACCGTCGTCGTCTGGGGCACGAACTGGTAGGCGGTCACGACCACCGAGTAGCTGAAGTAGGGCAGGTTGTCGGTGGTATAGATTCCCGTGGCGCCATCACTGGTCGTCTGGGTCAGCAGTTCGCCGTTGTCCTGGCGGAAGATCTTGACCACGGCTTCGAGAGGCGCACCACCCTCGAGGGCGTAGATCATACCGGTCAGCACACCGCTGGGCGCCTGGTCGAGCACCAGTTCCCAGTCGTTGGCGCCGTACAGCAGGAAGTCGGGGAACACCGTTTCCAGGTAACCGAATTTCTCCACGAGCACCTCGTAGTTACCCACCGGCAACTCGCCGTCTACGGTCCAGGCACCCGAAGCGTTGGTATAGAGTTCGAATACGGGTTGACCCGCCGGATACTCACCGGCGACGTAGCCCGCCACATAGGCACCGCTCACCGGCGCATTGGCGTTGTCTCCGTCGACAACCGTGCCGGCGAGAGTACCGTAGGCCGGCACCACGTCGAAGTCGGTGGTGAATACGTCGTAGCCGGCTTTCAAGATCGCCGCGGTGGCAACGCCGGTCTCCGTCGGTGTCACCGGCAGCACGATACTGTTGCCCGCATCGAAAGCCGAGGCATCCAGGCCCGCACCGGTGACGACCAGTTCCAGACCATAGTTGTCGGCCGTAGCGGTGACCGCACCCTCGATATGGGGAGTCAGGGTTCCGACCATGCCGATGGACTCAACCTCGGCGTTCAGAGCCGGATTGCCCAGGGCCGCAGCGCCGGCCACCGGCAGCAGGTTGGTAAACATGTCGTACTCGGTACCCACTTCGCGACCGCGCACGATGAGGTCTTCACCGAAGACCGGAGTCACGTCGAAGACGGCGGTACCATCGGGTCCGGTGGTCACCTCGAGGCCGGACACGCCGTAGCCCTCGATGGTCACCGTCACGTTGTCCACGGTCTTCGGCGGATCCATCAGCGTCACCGTGACGTGGGTCGTTACGCCAACCGGGATGGTGGCCGGATCGATGTCCACAGCCACGGGCACCACGGCCGGCACCAGTTCACGGTAGGTCAATACGTTGTAGCCGGTGACAGTCAGCGTGACCTCGCCCGGTTCGTAGACCGGGTTCTCGAGAATCAGGTTCAGGTTGCCGCTGGTGTCGGTCTGCCCTGCACCGTGCAGGATACCGTTGCTGTACAGGGCCACCTGGGCCCGAGCGATGCCGGTCTCGATGTAGAACTCGGGGGCGCCCAGGGCGATGGTGCCCGCATGGACCACAGTCGTCTCGTTGGGAGTATCGGTGCGCACGACCAGCGAGCAGTCACCGAAGATGTTGTACTGCTCTACGAGCTGCGTGTTGCCGGGGTACTCATCCATGACCGCCATGATGCCATGGTAGTAGAGCGAGCCGATGACGTTGGCCTGGTCGCCCACCAGCAGATCCACGGCCTCGGCCTGCATGACGCAGGGGGGCACCCACGGGGTGCTCGTCGAGGCGCTGTACATGGCCACCGCTCCGTAGGGCTGGGCCGGCGAACCGACGCGCAGCCAGGCCTCGGCAAAGCACTGGTTCTGGGAGAAGTCACCGTTGGAGCAACTCACGTCCAGGATCCAGGGGTGCATCCAGCCGTTGGTCAGCGACAGGACGTCCGAGGTGGTGAACGGGGGATTCGACCACGAACTGCCGGAGCCGTGACCGATGTAGTTGACTATACTGCGACCTTCGTTCACCGCGGCAGCGACGTGCGCGCTGGTGGCCGACGGCTGGTAAATCTCATCGACCTCGGTGAAGGTGTAGCCCAGCAGGTCCTGCCGCAGCCATTCGGCGCGGGTATAATCGGCGGGACTGCCCTCGTTGCTGGCCAGGCCGGTGCCCTTGTGGTACCAGTCGCCGCCAGCGTCCGGGTCGCGCTCGTAACGAATGAACTTGTTGATCTGCGTCTGCACGTGCTCCGGCGTCTGGGCCGAGATCCGCGACACGAACAGTTCGGGATAGAGGTCGCCACCCAGAAGATTGGCGTAGCGGGTGTCGTCGTCGGCGCCTTCGTAGGTGCCCGAGTAGGTCGGCACCTGGGCAATATCACCGATGAACACCACGTAGGTCAGGCCCTCGGGGGTGTTGAAACGATCGCTGATGGCGCCCTGGATTCCACTGGTGGTGCCCCCCACGCTGCCGGTGGTGATGACTTCCACGTCCAGACCACGTTCGCGCTTCCACTCGACGAAGGGCTGAATGGCGCCCATGAAGGCGTCGTAGCAGACGATGAGCATGGGTCCGTCGGTCCCCACCATCTCGTACTTGTCGGCGGTGGCGTAGTTGTCGAAGCCCAGGCGGTAGAGGTTGTCGAACTGGGGGTCGATATCGGCCAGGACTCGTGCAGGCATCTCGTTGATACCGCCGCTGCCGCTGGTCTCCACCTCGAGAGTCATGGACTCCAGAGCCAACAGGACGCCGCGATCGGCATCCCAGCGCACGGGGTAGACCCGCAAGCTGACACCGCGATAGTCCCGCAGGATGTAGGGGTCGGCCAGCCGGGCTTCCTTGGTCGGATGCAGGCCGCCGGTACTGTATGCATCGCCGAAGGTCCAGGACACCTCGTTGGGATCCTGGGTCCTCAGGATGTTGCCCTTGGACGGTACGACCGGCGCCGCGGCGATCTCACGCCACTGACTGGCAACGACGCGGACCACGGGGGTGCCGCTGTCAGGAATGATGAGGCTGCTGGTCAGGAAGGGCAACTCGGGCTCGCCCCGATCCAGGGTGAACCAATTGCCGGGCACTCGCACCCGCGAATACTGGTTGCCTTCGATATCCACGGTCTCAACGTCGAAACCGGGCATGGCGATGTCCAGGACCGTCAAGTTGGCGGCTTCCTGGCGAACTGAAATCTGGGGCTGCGTATCGAAGCTGCCATCCAGACTCACCCATTCAGCGTTGGCGATGGTGCCCAGAGCCATGACCATGGCGAGCACCAGCACTGAAAATAGCCTCTTGCTCATCTCTTCCTCCGTTGAGTCGAGTTTTTCAACATGAGAACACGCCATTTTACCATTTTTAGGACCTGCAGAGCAATCATGCTGGAAATTGCGATCCCCTGAGCCACTCTGTCCGAGAGCCATCGCAACGCCTCCCCCCCCCACCACCGCCAGTGTAAATATCATTCACACAGTGATTTGCAATTGACATCCTCCGGTCGTCACCAGCCTTCATGCCGGAGATTTTTCACGGGACAAAGAAGGGCGGCCCCCCTGGGACCGCCCGCCGAAAAAGCTCACGAAATTGTTACACAGTGGGGGATTACCTGATTTCGGCCTCCGCCTCTTCGTCGCAGAGAGTGGTCCAGCGGCCGACAAAGAACCCGCCGGGGTAGTCTTCTACCGGATGGGCGTCGCCGCCGAGCAGGCCCTCCCGGTTGCCGCTGGCGCTGACCCAATGAGCCTCGAAAGATGCCAGATCAACGTCCGTCTCACCCGGTTCCCACGCGCCCCGAATCAGACCCCGGAAGGCACCGCGCCGACCGATGAACTTGCCGATAAAGACACGCTCGCCTTCGGCATTCAGTCCGTAGCCGCCGCGCAGGAAACCGTGGATCCGTCCGTCGAGTGTGGTCCAGGCTCCGGCGTACTTACCGATGCGCTGGCCCTGCTCCTGGCCACCGTCCGCATCCGCATCTTCTTCCGGAGGGGGCGCCAGGCGATACCGGCCCGAAAGGAAACCCTTGGGACAGACGCCGATGTCGCTGACGCTGAAGCCCTTGATCAGGAACCGGTTCCCCAGCTCGTCGACATCGATCAGATCATTGATCTCGGACAATTCGTTGACCTGATAGACGCCGCTGTAGGGGCCGGTGTTGATGTGCAGCCGGTTGGGTTCTGCGCCATCGGCTTCGGGGTCGCCGGGATTGGCCGGCGGCTCGATGATCTGCAGCAACAACCCGTCGAAGTGGCAGCCGGTCCGGGATGTGAAGGCAACCGTTTGACGATTCAGACGCGGGAAGATCACGTGATCGGCCGGGCGTTCGAAACGCAGGGTTCGACGCACGATCACAATACCACGGTCAGTGTGTATCTCGCCGGTCCAGTCCAGGGGATCACAGGGACCGTCGATCCGGGTCGTATCATCAGGTCCATGAATCATACCCCAGGCCAGCTTCACGTAAGTGAATCGCGGCCGGCCGTGTCCGTCGGGATCGTGGGGACGATTGCCCTGGTCCTCGAGATCCTGGATCTCCGGATCGTCGAGCAGGGGGTCGTTCACCAGTTCGTCGTCCTCGGCATAGAGCATGGCTTGCAGGGATTCGTCCCCGAAGGCCTCCTCTTCGTCCGAGACCGTCAGGCCGCCGTAGGGCAGGCTGAAGTCGATCTTGTCGTAGTCGTCACTGGCTGTCAGCGAGCTCTCGGTGAGGCCCGTGTCACTGTCGCTGCACCCGGCCACCAGACCGGCAATCAACAACAACACGAGCAGCGAAACGTTTCGGCGATTCAACATCGGAATCCCTCCTTGCGGGACAAGCTCCATGCCCTGGAGTGCTTGAGTCAGACGGGATTCCTGCTGCAGGGAAAGTGCCAGCCGGAGCTGCGGCTCATAAGATACAGGACCGCAATGACTTGAAGGCCGAGGCGGGCGAATCAGACCGACACCATGCTCTCCAAACCGTACCTGGAGGAACACCTCGAGGCCGATCCGGTACACCGGCGGAATCTCGAACGAGAGGTCGTCGCGGCCTCACTCGGCGCGGCGCCTGACCCGGAGCTTGAGGGCCATCAGCTCTTCGTGCCGCACACCGAGCAGATTGCCTACTTTGTGCATCAACGCGTCCTCATGGGCCTCGAGAATCCCGTCGCTGTAGACCACTTCCCACAGCAACTCGAGGATGGCCAGCTTGCGTGGGCGTTCGAAACCCTCGTTGATCAGACGGGCGAAGTTGTAGATATCTCCACTATCGGCCCGTTCGGCTTCGGCCACTTCCAGCAGTTCGGCGGTCTCCACGGCGTCCAGATTAAATCGCCCAGCCACGGTGGCCTCTACCTTTTCCCGCTCGTCGGCGGTGAAGTCCTGGTCGGCGTTGGCCGCTTCCAGCAGCAGGGCACAGGTGGCGACGCGCAGTCGGTGGGCGTCGTCATCCACGGCCACATCCGGAGCCACGCGATTGCGGAAGAAGCGATTGAAGGATTCGATCATCAGTGTCTCCATTGATACTGGTCCGAGCCAGGCTCCAGGTCTATCCCACGGTCACCGGTGGGGTCATACGCTGGTTGCGTCGATCCGGTTCCAGGAAGGCCCCGGTAACGTGAGTACTTCGTATGAGATGGTGCCCATGAATCCGGCCAGCATCTCCGGGCTGATGGTTTCGTCACCCTGGCTGCCCAGCAACACTGCTTCGTCTCCGGCAGCTGCAGCAGGAATTCCGGTCACGTCGGCCATGCAAAGGTTCATGCAGATCCTGCCTACCAGGGGCGCTCGCACCCCGTGTACGAGCACGTGGGCCCTACCGCTGAGGGACCGGGGCCAGCCGTCGGAATAGCCCACCGGTAACACGGCGATGCGCGAATCGGCCATCGCCTTCCAGCTCCGGCCATAGCCCACCGTCTCGCCGGCAGGGACTTGTCGGATCTGGCTGATACGACACTTCCAAGCCAACGCAGGCTCGAGTGCCAGTTCCTGGCGGCCCCGTTGGCGCACCGAAACCAAGGTCTCCCGCGACGGCCACACTCCGTAGGCGCTGATACCGACGCGGGCGATGTCCCGGTGACTTCGATCCCAGAGCAGGGCGGCGGCACTGCAGGACATGTGGCAGGCCAGATCGACATACCCGGCCTCGACGAGCCGGTGGTGATAGGCGTCGAATCGCGCCATCTGCTCTTCCGCAAAACCGTGGTCCGTGGTGTCTTCGATATCGGCGAAGTGACTGGATAGTCCCACTAGTCTGATCTGCGGCGCGTCCGCGACCATCGCCAGCAACTCCGACAGCTCCCCTTCCACGATCCCCTGCCGATTGACTCCCGTTTCCACCTTGAGGTGGATATTCAGTGCAGCGTCGGCTGCCACCGCGGCCCGCGCAGCAGACAACGAGCCCACAGTGATATCGGCGCCCTGGTCGGCGGCGTAGCGAGCCTCCGCGGTATCGACAGGTCCCAGGACCAGTACCGGTGCGTCGACGCCTCCCGATCGTAGGTGCTGGAGTTCCCGTACGGAATGAACGCCCAGCCAATCGGCCCCCCCCTCCAGGAAGGCCGTGGAGGCCAAAAGAAGGCCGTGGCCATAGGCATCAGCCTTGACCACGGCAAGCAGCTGGGCTGCAGGTCCCACCCGTTTGCGAAACACTCTCATGTTTCGCGTCAAGGCGGCAGTGTCGACCTCGATACTCAACCAGGAAGCAAACAGCTCAGCTGCCCGTGGCTGCTGCGGCTCGCTTCCGTTTACGGGTTTGGCAGGCATCCTTGTCCTTGCACGCGCCGTAAAGCTCCAGGCGGTGACGGTAGATCTGGAAATCGTTTTCCTCGGCCAGCTTCTCCTGCAGAGCTTCCAGCCGGGGATTGAAGAACTCGAAAATCTCGCCGCAATCCAGGCAAATCATGTGGTCGTGGTGTTCCACGTCCGAGTGGCCTTCATATCGGGCCAATCCGTCGCCGAAGCGCCGCTCCTCCACCAGCCCGCTCTCGACCAGCAGATGCAGGGTACGGTACACGGTGGCGTAGCCGATACGCGGATTGACCTTTTTCACCTCGTTGAGGAGTTCCTCGACGGAGATGTGTCCCCGCAGGGCAAAAAACACCGAAACGATCGTATTGCGCTGACGGGTTGTCTTCAAACCCTTGCGCTGAATGAAAGCGGCAAATCCCGCTTCTTTTTCCTTCACGACGTTCTCGTCGACGTCA
>Ga0070728_10007340_pt1 | contig 10081 bp, 9 predicted proteins | sample tdDd471_FD_66723 | JGI IMG/M metagenome (GOLD analysis project Ga0070728, IMG submission 66723) | Marine sediment microbial communities from the Atlantic coast under amendment with organic carbon and nitrate - tdDd47.1 | ecosystem: Environmental > Aquatic > Marine > Coastal > Sediment | place...
GCTTTGACGCCCGTCAGCTACACCGGGGTGGCTGTTGAGCTGACTCAAAATCTTGATGATCTTATTAAGAATAGTTCCTAACGCTATGTTTTATAAGTTAAGATAGCCGATAAGCTCTGCATCCGGCGGGAAGTCGCTACAGGGCCCAAAGGCTGCCACTCTTCGCGGGGCTATAGCCGCTTACCGTCGACAAAACCGCAGCTAATTAGCTGCCCCCTCTGCTACACCAACTATCCAGATCAGTCATCGGCCCGGTTAGGCTGGCTTCGTGTTTCGATCGACGCCCTGAAAACCGTGACGTGGTTGCTATAGCTCCCGGCGCGAGCTATCTAGAATACAACTCTATTAGGGAATCACGCTGTTATATCGCCACAGGAAGGTGACTCGACAGGGTGATCTATGCGCCAGTCCGGATGGGCAGCTATGTGGGATGACCCGGCAGAAACAGAAAGGCTCGTGCTTACCTCCTACGAGGAAGTGCGCGATGGCGTCGTCAGAATAGCCGCTTGCGCCAAACGGTCTATCACCATTCTGACACCCGATCTCGAACTCGGTATTTACGACAGCCCCGAATTTCTGGATGCCGTGAAGCGCCTGGTGCTGGCAAAACGCTATGCGCGGGTTCGGGTCCTTATCTCCGAGCCTGAGCGCACGGTGCGAAATGGCAACCGATTGATTGCGCTGGGTCGCCGGCTGAACACTCACCTTGATTTCCGCAACCTGGATGAAGACTACCGTGGCAAGCTGACTGGCGCTTTTATCATTGCAGACGAATCGGCAGTTTTATATCGAACTGACGGGCGTCGCTATGACGGCATAATGGGTACTATTGAACCGGCGATTGCCCGTCAGCATCTGCGTGAATTTGAAAAGCCCTGGGAAGTCTCGGCTTATCAAATACCGGTTGCTCAGCTATGAAGCAAACATCATTTAAACGACATACGACGCGGGGAATGCTATGACCAGCACGCATCTGACCGTAGCAGCCGTTGTTGAAAAGCGTGGCCGTTTTCTTGTTGTTGAGGAACTGGTTGGTGGCCGCAAGGTTATTAATCAGCCCGCCGGTCACGTTGAACCGGGTGAGAGTTTTGTCGAGGCGATTGTCCGTGAGGTCCGCGAGGAGACGGCCTGGCGTTTCACCCCGAGCGCAATCAACGGCGTATATCTTTGGCAGCATCCCATATCAAACGAACGGTTCCTTCGCGTCGCATTTTGCGGTTCCTGCCACGATCACGACGCCCGGCTGGCACTTGATGACGGCATCATTCGCACACTCTGGCTAACGCGCGCTGAGCTTGAAAAGCGCCGTGACGCATTGCGAAGCCCAATGGTATTGCGGGTAATCGATGAATATCTCAAGGATGTTCGCTACCCATTGAGCATGTTCCAGCACCTGGAAATTGAGGATCTTGCCAGCCACGCCCAGGTTGTTTAACTGAGCTGTTGCGGTAAACGAGGCTAAACTAGACAGCTAAGCCCCAATCAACAACGGGGTCATAACCCAGCAGGCTTACATAGCAACCAGATTAACTCATTGGTTTCGGCGAGCGATTCTTAACTCACCTGCTGTGGCCGAACTGACAACGGGGTCAGACACTGGTGTCGGTTAGATGAGCAGATTCGGCAGGTGGGTATGAGATTGCCTGCTTTGTTTAATTGAGCGAATGACAAATTACCCGTATCAGCCGAACTAATAATGGGGTCAGACCCCAATTGCTGGGGCCGACGGTTCAGGACTCCTGAGATACCCGCTTTGTTTAAAGTTGGGGTCTGAACCCCCTTCGCTTAGAATTAATCGTATGTCTGCTAATTCCAACACCACCGTTATCGTCGCTATCTCCGGCGGTGTCGATTCAGCCGTTGCGGCCTTGCTGCTGCAGCAACAGGGCTATCGCGTGCAGGGTCTCCACATGACTAACTGGGACGAGGACGACGACTATTGCGAGGCGGCCCGGGATTTCCAGGAGGCGCGTAAAGTCTGCGCAGATCTGGATATACCCTTGCACCATGTCAATTTCACCCGGGAGTATCGGGACAAGGTGTTCGCCGACTTTCTTGAGGAATACCGCCGCGGCCGCACCCCCAATCCTGATGTGGCCTGCAACCGGCAAATCAAGTTTGGCGATTGTCTCGAGTATGCGCTGCGCCTGGGCGCCGACAAGGTGGCGACCGGCCATTACGCAAGGATCGAGCAGCATGGTGACGGGTTTCAGCTACTGAAGGGCGCGGATCATGGCAAGGACCAAAGCTATTTCCTGCACGCGATTCGACCCGATGCACTACCGCATATCGTGTTTCCGCTAGGCGAGTTGCACAAGCCCGAAGTACGCAAGATCGCCAACGAGAACGGACTGCCAAATTACGCACGTCGCGACAGCACAGGTATATGTTTTATTGGTGAGCGGCCGTTCAAGGAATTTCTGCAGGCTTATATACCCGCGCACCCCGGCAATATAGAAACGCCCGCGGGTGACGTGATCGGCCAACACGATGGCCTGATGTATCACACGCTTGGGCAGCGTCAGGGGCTGGCTATCGGCGGCTTGCGCAATTACTCGGACGATCCCTGGTACGTTGCGGGCAAAGATCAGGAGAGAAATGTGCTTATTGCTGTGCAGGGCAATACCCATCCCCTGCTCTGGTCAACGGCGATGCAGACCGAAACAGTGCGCTGGCTGTCGCGCCCTGCGGGCGATCAGTTCCGCTGTACTGTCAAGACCCGCTATCGCCAGAACGATGTGCCATGCACGGTGTGCTTAGGCCCGGCAGGCAATGCCCAGGTTATTTTCGAGGAACCCGTATGGGCTGTTACCCCCGGTCAATATGCGGTGTTCTACAGTGAGGACGTGTGCCTCGGCGGCGCCGTGATTGACACCGCCACTGTTGATGCATCGGATTCCGGTCTGTCCGCACAAGCCGAGTCTGCGTAAAGCCGCGGCTTCCGCTATAATCCCCGCGCCTTTTGACTAGTTAATGCTTAAGGGCCGGGCTGGCCGGCGAAGAAAAACAACGGCACCCGGCAACAACTCTCAGGCAAACAGCCTGGACCCTAATTTTTAAGTCACCGAATACGGTGTACACCACGGAGATAACCATGGCGCAGCCGCTTGATGCCAAATCGACCCTTACCGTCAACGGTACCGATTACACGATTTACAAAATTGAAGAAGTTACTGAAGGACATGTTAGTAAGCTACCGTTTTCACTTAAGATTCTTCTTGAAAACCTGCTGCGGCATGCGAGTGACGGTGATGTGAGTGCCGAGGACATCAGCGCCCTGGCCAACTGGGATCCGCAGGCCGCTCCGAGTCAGGAGATTTCTTTCACGCCTGGTCGCGTCATTCTGCAGGATTTCACCGGTGTGCCGGCGGTCGTTGACCTGGCCGCCATGCGCGACGCCGTGGTGAAACTGGGCGGGGATGCGGACTCTATCAACCCCCTCTCGCCGGCCGAACTGGTCATTGATCACTCGGTGCAGGTCGACAACTACGGCAACAGCAAGGCGCTGGATCTGAACACCAAGATTGAATTCCAGCGCAACCGCGAGCGTTATTCGTTCCTGCGCTGGGGCCAGGGCGCGTTCGACAACTTCCAGGTCGTGCCGCCGAATACCGGTATCGTGCACCAGGTTAATATCGAGTATCTGGCACGGGTCGTATTTGATGCCGTGCAGAATGGCGAACGTGTAGCCTACCCCGATACTGTGGTCGGTACAGACTCACATACCACCATGGTCAACGGCCTGGGTGTGCTGGGCTGGGGTGTCGGCGGTATTGAGGCGGAAGCGGCGATGCTGGGGCAGCCCGTTACGATGCTTATCCCCCAGGTCATCGGTTTCAGACTGATCGGTGAACTGTCGGAAGGTACCACCGCCACCGACCTGGTCCTGACCGTGACCCAGATGCTGCGCGAGCGCGGCGTGGTGGGCAAGTTCGTGGAATTTTTCGGCGATGGCCTGTCGAACCTTCCGCTGGCTGATCGCGCAACCCTTGCGAACATGGGGCCAGAGTTCGGCAGCACCTGCGGTATTTTCCCAATCGATAAAGAGACAGTGCGTTACCTGGAGACATCAGGCCGCGATGCCGAGCACATAGAACTAATCGAAGCCTACGCCAGGGCTCAGGGTATGTGGCGCGAGGACGGTCAGGAAGACCCGATCTACACCGACGTGCTGGAACTGGATATGGCGACAGTGGTCCCCTCTCTCGCGGGCCCCAAACGCCCGCAGGACAGAATCCCGTTGACTGCAGCCCAGCAGTTTTATCAGCGCGATCGTGACAGTTCGGATGAAAAATCAGCGATAGTGCCGGGCCCTGAAGGCGACTACGAGTTGAAAGATGGCGCGGTTGCAATCGCGGCCATCACCAGTTGCACCAACACGTCGAACCCGTCGGTCATGATTGCTGCGGGACTGGTAGCACGTAAAGCCCGCGAAAAAGGTCTGAAGGTAAAACCCTGGGTAAAGACCAGCCTGGCGCCAGGATCACGCGTGGTAACCAACTACCTGACCAAGCCCGGTCTTATTGAAGATCTCGATGCCATGGGCTTCAACGTGGTTGGTTACGGCTGCACGACCTGCATCGGCAATTCCGGCCCGTTACGCCCCGAAATTGAAGATGCGATTGCTAAAAACGACCTGATCGCCACCAGCGTGCTATCCGGTAACCGCAACTTCGAAGGCCGGATTCACAAGATGGTGAAAATGAATTACCTGGCCTCGCCGCCACTGGTGGTTGCCTACGCAATTGCAGGCACGATGGACTTCGATCTGGTCGAAGGCTCGCTGGGCGATGACAAGGATGGCAATCCGGTTTACCTGAAAGACATCTGGCCTTCTCAAGCCGAGGTGCAGGAACTGATCCTGCAAAATATTAACCGCGAGATGTTTATCTCAAGTTATGCCGAAGTCTTTGCAGGTGATTCTAACTGGAATCAGATTGATTCCCCGACAGGGCAGATTTACTCGTGGGATGACAAATCAACGTATGTGAAGAACCCGCCCTACTTCGAAGGCATGACAATGAAGCCTGCCCCTCGCAGCGACATTAAGGGTGCTCGATTACTCGCGCTTTTGGGTGACTCTGTTACAACGGATCACATCTCCCCGGCCGGTTCGATAGAACCCGACAGCCCAGCCGGACAGTACCTGCAGGAACAGGGCGTCAGCCCGGGCGAGTTCAACTCGTACGGTTCACGGCGCGGTAACCATGAGGTCATGATGCGCGGCACCTTTGCCAATATTCGCCTGCGCAATAAACTGGCTCCGGGCACCGAAGGCGGCTGGACCAAAATGCAGCCCAGCGGCGAACAGAGCACGATTTATGATGCAGCGATGCGTTACCAGCAGAATGGCACGCCCCTGATGATCATTGCCGGTAAGGAATACGGCACCGGTTCATCACGCGACTGGGCGGCAAAAGGCACGTTACTACTCGGGGTTAAGGCGGTCATTGCCGAAACCTACGAGCGTATCCATCGCTCGAACCTGATTGGCATGGGCGTGTTGCCTTTGCAGTTTCTGGACGGTGAAAGCGCAGATAGCCTGGGGCTGACCGGAACGGAAAGTTTCGATGTCATGGGCCTGGTCGATGGCTCACCCGAACAGGTTACGGTGCTGGCGAAGGCCGAAGATGGCGGCCAGAAGGAGTTTCAGGCTCAAGTGCGTATCGATACGCCGAAAGAATGGGACTACTACAATAACGGCGGCATTTTGCATTACGTGCTACGTCAGCTGGCTTCGGCTGCGGCCGCAGCGGCTTAAGAGAAGACTAATAGCAAACACCCACGGTATTACTCTCCGCGATGGCTCGCTTTGCTGCGCATTACTCGCTTTCGGGTAAAACCCGCGAGCGTTTGCTAAAAAAGATACCTCGGCTGATAAGCTGGGGTATTTTTTTGAGTGAGATATCGCATGACGGGCCACCCCGCCACAGAGGTTAAGAAACTCGCTGAAGCGTTAAACACTTCTGTTCACACGGTCGTTTTGACCGGTGCTGGCATTTCTGCCGAGAGCGGCCTCGCAACCTTCCGTGACCCGCAGGATGGCCTATGGGCAAAATACAGGCCGGAGGATCTGGCGACCCCGGAAGCGTTCACACGCGACCCGAAGATGGTATGGCAATGGTACGAATGGCGGCGTGCAAAACTACGCCAGGCAAAACCGAACCCCGGCCACGATGCGCTGACTGCACTGCAGGATCGCGTTTTGGCGTTCACCTTAATCACCCAGAACGTGGATGGCCTGCACCAGCAAGCCGGCAGTCGAGATGTGATCGAGTTTCACGGCAACATCACCCGCACCGTTTGTTCTAACGCGCCCTGCACCGGCAAGTGGCAACACGGTGACGAGCGTGAGCCCCCGATCTGTCCTGTCTGCAATGCAGACTTGCGCCCGGATGTTGTGTGGTTTGGCGAAGGCATACCTGAGGGCGCGATGTCTGCGTCGCTAACCGCGCTCGCTACGTGCGATCTGTTTATCTCAGTGGGCACGTCGTCTATGGTCTACCCCGCAGCTGGGATGGCACAGCAGGTTGCCGCAAATGGCGCAGTAATTGCAGAAGTTAATCCGAATGCGACGCCTTTATCATCACATGCCGATATCGTGATCGCCCAGCCAGCCGGCAAGCCCTGCCGGCGATTGTAGAAGCGATGCGCATATAAACATCTGCACCGGTGTGCCAAAATTTGGCGATGTCACCTTTTATAATTTCGCAAATCCTGGCTGGCCTGACACTTGTTACAGGTATGGCTGCTTTCCAGTTTAAGAAACGTAAATATATTTTACGGGGCTGGTTTGTAGCGGCGACCTTTGCATCAATCCATTTCTATCTGCTTGGAAGTACTGAAGCCTGTTTCCTGGTAGCGATTACCGCAACCCGCTTCCTGATCGCTTCTTTTACAACCGATGCACGTTTGATGTATCTGTTTCTGGTGCTGGCGGTCGGTGGGTTCGTAATGACGTACGAAAGTCCAGTGAGCTTGCTTGCTTTAGCCGCCACAACCATAGGCACCATTGGCAGTTTTCACGGCTCAGAAAAGGCTGTGCGCTTATCGATGATGGCAACCGAAATATTGTGGGCAATTCACAATATTATCGTTTGGTCGCCGGTCGCCGTAACTATGGAAGTGCTGTTTTTTATCAGCAACCTGCTTGGGATGCTGCGCCACCGAAAGGCAAGTGAGTCTGCTCTTTAAGCATTGTTTAAGGACGCGCAACTCAACCACCAGAAGCTCCAAAAGCTGCCTGAAATGACAATATGGCATTAATAACCACCGCATCCAGCCCCGACCCATGCTCGCGATAGGTTTTATCGGTAATATTCTCCAGCGCAAAGGTACCGAAGAAGCGCTCACTCGAGCGCCAGCCTAAGCGGACGTTCAGTGCCAGGCCGAGACGGCTGCAGAGTTTAGCCAATCAACCAGCGCGGGCTGGTTTGCCAGGCGGCATCCAGGGTCTGCTCAATCTTGCGGTATTTTGGCACGAAGGATTCGACCAGCTTCCAGTAGCGTCTGGAATGATTCATGTGTTGTAAGTGACACAGTTCGTGGACGATGACGTAACGCATTTCCTCAGCCGGCCTTAACAGACTGGCCGCATTCAAGCTAATCGTGCCACTGGAGGAGCAGCTGCCCCAGCGGGTTTTCTGTAACCGTATGTGGACGCGGGCCGGTTGCAGGCCGGTAATTTCGGCCAGCCTGAAAGTTTCGCTTACAAGGTGTTGTTTGCCCTTTTTCTTCAGCCAGTCGCGTAACAGTGGCCAGCACTGTTCGGGGCTGAGTTCCGGTGCGGTTATATTAAGCAATCCGCCCTGCTCTTTGCACTTCGCGGTAGGTGCTGTCATGAAATGCAGGCGCAGTGTTTCCTTAAGTGCCGGAAGTTTGATTTCATCCGGCAGCGTGGGTTCCGGTGGGCGCAGTTGCTGAAACTTTGAGCGGGTCTTCCTGATCCATTCCCTATTCTCGGTCACGAACGCTTCGATGTCTTTAGGGCGAGCTCTTTTGGGCGCGACGATCTCGACGCCGCCATGGGGGTAAACCTGTATTTTCAGGTTACGTGCCCGGCCGCTCACGCGCACGCGCAGGTCGCTCTCGTCCAGCGCGGCGATGGCGCCGTCCTGATCGAACAGACCGAGTTGCTCTTCTGCAGTGGGTACTGTTGAGTTGCTCACAATCCCTGTTTAAGCTTGCGCCCGCGTTAGTTCTGTTGCCCAGTCCTGATCTTAACGTACAGCCCCGCAAGACGCATTAGCATTACCGAGACCTTTGCATGCTCGACACAATGAACAATCTGATCGACATAGGCGCCAACCTCACCCACGACAGTTTCGACCGCGATCGTGCGGAGGTTATGGCCCGCGCGCAGGCAGCCGGGGTTAAACGGATGATCGTCACGGGCGCCAGTCGCGAAGGCAGCCCCAAGGCATTAACACTGGCCCAGGCTCACCCAGGTGTGCTCTTCGCCACCGCCGGCATACACCCGCATCACGCGACGGAATTCGATGCTGCTACCGAAACGCTGCTAAGGGAGCTGTCCGGGCGAGCAGAAGTTGTTGCAGTCGGCGAATGCGGACTCGATTATTTCCGCAATTTTTCGCCGGTGGCAGAACAACGCTCGGCCTATGCCGGCCAGCTCGCCATCGCGGTTGATGCGCAGAAGCCGGTATTTCTCCATCAGCGCGACGCGCACGATGATTTTGTAGCCATTCTCGGCGAACAGATAGGACAACTCGCCGGCGGCGTTGCGCACTGCTTCACCGGTGGCCCGAAGGAAATGAACGAATACCTGGATATGGGGCTATACATCGGCATTACGGGTTGGGTATGCGATGAGCGCCGTGGCCATGATCTGCGGGAGGCGGTGCCACATCTGCCGCTCGATCGTTTGCTGCTGGAAACGGACGCGCCCTATTTAATGCCGCGCGACCTGCCCGAAAAACTGCCCGGTCGACGTAACGAACCCTGCGTCTTACCGCATGTGTTAGAGGCTGTAGCCCGGTTAATGGGACGCCATCCCGATGAGGTTGCGGGCGCGGCCCTGCGCAATACGGATACGTTATTTAAGCTACCAGCGGCACCCAAAACCTGAATTCAGTCCTGAATCAGGCGGCCGACCTGTGCGACCACGGCTTCATCGCGCAGCTTTTCCCAGGATGGCCAGTAAGCATCCATAGCTTCGCCGCCACTTTTGAATTCCGCTGCCAATTCTTTGACTAATTCATCCAGCCCAACGACGTGGCCCGGTAAACCCTTGGTGAATTTGCCGCGCTCGGTAAACGCGATATAGCCCTTTACGGGCAGTTCCGGGAGCAGGTGCGCGACCGCTGCGGTTCGATCAAACAGACCATTTTGCGGGTTCGCAAAGGTAAATCGGCTTTTGCCGGTGATTACCGTCCAGTCCTGCATGGCGTCACTGCCGAAAATATTGCCGGCAATATCCTTGATATCCGCAATAACGATTCCGCGTGGACAGAGCATGGCGTGCTCAATATGAATTTCGCCCCCCTGCCCATCGGGAATCAGGAAGTCCGATAAATAGGCTTTGCTGACCCTGCGAAATTTTGCCTGGGGTTCTTCCGACTTGCGCTTGAAAATAAGTCGGGCAAGCACGATCGCCAGGACCAGAAACACTATTGCCAGTAACAGGCTGGTGGTGTTCTGCGTCATTAGTTTAACAAGCCTCTATTGCTCAAGACGACTGATGACCTGTTCGGGGTCGGGGCTAATGGTTGCAAATTTCGCGGGCCATTGCAGTAACTGCTCAAGTTCCTCGGGTACGGGAACCGGACCCCCAGTCAAAGGTTCGACAATCTCGTCGAACTTGGCGGCATGGGCGGTTGCCGCAATCACCCAGTGACCCTGCGCACGCTCCGCTGCGGAGAGCAGATGGCGGTATACGTGGAATCCGGTGGCGGTATGCGGACACCAGGCTATACCCTGGTTAATAAACTCAGCCCGAATCTGCGCCCGTATTTCAGCGTCATCGACAGAAAATGATCGCACCCGTTTACGTAGTCGTTCTGCATCGCCCCATAGAGCGCGCAGACGTTCCATATTGCTGGGGTTGCCAACATCCATTGCCGAT
>Ga0070728_10007345_pt1 | contig 10074 bp, 7 predicted proteins | sample tdDd471_FD_66723 | JGI IMG/M metagenome (GOLD analysis project Ga0070728, IMG submission 66723) | Marine sediment microbial communities from the Atlantic coast under amendment with organic carbon and nitrate - tdDd47.1 | ecosystem: Environmental > Aquatic > Marine > Coastal > Sediment | place...
ACGGCGCGTACCACTTGGGCCTCGGCCAGCAGTCCGATCGCAATCGCCATCGGTCCGTACTCCGATGTGCCCACGGGGGCTACGAAGCGCTCTGCGGCCTCGCGCTGCACGAGAACCGTCGCGTCCTCGAACGGCAGATCCGACCAGATCAGATTGGCGAGGACCGGTGTAGCGACGCTGTACGGCAGATTCGAGACCACCTTCGGGACCAGCCCCGCCGCACGCCACATTTCCGTGATCTCCGGATTGAGCGCGTGTTTGCCCTGCAGGATGTCCCCACCGACAAAGCGCACGTGTTCCGGCCAATCCCCGAGGCCGCGCGTAATCCCCTGCAATTGCTCGTCGATGTCGCACGTCACGACGGCCCCCGCACGCTCCGCCAGCGCCGCCGTCAGGATTCCCGTACCGGTACCGATCTCCAGCACGGCGTGGCGGGACTCCACTCCTGCATCGCGCACGATGGCATCGATCAATTGCCCATCGATCAGGAAGTTCTGTCCGCGGATCTTGCGCGGTTGAATTCCGTGGGAGGCGAGCAGGGCCTGAACCGCATTGCGCGTTCGCGGGACGCGGTCGGAGAGGCTCACGATGCTCGCGACACGATCAGCGTGCCCGACAGGATGGGCGTGGCGGGAATGGCCAAGGGTGTCGTAGCGGAACCGGCCGACCGGAACGCGCGCACATCGCCGGGGCGCACCTCAGCCTCGAAAGAGACCGTCGCCGCCGTGGCATCGAAGGCGGTGAAACAGGAAGGATCCGCGCCACCTCCCCCGCCGCCGCCGCCGCCGCAGGCCAGGGGGATGAAGACGAGACACAGCAGTGCCGCCGCCCGCGCGTGTTTGCGAACGAGCGCCAACGGCAGCAGGACCAGCAGACCCCACCAGGCGGAAAGCCCGGCGGTCGCAGGCGGTGCGGCGAAGTCGACGGAGTAGACGACCAGCAACGACGTTTCCGTTCCGGGGCCGAACTCGAGTTCGAGCCCGGTAAAACTCACCGTTCCGTTGTCGGCGCCAACCAGCGCGGCGGCGAGGATTGGTTCGCCGGGGTCGTAACGCCCGTCGCCGTCGCGATCGAGGGCAAGCCCGACGGAGTCGACATCCTGAGACTCGTCGCCGCTGCCCGAAGTTCGGACGTCGATGCGATCGATCCAGAGTTCCTCGTGGCTCGGGGCGCGCGCCAGCATCTGCAGGACCGCAATGTCGCAGCTGGGACTACCCACCTCCACGATGGCGGCGTTCGCGGGCCCCGAAGTCAGTGCAGCTCCGGTCACGGACGGCACTGCCGGCAAGCTGCCGCCGCTGCCTGCAATCGACAGGTTGTAGGTGCCGCTGCCCCCCGGCGCGCCGGCGCTGCCGCGGGTCGCTACCGAAACCGTATACACCCCGCTCTGATCGAGGCGCTCGCTCAGCTGCGCAACCGTTCCCGAGTTCGGGGTGTCGGCTTCCTCCTCGGAGAAGCTCGAGGGTCGAAGCAGGCGCAGCTCCGGAGTGAATCCACTCGCTTCGACGAGCAACGTCACGGTCTGGCCCGCTTGCCCCTGAAACACGAAGAAGTCGGTGTAGCGCGACGCTCCGGAGTCGTCGGGAACGCGCGCGTCCCCACCGGAAAGTGATCCGCCGCGCGTCTGGCCGTCCACGATCGGTGTCGCATTCAAGACGAAGTCGACGCCGCCCGTATCCCGTTCCGCGCGCACCTGCACGGTGCCCGCCTCGAAGGGGTTGTCCACAGCCGGGTCGTAGGTGTCGCCGCGCTGCCAGAATTCGTCCTGGGCGAGCACGAACGGTCGCGAGCCGAGCGGGCCGTCCGATCCTGCCAGCGCCCCGGCGTCGACCCCGGAGCGCCCATTGACCGTCTCGATCAGCACCTGATACGACCCCGCCGGCAAGTCGGGAATCTTGTAGTTCCCCTCGCCGCGGCTGTCCGTATCACTCAGGACACCGATGTGACTCGTAGCCAGCGTGCCGGGCCCGATGGCGCGCACCGCGATCTGATTGACCGGCGCCCCCGAGAGACCTCTCACCGTGCCGGAGATCGAACCACGCCCGATGTTGGCGTTCGCGTATCGGAAGCGAACTCCCGCTTCGTCGTCGAGTTCGAGCGTGCGCCCCTCCTGCGGCCGGAACGGCAGGCGGAACGGATACATCGTGGGAATCTGGTTGGCCGCCGCCCGCGACAGACCCACGGACGAACCGTTCGACATGCCCACCGCGGAGTGGCCAAGGCCGAGCACGTGTCCGAGTTCGTGAAGCAGGGTGCCCTCGAACAGCTCGGTGGTAGTCGCACCGGATCCCCGCGGCGGCACGAGCGCTCCCGGCTGCGTGTTGATCACGATGAGAGTATCGAGAACGTTCCCGCTTCCGGGATCCACGATCTTGAGCGTGATGCCCAATACACCGGTTGACAGCCCGTAAGCCGCGAGAATCGAACCGTCGTCGTCGAACGCGATCTCATGTTGCCGGTTGGTGAATACGCCGAACGCGCTTTGTGCATTCGCTCCCGAGTAGCCCCCCCCGGCGCGCGCGACGCCGAATAGCGGCTCCGTGCCCGGAACGATGTTCCAGCGATCCATCAGCTGCTGGGCCACCACGATCGGGGACACCACACCGGGAATGGGGTCGGTATCCACCAGCATGTCGATAGGCCGACGATCGGCGGGAACCTCCTCGTAGACATAACGGCCGCTGCGGCGGCTGTTGGCCACGAGAAACGCCCCGGCGGTCGCCGCCAGGAGCAGAACGATGGCTGCCGTGCGCCCACTGCCGAGCATCACTTCGAGCCGTCCTTCGTCTTGCGCGTCGCGGCGTCGGCGCGCTTTTTCGCCTTGGCCTTCATGGTGGCCCGATACGCGGTCCGGAATGCGGCCAGCTCGACGCCTCCCCGCGCGCGTTTCATCTCGCCGAACCCACTGACGGAATCGCGCAGAAAGCGCCCCCCCGTCTTGTCGCGGACCAGACGGATCCTGCCGCGGCGGGCTGCCAGCAGCGTGGGATGACCGGCGGCGTTACGCTTCCCGAGCAGCAGGACGCACTCCTCGCCCGCCTGAAACACCGGCATGCCCGCAACCACGGTTCGAACGCCGTCCGCCTCCCCCCCGACAAGACGCAACTCGATCGTCGAGCCGCTCGGCGCGCCCTTGAGGGCTTCCAACAGGCTGAGCCGAACGCGGGTGTAGACGAGACCGCTCCGTCGATCGCGCTCGGCGCGACAGGACTCGCACTTGACCACGACGACTCGCTCGGCGCGGTCGGCCAGATCCGCGGTCGTGACCTTCTCGAACGTCGTCGCCATCGACGGAGCCGCGCCGAGGAGAACCATCAAGCTGAGAATCCGTAGTTGCATGAGTCGAGAATTATAGAACGAGCTGGAACTGCTTCCGCGCCGCGCACGCAGGGACGTCGAGTTTCGACCGGCGTCTCAGTTCTGCTTCTTGAAGAACTCGGTCCATGCGCTCGGGTTTCGTCCGAATTCCTGACCGTATTTTTTTTCGAGCGCGGCCAACGCGGTGATCCAGATCGTGACGTCATTCGAGCGGAGCGCATCGACCAGATACACGTTGGCTTCCGCATGCCCCGTGCGGTGGAGGATCATCGCGGCGGTGAAGCGAACCGAGACATCCGGATCGCTGCGGACCAGTTGCACCGCGCGCGCCTTCGCACGCGAATCGCCCGCGTCCTCCAGCACCAGCAACGCGGCCTTGCGCACGCCCGCATCTTCATGATCGACCCAACGGAGCAGATCGTCGCGGTACCCCAACCGGGACAAGGCTCCGGCGGCGGCCGCCAACACGCGGGGATCGCGCTCCGCGTCCCGTAACTTTTTCAGCCAATCGGCGCGCTCCCGCCAGCGGATGCCGCCGACCGCCAGAACGATGGCCACGCGCGGCCTCCACAGTTTCAGCGCTCCGGCCTTCTCGAGTTCGACGACCGCCTGCTGGGCATCCTTCTTCCAGCCCAGCTCGACGAACGCTCCGAGCACGCTGGAGCGGACGACGAAGTCCGGATCCTCCGCCGCGAACCGGAACACTGCCCAGAGGCCCGCCCGCTGCCGTGCGTCCGCAAGCTTGCCGAGCGCCGCGACGGCGCCGATGCGAACTTCCTGCACGGGATGGTCAAGATACTCCGCAACCGCCCGGGCGACGTAGGTGTCCCCGCAGCTCCCGATCGCGAGAAGCAGGTGCCGCAGGACGCGCGGATCCTTCTCCCTGCGCATGGCACGAGCCAGAAAGGGGGTGGCGCGCTCATCACCCCACGCGCCGAGGGTCCGCGCCGAGGCCGTGCGCACGGAAGCGTCGGGATCCGACAGCGCGACCAAGAGGGCCGCGATCGACCGGTCCCGATCGCCGTACTCCAGCAGCATGGCGGCCCGTGCACGCACCGCGCCGACTTTGTGTTTCAGCAGCCGAACGCGGTCATCGGTGCTGCCGCGGAAGTCGACTTTCTCGAACTCGGGAGCGAGGAGCAGCGGGAGGACCAACAACACCGGGAGCATCATGTGACCCCTCCAGCGTAATCGGCCCTCCCCCGCTTGCGGTCAGGATCTCCGGATCTTGTAGAGCACGCCCTCGTAGATCACGGTGACATCCGAGCCCACGGAGAGGACGCGCGCCAGTCCCGTGTTCTTGAGCAGGTCGAAGTACTCGTCGGACAGGTACTTCACCTCCACCACTTCGCCTTCGAACTTGCCGTCGGTGGAGTCGATGTCGTTCCAGATGCCGTCGGTCCAGCGGAACGTCTTCCCGGCCACGCGCTTTACGCCACGACCGGAGACGCGTCCTGCCGCCTTCGCTTTCTTGAGCGCGGAAGCCTGAGCCGATCCTCCGACCGCTCCGCGCCCGACGGAGTTCCCGGCATCGAAGGCGCTCTTCGCCTCGTCCGCGGCATCCTCCTCGGCATCCAGATCACGCAACGCAGACTCGAGCGCGCGCCGCACCGAGGGCGTCTGGGGCGCGACCGGGCCTCCGCCGGAGCGATCGCCGCGCAACCGTCGGCGCGTCAGCTCGCGCTCGTCCACGACCAGGAACGACGTGTAGGGGGTGACGATTCCGTAGCGGATGCCGAGCCGCTTGATCTCATTGACCAGTTCGGCATTCGCGCCAGTGCGCGCCACCGCACCCATCAGGAAGCCGACGCGCCGTACGGCCCACAGTTGCGGCAGGTACTCCCGATCGGTCTTGCTGTCGAAGTTCGCTTCGTAGACGTAGTTGACCTTCTCGGTGCCGAGGCGGCCGGATAGACGAATGGCGTGCGTGCCCTTGCCGTTGAAGCGCCCGGCGAGCACGACCTGTTGGCCGCGAAACAGATCGCCAATGCGGCGCGGATACACATCGTGGGTCTCGATCCCGTCGATGGTGACCTTCACGCCGGTCAACACGGGCGACGAAACGCGGTCGACCAGCGCGGAGACTTTGCGCTCGATGTCCTCTTTTTCGGAGACGTAGCTTTCGGAGCCTCCATGCGCTTCCGCGAGGCCGTTGAGCAGCTTCGTGTTGACGTCGAACCCGACGCCGAAGACAAAGACCCGCGCCCTCGCTGCGTTCGCTGCGGCCGCGGCCCTCAGAATCGTGGTCGGCTCGGTCGGGGGGATGGTCGGCACGCCGTCGGTCAGGAAGATCACGAGCGGCACGCGTCCCTCGTCACGCGGAAGGGCGAGCGCTCTGCCGAGCGCTTCGTGGATCGCCGTGCCACCGGCGGCGACGAGACCTTCCACATGCTTGACCGCCGCCTGCACGTTGGCCTCGGTCGCCGGCAGCAACGCGGGGCGGAACGAGCGCGCCTCGGTAGCGAACGTCACGATGTTGAAGCGGTCCTGCGGGCTGAGGCGGCCGAGCGCGTAACTGAGCGCGCGCTTGGCCTGCTTCATCTTGCGGCCTCCGCGATCGCCCATCGAGCCCGACGTATCGAGCACGTAGACGACATCTTTGGGAAGCACCTTGACGGTCTTCGACGAAGTGCGCGGCGACACGAGCATCATGAAGTAGCCCGCTTCGCCTGCTTCGCGGTGCGTCGAAAGCGACAGACCGAACTCCTTGTTGCCGAGCGCGTAGAGGATCTGCAGGTCCCGCTCGGGCACCGTGCCAACCTCTTCGAACGAGGCGATCCAACTGCCGTCGGGCTTCTGAACGACGTCCAGATCGTGGGTCGGACTCAGGAGGTTCGCCACGCCGGCCTTGTCCATGACGACGATTTCACCCGCCATGCGAACACGGCCATGGCCGAACGCGCGACTGCGCATCGGGTACTTCCACTCGATCAGTCCGCCATCGGGCTTGACGACCTCGCTGTACGACAGCGTCACTTTCGTGTCGCCCCGCGGCGGGATCGGGAACAGGCGGGCACGAATCGCGCGGCGTCCGGCGTACTCGAGCAGACCTGGATCTTCGCGACGCCGGACGATGGAGCGATAGACCTCGCTCGCTCGTCCCGCATCGAGAATCTCGCCGGTGATCTGCTTGCCCCCCATGCTCATGGTGAAGTCGCCGACCGCCGCGCCGTCGGGCAGCGGGAAGAGGTAGATGCCTTCGACCGGAAACCCGTTCGGGTTGCGGAACACCTGCACGATGTCGGTACGCGCGACCTGGTCCTCGATCTGCACCTTGACCCGGTGCTCCGTCAGGTGGACCGGCATCCGCCGGTCACGCGGACGAACGTTCGGATCGATCCGCACGGTTTCGAGCACGATTCCCTGCGCGAACGCCGGTGCGCCCATCAAACCGAGAACCGCGAGCGTGAGACGAAGAGCGGAATTCCTCATACAACCTCCGACGAAATCCGTGAATCGAAGTTCCGATGATCTTCGAGGGACCGATAGACGTACGGCAGCCCGTACTTCTCGTGCAGCTCGCGAATTCGGGCGTGCCCCCGTTCGGTCACCGCTCCCGCCTCCTCCTCGTCGGAGCAGAAGTACGTTCGGCACGCCAAGGCGCGTCCCTCGCGATTCGCGCACAGGCCGTTCACCAGCCACGGGCAGGCGCCATCCTTTCGTGCGGGAGGCGTCCCGCCGAGGCGCGCCATTTCCTCGTACTCGACAGCCGTGAGATAGAGCCGGTGGCCCGCCTCGCGGAAGCGACAGCAAAGGCCCGAGAGCTTGCAAACCAGATTGGAGCCCGCCTCGATCTCCTCTCCCGCCAATCGATAGATCTCAAGCAGGCCGGATCGAGTCGCGTCCATGGATCCAGATTACGCCGGTTTTACCGTTTCCCGCGAAAGATCCGCGCGATGATCTCCTTGGGCGTGGTGAGGTCAGAGATGACGTCGACTTCCTCGGGCTTGTAGTGCACGCCCTTATCGATCCCGGGACAACGGGTTCCCGCGCCCTCCCACGCCTCTGGAGAGGCGACCAGCCGAGACCAGAAAGGGAAGGTCAGACACTGCCGCGGCTTCACGCCGTTGACCGAACACCGTCGATCTTCGGTCAGCAGCATGCAATCGCCGTTGGGATGTTCGCGCAGGCTGATGCGTCCGTTGACCAGCCGCGTGTAGCGCAGGAGAAACTCGTCGACCGGCAGTCCGAGCGCGTCCGCGATCTGCTGCTGCTCTTTCGCGCTCAGCCAGACGAAGCCGGGATCGCCCGTGCAGCAGTTGCCGCACTGGGTGCATTCGAAGCGGAGCCCGTCTGCGTACCAGTTGCCCATCGGATGGAGTCCTACGCGGCGGGTCGACGGCGCAGGCGGCGAATCCCGACGAGCAGAACGAGCGCGCCGCCTCCGACCACTGCCCAGTGCCACCAGGGGCGACCGGAGGCTTCTTCGGTCGCAGCGTCCGTCTTCGGCTCCGCGGTCTTCTTCTTCGCCGCTGCCTCGGACGCCTTCGCGGTGTCCGCCAGAAACTGCTCGACCGTCGGATCGTACTCCACGTAGTCGTCGCGTTGCTCAGCCGCCTTCACGATCCACAGCGGCGGATTCTCGGCGGTCTCTCCGAGCAGCGGGTCGGGCACGATGGGGGCGGATTCGGTGCTGCGCGAGGGGCCGTCTCCCAGATCGCGCAGGCCACCGCACAGGCGCTTGAGCGCGGGAGACTCGACGCGGGCGGAGTACTCGTCGCGCACGCGTTGCAGATCTGCCTTCGCCTTCTCGCGCCGCGCCAGACGTTCCTCCGGCGTGCCGTCCGTCATGCGCTGGGCCACGCTCAGCATGAGCTGGTGCGGGTTGGGGCAGAACGGATGAATCTCCGCGGCGTTTTCCAGGAACGTCCACGCCAGTTCGTACTGGCCCATCTGGTAACAGAACTCGCCGAAGTTGATGCAGAAGTTGTAGTCATCCCCGAACATCGCGCGGTACGCGAGAAAGAGCCGCCACGCGCGCCGCAGGTCGCCGTCGGCCTCGAGCAGTTTGCCGTGAATCATGGCCGCCTTCAGCCACGAGTTGCCGTGCAGCATGCCGAGCGGAAAGTCACCGCTCAACTTCTCGCACCACTCGCGGCTCTGACGATAGGCGTACAAGGCGGTGTGCAGATGGTTCTGGTAGCCGAGCACCAGGCCAAGATTCTTCCAGTGTTCGGGGCGATCGGGCTCGCTGCGGATCAGCTTGCGCAGAACCTGCTCCGCGCGCTCGAACTGGTTGTCCATCTCGTACGCGCCAGCCTTGTTGGTCAACAGCGTGCGTCGGATCGGCGGCGAAACAGCCCAGCGCAAGCCTGCGTCCCAGTGATCCTGCGCAGTCGCGAAGTCCTCGTTCGTGAACGCGGTCGCCCCCAACTGCATGTAGCTGCGTGCGATGAGGTCGGCGCACAGCTCCTGGTTCCAGTTCCGCTTCATGAGCGTCTTGAACTCGTCGATCGCGCCGGGAGCGCCTTCCTTGGCCTTCAGATACTCGCCGGCGGCGAACTTCGTGGCGGCGCGCGTGAACGTGATCTTGTCTTGGTCCCACGTCCCTTCTTTCTTCATGATGCGCGCCATGCGCCGGAAGTTCTCGTAGGCATCGTTGAGGACTGCGTCGATAAATCTCTGCCCCGCTTCGCGCGTGGCTGCCTGATCCTCTTCGGGGTAGCCCTCGGCGCGCATCGTGTTCAAGCGCTGCTCCAGGATTCCCCGCACGATGCCGTTCTTGAGGCATCGATTGAAGCCGCGGTGGAAGTAGGCCTCCTCCAGATCGGGGTCGGCTTCGATCGCCTTGCCCATCATCAGGAAGGCGCGGTCCAGGGCATCCTCCTCGGTTTGGCCGGGGCCGGGTCGCATCTGGGCGTCCAGCGCCTCTTGGAGCAGTTGCGCGCCGGCTCGCCGCCCTCGGCCTTGCGCGAGGATGACGGAAGAAGCGAGCAGGAGGATCAGGGTCGTACGCATCATGAACAACCGCAGTGTAAGGGCTGTTCCTCGACGTTTTCCGCCGTCGCTCACTTCGTGCGCTATGGCGTGACAAGTCCGCCCGTGGATCGCGGACTGTTCGTTCGCCGCCCGCCGTCGCTCACTTCGTGCGCTATGGCAGGAGGGATCTCGACTCGTCATTCTGGCTCATGGCCCCATCCGCGTCAGCCGCGACGGTGGCCCAACGACTCATGGCGCCAACGCCGTCGGGCGTTGGGGCCAAAAAGCGGAAGGCGCGACAAGTCGCGCCTTCCGAGGCATTTTGCGAATCGCCCGAGGGTTTCGATCAGGGCATTTCTGAAGGAAGGAAGATAGTGGATACGGACAACTCGCACCTCCATTGTGCCCCCGTCTCCCCCGGTCTGCTGGGAATTTGCCGATCCTGGGCACAAACCCGGACGTCTCAAGTTGTTAGGCTAGCGACCGCAAACCTCACACGCCCGGCACCCGTATGGCATCGCGCAAGGACATCGAACTCGCCTCGCTCCTCTTCCGGAGCGGGATTCTCTCCCAGGAGGAGATCCAGAGCGCACTCGGCCACCAGGGGAAATTGCTGACGGAAGGCGAAATTGTCGAGCTTCCGGAGATCCTCGCCCAGCGCGGTCTGATCCCCGAGGACGCGGTCGCAACCTTCGCGGACACCCCCCTGAACGAGATTCAGCCGTTCCCGGACTACGCGCTGGCCGAACAAATCGGGGAAGGCGCATCCTCGACGGTTTATCGCGGGATTTACAAACCGCGCGAACTTCCGGTGGCCGTCAAGGTGCTGCTGCCCGA
>Ga0070728_10007347_pt1 | contig 10071 bp, 7 predicted proteins | sample tdDd471_FD_66723 | JGI IMG/M metagenome (GOLD analysis project Ga0070728, IMG submission 66723) | Marine sediment microbial communities from the Atlantic coast under amendment with organic carbon and nitrate - tdDd47.1 | ecosystem: Environmental > Aquatic > Marine > Coastal > Sediment | place...
TGGTCGAACGGGTACTTGTGCACGCCCATGGGCCGCTCACTCTTACCGGAGTGCGAGCCGTGACACTGGCCGCATAGTTCGTTACCGGCCTTGATCGTCAGGTAGCGGGGCGAGATGATCTTGTCCATGTCCCCGCTGTCGATGTGCTCCGACCCCGGACCGTGGCAGCGTTCACAGGTCGTGTTCAGATCCATGTAATCGAAGTGGGTGACGACCTGCTTGTGCGGATGCGCGGGATCGCTCATCACGTCTTTCTTCTGGATCTTCACGCCTGTGGCGTGACAGCCGGCGCAACCGCGCGCCAGGGTGTTCGTCGGCGGGCACCAATGCGTCGGCCCCTTCTGCCAGAACTTGGGCGACCCCACGTCGCCGGGCGCCAGATCGTCCGATCCGACCGGCGTGCCGGCCTGCATCAGGTAAACGGGCAGGTAGGCGACGTAATCCTGCTTGGCCTTTTCGAGCGGAACATCGTTCTCCTGCATCCAGTTCTTCAGGTAGGGAACGTCCTGCACGCGGGCCAACCAGCGCTGCTTGCCCTCACCGAACTGGTGGTACTTATCGGCCTTCGCGTGCCCTGGGTCGACGTAGCCTTCGCCCCAGTTCCCCTGCCCACCGATGGTGGCGGCGACCGGGATGAAGATTGCTCCCTTGGTCTTCCGGGAACTGTTGAGATCCTTCTCGGCCAACGGATCGCCAGACTTCTCAGGGTAGAACTTGAACAGGTAGTCCAGCCCGTTCTCCCCCTTCTCGGTGCAGAGCACCACGTTGACCAGGCCCTTGCCGTCCAGCGGATCCTGGACCATCAGCAACTCACCCTTGGGATTCCTGGGCACAAACACGTCGCCCGGCGCGGGCCACATTTCAGGATAGATCATCCGGTCGGTGCCGACGTTCACGAACCGGGAGTGGATACTGGCCTCGGGGCTGCCATCGAAGGCCTTGAACTTCTCTGGCCACTGGTCCGCGTGGCATTCGGCGCAAGCCGCCATGCCGACGTACTCGGCCTCATTCCCGGGGCGTCCCGAGAGCGTGATCCGGATATCCTCTAGATCGGATTTCTCTTGCAACACGAAAGCTTTTTTGGACTCGGTATCCAGGTATCTGTCCGAAGGCGAGGAAACGTACAGGAAGACCCGACCGGGGCTCACCTTTTTGAGCGTGAAGGTCCCCTTGGATGAGGTCTTGGTTTCGCCTTCTTGCCCCAGCACCGTGACAATCGCATTCCTTATTCCATTCCCGTTGACATCGATGACCGTCCCGGAGATGTCCGAAGACTTCGATACTCCCGGCACGAGGCAACCGATCCCTGCGGCAAGCAATAGGCAAAACGTTCCCTTATTCACGACCAACCTCCCGAGTCTCGTGCGAAAACCCATAGACTTTCGCCAACCACGCCCCCGGGTGAGATCCTCTCCATTTTCCCTTTTAGCCAAAAGAGCAAATAGATGAACGGAGCCTCTTGAATTCCGAGGTTTCGTCGGCAAGACTATGGCAGTTTGGCCATATAGTCAAACAGGAACGCTAGGCAATTAACAGAATCTGCACTTAAATATACAATTTCAATTCTGTTTCCATTACCGGGCACTTTCGCTCGATACCGCACCGAAGTATCCGGTGAGGGATTGGGGCGGGGCTGAACGAGTAGCTGGAATCCGTGCGGCTTCTCCTCGCCCGGCATGAAACCAATCTGGTCGTCAGCTTGTTGCAAGAACAACACCTGACCCTTCCATGAGAAGGCCCCTTCTCGTCAAGCGAGTTCTTGGTCGACCTGGGGACCGCTTGCTTGACCTCCTGCGCGACCTCTTCCGCTCCCGTCGCGATCTGCTTGTCGCGAAGGTCATCAGCGTCAGGTCGCCATGGCAGAACTGCTACCGTGTGCGAGTGGTGGGATCGCTGAAGCGTGAGTGCCTGAACCATGTGATCGTGTTCGGCAAGCACCACGCGAAGCGGCGTAGGCTGGGCTTGGGGACTACGGTCTATTCGCAGGACAGATCTGTTCGCAAGCTGCTGATCGCCGAAACCAATTCGTGAAATTCTACAAGGCAGCGGGTCGCCCCGATGGGCGGCCCGCTCGTCCATCGCTGGTCGTTGCCGACTCACTCCCCGAAGACGAGCGTCACGGAGAATGTTCCGGCGAGGGCCTGGTCGTGCGAGTCGCACTCGGCCGAGAGCCTGATGTCGAAGGTGTGGTTGCCCGACTCGAACGTGCCCGATTGTTCGACGGACATGCCGCCCGGGGGGATGAACTCGGAATAGAAATCGACGTCGATGCTGACCCCGACGGCCCAGCTTTCTCCGGTCAGCGGACCGAGGGATCCGAAGACACTGACGGGGATGCTCTCGTCGGCTCGCCGACGTGCTCGAGGATCCGCTCGAACGACGTGGCCAACGCGTGCTAGATCACCAGAGCGGCACCACCCCATCCGAAACCTCGGTGTCGTCAGCACGCTCGGTCCAGAAGACCACCCGGTCGCGCCGGTCGAGGTAGATCACGAGTTCCGTGCCGAAATCGACGACCACATCGTTCTCGATAGTCGTCTTGTACCGGTCGACCTTGGTCGAGGGAGCCGTGGCTCCACCGCCCGGAATCGACACGAACTGTCCGGTCATCGGATCGTAGGTTGTGATCGGCATTGGAGGCGGAGACGGTTGAACATCGACCGATTCGGAAGTCACGACCTCACGGGCCACAGTGTAGGCGTGATCACCGACGAAGTAGATCAGCTTGGTTTTCGGGCAAGTGTCGCACGCCGCGTTTCCCGATTCGATCAGTGTTCCTTCCCGCTGCTGAGGCGCACCATAGACCTCGACCACCTGACGGTATGTCCACCCGACTTGCACGTGCCGTGTGTCCAGCCGCCGGCGCTCTCGTCGAGCAGCTGTCTCGGGGTCACGTTCGGCGTCGACCGCAGTGCTCAAGTCGGCCAGTTCAGCCTGGTATCGACGAATGGCGACGTCTGATTCCTGCCGCATCTCGGCCGCGTGGCTCGCGAGGGCATTGCGTTCCGATAGAAGACGTTCCTCTTCGCCGGCCCAGGCTTCGCGTCGAATCTCATGCAGCATGATGAAGTGCTCCAGCCGGATGGGCCAGCTGAACTCCTCGTCGGCACTCGCCCGCGACCAGATGGCCAGGGCACTGTCGGCATTGATCGCCGCCAGCTCGTAGTGTTGCCTTTGCAGGGCGATCTCGGCCAGGCGCTGACGGTAGGGAAGGTGCCCTGGAACACGCCGGACAAGGGCTAGAAGATACTTTTCCTCACGCCCGTCGTCCTCCATGGCCGCCGCCCCGGCAGTCATGTCATCGAGCTCCCTCAACGGGATCGTGTCCAGGTTGGTGCACCCGTACAGCAAGCTGATCCCGACAGCGCAGATCGCGGCAAGACGTAAGTTCAAGGCAGTTCTCCCTTTCAAACGGAACGATCTCGAGTCGTGTCACGTGCACACCCAGATCGACGACCCCGCCGGTTCATGATCGACGACGGACCGCCTGCCACCTTCGAGATTCACTCACCGAGTGGGCACAATCTTCGGGGCACAATCAGGGCCATCTACCGAACGATATCATCCACGATCCGCTGGATGTCCTCGTCAACCTGCCCAGGGCTCGCAAAGGGGTTGAGCCAGTCCAGACCCAGTTGCACGGCGTTCTGGACCTCCGGGGAGATCGGATCGATCCCCGCGTTGACAAGGGCCGCCCCCAGGGCTCCCTGGACGACGCGCTCGATCACGCTGAGCTGGGTGCCGTCGTGTGGACAGAACGCTATCTCTTCCTGGTACTCTCGCTCGCAGTGCGGACACACGACCACAGTGGTCGGCGTCCCGTATTCCCGGGGCAGGTATCGAACCCCCTGGGTCACGCGATCTTTCTGAATGTTCACCGGAATCGTCCGCCCGTACGACTCAAGGGTGCCGTTATCATCACGCGCCCGCACCGAGAATCTGTAATCGCCGGGGACCGACAGCGTCAGGATCTGCTCGTACTTGCCGGGCCGGTCGGATTGCCTGATGGCACGGTCGTTGACCAGAAAGTCGACCGAGGCGAAATCAGAATCGCGGAGGTCGATCCGGAACATGACCTTCTCGCCAACCTCATAGTAGCCGTCGCCGTCGCCGATCTCGAACGGCCCGGCCGCTGAGATGAGCGGCGGCAGGTTGCCGTTGCCGAAGTCCTCACCGATGGATGTCGCTTGGCGATCATGGACGCGGATGCCGTCGACTACGCGCTTCTCGTTGGGCTCCGCCTCGACATAGTACATCCGCAACTGGTAAACGCCGGGCACCAGAGAGTAGTCGGCCCGACCATCTTGGGTAAACTGCTTGGTGATCACATCGTCCCAGCAGCGGTTCTCGTCGTTCCAGCGCGCCACGTACGTCTTCACGCTGGCCCAACCGTCGTGGTCGGCAGCGGTGAGCCGCAGCGATCCCTTCTCGAAGTACTGGCTGTCCTCCACGAGCACGCGATCGACGATCTGGATGCCCTCGAGCACACGCTTCTCGTTGGGGCTGGCCTCCAGGTAATACATCCGTAGCTGGTAGATTCCGGGCGCGAGTGAGTAGTCCGCTCGGCCGTCCTGCGTAAACTGCTTTGTGATCACGTCGTCCCAGCGGCGATTCTCGTCGTTCCAGCGCGCCACGTATGTCTTCACGCTGGCCCAGCCGTCTTGATCAGTCGCGGTCAATCTCAACGCGCCCTTCTCGAAGGACTCGTTTTTCTCCACGACTGCTTGATCAGCGATCTGGATTCCTTCGACCACGCGTTTCTCGTTGGGGCTGGCTTCGAGGTAGTACATCCGCAACTGGTAGATGCCCGGCGCCAGAGAATAGTCCGCTCGGCCGTCCTGCGTGAACTGCTTGGTAATCACGTCGTCCCAGCGGCGGTTCTCGTCGTTCCAATGCGCCACGTACGTCTTCACGCTGGCCCAGCCGTCGTGGTCGGTGGCTGTCAGCCGCAACAAGCCCTTCTCGAAACGAGCACTTCTGTCAACAACCGCGCCGTCGGAAATCTCGATGCCCTCGATGACTCGCTTCTCGTTGGGACTGGCCTCAAGGTAGTACATGCGTAGCTGGTAGACGCCCGGCTTCAGCAAGTACTCGGCCCGACCATCCTGCGTAAACTGCTTATTGACGACGTCGACCCATTTCCGGTTCTCGTCGTCCCAGCGAGCAACGTAAGTCTTGACGCTGGCCCAGCCGTCGTGATCTGTGGCGGTGAGGCGCAGGGTGCCCTTCTCGAAGTACTGTTGGTTGGTCTGAGCAACCGATGCAACAGACGACAACACAACGATGATCAGAATGACGTTACGAAACATCGACATCGATTCGTCTCCTTCGGTAGCCGCCCTGCAGCGCATCATTCGGTGGTCAACGGTTACAACCGCTTCGCTATGAGAAACTCGTTCCGAGATGATGGCCATGATCAACGCCACAGCGATGAAGAACAATAGAGTCCGAAAATTCCACCCCTGCATTCCCGCCCTCAGGCCGCCCTCAGGCCGCTGAAGCTCTCTTGACTCTGCCACACCCAGCATCCGGTGTTGAACCGCGGGGCGCGAGGTTCGGCCCCGCGGCGCACTCGGACTGCACTGCCACAGCGCCGTCTCCACCATACGCCGCGTCGCGCACGATGGGCAGATGTCACGGCCCTGGCAGCTGAAGGCGATGCTTTCAGGCCGCAGAGATGGCCGGGTGGCCGGGCCAACCGAAATCGGCATCGCCCGGAATACCGCTCTCGGCAGTGAGGGTAGCCTGGCAGCTACACCCCCCCCACCGAGAACACGATGGCCGGCACATACAACTGCTGGCGCTCGCCGAGGAGCTCGAGCAGTTCGGGGAAGCGCTCGGCCGGGGCCTGGGAACGGTTCAGCTCCAGGGCCTGGTCCACGTGCAGGGTCTCATCGGCCTGCTCGTAGTGGCTGCGGATGGCCCCGAAATCGTTCTCGAAGTCGGCGTCCACCAGGTCGGTGGTGATGCTCCAGCCCTCGGGGTAGTGGATGGTGATGTCCTTGGTGTGGTGCTCGTCGTAGGTGATGCGGATGGGATTCTGCCGCTCGTCGGGGTCCACCTTCACGTTCAGGGTGGACAGGGGCGACAGCAGGCCGCCGGTCTGCATGATGATTTCCTCGGGAGTCATCATCACCAGGTTGTCGATGGTGTAGGTCATGACCACCTGCAGGACCTCGGTGAGCGCGTCGCGGTTCTCGATGCGGTACTCCTGCAGATCGACCTCGCCGTCGGTGTAGGTGAGCAGCTTCTCCACCAGTTTACGCTCTTCGTCGTCGTCCAGATCCTGCAGGCTGGTGCGCATGAGAAAGGCCGCATCGCCGGCCAGGGTGCGGGTCTCCTCCACATTGATCAGTCCGTCGGGCTCGATGGTGAGGTCGAAGCTGGAGCGGATGGTGGTCTCCAGGCGACTGCCCTCGGGAACCTGCCAGAGCAGCGCCTGGCCGGCGCCGGACCCCGTGTCCCGGTCGTCGGCCGATACGAACTGCAGCGCCGCCTGGCCCTGCAGCCAGCGCGGCGTGTGCTGCACCGGCAGATGCTTGACGTAGGGGAAGAGCACGTAGTCCTCACCGTCGAGGACCGCGTGCACGGCAGGGTACTTAAACTGGTCGATGCACACGTATTCGGGGTCGAACCAGCCGTCTTCGGCCGAGTGCACGAACACCATGAAGGCCTCGATGTCCAGGGAGCGCAGCAGGGTCTGGGCCAGGCCGGTCACCTCGAAGACGTTCCCCGTCTTCTCGCGCAGCACCTTCTTGTAGTCGCCGTCGACGCTGCCGCCGCTCAGCTTGATCTCGTTCTGGACGTACGTGACGATGGCCTCGGCGCAGGCGACGTCGGTGTCGGCCTCGCCCACGAGTTCGCGGGCCTGGTCGGCCAGATGCCCCTCGTGCTTGCCCGACTTCTTCAGCACGTTGCGCTGGAACTGGTCGGCCACCTCCTGCCAGGTGTCCGGACGGTCGAGCCGACCAGCGCCCATCTGCAGATCGTTCACCTGGAACTGGAGATAAGCCACCAGTTCCTTGAAGAACGGCGCGTAAGGCTCGCTCTCGACGGCGGGCACGTCGGTGTCGACGTAGCGGATGGTCGTCTTCTTGCTCTCCAGGTCGGTGAGATGCTCGAGGTCGAGGTCTTCGCCGTCACGGGGACGCTTGATGTCGAGGCCCCACCACTCGGGATAGGAGTAGGTGAAGCTGATGCTCTCGCATGGGTAGCGGAACTGCAGGGGCACGTCGTGGTCGAGGGGCGGATAGGAGTAGGTCAGCTGCCACTCGCGCTCCCAGCCCAGATCGATCAGGGTGCCGGCGACGACGTCGGGGAAGACCAGCACCCAGCGGTCGTCGCCGTCCTCGTCCTTCTCGCTCTTGAGATCGTCCACGCCGTAGGAGCGACGGCTGCCGTCGGGCGCCAGGAGGTGGATGTAGAGCTGGTCGGGCCGGCCGTAGACCCGGAAACTGGTGAGGCCCTCGTTGGTGGCGTCGAAGACGAAATACCGTTCCCGGACCACCCGCGAATATTTCCAATCGGTGCCGCCCATGAATTTCTGCTCGAGGCTCCCCGAGTGCTCGTGGGTGGTTTCGTAGAGCAGGTAGACCCCGTCATGGTCACCGTACTTCTCCTGATAGGCCGCGACATCGGGCAACTCGACGTCGGCCGCGTCGGCCGGCATGTCCAGGAAGTTGATGCGCTGCGAGGTGGTGCAAGCCGTCAACAGACCCATGGCGATCACGGCCACGATCAGTGCGAGCAGGCGAACGCTCTTCATGTCAGGAGCTCCCACGCTTGAGGGTGAAGAGATTGCGCTTGTTGCCGAGGTAGTCGCGGCAGAACTGGATGTAACGGGCCTTGTCGGCGCCGGCGAAGATCTTGGACTGGCGATCGATGCTGTACTCGATGTGCAGATGTCCGTCGTCACCCGGGGTGAGCGAGGCGGCGTAGACGGCCACGTCGGCCTCGCCGAGGCGGGTGCTGTCGGCGGCTGCGGTCAACCCGGGCGCCAGCAGGTCGATGCGCAACCGACGGGCCTGACGACCGGGCAGGTGCACGGGTAGATCGTCGTCGGCGCGCTCGAGGGCGTCGCGGTGGGCGCCGGCGAAGGGAATGCGAGGCACGTAGAGGCTGGACGGCGAGTTCACCACGAAACGGCTGAGATCCACGCGGGCCTCCAGCACCACCTCGTCGTAGCCCAGGTCCACCACTTCCACCGAATCCACCTTGAGCTTGTAGAGCCCGCCGCTCAGCTGGGCCGCCAGAGCGTTCTGCTGGTCGAGCCCCGTCTCCTGCTCGAGGATGGCGTCGACCAGCTGGTAGCGGTGGCCGCGCAGGACGACCCTGGCTCGCCCTCCTTCGAGGTTCTCGGCGGTGGCCGTGACGGTCATGTCGAACTGGGGCTCGTGGGACGGCGAGGGGATGACCAGTTCCTCGGGCGCGCCGGGCTCGAGGATGAAGGCCCGACGCCCGATCACCGGCTCGGGCAAGCCGCCGAATGGCGCATGGCGGCCGGTGGGATCGAAGAACTGCCAGCCGGCGTCGGTGCGGTGGGCGTTGATGACGTGGTTGAAGCGATAGACGCTGGTGCCGCCGTCGAACTTCATGTGGGGATGCGAGGTGACCAGGGCCATCTCCACGTCCAGGTCGAGGCGGCGGGCCAGGGCCTGCACCAGCAGCGCGCGGTCCTTGCAGTCGCCGTAGCGGTTGGCCAGCACGTCGGCCGGCGGCGCCGGCACGAAGCGATGCCCCTGCCCGGCGTCGTGGACGTAGCGGATGTTGCGGCGCACGAAATCGTGAATGGCCCGGAGCTGCTCCTGCTCGCTCCCGACGGCGTCCAGGCTGTCGGCCAGATCGGCGGCCAGGGTGTCGGGCAGGCTCACGTCCAGTTCCTCGAGGCGCGCGTTGTACCACTGGCTGAAGCGGCCGGGCACGTTGGGCGTGAGGTGCTCTTCGCCCCGGGTGACGCTGGCCAGGACGAAGCCGTGAGAATCGTCGAAGAGGAAGAACGGCCGCTCCTTGCGACGCTCCAGATCGTCCACCCGGAAGATGCTCACGTCGTCGTCGGGACGCGTCACCGTCCCGGGCGTCTCGGCGCCCACCGGATCCTGGATGAAGTCGATGTGCAGATCGTCGGGATGCTCGAAGCGCAGCTCGAAGAACGTGAGCAGGTCGACGTTGGGGATGCTCAGGAGCGGCAGGTAGGCCAGGTCGTCGTAGCGCACGCGGTAGGTGACCTTCAGTTCGTCGCCCACCTCCAGCTCGCCGTTGCCGGGCGTCACCACCAGCACCCGCGCCTCGTTGAAGAACACGTCCTCCTGCTGGGGATAGATCTGCCCCACGTGGTGGTCGAACTTCCGGTCGTTGACCCTGGCCTTGACCTTGTCCACGCGGCAATGAGGATCCTCGCCGATGGGGATGTTCACATCCTTGAGCGAGCGCTCGGTGAGCAGCTTGAAGGTGCGCGTGACCTTGGCCTCGGCCTGGTACTCGCCCCCCTTCTCCTTGATCTTGATGACGGACAGGTAGGTGCTGGACACATCCGGCTGCACGGGTTCGGCGGCCCACGCCGCGGCGGTCAGCAGCAGCAGGGTCAGGCTCGACATTAGAATTCGCATATGGACTCTCGATACGGGCAGACACGACCGGCCGGGGTCGGGGCGGCGGCGTCGAAACAGGCTGGAGACCCCCATGACCTGAGAGTATCCCATCGGTTGTGCCGCGGAAAGTGTGCTTTCAATCCTATTGATCGGAATTGGGCCCAAGGCATTGCGCGACATACGATTACTTGACCTCAGGAAATGAATATTCCACCATTTCAGGCGGAGGCACAATCTCCGAGGCACAACCTTCCGAGAGGATCCCATGACCGGACGCGTTGACGGAACCCCCTTCGCCTTCCGCACCAGCAAGGACGGCAAGGTGTTCATCTCCTGGGAGGGCCGGCAGGTGTTGGTGCTCAAGGGCGACCGCGCCGAGGCTTTCCTCAAGCGCTTGAGCGGCCTGAACGAGGCCAAGCAGCAGGTGGCCATGGCCAAGATCACGGGAAACTTCAAGCGGGGGAACGAGAAGGGGCGCTAAACA
>Ga0070728_10007348_pt1 | contig 10071 bp, 8 predicted proteins | sample tdDd471_FD_66723 | JGI IMG/M metagenome (GOLD analysis project Ga0070728, IMG submission 66723) | Marine sediment microbial communities from the Atlantic coast under amendment with organic carbon and nitrate - tdDd47.1 | ecosystem: Environmental > Aquatic > Marine > Coastal > Sediment | place...
CATCATCACCGTGAGGCGGATGATCTCCGGCGAACTGTTGAAATACCGGAAGGGATTTTGCATCCACCGAGGCTACGGAAACCTGCATCCTGGCTCAAGCCGATTTGCTCTGACAAAGCCCTCTGACCCTGTTGGCCCCGGACATCGTCGAAGCGATTCTCGACGGGCGGCAGCCGCCGACCTGGCAGCTAGAGCTGCTCCTCAAGCCCTTTTCGGCCGATTGGTCGGAGCAACGCAGGGCGCTGGCTTCAGAAAGTTCTGGCAAAACATAGCACTAAGGGCGCCGCGCGAGGCTGCCCGCCCAACCTGGCGCTGCGCTTTGCGATTGCAGCAACGCCATTTCTGCAACAGGATTGACGGGCTACCCTCCGACACTTATATTCTGTGCAGACAAGCGTTGGCGTGGTGACGAAATGCAGCTTTCCGAAGTCGTCGAGGTCCTGCCCGGGGTTCCGTTCCGCACTCGGATCGAGAGCGAAAAGAACGGCGCCTGCATCGTCGTGCAGGCGCGCGACCTCGTCGGCGACGGCACGGTCGACCTTGTAGGCGCCGCCCGCATCGCGGCACCGCCCAGTTCGACAAGGGGCCTTCTGAAACCGGGCGATGTCATCCTGCAGCCGCGCGGCAATCGGTACTCGGTCGGCAAGATGGACGAAGTTACCGGCCCAACGGTGGCGGCGGCGCCCCTCTACATCCTCCGATGTCGCGCCAAGGACGTTGATCCCGACTTCCTCGTCGCGTTCCTCGAGGCGGCGTCGACCCAGAGCATGTTGCGCCAGGACGCCGTCGGAACTCACGTCCCGCAGATTCCCAGGCAGGCCCTCGAAGCCCTGCACATCGAGCTTCCCGACCTCTCAAGCCAGATCAGGCTCGCCGACCTCGCCCGGCTCGAACGGCGCGAGATCGAGGTGATGGACCGCCTTCGCATAGCGCGGGGCCGGCTCTTCGACCTGGCTCTGCGGGAGATCGCGAAGAAAAGCCGGAAGCGCGCTAGCGCTCCCGGCTCCATCCCGGGCCTCAAAGGTGCGCCAACACCCTGAGGTCCTTTGTCCAACTGTCTTAGACGAAAGGCAATCTACGCATGTCCATCACGATCGGCAACTACAGCTTCGAGGGCCCCTTCGGCAACACGGCCGACCTTCGCAACAATTCCGGCGTCTATGCGATCCTCAGCCGGCGGACCGACACGGACCGCTACACGGTGATCGACATCGGCGAGGCCGGCTGGATCCAGGACCGTGTCGCCAACCACGACCGGCGGGACCAGTGGGGGCGCAACAACCACGGCACTCTCGCGGTCGCGGCGCTCTACTGCGACGAGGCGGCGCGGATGCGAATCGAGCGGGAGCTCCGGACGCAGTTCAATCCGGTGTGCGGCGTACGCTGACGGCAATCGAGGACGGGCGGGCGCGCCAACGCCCGCCCCATCCCAGGGAGAAAACCATGGCAGACAGAACAACCCTCGACGACGTCAAGCGGATCGCCTGGGCGGCATGCGACACCTTCCGTGGCGTGATCGACGCCTCGGAATACAAGGACTTCATCCTCGTCTTCCTGTTCTACAAGTATGTCAGCGACGTCTGGAAGGAGCACTACCAGGACGCGGACCAGCGCTATAAGGGCGATCAGCTTCGCGTCGAGCGGAAGATGGCCCGCGAGCGTTTCGTCATCCCGAAGGGCGCCAGCTTCGACGACCTCTTTCGCCAGCGCAACGCCGACAACATCGGCGAGCTGATCGATCAGGCGCTGGACGCCATCGCCGAGCGGAACAAGACCAAGATCGGCGACGCCTTCGCCGACGTCATGTTCAACAGCGAGACGAAGCTCGGCGACACCCGGAACCGGAACCGGCGGCTCAAGTCGCTGATCGAGGACTTCGCGAAGCTCGATCTGCGGCCCTCCCGCGTGGTCGGCGACGGCGCGGACCACAAGACCGCCGAGGACGTCATCGGCGAGGCCTACATCTACCTGATCGAACGCTTCGGCTCGGAGGCGGGCAAGAAGGCCGGCGAGTTCTACACGCCGCGCCAGGTCGCCCGCGTGCTGGCCAGGATCGCGGCGCCGCAGCCGGGCGACCGCATCTGCGATCCAGCCTGCGGCTCGGGCTCCCTGCTGATCAAGGCGGCGGAAGAGGTCGGCTCGCGGGACTTCGCCCTGTTCGGGCAGGAGGTGAACCGCGGCACCTGGGGCCTGGCGCGCCTCAACATGTTCCTGCACGGCATCGATGGCGCGCGGCTGGAATGGGGCGATACGCTCAACGACCCGAAACTCGTCGACGGCGCCAGTCTCACGAAGTTCGACGTCGTCGTCGCCAACCCGCCGTTCAGCCTGGACAAGTGGGGCGCCGAGAATGCCGAGAACGATCGATTCGGCCGCTTCTGGCGCGGCGTGCCGCCGAAGTCCAAGGGCGACTGGGCCTTCATCACCCACATGATCGAGGCCGCGAAAACGCAGGAGGGTCGCGTCGCGGTGGTCGTCCCGCACGGGGTGCTGTTCCGGGCCGGCAAGGAAGGCATCATCCGCAAGGCGGTGATCGAGGAGAACCTGCTCGACGCCGTCATCGGCCTGCCGGCGAACCTGTTCCAGACCACCACCATCCCCGTCGCGGTGCTGTTGTTCGACCGGCGGCGCGAGAAGGGCGGCACGCTGGCGGACCGGCGCGACATCTACTTCATCGACGCGAGCCGGGATTTCCAGCAGGGCAAGAACCAGAACCAGCTTCTCGACAGCCATGTCGACCGCATCATCTCGGCGCTGGCCGCGCGCGAGGACGTGGAGCGCTATGCCCGCGCCGTTCCGGTCGAGGAGGTGAACGAGAACGGCTTCAACCTCAACATTCCCCGCTACGTCGATACGTTCGAGCCGGCGGAGGAAATCGACATCGCCGAAGTGCAGAAAGAGATCGATGTCCTCGAGGAGGAACTCACGACCCTGCGCGCGAAGATGCGGGAGCATCTGAAGGAGCTCGGCATTTATGCTTAAGGGATGGCGTCATGCATGTGTGGAAGAGATCTGCGAAGTCGTCAGCGTCGGGATCGTAATAAAGCCATCGCAGTACTACGTGGCGAACGGTGAGGGCGTGCGAGCTTTCCGGTCAGCCAATATCGGCGAAAACAAAATCATTGACCGGGGATGGGTATATCTGTCCAAGGCTGGGCACGAGGCTAATAAGAAGTCCGCGCTTCGTGAAGGCGATGTTCTCGTGGTTCGGTCAGGTGCTCCTGGCACTGCCTGTGTGGTGCCGCAAGAGTTCGCAGGGTCGAATTGCATTGATGTCGTCTTCGCTCGTCCAGATTGCGAACACGTTCTGCCTGAATACCTCGCGAGCTACACGAATTCGGATGTCGGTAAACGGCATATTGCAGGAAATCAGGGTGGGCTAGCGCTGAAGCACTTCAATGTGGGTGCTTTCAAGCGCCTCGAAGTCCTGCTCCCTCCGCTCCCCGAACAGCACAAGATCGCCGAAATCCTCCGGACCTGGGACGTGACGCTCGAAAAGCTCACCGCCCTGCGCGCAGCGAAGGAGCGGCGCCTGGATGGGCTCGCCGCAACGCTGATCTATCACGAGCAGGCGGAATACGCGCACCTGCGCGAGTTTTTGAGTGAGGTTTCCGCGCGCAATCGCGACCAGCAGATCGCGCGCGTGCTCAGCGTCACTAACTCGGCCGGCTTCGTCCTGGCCGAAGATCAGTTTGCGCACCGCGTCGCGTCCGCCGATCTGTCCAACTATAAGATCGTTCGGCGGGGTCAGTATGCCTACAACCCTTCGCGCATCAACGTCGGCTCCATTGCCCGCCTCGATGCCTGGGACGACGGGGTGCTCAGCCCAATGTATGTCGTCTTCGAGGTACTTGATGGTCTCGACTCCGACTTCTTTGGCCATTGGCTGCGCTCCGCAGAGGCCCGGCAACGCATCGCCCTCACGGCACAGGGGAGTGTCCGCGAGACGGTCAGCTTTGGCGACCTCGGCTCGATCCTCGTCCCGGTCCCAGCGATCGAAAGGCAGCGATCCATCTCGCGCGCGCTGAACACAGCCCGTCAAGAGATGGTTCTCATCGATGCTCAAATTGAAGCCCTGACCCGCCAGAAACGCGGCCTGATGGAAAAGCTGCTGACGGGGCGCCTCCGGGTGCCACAGGCGGAGGCAGCGTCATGAAGTTCGAGGTCTACTGCGACGAGGCTCTTCCGGACCTCTTCACCTCTCAGAGCCCCCGCGCCCGATACCTGATGATCGGCAGCCTATGGCTGCCCGCCGAGATGCGCGACGAGGTCAAGGCCAGGATCGCCGCGCTGCGGGCAGACCATGCGGTGTGGGGCGAGATGAAGTGGACGAAGATCTCGCCGTCGAAGCAGGCGTTCTACGAGTCTCTGGTCGACGTCTTCATGTCCTTCGGCATGGACATGCGCTTCCGCTGCATCGCCGTCGATCGCGAGCAGGTCAATCTCGCCCTGCACGGCAATGACGGCGAGTTGGGCTTCTACAAATTCTACTATCAGCTCCTGCACCACTGGATCCTGGACTTCAACGAGTATCGCATCTTCTGCGACCTGAAGACCAATCGGGACCGGAAGCGCCTGCATGACCTGCAGCGCTGCCTGCACTATTCGAACCTCTCCGCAACGATCGCCGACATCCAGTCGCTGCCGTCGCCGGAGGTCGTCCTCCTGCAGCTTTGCGATGTCCTGCTGGGCGCCGCGAGCAGCCGGCTGAACGGCACGCTCGGTCAGGGCACGGCCAAGGAGGCCGTGGTCCGGAAGCTGGAAGAGCGGCTCAACATCCACGGCCGCATCGGACCCACGCGCCGGACCGAGGAGAAGTTCAACGTCTTCAGAATCCGGCTGGACGGGGGCTGGTGATGCCGCCGCCGCTTCTCCAGCTGCCCGACGAGGCCGCCTATCGACAGCATTTCGTCGGCACCTATTGCCGTGGGGTGATCGAGACGCACGACGGCATTCGCGTCTTCTTCCGGCAGAACCAGTTTGACCACGCCTTCTACGAGAGCACCAACCGCGACGGCGCCAAAGACGCCTTCTCATGGGTGCGTGCTGAACGCATGAACTGGATCGGCGCCACGCTGACCGATCCGGCGGCCGTCCGTTACCAGGGGTGGGTTGCCAAGACGCGGAGCTACGACCCGGCACGGAGGGTCGATCTTCTCTATGAGGATTTCGTGGTGGTTCTGGCGCTGGGCCTGAACCGCGACGGGACGCTGAGGGCCAACTTCATCACCTGCTTCCAGGCGAACAACAGCGTGGCCAAGATCCGCACATCGCCCCTCTGGACCAGGGAGGCCTGCCTGAATGCGCTGCGCTGAAAGAAATTGGGCGCTGATTCGCCATGCTGGCTCAGCGCCCGAAGCCTCGATTGGTTCAAAGCCGCTAGGCAGTGAACTCGCCGATATACGTGCGAGCTTAGCGCCCGAATGTCAAGGACTTGTTGATGGACGGGTGGCCCGGCCCAAGGGCGAGGCCAGTAGGACCGACCCCATCGGACCGGCCCAAGCCTATGAATTGAAACATAATTTTTCCGGCCATTGGGTTCCTCTGGCGAATCCGGGCCGACCGGGAGCCTGCCAATGACCAAGGCACCGAACCCCCGCATCCAGGATACCGAAAAGCACCTGTCGCAGCTTCCGGCGCTGCACCTGCTCCAGAAGATGGAGCCCCGCTGGCGGCTGCTCACACGCGAGGAGGCGGAGCGCGAGCGGGGCGGCAAGCGCGCCAACGTCTACCTCGACGGCATCCTGAAGGAGAGCCTTGCGCGCATCAACCGGGTGGAGATCCGCGGCCAGTCCTACCCATTTACCGAGAACGGGCTTGCCGAAGCGATCGAGCGGCTGAAGCGGCCGCGCCCGTCCGGCCTGCTCCGCATCAACGAGGAGCTGACGGACCTGCTGCTCCTGGGCACGGCGGTGGAGCAGACGGTGGACGGGATCACGCGGGCGTTCCAGGTCAAGTTCGTGGACTGGGCAAATCCGTCGGCAAACGTGTTCCATGTCTGCGCCGAGTTCGATGTCGAGCGCGAGCACACGACGGATACGCGGCGCCCGGACCTTGTGCTGTTCGTGAACGGCATTCCCTTTGCTGTGATCGAGTGCAAAGGCCCGTCGACAGGAGTGGACCAGGCGATTTCGCAGCACATCCGCAACCAGCAGGACGGAGAGATTCCGGGCCTCTTCCGGACGGTCCAGCTCCTTGTCGCGACCAACAAGAACGATGTCCGCTATGGCACCGTCGGCACTGCCGCATCCTTCTGGTCGAAATGGACCGAGCTGGAGGACCGCGAGGCCGACGTCCTGGCCGCGATCAACGCGCCTCTCGATGCCGACCAGAACCGGCAGACCTTCGCCGACGGCTTCTGCGAGGACCGCGCCTCCTACGACGCACGGTTTGGACAGGGCGACAGGCTCGTCACCGAACAGGATCGCGTGCTTTGGGCGCTCGCCCGCCCGGAACGTCTGCTCGACCTGGCGCGCCGTTTCACGCTGTTCGATGCCGGCGAGAAGAAGATCGCGCGATACCAGCAGTTCTTCGCCGTCCGGAAGATCCTTCGCCGCGTGACCGGTGAACGTGATGAGGAAGGGCGGCGGCGCGGCGGCGTGATCTGGCACACCCAGGGCTCGGGGAAGTCGCTGACGATGGTCATGCTGGCGCGCGCGCTCGGCCTCGAACCGTCGATCCCCGATCCTCGCATCGTCCTCGTGACCGACCGGATCGATCTGGACGAACAGCTCGAGGGCACGTTCAAGGCGTGCGGGCTCGAGCCCAAGCGCGCCACCACGGGCCGCAACCTGCTCGATCTCGTCGCGACCGAGAAACGGGCCGTCGTCACCACCCTCATCAACAAGTTCGACACGGCCCTGAACGTCCGTGACTTCTCCGACCCGTCGGAGGATGTCTTCCTGCTGGTAGACGAGAGCCATCGCGGGCAGTACGGCCGGCTGCATTCCCGGATGCGCAAGATCTTCCCAAACGCATGCTATCTGGGCTTCACCGGCACGCCGATTCTCAAGACCGAGAAGAACACCGCCGCCAAGTTCGGAGGTATCATCGACGTCTACGCGATCGACCAGGCGGTCAAGGACAAGGCGGTCGTACCGCTCCTGTACGAGGGCCGTCATGTCGAGCAGCGCGTCGACGAGACCGCCATCGACGCTTGGTTCGAGCGCGTGTGCGCCGGCCTTTCCGAGGACCAGAAGGCGGACCTCAAGCGGAAATACGCCAGGACGGCGCGGCTGTTCCAGACGGAGCAGACCATCGCGCTGATCGCCTTCGACGTATCGGAGCATTTTCGCCGCACCTGGAAGGGGACGGGTTTCAAGGGACAGCTGGTCACGCCCTCCAAGCGGTCCGCCATCCTCTACAAGCGCGCACTGGACGAGCTGGGCGTGGTCACCTCCGAAGTCATCATCTCTGCACCCGATGACCGCGAAGGCGAAGAGCGGATCGACGAGGCCTCGTCGGACGAGGTCAAGCGGTTCTGGAAGACGGCGATGGACCGCTACGGCGACGAGGCGACCTACAACTCGCGTATCATCGAAGCCTTTAAGAAGCGGGAAGATCCCGAGATCCTGATCGTGGTCTCAAAGCTGCTGACCGGCTTCGACGCCCCCCGCAACACAGTTCTCTACCTGGCGCGTCCGCTCACAGAGCACAACCTGTTGCAGGCGATCGCACGCGTGAACCGTGTCGCGGAAGGCAAGGACTACGGCTACATCGTCGACTATTGCAGCGTCCTCGGAGAGCTGAACCAAGCCTTGTCGAGCTACTCGGCGCTTGAGGGTTTCGATGAAGCCGACCTCGCCGGAACGGTCACGTCGATCAACACCGAGATCGAGAAGCTCGGCCAAAGGCACTCCGAGCTGTGGGACGTCTTCAGGGGCGTGGCGAACACGGCAGACGAAGAGGCGCTGGAGCAGCACCTGTCCGACGAGGCCCGGCGCGACGAGTTCTACGACCGCCTGAACGCCTTCTCCAGGACGCTGGCCATCGCGCTGTCCAGCCACGAGTTCGCGAACGAGCCCTCGAACCAGCGTCGCATCACCGGCTATCGCGACGACCTTCGCCGTTTCGAGAACCTGCGCCGCGCCGTGAGAACACGCTACCAGGATGCGGTCGACTACGGCCAGTACCGCAAGCGGATCGAAAAGCTGCTCGATACCTACGTCGTCGCGGACGACGTCCGGCCGATGACCGACCTCGTCAACATCTTCGATGAAGATGCGTTTGCCGAGGTTCTGAGCTCCAACGAGTCAGCGGCAAGCCGCGCGGACTCCATCGCCCACGCAACGAAGCGGACCATCGACGAGCGGTGGGAGGAAGATCCGACATACTACAAGCGGTTCTCGGAGCTTATCCGCCAGGCGATCGAGGACTTCCGGGCCAAGAGCATCTCCGACCTCGAGTACCTCAAGCGCGTGCGCAACATCCGCGACCAGATGGTGCGACGGGATACGACGGATATCCCCGAACCGATCAGGGACGACCCGCTCGGACGAGCCTTTTACGGCTGCCTTCGCGAAGCCTTGTCTGACGTCCAGGGCTCCGGGGACGACGCCGAGACATTGAGCGCAGAAGCCGCGGTGCAGCTGGTCGGCATCATCAACAGCCATCGGCGTGTGGACTGGGCGCAGGATCCGGACGTCGAGAACGCCATGAAGAATGACATCGACGATTACATCTTCGATGTGATCCGCGGAGAGCACAACGTGCCGATTTCGACGGAAGCGATCGACGCCCTCATCGATCGCCTGTTGATGGTCGCTCGCCGTCAGGCAGCGTGATGATCAGGTCGACGAGCTACGGAAGCGCGGTCATCGAATACACTCTTACCCGAAGTCCGCGCTCGTCTCTTTCGATCTCGGTGCTGCCGGATGGCGCCGTCACCGTCACTGCCCCGGAAGAGGCGGATCCGGACGAGATCGACGAGCGTGTCAGACGGCGGGCGCGCTGGATACTGCGCCAGCAGAGGCGGTTCGCGGAGTTTCGGCCGCGAACGCCCCCACGACAGTTCGTCGGCGGAGAGACCCATCGCTACCTGGGCCGGCAATACCGCCTGAAGATCGATGCCGCCGAAAAGGATCGGGTTCTAATCCGGTCCGGCCGACTCGTGGTCGAGACGCGGTTTCCGGACGATCGCGACTGGACCCGAGTACTGGTTCGCCGCTGGATGCGCCAACGCGCGCGGGAAGTGCTCAAAGAGCGCTACGACGAAGCCCGCCCCACCATGGCGGCCCTGGGGATCGAGCCGCCGCCGTTGATGATCTGTCCCATGAAGAAGCGCTGGGGCAGCCATACTTCGTCGGGCCGCATCCTGCTGAACGACATGCTGATCGCGGCGCGGCGCGACTGCATCGACTACGTGATCGTCCACGAACTCTGCCACGTCGTCGAGCCGAACCATTCGCCGCGATTTTTCCGCCTCCTGAACCGCTTGATGCCCGACTGGGAGCGCCGCAAGGATCTCTTGGAAAGGTCGATGATCTGAAGCCCGTTGGTGGAGTTGGATCGATGTCGTCTCCGGCTGCCGACAATGCCTCGAACCGGGGCCGCAAGCCCGTTGATTTTCTCCTTTGATTTCAAAACTCTCCGGACTGTACGAACCAGGCCGCAGTCCAGAGGTCGAGAGAAAACAGCGGAGAGAGAACGCCGACGCCCCCTCCGACGGTACAGGGCAGTCCAGAGGTCACGCGCTGAATGGCGCAGTTCCTTGGGGATTTCGGCGTGATCTCAGGAGCGGAGAACGTTCGACTGGGCAGAAATGGCGGTGGTGTCAGTCTAATACGAACCAGTCTCCGAATGGCAGGAAACTTCGATTTCAGGCCGCAATCTGACGCCACTCGGCCAGCGCGGCAGAGCGGTTTTTCTTGAAAACATCGCGGCGGTTTAGGTGACGGTCGTGATTGAAATGGTTGTGGATCGAGGCATGGACTGAGGCGAATTTCTGCAGGGTCTTGATGTTCCTGAATTTCGCCATCGCGCCCTCTCGTCGTCGGAACGGCTGGTGTGAGTTTTCGGCCCGGTTGTTGAGCCAACGCCCACAGGTCTGATCGGCAGCATTCCCGATCACAT
>Ga0070728_10007349_pt1 | contig 10070 bp, 12 predicted proteins | sample tdDd471_FD_66723 | JGI IMG/M metagenome (GOLD analysis project Ga0070728, IMG submission 66723) | Marine sediment microbial communities from the Atlantic coast under amendment with organic carbon and nitrate - tdDd47.1 | ecosystem: Environmental > Aquatic > Marine > Coastal > Sediment | place...
TCGATCCCGTTCGGCATGGTGCTGGCCCGGGTCATGGGGCTGGGCAACCTGCGCGAAATCGGCTCGGGTAATATCGGCGCCACCAACGTGCTGCGCACCGGCAACAAGCTGGCCGCCGCGCTGACCCTGCTGCTGGATGGCGGCAAGGGGGCGGCGGCGGTGCTGCTGGCGCGGGTCTTTGCCGGCGAGGACGCGGTAATGCTGGCGGGCTTTGCCGCCTTTGTCGGCCATTGCTACCCGGTCTGGCTGGGGTTCCGGGGCGGCAAGGGGGTGGCAACCTTTCTCGGGCTCTGGCTGGCGCTGGCCTGGCCGGTGGGGCTGGCCTGCTGCGCCACATGGGCCGTCGCGGCGGCGATCAGCCGTATCTCCTCGGTGGGGGCGCTGGCGGCGGCGGCGGCGTCGAGCATCTGGGCCGTGGTGCTGGGATACGGCGGGGCCTTCGTGCTGGCGGCGGCGCTGACCCTGCTGATCTACTGGCGCCACCGCGAGAACATCGCCCGCATCCGCGCCGGCACCGAAAGCAAGGTCGGACAGAAGTAGCAGCGGCCAGGGCCGGGCGCGGTCCAATCCCGCACCGGCCCCGAAACCGACTCGCCGGGCTGGATCATCCACCTGCCGCCCCCTCTTGATCAACTTTTTGTAAACCCATCATATTCCTGGGTAACAGGTGTCGTGAACACCTGTCTTTCACGCCTGTATTCATGCCGGAGGGGCCGCGCCGTCCCGCCGCGAAACCCTGTTCACGACCGGGTAAAAACAGGTTGATTTGAACGTGACGGACCAGGCCCCCAATTGCGTTGCGTGACGGTCAATTCCGACCGCACAGCCCATAACCATCCTTCCGGGACCGGGGTCATGCCCCGTCTCCCTGACACCCTGAGAAAAGGAACACTCATGACCAAGATGGGATCTCTGCTTGGCGGCCTGGCGCTGTCGGTCGCAGTCGCAACCTCTGCCTTCGCCGCCGGCGTCGACATCAATGCCTCCTCCACCGGGCTGGCGATGCAGGGCTATGACCCGGTTGCCTATTTCACCGATGGCGAGGCCACCAAGGGCGATTACACGATCACCGCGATCTACGACGAAGCGCTCTATCGTTTTGCCTCCGAAGAGCACAAGGCGCTGTTCGAAGAGAACCCCGAGGCCTACGTGCCGGCCTACGGCGGCTACTGCGCCTTCGGCACCGCCATGGGCTTCAAGTTCGACGGCGATCCGACCTACTGGCGAATCGTCGACGACGTGCTTTACCTGAACCTGTCGGGGGACATCCAGGAGCGCTGGGAAGGCGACGTCCCGGGTTTCATCGTGAAGGCCGATGCCAACTGGACCGACATCGCCGACAAGGATCCGGCGGCGCTGCAGAGCAACTGAGCGTTCTGACGTTCGGAGACGGGAAACGGCGGCTCGGGGAGCCGCCGTTTTTCATTCGTCACGATGCCCCCGCATCGCAGGGCCGCCGGGGATCAGCGCACCAGACGCTCCAAAGCGGTGCCATTGGCCCAGGTGCCGTGCAACTGGCCGCTGGGCATGCGCAGGTAGACGATCGGGTAGTCGCTGCCCCAGTCGATCCAGATGATATCGCCGTTGCGGGTGCCGGTGCCGTTGTAACCCTGGTTGCCGACGCGCCAGGCGATATAGACCATGGCGCCCTCTTCGCGGATGGTGACCACGCCGCTATAGGGTGTGCCGTCGGGGTTGCGCCCCTCGGCCCGGTAATTGCCCGAGATCGATTGCGCCGCGACCGGCGCCGCCAGCGCCATCATCCCCGCCGCCAGCCCGGCCATCACCGCGCGGCGGCCCCATGTCGTGATTTTCATGCCTTCCCTCTGAAGCGATACCTTTTGGCCAGTCTGGCCCGGATCGGGCCGTCTGTCACGCGTTCAGGGGGCGTTGTGGCTCAGTAGGCAAACGCCTCGTAGATCCGGTCGAGATCGCCGTTCCAGTCGCCGTTGTACTGTTCCAGCAGCTCGTCGGCCGGGGTCGTCCCGGTTTCGACGCTGTCCTCCAGCGCGTGCAGGAAGTGGCGCTCGTCCTGCACCATGCCGCCCAGGCCGGGGCGCGCGCGGGCCTTGAGGCCGGAGCGCGCGATATCGAGCACCTCGGTCGCCAGATCCTGCATGGTCCGGCCGCCGACCTCGGCCTGAAGCCCGCCTTCCGCCGCGCCCAGGCGCCAGGCCTCGCGGGTCTCGGCATCCCAGCCCTTGACCAGGTCCCAGGCCGCGTCCAGCGCGCCCTGATCATAGGTCAGCCCGACCCAGAAGGCCGGCAGCGCGCAAAGCCGGCGCCAGGGGCCGCCATCGGCGCCGCGCATCTCGATGAACTTCTTCAGCCGCGCCTCGGGGAAGGCCGTGGTCAGGTGATCGGCCCAGTCGCTGAGCGTGGGTTTCTCGCCCGGCAGCGCCGGCAGCTCGCCCTTGAGGAAATCGCGGAACGACATGCCCAGCGCATCGATATACTTGCCGTCGCGGTAGACGAAATACATCGGCACATCGAGCATGTACTCGACCCAACGCTCGAACCCGAACCCCTCGTCAAAGACGAAGGGCACCATGCCGGTGCGGGCCGGGTCGAGGTGCTGCCAGACCCAGCTCCGATAGCTTTTCATGCCGTTCGGCTTGCCCTCGAAGAACGGCGAATTGGCAAAGAGCGCGGTGGCGACCGGTTGCAGCGCGATGGCGACGCGCATCTTTTGCACCATGTCCGCCTCGGAGCCGAAGTCGAGGTTGACCTGCACCGTGCAGGTGCGCCGCATCATGGTGGTGCCGGTGGTGCCGACCTTGTCCATATAGGCGTTCATCAGCTTGTAGCGGCCCTTGGGCATCAGCGGCATCTGGTCGTGGGTCCAGATCGGTGCCGCGCCCAGCCCGATGAAGCCGACGCCGATCTCGTCGGCGATATCCTTGACCTCGCGCAGGTGCTCGTTCACCTCGTCGCAGGTCTGGTGGATGGTCTCCAGCGGGGCGCCCGACAGTTCCAGCGCGCCGCCCGGTTCCAGCGAAACATTGGCACCGTCCTTTTCCAGACCGATCAGGTGGCCGCCCTCGCGGACCTCGGCCCAGCCATAGCGGTCGCGCAGCCCCTCGAGCACGGCGCGGATCGAGCGTTCGCCGTCAAAGGGCAGCGGTTTGTGCGTATCCTTGCAATAGCCGAACTTCTCGTGCTCGGTGCCGATGCGCCAATCCTGTTTTGGCTTGCAGCCTTCGGCCAGGTATTCGGCCAGTTGTTCATGCCGCTCGATCGGGCCGCCGCCAGACTGGGGGATGGACATGCGCGCGCTCCGTTGCTGCTTGCTCTCGTTTCCGGAGGGCAGTCGTGCGGCGAAACGCCGGGAGTGTCAATGCAGCCTTTGGTGGGCGGGGCGCAGGGGGGTGCGTTCCCAGATCACAACCGCATGAGCATTGTCGCGCCTGAGCTCGGCCAGCATGCGTTCGGTACGCAGGCCCGGCAGGGCGGCGAAGACATCGAACAGCGCCTGTGCGCCCTCGGCGTTGACGGGGATGTGCAGCACCGGCTGGCCCGGTTGTTGCAGCGCCCAGTGGGCCGGGCGCGCCGAGGGGTCGAGCACCAGCCGCTCCAGATCGGTGACCGAGACCGAGCCGCCACCCAGCGGCCCCATGTATGTGATCTCGCCCTCGTCCACCAGCACGACACCGGGGCCCTGCCCGGCGGTGCGAAAGCGCGCGCGCTGCACCCCGATCACGGCGATGCCGGCCCCGGCCGGCACCAGCAGCCAGCCGATCCAGCCCAGCAACCCGCCCACCGAAAGCGCCCAGTAGAGGCCCAGCGCCACGATGACCGCGCCGGCCAGCGCCTCGCGCCAGCGGGTCAGTGCCGCGCGAGCCTCGGCGCGAATGAAGCTCACGACCAGTCCCCCAGCGCCTGTTGCCACAGGGTCATCGCGGCCACGGCGGCGGTATCGGCGCGCAGGATGCGCGGGCCGAGGGCGACGACATGCGCCTGCGGCAGGGCATGCAGACGTTTGCGCTCGGCGTCCGAAATGCCGCCCTCGGGGCCGATCAGAATCGCCCAGGGGCCGGGCGCCGCGCCGGCAAGCCCCTTGGCCTCGCCGACCTCGGCCTCGTCGCAGAACATCAGCTGACGGTCCTCGGGCCAGTCGGCGAGCAACCGGTCGAGTTTTTGCAGCTCGGTGACCTCGGGCACGAAGGTGCCGCCGCATTGTTCGGCCGCCTCGATGGCATGGGCCTGCAACCGGTCCTGGCGGATGCGGTCGGAATTGGTGAAATCGGTCTGCACCGGAATGATCCGCGCCGCCCCCATCTCGGCCGCCTTTTCGACGATGAAATCGGTGCGCGCCTTCTTGATCGGCGCGAAGATCAGCCAGAGGTCGGGCGGCATCTGCAACGGCCGGGTCTGCGCCGCGCAGGTCAACACGCCGCCGCGCTTGCCGGCCTCGGCCACCTGCGACACCCATTCACCGTCGCGCCCGTTGAACAGCGCCACCGGGTCGCCCGGCCCCAGCCGCATCACCCCGAAGAGGTAATGCGCCTGTTCCCGCGTCAGAGGAACCGATTGCCCCGCCCCCAGCGGGTGCTCTACATACAGCCTGACCTTTGCCTTCATGCGAGACTACATATGCAACCTCAACGCCCGACGCCAGACGCGACCGCCAGCGGACAGGTGGCCGATGCGGTGCGCGGCAACTGGGTCGACCGGCTGGCGCCCCCCGCGACGCGGCCCTATCTGCGGCTGAGCCGCGCCGACCGGCCGATCGGAACCTGGCTGCTGCTGCTGCCGTGCTGGTGGGGGCTGGCGCTGGGGATGCTCTGGGACCAGTCGCCGCGCTGGGAGGATCTGTGGATCTTCACCGCCTGCGGCCTTGGCGCCTGGCTGATGCGCGGGGCCGGTTGTACCTGGAACGACATCACCGACCGCGACATCGACGGCAGCGTCGAGCGCACCCGGTCGCGGCCGATCCCCTCGGGGCAGGTCAGCATCAAGCAGGCCGTCGCCTATATGGGCGCACAGGCGCTGGTGGCTTTCGCCATCCTGCTCACCTTCAACTGGGCGGCGATCGGGCTGGGGTTCGTGTCGTTGCTGCCGGTGGCGGTCTATCCCTTTGCCAAGCGGTTCACCTGGTGGCCGCAGGTGTTCCTCGGGCTGGCGTTCAACTGGGGCGCGCTGCTGGCCTGGACGGCGCATACCGGCGCGCTGCACTGGGCGCCGGTGATCCTTTACCTGGCGGGGATCTGCTGGACGGTGTTCTACGACACGATCTATGCCCACCAGGACGCCGAGGACGATGCGCTGATCGGGGTGAAATCCACCGCGCTTCTGTTCGGCGCCGACAGCCCGCGGCGGTTGCGTCAGTTCCTGGTGGCCACGGTGGTGCTGCTGGCGGTGGCGGTGATCATGGCGGTGGAGCCGCGCGGCTCGCTCGCGGCGCTGGCAATCGCGCTGGCGGGCGTCTGGGCGATGGGCTGGCACATGCTGTGGCAACTGCGCCGGTTCGACCCCGAGGACAACCCCGGGTTGCTCCGCCTGTTCCGGTCCAACCGCGACACCGGCTTGATTCCGCTCATCTTCTTTCTGCTCGCGGTACTGGTGTGATTGCACGCCGGGCGGTCGGGTTGTATGACATCGGCGATCTGAAGAACTGAAGACCGATCCCCTGATGCGCCTTTCCTCCCTGTTCGCCGTCGGCCTGACCTTCCTTGCCGCAGCCATCCTTTGCCTTGTGGCGGCGGGTTTCGCGGTTTCCGCGGTGGAGGATTCGACCGAGATCGGCGTGCGCCGGTCACTGGACGAGGCAGATCACCACTGGGCCGAGGTCGAGGCCGACGGGCTGCGGGTGATCCTGGCCGGCACCGCCCCGGACGAGGCCACGCGCTTCAACGCCATTACCGTGGCGGGCACGGTGGTGGATGCCGCCCGCGTCATCGACAACATGCACATCACCCCCACCGAGGAGCTGAAGCCGCCGCGGTTCTCCGCCGAGGTGCTGCGCAACGACAGCGGCATCTCGATCATCGGGCTGGTGCCCGCCGATACCGACCGCGAGGATCTTCTGGAGGCGCTCGAAGACATCGCCGGGGCGACCAAAGTGGCCGATTTCCTGGAGACAGCCGCCTATCCCGCGCCCGAGGGCTGGTCCGACGCGATGCGCTTTGCGGTCCTCGCGCTGGCCGAACTGCCGCGGTCGAAGGTGTCCGTCAGCCCCGGGCAGGTCGAGATCACCGCCATCGCAGACAGCCGCGAGGACAAAAGGACGCTGGAGCGCAAGCTGACCCGCGCCGCGCCCGCAGGGTTGCGGCTGGGGCTGGAGATCGCCGCGCCGCGCCCGGTGATCACGCCGTTCTCGCTGCGCTACATCATCGACGAGGACGGCGGGCGGTTCGATGCCTGTTCGGCCGAGACCGAGGAGGCGCGTGACCGCATCCTGACTGCCGCCCGCGCCGCCGGGCTGACCGGCGAGGCCACCTGCACCATTGGCCTTGGCGTGCCCTCGCCCAATTGGGCGCGGGCGGCGGAACTGAGCCTGGACGCGCTGGCGCGCCTTGGCGCGGGATCGGTCACCTTTGCCGATGCGGACATCACGCTGGTTGCGGTTCAGGGCACCGACGAGGGGCTGTTCGACGAGGTGGTGGGGGAATTGGAGAACGCGCTGCCGGAGGTCTTCGCCCTGCATGCCGTGCTTCCCGCCCCGGTGGACAACAGCACCGGCGGACCGCCGGAGTTCACTGCCACCCGCAGCCCCGAGGGGCTGGTGCAACTACGCGGGCGGTTGAGCGACGAAAGCCTGCGCCGCATGGCCGAGAGCTATGCCCAGGCGCGGTTCGGCTCGGAAAGCGTGTATACTGCGGCGCGCGTCGCCGAGGATCTGCCGGCGGATTGGCCGGTACGGGTCCTGGCCGGCCTCGAGGCGCTGTCGAAACTGACGAACGGGGCGGTCACCGTGTTGCCCGACACGGTTCGCCTGAGCGGCAATACCCATGACGCGGAAGCCAGCGCCGAGATTGCCCGACTGCTGTCGGACAAGCTGGGCGAGGCCGAGGACTTTGCGCTCGACATCACCTATACCGCCCGGCCGGAGCCGGAGGAAACGACACCGGACCCGGAAGAATGCGAGCGCCGCCTGAGCGCCGCGCAAGAGGCCGGCAAGATCACCTTCGAGCCCGGATCGGCCACCATCGCCGCGGGGTCGCAGGACATCATGAACCGGATTGCCGACATCCTGACCGAATGCAAGGAGCTGAGGCTGGAGATCCAGGGCCACACCGACAGCCAGGGCCGCGAAGAGATGAACCTCAAGCTCAGCCAGGCGCGGGCGCAATCGGTGCTGAACGAGTTGCGGGCGCGGCGCGTGCTGACCTCGACCTATGTCGCGGTGGGTTATGGCGAGACCCGCCCGATCGCCCCCAACGACACCGAGGAAGGCCGCGAGGCGAACCGGCGCATCGAGTTCCGCCTGATCCGGATCGAACCGGCGGCGGAGGCGGAAACCACGCTGGACGCCATGGCGGGGACCACAGACCCGGCGGCGGCAGACGCCGAGGACGGAACCGAGGAGGATACGGTGGACGACGCGGAGACGGCCGCGGAGGACACCGAAGCGACCGACGAGGACGGCACCACGGCGGAGGGCCCCGAAGCCGGGGATGCGGGCGCCGCCCCTGCGGCGAACGCCCCCCAGACCGAGGCGCCCGCGGCCCCCGGAGAGGAGACGGAATGAACAGAACCGAGTTCATCATAACCACGGCGATCGTCCTGTTCATCGCCTTCACCGTCGGCTGGTTCGCCCATTGGCTGGTGCATCGCTTTACCCGCGTGAACCAGAGCGATGTCGCCGATCTCGACCGGATGAGCCAGGAGCTGCACGAGGCCGAGGAGACCCGCGATCAGGCGATCACCTATCTGCAGCAGCGCGAGGCGGAGCTGACCAACCAGCTGACCCAGACCGAGGCCGAGCTGCGGGCAGCGATGGACGGGCTGCGCGATGCCCGGCAGGAGGCCGAAGAGCTGCGCGCCCATCTGGAGCGTGCGGCTCAGGGCTGACCGGACGGCGGCGTCATTCGGCCCAGAGATGCGGAAGGTCGAGCGCCGTTGCGCATCCCAGCGTGGTGCCCTCCACCCGTTCCAGCGCATCGGGCGACAGGCCCCGCACCATCCAGGCGTCCGCGTTTTGCGCAGGTATGGGATAGGGGGCCGAGACCGGGCGGCAAGGGTGGAATCCGTGCCGGGGATAGTATCCAGGATGCCCCAGCACGAAGACCAGATCGCAGCCCGCCTCGCGCAGCCGGCTCAGCCCCTCGCGGATCAGCGCGCCGCCGATGCCCTGTTCCTGTAGCTCAGGGGAAACGGCGAGCGGGCAGAGCAGCCGTGCCTGGATCCCGCCGGGATCGGGCGAAAGCGTGGCGCGGGTAAACAGGATGTGGCCCAGCGGCCGGCCGTCGCGTTCGGCCAGAAGCGACAGGCGCGGTGCGGCGGTGGGGTCGTCGAGCAGATCCGCAACCAGATCCGCGATCACTGGCCCCTCGTACGGCCCGAAGGCGGCGCGGTGCAGGTCGAGCACCCGGGCGCGGTCACTGGCGCGGGTCGGGCGAATGAACAGGCGGCGGCCCGCCATCGCAGGGTTTACCACCGGTCGAGGGCGTCCTCGTCCTCGACCTTCGCCGCGACCCATTCGGAGCCGTCTGCGGCGATCTCCTTTTTCCAGAACGGCGCGCGGGATTTCAGGTAGTCCATCAGGTATTCGGCCGCCTCGAAGGCGTGTTTGCGGTGTGGCGCGGCGGTGGCAACCATCATGATCGTCTCACCGGGGCGCAACTGCCCGTGGCGGTGGATCACCAGCACGTCTGAGAGCGACCAGCGCTCTGCCGCCCGCTCGGCGATGGATGTGATCGCCTTCTCGGTCATGCCTGGGTAATGTTCGATCTCCATCGCCCTGAGCCCGCCTTGCGCCAAGTCGCGCACCACGCCGGTAAAGGTAACGACGGCGCCGGCCGCGGTGACCCCGGCGGCAAAGGCATTGGCCTCCTCGCCCAGGTCGAACGGGTCGGTCTGAACCGCGATCCGCATGGTTCAGCCGCCCGTCATCGGCGGAAAGAAGGCGACCTCGCGGACACCGGCCAGCGGCGCATCGAAATCGGACAGTTCCTGATCCAGCGCCACACGCAGGGCGGAAAGGTCGGCAAATGCGGCGGCGTAGCGGTCTTCGCGCGCGCTCAGTTCCGTGACCAGATCGGCAACGGTGGCCGCGCCGGTCTCGACCCGTTCGCGCGGCAGGCCGATCCGCTCCCGGACCCAGGCGAAATAAAGTACATCCATCAGCGCGTCTCCCTCAGATGTGGCAGCGCCTTTCGCAGGTAGTCGGCGCCGGTGATCAACGTCAGCGCCGCGGCGATCCACAACAGCCACAGCCCCAGCCGCCCGGACCAGATCATGCCATCATACATCACGCGCAGCCCGTGCAGATCCTCGACCGCGCCGGACAGCACCTGATCCAGCATCTCCTGGTCCATGCCCCAGGAATTCATCACCAGGTGGTGCTCGAATATGCCTTGCGAAAACAGCGTCGCAATGGCGATCATCTGCGCGGTTGTCTTCCATTTGGCGAGCTTGGTCACCTTGAGCGTCCCGGCGGTATCGCCGAGGTATTCGCGCAGCCCCGAGACAAAGACCTCGCGGAACAGGATTACGGTGGCGGGAAGCACCAGCCAGGGGGTCCAGTGCGAGGTGGCATAGCCGACCAGGATCATCAGCGCGATCACCACCATCGCCTTGTCGGCAATCGGATCGAGCATCGCGCCGATCTTGGTTTCCTGTTTCCAGGCCCGCGCCAGATAGCCGTCGAACCAGTCCGTCACCGCCGCGCCGACGAACAGCACCAGCGCGTACCAGTCGGCATAGGGGCGGGAGAAATACAGGAACATCACCGCCAGGCCGGGGGCCGCCAGCAGCCGCAAAAGGGTCAGGATATTGGGCAGGTTCCAACGCATGGCCGGACCCTATACCGAGGGTTTGCAACTTGAAAGCGGGCGAAAAAGAAATCTGCCCGTTCCGGACAGATGCCTCCGGCGGGAGTATTTGCAACGAGAAGAAGCCGGCCGGCG
>Ga0070728_10007350_pt1 | contig 10068 bp, 8 predicted proteins | sample tdDd471_FD_66723 | JGI IMG/M metagenome (GOLD analysis project Ga0070728, IMG submission 66723) | Marine sediment microbial communities from the Atlantic coast under amendment with organic carbon and nitrate - tdDd47.1 | ecosystem: Environmental > Aquatic > Marine > Coastal > Sediment | place...
TCGATCTCCAGGACCTTGTCCCAGGTCTCGCCGCCGTCGCTGGTGCGGTACAGGCCGCGGTCGCCGCCGGGGCCCCAGACCGAACCCATGGCCGCCACGTAGACCACATCGCTGTTGGTGGGATGCACGATGATCTCGCCGATGTGCATGGACTCTTCCAGGCCCATGTTCTTCCAACCGCGACCGCCGTCGAGCGACTTGTACACACCGTCACCGTAGCTCACCGACCGCTGGCTGTTGTTCTCGCCCGACCCCACCCACACGGTGTTGGGGTTGGACGGATCGATGGCCAGGCAACCGATGGAGTAGCTTCCCTCGTCGTCGAAGATGGGCTCGAAGGTGATGCCCGCGTTGTGAGTCTCCCACACATGGCCGCTGCACACCGCCACGTACCAGTGCGCCTTGTTGCGGGGATCGACCACGACGTCGCCAATGCGGCCGGAGGTCATGGCCGGGCCGAGGGCGCGCCAGGAGAGGCCCGAGAAGGTGCCTGACGACCACTTGCTTTCGTCGGCCTTGTCATCGTCGGCCATCACGGGAGCGGCGAGCAGCAAGCTGAGCGCAGCCAGGATGATGAGGATTCGCTTCACGAGATCTCCTTTGCGATGCCGGCCCGACGACGACGCCGAGCTTTGGGTTCGAGCCACAGATACAGGCCGCTGACCACGAAGAAGATCACACCCACGCCAACCGCGAGCATGACCCAGTTCTTGAACCAGTTGCCGAAGAAACTGCCGTCGTGAATCTGTTCGATGAGATCGCTGCGCCGCACGTCCACCGACAGCACCGCGCCGGTCACCAGGTCGATCTGGATCTCGGCTTGATGATGTTCTGAACGGACCTTGGCCACGCGCTTGCCGGGGCGCACGTCGATACGGTCGATGTCGTCGAGGGACTGGAAATCAGGATGTCCCTGACTGGTGGCGATGGCGCAGACCTGGGCCAGGGAGATGAAAGCGTCGGGGTCACCGGCCGCACCCTTCTGGGTCGACGGCTGGATCCAGGTGAAATTCTTCTTCTGGATGAGCAGGATGCCGGTGATCGAGACGAGCAACAGCAGCAGGGACAGCACGATGCCGATCCATTTATGCCAGTTGCGCATGTGGCGGTAGGACATTGATCCTCCGGGAGTATGGCGACGAGGGAAGGACCAAGGTAATCAATGATGGGGGTAGGGATCAACCCTCTTACTGGCTTGGACCACTGTTGACCATGGGTTATGATACCTGCGCCAATCAATCCCGGATTCAGGAGTGCTCATGATTTCCATCTTTCGAATGACCTTATTGAGCTTTCTGCTCGCCCTCGCCGCCCCCACTGTGGCTCAGGTCGACACGCCCACCAGTTCCGATGAATCCGGCACGGCCGAAGCTGACTCCACGAAATCAGACAAGAAGGTCAGGTTTGCCGCCATCCCCATTCCCAACTACAACCCCACCTTCGGCTGGGGTATCGGCGCCATGGTGGCCGGCTATTACAAGCTGTCGAGCGAGGATCTGATTTCGCCGCCATCCAGCACCATGCTCTTCGGCTTCTATGCCGAGAACAAGACCTCCGTTTACGGCTTCTTCCAGCAGCTCTACATGAAGGAAGACACCTGGCGCGCAGACTTCGGCCTGGGTGACGCCGGCATCAACTTCCAGTTCTACATGGACGACCCCAGCGGCGGCAACTTTCAGCAGTATGCCAACGCCAATCTCTTCATACGCGGCCGCGTGTTCCGCGAAGTCCTGGACGATGCCTTCCTCGGTCTGGTCTACCAGTACCGCGATTCCTATCTGACACTCCCCGATTACCCCGGCCTGGTGGACACTCGCTCACTTTATCGGTCCCTGGGCCTGGCCGCGAGCTATGACACCCGACCCAACGTCTTCAATCCCCCGAGCGGCTGGTATCTCGACTTCGGCTTCCTGCCCTACGACCTGATCATCTCCAGCCCCCAGGAATTCCAGACTCTCAACTTGACGTCCAGCAGGTATCAACCCATGCCGGCCGGTGCCGTCCTGGCCTTCAATTCGACGATCGATGTTGGATTCGGCGACGTTCCCTTCGAGGAACAGGCCGTGGTCGGTGTTCGCAATCTTCGCGGCTATTCCACCGGCAAGTATCGCGAAGATCAGGTCTACACCATCCAGGCCGAGTACAGACGGCGCTTCTGGCGGCGACTGGGCGGCGTGGCCTTCGCCGGGGCAGGCTGGGCCGCACCCGAGATCCAGGATCTCCGCATCGCCGACACCCTGGGCAGCGTGGGCCTGGGCCTGCGGTACCTGATGATCACCGAGTACGACATCAACGTCGGCGTGGACCTGGCCTGGGGCAACGAGGAACGGGTGTTCTACTTCAAGATCGGGGAAGCGTTCTAGGTCAGGCCGACCGCGCCAGATTCCACACTCGCCAGGCATATCCCAGATGCCCGAGTCCCACCAGCAATGCGATCACGCCGAGCCCCTTCACCAGGATCATGATCGAGTAGAGCGGCGAAGAGATCAGCAGCAATCCGAACACCACCGACACCACGCCGCCAATGATCATCGTCCAGGCGTTGGCTGATTCCTTGCGCGCCCTGATGCCCGTAGTCAGGCTGGTGAGGCCCGAGATGAGGGCGGCGAAGGCCAGGAAGTAGACCAGGAATGTGGTGGTCAGGAGCGCGCTGGCCACCGGGCGTGAAAACACGACCAGGCCGGCGATGATGCCGACCGCACCGATGAACACGCCAAAGCCCCAATAACGGATGAACTGGCGCTCACGGACGAAGCGGGAGACGGTAAGGATACCGTCGATGAACCAGTAGGCCCCCATGAACAGGATCGTCAGGGTCAGCGGCACCACCGGTTTGGCGAGAAACACGATCCCGATCGCCAGCAGGATCAGACCGCGGAGCAGGATGAGCCACCAGAGGTTGGAGAGCAAACGCCGTTCGGGAGATTGGTCAATGGACATGTCGAGCCTCCAGAGGAACCGTTGAACCCGAGACTCAGTAAGCCAACCAGTTCATGTAGAGCTTGACCTCGGGGTTACGCTGAACCACATCGGGAAAATCGTCGTAATGCCGGTCCGCGTGGTAGAGATTGTACTCGACACCGAGGCCAAAGAAGTTCTGGATGGGCAGGTCGAGGCGTCCATACGTGTACGTGATGTAGTGGTCGGCGGAATCCCCATTGAGGGATGTGATCCATTGACTCGAGTGCCCCAGCGAGAAGAACGGTCGGTTGTTGCGAAGAATGGCCGTGGAGAACGAGAAGCCCAACCCGGGTCCGTAGCAGTAGGAACGGCCGGTAAAATCCTCATAGTCGGACTTGGTGGCGCCCATGATGATGCCGACTGCATTCAGCTTGGTGATCAGGGAAACATCGCGACCATCGATCTTGGAGAGGTAGCCGGCACTGAAGCTCTGGTCTCCGAGTTCGTAGGCGCTGTTGTTGATGTAGGTGAAATGCTGATTTGCCGTGAGCAGATGAGTCGAGTTCTCGGACTCTGACAATGTGTAAGCGGTGAGCAGGCCATTGATCTTGGCATGGCCGATGCCCGACACGTCACCGAAGTTGAGCTGGAGGTCGAAATTGAAGGTGTCGAAGGGCTTCTCGGTGTCGCCGCCGAAAGGATCGCCGTAGTCGAAGGCTGCACGGATGTAGACCCTGGTGGTGTCCGATTCCCACATCCGGTTCTCGCCGATGGTCCGGAAGCCTATCTCGAAGTTGGAGCGGAAATCGCCAGGCATGCGATCGGCCGGGTTTCTCTGGACCTTCGTGGCGTCACCATGGATGAGGCGATTCAATCCACCCATGGGATTGACCACAAAGCCGCCGATTTCACGCCAGGTACGGTTGCTGCCGGTGGCGGTGTTGTCGAAGATCATGGCCGACAGCCGGTGGAGCGACTCACCAAAGGCCGCGCCGCCGATGCTGGTTGCTATCCAGTCATTGTATGACGGGTGGTGGGTCTCCATCAGATATTCCCACATCAGGCTTCCACCCAGGGCGAAGGGCAGGGAGCCCCAGTAGTCGAATCCATTGGATCGAGCCGCGTTGAAGTAGAGACTGCCATGATAGGGATGGGCGAACTGGTTGGTCGTGAAGCTGTTGTCGTCCCACTCGAACCCGTTCTTGAAGTTCTCTTTCCAGGAATCGATGCTGATGCGGAAGCCCGGATTCTCACCATTCTCACGGATATAGCGGTCGTAGGACCAGATCAACAGGTTGAGGCCGGCGGCCTCACCGGCGGCGAGCCAGCCGTTCTTCTTGACGAAAGGTTCGGGAAGCGTGTCGGCCTCGGCCGGAGCCAGCATGAACGAGGCCTGCGCAGGGACGGCCAGGGCCGACCATGACAGGAGCAGCGCCAGTGTGATCATCACACCGGTCGTCAGCGATCCCGCGCGCCGCCGTCGTGGCGGCCTAGAAGAGTGAGACACCCAAGACAACGTGGGGCTCCGTTTCCTGTTTGGCACTGGACGAGTACTCGGAATAGATGCTGCTGACACCACCGCCGGCAAAGACCGCCACCGTCTTGCCTAGCTGGACCTCGGCCAGGGCGCGAGCCTGCACCGCGAAGTGCAACCTGTCATTGAGTTCCGGGTCGTCCTGGTGTTCGGGAATGATGTGCACGAATCCAAGGTCGATGTCGAGGTTCCAGGTCCGTCCCAGCGGGAAGACCCGACCATAATTCCAGGCCAGGAATGCGCTTTCCTCGACGTCTCCCTGCTGATCTCCATAGCCGACCGACAGCACCGAGTACCAGCGGTTGACGGTCGTCCGCACGCCCGTGGAAACCATGGCCAGATTGCTCCCGGCGACGATCCAGTCGACATCGCCCGAGGCCTCGTCGATGTTGACCAGGCCCAACGGCATGCCTTCGTTCTGCGCGGCGAGGTTCAGGGCGCCGATCTGCACGCCACGAGCTTCCTTGGTCATATTGACGATTCCGGCCTGGACGCCATGCACCCTGAAGGCGGTGTTGGCCAGTCCCAGCTGGAAACCCGTGATCCAACCCGAGGTGAGGTTGACGCCGCCAATCTGGGCGCCATTGAAATCACCTTCGTTGATGTTGGCCACACTGGCGAGCTGCAGGAATCCACCCTCGCCCTGATTGCTGTTGAAGACCGAGGAGAGCTGGGCGCCCGACAGGCCGCCTTCGACATAATTGAACAACGACGCATACTGGAAACCGGTCATATGCCCACGTGTGACATTGACCAGACCACTGATCTGGACACCCGACATATCCGTCTGGAAATTATTGACCAGTCCGGTCATGGCCAGTCCGCCAAAGGACCCATAGACCTGCGAATAGAGCAGGGTCCCCTGGACGCCCCGGAAGTCACGCTGGACGACGGAAACACCGGTATTGATATCCAGGCCCCGCACCTCTCCCACGCGCCCATAGATCAGCGACAACCTGAAGTTGGTGCTGATGTCGGCATTCTGGTTAGTGCCCACGGGATAGTAGAGGGTGAAATTCACCGGGTGATGGGGCGGCTCCTCAGCAAGGGCGGAGCCCGTGGTGAGGAATAGGCTCAACATCACGACCAGGAGGGCCAGGTAACGGTGCAGTAGTCCTGTCTTGGTGGCTAATTGCTTCATCACCAGTACCAGTTCAGTGTGAAGTTCACAGGGACAGACGAAGCCTCATCGAAGATGTCCTGGCCGATCGTCTGGTAGACGTAACTCACCATCAGACCCGCGGCCACGCTGCGCATGATGCGGAACTCGTAACCGAGGCCGATGTGGAAAGAGGTGCCCCCTTCGTCCTCCTTCAGGACTTCTTCGAATTTGTTGCCGTGGGGGTCGTCTTCCACCGGTTCGAGCACGGTGATCCGGGCATTGGCCAGGCCGACACCACCCTCGAAATGGAGGCCCCCCGCCATGCTGTTGGGATTTCCGGGATAGTAATTCAGAGCGAGGGCCAAGTTCTGGACGTTGATGCGCAACTTGTCCTCGGCGAGGACGCCCTGTTCGTAGAGCCATTGCTGACTCACCACGGAGATGGCCAGGCGATTCTTGAACAACGTATAGCCCAGTCGGAGCTGAGGGGTCACGCCCATTTCCCAGTCGGATGACACGGCATCACCCTCCTCACCCGAGAACAGGGAAACCTGACCGGGGCTGAAGCCGAAGGCGACCCCGAACAGCACACCATCGCGTTCGTGGGGCTTGAGGGCCTGGGCATCCTGGCTGCCCAGCATGCCGAGCACCAGGGCAAGGCTGAGGACTACCAATAGGCGAGACCGGTGTCGGATGCCGGGATTGGACGAACGATGCTGGCTCGAGGCGGTTGCTTTCATCGCGCTCTCATCTCAGGGAACCACATCCGGTTGCGCCCTGGGGTGGACTGGCGTCATGGGCCTGGAAACAGGGCCAAAGCGCCTGAATGAATCATGAAGAACCTCTGGCAGTATATCCCAAGCCTGAGGGAATTCTAGGGTTTTATTGAGGTGGGGCGAGAGTGCTAAATGGGGCCATGGAATGCTGAAACACTATCCATAACCAATTGTATTTACGAACTTCTTCACTTACTTCGAATAATCTTTTTAATCCTTGTGAAACAATAGGTTAATCAGATGTTTATGAATTGTTTGTATAATATTATAGTTCATTTTTTCAGACTTTTATGCTATCATTCTCCCACTCTACCAGCCCCCCTACGCCAACCCCTGGAGCACACCACATGAAGACCACGCCCCGTTGGCATTCCTGCCAGTTGTTCGGCACCGTCTGCATTCTCTTCCTCCTGGCCACCGTGGCTACGGCCCAGTGGAGCCACGATCCGTCGACCAACAATCCACTCACCGATGATCAGGGCTATTTCGGCAAGATGACCGGAGTCTCGGACGGAGAGAACGGCGCCATAGGTTTCTGGACTCGAGACAATCAGATATTCGGTCAGCGAATCGATGCCGACGGCCAGCGACGCTGGGGCAACAACGCGATCCAGCTCCTGGACAGTGACGAATGGGACGGAAAGCCCCGGTTCGTGACCGACCACCTGGGCGGCTTCTTCATGACCTGGGAGAAGCCAGGCGCCGCCGGCACCCTGATCTACGCCCAACACTTCGACGGTGATGGAAACCCGACCTGGGGAAGTAGCGGCGTGCAGGTCCAGCAATGGGTCATCTCCGGCACCATCCAATCGGAACCGCAGATCGTCGGTGACGGCGAGGGCGGCATCGTGGTGACCTACATCAACGATCCCTCCAATGATGCCGAGATCTACGCCCAGCGCCTCAGTGCGGGCGGAAGCCGACTGTGGTCCAATAGCGTCGTCACCGACATCTCGGCCACCAAGACCGGCCTGACCATGGCCGCCGGACACAACCCCGGCGAGGTCGCCGTCGCCTGGCAGCAATCGACCGCCAGCAATGGCTGGGACCTCCTCATCCAGAAGCTCTCCGGTGACGGCGAGCCTCTGTGGTCCGAAGAAGACATGGATCTCGCCATCAGGGGCGGCAATCAGACCAAGCCCAAGATCGCCTGCACCGGCACCGGTGATGTGATCGCCATCTGGTCCGACGACTACAATGGGTACCCTCAGGTGTACTACCAGCGGAAATGGTTCACCGGCAATAATGGTTGGAGCAGCGATTACGGCGCACGATGGCGTGGGTTCTACGATCACCAGGAGAAACCCCTGATCGCCAGCAATGCCCAGGGCGATGTCTTCATGCTCTGCATCGACCAGACCGAGTCCGGCGGTTCGAGGATCGCCGCCCAGTACTTCCCCTCCGATCAGTACAACTACTGGAGCCCCTACGGTCGGACCCTGCACGAGGACGACCGACGATCCATGGGTGAAATGGCCATGGTCGCCGACAACACCGGCGGCTTCTACGCCGTGTGGGAGGAGTATGTCAGCTCCAATTTCTTCTCCGCCCATCAGATCAGCGCCCTGGGCGACTTTACCTGGCCGGAGGAAAGACCCGCATTCACGGTCACCGAGTTCGACTATTTCAATGAACCCATGGCCCTGGTCGGCCGCACCGACGGCGGTTTCATCGCCGTCTGGGAGGGCAGGTCCACGACGTCGTCTCCCCACTACATCCCCACCACCCAGTTGATCGACATCAACGGCTACATGGGTGACAACTCCTTCCCGGTCAGCGCGGCCGACGATCGCCCCAACGACCAGGGCGGCGAGGTCGTCCTGAGCTGGTTGGCCAGCCCACTCGACCAGTCCCAGCCGGCGGGTATCGCCTCGTACTCCCTCTGGATCCGGCAAGCGGAACGGTCCAACGCCATGGTGGCCGGCACGCTGCCCGCCGAATCCTCGTTGAACGACGCGGACCTGAGCACCCTGCTCCAGATGGCGACGGCCGACGTGACCTCCATGCGATCGATCGGCTGGACCTTCGCCGGCCAGATCCCCGCCATGTTCGCAGCGGAGTACTCGGCCCTGTGCCCCACCTTCGGTGACTCCACCGCCCATGGCATCGACTACACCGACTTCAAGGTCGTGGCGCATCATCAGGACAACGGGGTCTTCTGGGTTTCGAACAATATCCTGACGGCCTACTCGGCAGACAACCTGGCCCCGGGCGCACCGCTGCAACTGGCCGCCGAGAGCAATGAAGGGGCCGTGGACCTGACCTGGCTCGCCAGCGGCCACCAGGATGACGACCTGGCCCTGTACCGGATCTACCGCGGCACCGAGAGCGGGTTCGTTCTGGACGAGGACAGCTTGTTGGGCACCAGCGAATCCGTGGCTTACCAGGACATCTCCTCAACCGGGACCGTTTACTACCGGGTGACCGCCGTCGATGCCCACAGCAACGAGGGATCGGCCAGCGACGAGGTGATGGTCACGGCGGCCACCGCGGTCGGCGATCTGCCCACCGTATTCGTCCATCGCGGCAACTATCCCAATCCCTTCAACCCCATGACCAGCATCGCCTTCGACCTGCCCCGGCCCGGACATGTGCGAGTGCAGATCTTCGACGCCAGCGGTCGCCTGGTCCGGACCCTGGCCGACGAGGTCATGCCGGCCGGCGCCCAGGCTATTCAGTGGAATGGTCAGAACGATGGCGGACAGGGTGTGGCCAGTGGTGTGTATTTCTCACGGGTGACCTCGGGAGATGAGAGCGCCAACCGGCGGATGACCCTGGTGCGTTGATCGATCACTTTTCTTAGGCGGTGGAGCTCACTTAACCTTGCTGAGTGACTCCACCGCCCCAATCACGGCCTCGGCATCGGCGAGGTCGGCCACCCAGCAGGCCGGGTGCAACTGGAGTTCCGAGGCCTCGAGTCCCATGGACCCTGTGCCCAGGAAGGGTAACCCAACTTTTTGCGCACCGGCGAAGTCATGGACCGTGTCGCCCAGGACCACCATGGCCGGGTCTTCACTGCGTGCCATGGCCAGCCGCAGGATATGCTCCCGCTCCCGCCCATGGTCGCCGAATCCCACCGGACCGTTGAACAGACCTCGGTCCAGCCCCACCTGATCCAGCTTGTAGAGGGCGAAGAACGCCACATTTCCGGTGACGATACCCAGGGTATGGCCGGCCTTCTTCAAGGCGATCAGGGTTTCGGGGATGCCGGGCAGCTTTTCATAGAGTGGCTCGGCACCCGACGCCGGCGGCACAAAAACGGCCTGAGCACGGCCCACCACGGCTTGCCAGGTCGGCCCATCGAGCTTGAATCCAGGCTTGTGAATCTGTACCGCCCGCTCGGCGATCAGCCAATCCGTGAGCCCATGCACCATTCCCTGCACGAAATCGATCCCGGGGCAGTCGCAGACCTCGGTCAGGGCCTGGTTGAGGGCCAACCGCTTGGGACCAGGACTGTCCGGCGGATCGCGGTGAGTCTTGACCAGCAAGGTGCCGTCGAGGTCGCACAGGATGGTGGCCATGGTCTAGTGCTCCTTGAAGATTGTGGCCCAGTCGCGAGCCATGCTCACTTCATGGGCTGAAGGATGGTCGTTCACCAGGCGCTTGATGCGATCGGTGCCACGGTCGTAATCGTACTCGCGTTCGGCGTCATCGTGGTGGATCCAGAGGGCCAGGGACCGATACTCACCACTGATCGACCAGAGGCACATGGGCGCATCATTGTTGCTGTTGCCGGCCGCGAAGATGGGCTGCCG
>Ga0070728_10007353_pt1 | contig 10066 bp, 10 predicted proteins | sample tdDd471_FD_66723 | JGI IMG/M metagenome (GOLD analysis project Ga0070728, IMG submission 66723) | Marine sediment microbial communities from the Atlantic coast under amendment with organic carbon and nitrate - tdDd47.1 | ecosystem: Environmental > Aquatic > Marine > Coastal > Sediment | place...
TCATCCAAAACTTCTAAATCGATAGCATTCGATTGTTCATTCGGATTACCATCAGGATCATCACTTAGTTCAAGCTCGAGCAAGTCAACCCATGTCTGGATACGTCCTGTTGTACGGCTAACTTCGATTAGAGCGTGCGTAAAAGGAATGCTGAAGTCAGATGTTTCATTCAGCAAAATCCAGATGGATTCGTCAGTGACTGCTACATCACTTGCGCCGAGTGTATTGCCTTCGCGGAAGCTGATCAGACCGTTTACAACGACTTCGCTACTACCATCAGGTGCAACCATCGTAATTTGACTTGTTGCGCCAAATGCGTCACCGTCAGCATTTATATTTGTACCAGCGATTCCCGATTCAGCAATGTAAAGGTTGCCATCAGCATCAAAGGTAAAGTTACGTGGATTACGCAGACCGTCTGCAAGAACTTCCCCCATCATATCATCTTGTGCAAATGCCATATTAGGGACTAACAATGCAACGATCATTAAAAGGGCAAAGTAGAGCTTATGTTGTTTTGTCATAGTATAGAAATCCTTTGGTATAAATTTACTTATAAATATTAAACTGCCGTACATTAAATAATACGCAAAAAATATAACTATTAGATGAACAGAATTATGAGGATTAGATAAGAATAGAATGGATAAAAACATAATAAGCATGGCGTTATGTATTAATAATCAAGGTAAGCTGGAAGCTGTTGACAATTCCAGCAGATAAATATCCTCTATTAGCTTATCAATATTCACAATAATGATGATAGTAAAAACTGAGATACAAACTCGTTACTTATGACAACCGAAACTCTTGATTGATAACAGGTGAACCGTATTCTGCACCGCCTGTTATCACCTGCAAATTAGGGAGTGGACGAAATTCACCTGTGCCATGGGTGTGTCCGCATAATACGGTCAATCGGCATTCGGGGAATTGTTGGGCAACCTCTAACAAGACATCCCCAACTGCTTTACACGTAAAATGGGGTAAATAAGGATTGTCATCACTAGCAAAATTGCCCTCATGCCAGCATGATTCTTGGAACGGGGGCGAGTGGGTGACAACAAAAACATGAGAATAGCTTTTACAAGCAATCGGTAACACCTGTTTGATATGCGCGGCGGCTTCATCACCAAGTTGCTGTAAGGTATTCAGGCGCTCGATCGGTGGTATGCCTGTCAGTTCTTGAATTTGGACATAATCACTCAGCATGATCGATGATTGTTGAAAATCTCCATAGCGACCATCTGACCAGCCATCATGTCCGACTAACGCCGTATTGTCATTTAACTTAATGACTGTTTCAGCATTCAGCCAATATAAATTTGCGACCTCTTGTACCAAATGTGCGATTCCCATCCGAACATGTTGGATACTACTCTGATAAAAATCATGATTACCGAGTACAAAATAAATTGGCATCTCAAGCGTGTTGGCGATACGACGCAGATAATCATAAACGCTCGCCCCTTCACCAATATCACCTGAGATAATCAAGCTATCAGGTTGTTGGGCTTTGATCGATTGTAAAAATGTTTCGATTTGTTGTGTACCGAGGAAATTGAGGTGTATATCCGTTGTCCATGCGATGCGACACATACGTCATTATGCCTCTTGCGTGGGGAGCGTGTTGGGAAATATCTTACGTAAGGGTAATTCAAAATTCGGTAAAACCGACTTGGCATGAAGATTGCCCTCGATCCCAACCGTGATAACATGGAATCCTTCATCGGACGGGGTACGGATTTCTGCCAAGCGCTCATCAGGGTAAATAATCCAGACCGCTTTTGCACCCGTGTCGAAGTAAAGGCGGGTCTTTTCATTAATAGACACTGGGGTCTCGCTAGGTGAAATGACTTCAACCGCTAAATCAGGCGCGCCATTCACGAGTTTTGGTAAATTGCCGTGAATACGCTCTTTTGCAACAAAGGCGACATCAGGGATGCGAACATCGCCGGCAGATAATGCAAATCCGCCATCTGCACCTGAAACATAACCAAGGTCATTTTCTATCACATAGATACCGAGATAAGAAACAACCAATGCAGCAATAACAGCGTTTATATAACGTGGAGGTGCCATCTCAACGATAATCCCTTCTATCAGTTCAAAGCGTTGATCATCGTCGCGGTCTTCTAGTGCTTTATAAAATTCTTCTACTGTATATGTTTTATCACGGATAACCATCAGTCACGGACTCTCTAATACTCATCATCGGGAAGAATCGGGCGTGGGTTTCGTGTGTATATGTAGACAGGTTGAAATTGTTTTTGAGGTTCAGGATTGCCGTAAATGGCACGGTCAATCGTCTCATTGAAGCCAATAATCATTCCGCGTAGGTGTTCACGGGCATATTGGAGGCGTTTTTTCACAGTCGCAAGTGGAATATCGAGCTTCTCTGAGATTTCGCGCTGAGACTCCCCTTTGATATAAAAATCATGAGTGACACCCCGTTCTTTTTCAGGAAGTGCCGAAATCGCAATTTGTACACGATCTCTTAATTCAGTTTCTTCAAGCATCGCTTCGGGAGAGGGATGTGACGATGCAAGCTCATATTGGGTTTCGATAGGTTCGATCACGGGATATTGACGGCGGTTAATACGATCCGTATGGGTCATCACAATCCGCTTGAGCCATGCTGGAAAGGCGGTAATATCTTTCAGTTGATGAATACGTTTATACGCTGTTAGGAAGGCTTCTTGGGTGACATCTTCCGCAAGCTGGGAATCGCTCAATCGGCTAAACGCAACATTATATGCCATCCCCTGAAAATCTTGCATCAGTTGATTAAAGGCATTGTTTTTTTCTACTGTGTTGCCCGACTGTGCTAGCCGTACCAAATCCATATATGTCGACATCATGTTTATCCTTGATTTATGATGTGGTACTCAACTCAAACATTAAAATGATCTATTGAGTCCTATCATTTTAACACGATTACGACTTGTTTTAACATTAGGTTGTATTTTTCTTATAAATATCCCATCAGAAATAGATGAATTGCTACTCATATTGAACCTTTTTTGAGCGACCATCGTATTAGGAGTTAGAGACATAAAAAAGGGAGAAAATCATGCGTGATTATGACTTAGCAAAACAACATATGGCTACACAAATGCAACAAGCCGACAACAACCGATTGCTACAACAAATCAAATCAACCGATGCAAAACCTAGTAGCTTATTATCACGGCTAAGATGGTCGCGGTCAACATCTGTATCATCAGAACAGATCAACGGTGTACCCGCACATCAAATGACGCCATCAGGCACTCTGTAAAGGTATCAGCGGATCGGCAAATATTTTCATGAGTCCGATATAGTGGTGAACACTGTCCAATCCGCTTTTCCATTTTTCTTTATAGAAAGAACCTGATAAGATATGGGAAATGAATCGTCAATTTTATCAGACTATACTCTTAGCGATAGCAATGGATCCGCAAAAACTCGTAAACCTGCTCGACCAAATAGAACACAACTACGAGCCTGCACTCGTTGAACTCTATGACTATTATGTCAATGTTGTGTATTCGGTTTCGTATCAGGTATTAGAGAACAAACAGGATGCTGAGGAAGTCACACAAGATGTTTTCTTACGCATCTGGAACAAATCGGCGTTATATAATCCAGATAAGGGACGATTCTTAAATTGGTTGCTGACGATGACACGGCGCATTGCCATAGATAATCTACGACGTAAACAACGGGTGAGCCAAGTCAGTAATCCGATTTCGTTAGATGAGAAAGAATATCTCTGGGAAACAGCATTGATTTATGATGATTTGAGCGATTTGCAACGGATGCTCGCATCAGCATTGCAGGAGTTACCAACAGATTATCGGGATGCTATCCAACTTGCATATTTTCGAGGGATGACACACACGGAAATATCTGAACATTTGAATAAACCCTTAGGCACAATTAAGTCACATATACGTCAGGGGATGGAAAAACTGAGAACTGTATGGATTTCAACAGAACAAACTTAGGTAAAATTAGGTAACACTGAAGAACATTATGAGTAAGATGAACCGAGAAGATGTAATACAACTCCTACCTGCGTATGTTTTGGATGCGCTAGAAAGTGAAGCGCGCCAAGAGGTAGACGGTTTGCTGACTGTTGATAGTGAAGCACAAGCACTCTTAGAACAGTATCGTCAAATCGAGTCTGTCTTACCATTGATGGCAGAGCATCGTACTGCATCTTCTGATTTACGAGACCGCTTTTTAGATCGGCTACATGAAGAGACCGCGCCGTCTGATGATCCAATGCCTATCATACAATTTCCTGAAAAACCAAAACGTAAAGGCATACCTTTGCGTCGGCGTTATCTGGTGTCGATGGTGGCGACGTTTGTGATCGCTGTGGTCGGCTTAGTACTCTTATTAACATCCGAGCCAGAAGCGCCAACCCCACAAGTGACATTCTACGAAATATCCAATCAAACTGATGCGGAACGGATTACGATTGCGGCAAGTGCTGATAGTGTCGTTGAAGGTGATCTTGTGATTTCGTCTGATCGAGAACGTGCCGCCCTACGTCTAAAGCAATTACCCGTCATCAATGACGATCAGGCGTTTCAGTTATGGCTCGTTGATGAGAGTGGCGCAATGAGTGGTGGTGTTTATCCGATGCCAGAAGACTATGCGCTCTATGTGGTGATCCCCAACGAAAAACCCATCGATAATTATATCCGTTTTGGCGTTTCACTTGAACCTGCTGGTGGCAGTCCTCTCGGTAATGCACCAAGTGGTGAGCGTGTTTTCTCTGTTGCTCTTCCTACGTCTTCAGGGCAATAAGTTGTAGGCTTACTTCAACTTCCACGGCAAGCCAGCGACCAATAACAATACCTCATCGGCGCGCTGTGCAATCCGTTGATTGGCATGTCCCAACATATCACGGAAGAAGCGTCCCAATTGTGTTGGTGGAACAACCCCCATCCCGACTTCATTACTAACCATCAACCACGTTGCATCGGATGAATCATAGACATCCAACAAGGCATCAATTTGATTCAGAACGGCATTATTGGCTTCGGTCTGTGTGGCGGATTCTGATAATTCCAGCAAGATGTTGCTTGTCAAAAAGGTGACACAATCGAGCAATACCGTATCATATCCTGTGGGAAAATTGGCAATATGTTGATACGTCTGACGAGGTGCTTCGAGCGTCTGCCAATGTGCGGGACGGTCATGTTGATGATGTGCGACACGCTCTTTCATATCATCGTCAAAGGCTTCGGCTGTTGCCACATAAAGCACTTGATCGCCATGATCTTTTGCCCATGTTTCTGCATAATAACTTTTGCCACTGCGCGCCCCACCTAATAGAAAAATCAATTGCTTACCCATAACTTGCCCCGATCACCAACAAACACAGCAATTCTGTTAACTCACAGATTGCGCCATAGACATCCCCCGTGATACCACCACCCAACCGTGATGCCGACCATTTCCCCAATAACCATGTGAAGCAAAAAACGCTAATCATCAGTGTGGCAAAATCAAAATGTGAGGCAATCACGAAGGTAATTAGTGTTGCAATCACGACCTGTTGTATCGTCAAGCCATCGCGGAAGAAACTACCAATCCCTTCTTTACGAGCATACGGGAAACTATAGACCGCAAGCACCATCGCCCAGCGTCCTAAAACAGGCGGTAAAATAAGTAATTCAAGCGGTACATGTTGGATCGCTTGCCATTTCGCCAAGAGCAAAAGTATCAACCCAATCACTGCCCAAGAACCTGTGCGTGGGTCTTTCATGATGTCTAAGCGTCGTTCTGCGGGGACTGTCGCCAGCAAGCCATCGCAACTATCACCGAAGCCATCCAGATGTAATCCGCCTGTGATAAATACCCATGTGAACAAAACCAGCAACGCGGTTAATCCACTGGCAAAGGGGGATACTATTGCCACACCCATCAGCGCGCCACCGATGAATAATCCCACTAGGGGATACCATGCCATCGACCAGCCCGTTTTACGCCCTTCAGGGAAGCCTAATGGTAAAATCGTCAAAAATGAAAAAGCTGACCGTATATCATCCCACATCAGATGTTCCTATTTCGTTGAGGGTTCGCATGGCACATTCAATCAGAGGATAAGCGAGTAATGCCCCTGTGCCATCCCCTAAGTTGATACCTAACTCTAGCAATGGGTCTAAACCTAGATAATCGAGCGCGACCCGATGTGCTGGTTCATGTTCTTGATGTCCTGCAATGAGATATTGTTTGACATCGGGATTGAGTTGATACGCAATCAATGCTCCTGCTATACAGGCTAGCCCATCTAGCACAACAGGTATGCGTTGACTGGTTGCACCTAAGATTGCGCCTACTATCCCTCCGATTTCATAGCCCCCCAATTTCATCAGGGTATCTTCGGTTGCTGGTTGATGATATGCAAGCACCTGTTGAACCTGCTCATCATCTGCGAATGAGTGTCCTGTTAATGCACTAATAATGGCAGTAGCAGATAAACGATTTCCGTTGCCTAATGCCCCTAAAAACACCAGATTTAACCCGCGCTTTTGTTCTTCTTGAATAGCATCCAATCCGATTTGAATCGCTTTGTTAGCGTGGTCGCTGGTCATGGCAGGGGCTTGTGTGAGGTCGTTTGTCCCCATGTTGATTTTGCGCTGAATAAAGGTGGGTTTGCGCATTTCTTGCCCGATTGGGGGGACAAGTGTGCGTGGACGTGGTTTAAAGTGCTGGTTGACACCAACATCAACCATGATTAACCGCGCGCCAATTTGTCTGCTGATGCTATTGACTGCCCCTGTTTCATCAAGGATGTGCTGAACAGCTTCAGCCGTAGTCATTGCTGATGGTATCGATTGAACACTATGATCGCCAGCAAATACAAAAATCGCCCGTTTAGATGGAAACCAGTCTGTGCGCCCTGCCATGCCCGACAAACGGATAGACAAGGCTTCGAGTTTACCTAACGCGCCCTGTGGTTTCCTGAGCATGGCTTGTTTTTGTCGTGCGTCTTCCATTGTAGATTCATCGAGTGGCGGAATTTGTGGGATTGTGTGCAAACGTAAGTCTCCTGTAGCAGGTCAGATTGTCATCAGCATACAAGCCAACATGAAAACGCTAAAGGGGTAAAGTTGCTGAAATTTGATAATTTCCTGTTAGCTCTCGCTTAACTCGCTCAGAATAAAATCAACGGCTTCGTTCAGTGACATCTTATACCCTTTCTCATAGATGACTTGATGTGTCGGTGAGGTTGTGCGCTGATCTTCAAGACTTTGGAAGGGAAGGGTCACGTATTCAACTTGTAACGGGAAAATGCTTTGTCCCGTTAACTGTTCGCGTGATTTTGCCGCACCAAATAGTATCATCGCCGAATCCAACCGATCCAGCTCCACCAATAAGACAATACACATCCACAATAAATCATGGAGATGAAACGGAAATTGCAAGTCGCGCCCTAATTTGAGGCTGTCATAGAACAAAGTTGAGGCTGTTGTATACTGTCCTTGTTGTAATGCGATCTCTGCCAAACAACCGAGTACAATTGCCTCACGCCGCTTTTCACCTGTTTGGCGAGCAATATCTATACACTCTTCAAAAGCCAGAATCGCGTTTTCAAAATCATTTGCTTGGGTCAATAATAAACCTAGCACATTCAGCATATTGGTTTGTCCGGGTAAGTCATCTATCTCGCGCATTAATGTTAAGGCATGGCGATTCATTTGAATGCGGGATTCGATAGGTCGCCTAATGTCCAATGCTGGAAGATTAGAACTCCATGCAATCCCCCGCTTATCGTCCAATGCTTGATAGATCGCCAACGCCTCTGCCCCATAACGAATACAGGCATCAATGTCGCCTCGGAAGTAAGCCAGATTTCCAGCCGTCAGCAATAAATTAGCGCGCACTGCATCCGACACCTGATCGAGACAATCGAGTGCTGGTTGAATCCATCGCCAACTTTCTTCTGTATAGCCCTGATACCACCAATAATCCCGAAGTGATGCGACAATCCGCACGCCGATTTCGATATTGTCGTTTGATGATAACGCCCACCGCATCGCTGTTCGTAAATTATTTTGCTCAATTTCAAATTTCTTAAACCACCATACTTGGTCGGCTCGGCGTAATTGTGGCGCGCCGCGTTCCGTCAGTTCCATAAAGTAGATAGCATGGCGCGATTGTATGAGTTTATGTTCACCAGAGTATTTCAATTGCTGATAGGCAAATTCTTTTAGGGTTTGTAACATCATAAAACGGGGTTCGCCCAGATCATCGACCACTTGTTTTATCATGCTTTTATCAATTAAAGATGTCAGCCCACTAAATATATCAGTGGTTAAGCCATCAGCACAAATCATTTCAATTGCCTCTAATGACCGTCCACCATTAAAAACAGATAACCGCATAAATAGTAATTGCTCATCCGCAGTAAGTAACTGATAGCTCCAATCAATGGCGGCTTGCAAGGTTTGTTGCCGTTGTGGGACATTCCGTGCCCGATTAACTAAAAAGTCAGGGCGATCTTCAAGCCGTTTTAATAAAGCGTGGGGTGTTAATAGCTTGCATTGTGCCGCCGCCAACTCAATCGCTAGGGGCAACCCATCAAGCCGTTTGCAAATGGTCATAATATCCGTGATGTTGCCTTCATTGAGTCGAAAATCAGGACGAATCATCTGTACCCGTTGCACAAATAATAGACTTGCTTCGGATTCTGAATCGTGGATGGATAAAGGAGGAACAGGATATTCGTTTTCACCCATCACCCGTAATGATTCACGGCTCGTAACCAGTATTTTGAGGGTCGATGTTGTCGCCAATAAATCAGAAATAATCGCTACATCCGCAATCATATGCTCAAAGTTATCGATGATGAGCAATATATTCCGATGACCTATTGTCCGTTGCAGTGTTTCCATAAATGACGCATCTTTTTTTTCTGAGATACCTAAAGCACTGGCAATCGCCTTTGCGACGTTATCGCCACTGCGCAAAGGAGCAAGATCAACAAAATAGACCCCATCGGGAAAATCATCCAAGACCCGTTCTGCAACTTGAAGGCTCAACCGCGTTTTACCGATTCCACCGGGACCCGTCAAGGTTAATAGACGTATCTTCAACATTTTCGTGATGATGTCTTGAATCTGGGAATGACGACCAACAAAGTCGGTCAATTGGATCGGGAGATTATGGCTAACAGTAAGTGGGGATAAGTCTTGGGGCTGTTTTATTATTTCTAATAAACCCAACTCTCTTGCTTTTTGGACAGCTTGTTTACGACCTTTGACATCCAATGTGATATAAATACGCTTGGCATACCAGTTGATCGTTTCGACGCTGAGATGAAGATGCTCCGCAATTTCTCGGTTGGTGTGATGATCGGCGATGAGTTGTAAAATCTCAATTTCCCGATGATTGAGGTCTTCGTACATGATGAATGGTATCCTCTACCCCCTTATTAAGGGGGACTGCCGCAATGTTGACCTATGAATTACCACCCATTTACCACCATCTATTGGTGGTGACATGACAGACCGTAAGCCTATATAGTCAGAGTATCACTGTAATGAGTGAGTTATGTGAGATAACGTGAAGCTATTATGCTTTATAACTTGAAATTTTGCATCACAGCAAATTTAAACAACCTACACAAACGGGGATTCATTACAAACCCCGTTTATCTTCGTTAATGCTGTATAGGTGGCAAGGTAGCGTATGGAAAAAGTATCTAAGGCTGATTCACGTCAAAGCCAACAAAAGACCAGCCCAATCAACTCAATGGCTGAGACCAAGTATTCTCCACAAACACCGAACGACAAAATCTTACAATTACAACAGACGCTCGGTAATCAAGCTGTTATGCAAATGATGCGACAAGGAACTATCGAGCAAGCCAAACCGAAGTCCTCGTCTTTTACTCTGAACTCACTTTCAATGTCACCGCAAACGCCATCAAGAGTTACATCTATTCAACGACGATTAAATACTACAAGTGGCGATTTGAGCGGTAAACAAGCGCGCTCAGGCTTAGGTAAAGTCCTTGATAATGCCGCCATGAGTACCTTCCGTGCCATTGAAAAAGCCCTCG
>Ga0070728_10007356_pt1 | contig 10061 bp, 8 predicted proteins | sample tdDd471_FD_66723 | JGI IMG/M metagenome (GOLD analysis project Ga0070728, IMG submission 66723) | Marine sediment microbial communities from the Atlantic coast under amendment with organic carbon and nitrate - tdDd47.1 | ecosystem: Environmental > Aquatic > Marine > Coastal > Sediment | place...
GGATTCGGGCTGGAATCCCCGTCGCCTGCTGCCGTGGGTTCTGCTGTCGGTCGCGCTGATTGTCGGGGCCGTGGGCTGGTTTTCCCGGCCCTCGGCGCCGAAGCGAGAGGCGCGCCAATACGAACTGCAACTCCTCAAAGGCGAAAGCATCGCTTATTCCTACCGGCCCGTCGTGTCTCCTAACGGCCGGTGGGTCGCCGCCGCCCTGCCGGACACCTTGGGCGAACTGAGCCTTCACTTGCGATCCCTGGAGACCGGTGACCAGGAGCAGGTCGCCAACACCCGTAGTTCCGAATTCCCGTTCTGGTCGCCGGATTCCAAGTACCTGGGTTTCTTCCAGGAGGGATACCTGCGGAAGCTGCACGTGGAATCGGGCTCGGTGCAGGTGGTGTCGACGGAGGTCCGGGGCCTGGCCCGGGGCGGTGCCTGGTCCGGCGCGGGCCAGATCCTGTTTGCGCCCGGGGCCAATGACGGCCTGCTGCTCGTCGACAGCGAGAATGGACCGACACGTCCCGTCACGGCTGTCGATTCGACCATGGCCGACGGTTCCCATCGCTGGCCGGTCTTCCTCCCGGACGGGCGGCGGTTCCTGTTCACCGTGTGGAGCAACGTGCTCGACGAACGCGCCGAGAAGGGCGGGATCTTCCTGGCCGACCTGGATGGAGGCGAGCCCCGGCGTATCTTGCGGGACGTCTCCGCCATGGTCTACGTGCACCCGGACCATCTCCTGTTTCATCGCAACGGCCGTCTGATGGCCGTCGCATTCGATCCGCAGACCGGCCAGGTGCAGGGTGATCCGGTGCTCGTCTCCAAATCCGTCGGTTTCCAGTCCAGCAACGGACTGGTGAGCGCCAGTGCCAACGAACGAGGAGACATCTTTGTCGGGACCCACGTTCCGGAAAACCGAGTCGAGTTGGCCTGGGTCGGCCGAGACGGTCAGGTGCAGGGCGTCACGAGCGGCGACCTTCCCCTGGCCTTCGGACTGGACCTGGCGCCGGATGGCCGCCATTACGCCGTGGGCCGCCTCGATGATGTGGGTTCCGTCGAGATCTGGATCGGCGACACCGAGCGCGGATCCATGGCCCGCCTCTCCCGCTTCGATAATGACTGCTTCGGAGCTTCGTTCTCGCCGGACGGCCGCGAGGTGATCTACGGAGTCCAGACCCTCATTGGAAGCGCCCTCTACCGGCACGATATCTCCGGTGCGCTGGACCCGGTCCTGGTCCTGGAACTGAACACCGCCGACGTCGACGCTACCGGGAGGCACTGGTTCGCGGCGGACCGGATCCTCGTCGATATCATCGATTCCGCGACCAAGGACTGGGGAATCCACGTTCTGGACATCGGGACCGGAGTCCTGACGCCCGTCCTGGTGAACGACTTCGACCAGCAGTCACCCCGGATGTCGCCCGACGGCAATTGGCTGGCCTACCAGTCCTCGGAGTCGGGAATACCCGAGGTCTATGTTCGCAACTGGCCCCAGCTGGACCGCAAGTGGCAGGTCTCGCGGGACGGCGGAGTGGTGCCCCACTGGAGCGATGACGGTGCGGAACTCATGTTCGTCTCCGCCCGACGGCGAGAGGTCATGGCCGTGGACTTCGTCGTGGAGAATGGCGAACCGCGGATCAGCCTGCCCCTACAGGCGATGAGCCTGCCCCAGTCCGTCGACACGTTCGCGTACGGCGGGGATCACCAGCGCTTCCTGGCCGGACTGGGCAGCAGGCTTGCAAGCGTGCCGCCGATCAAGGTCCTGGTGAGGTAAGTAGAAGCAGGGACGGCGACCGCTTTTTCCGGTTCGTCAATTGGCGGGCGACGCCGAGATCTGTCCGGCACAGAAACGAGCACCATCACCCACGTTCCCAATGTGGCCAGTCCCAGCGTGGCCGTATCCCCCGACGGGCGAACCGTCCTCTACGCCCGCATCGAAAGCAGCGTCAACGACCTGTTGCTGGTAGACGGATTCCGTTAGCTGCCACCGGCGCGATCACCGACCCCCCGGCAGTGCCCCTTGGCGCAGATATCGGCGGGAAATGTGAAAGCGGGTGAAGTCAGTTCTCAAAGCAGAGTGATCCCCGAGGGATCCCGGATAGGTCGTCTGCTACGAGCTCAGCCCGCCAGCTTCTCACGCATGGATTCGGCCTGGTTCTCGAACTGTCGGCCGGCCGATCCGAGGGTGGCCACCCACACCCCCGCCGCCAGGCCCAACAGCAGGATCTCCCCACCCAGGAATGCCCACGGCCCGACGGACATCAATCCGATGCCCAGGCCACCGGGCACGGCCCAGATCGCCAGCGAGTACAGGATGGGCAGCATGCCGCCGGCCTGCTCGGAGCTGTCGAAGTTGAAGAACTCACGCGGAGCCGGCGAGCGGATCGAAACGAAGTTGCCCCAGGCCATGGTCAGGCAGCAGACGGACAGGCACCCGCACAGGCAGGCCAGGGTGTAGGGTGCTCCGACCCGGAAAAGGGCCACCAGCACCGGAGCCGCCAGTTCGATCAGCACCAGCAGCAAGTAGGCCAGGTTCTTCGACATCACGACCTGGCGACTGCTCAACGGGAGCAGGCGATAGCGATCAACCGCCTTGCCATCCAGACCGAAATTGTTGAGCGGGATCACCATCTCGTTGAAAACGATGGCCGGCATCACCAGCGCGATCACGTAGGGGCCGTGTTCGGGCTTGAGGATCATCCAGATCGAGGCGATCCCCCCGCTCACGTAACCCATCAGGGCGTCAAGGGTTCGGCTCAAGTAGCGCAGCTCCTTCGCTGTCGCCGTGCCCAACGCAGCGGGCAGACCGAGAAGCGGTCCCATGGTGCGCAAGCGAGCCGCCGAGGTGCCGATCGATTCGGGTGGGTGGGCGAGCTGGCGTTTGAGGCTCAGGACCGCGACCAGCAGGCTGACCGCAAGCAGGCCACCGAGGGAGAGAATACCCTTGATCGTCCCCGATCCGGACATCACGCCGGTGACCCAGGCCGAGGGCGTCCAGGACCGCAGGGCAGCCAGTATACCCTGACGACCCGTCTCGTCGAACAGCAGGTATGTGCGGTCGAGCAGCGTGATAGTCAATGAATCGTCATCGAAGCTGTAGTCTCCTGAGATCAGAATCCACACCGGAGCCATGCCGAAGGCCAGAATCCCAAGTCCGATCTCGCGCCCGCGGCGGCTGGAAACCAATGTCGATAGCAGAAGCCCGATGGCCCAGGACAGGACCGCCGCGCTGAGGACGAGCAGTAGCCCGGCGACGATTCCCTGCACCGGGTGAGGTCCGAAACCCAGGACCACCAATGAGAGCACCGACCCCAGCAGCAGCACCCAATAGACCGGCTGCATCAGACAGGTCAGGACTCCCACCTGGAACAGCTTCCAGGCCGAGAGGGGAAACTGCATCAATCGCGCCAGCTCCAGGCCCTGGCCCCTGCCGGTGACGCTGCCGATCAGCAGCGGCAGAACGATCCAGCCGACCATGATCCCGGTCAGGAATATCTCACTCAGCATGAGACCCCGCTGGCTCTCACCCGTCAGGAAGGAGATCGCAGTGAAGGCCCACAGCAGCCCGAGGACCGGTAGTCCCAGCAAGCTGAAAACCGTCACGGTCATCATGTTGGCGTTCTTCCAGAGCCCGCCCTTACCCACGTTCCGCCAGTAGGAACGCCACAGGAAGCTCCGTAGCGAGAATACGCTCAGTCCGTCTTCCCGTGCAGCCACGACAGATCCACCTCCCGGGTCTGATCGGCGCCGGCGGCTGTGATGAAGGCCTCCTCGAGAGTACGACCTCCGCTCTGCAATACAGCCAGGGGCTCGACCAGTTCGATCTTACCTTTGACAATCATCGCGACCCGGTCGACCAAGCGCTCGATGATTTCCAGGATATGCGACGTCAGGAAGATGGTCGTGCCCTGGCTGGATAGTAGACGGAGCAGATCGCGCAGGACCTTGCTGGCGATGGGGTCGATGCCCTCGAAGGGTTCGTCGAGGAACAGGACCTTCGGGGCGTGGAGCAGAGCGATGGCCAGGGCCGTCTTCTTGCGCATCCCGTGCGAGGCGTCCGTTGCATAGACACCTCGATCTTCCCACAAACCCAGCAGGGTCAAGAGCTCCTCGCCCCGGGACTCGGTATCGGATTTCGTCAGTCCGTAGATGCGTCCGACAAGGGTGACATGCTCCCAGAGAGAAAGCCGATCGAACAGAGCCAGCGTATCGGGCACCACCCCGATTCTCCGCTTGATCTCGACGGGTTGTTCCCTGATCGATCGTCCGGCGATGAGGGCCTCGCCTTCAGTGGGAGCCAGCAGTCCGGTCAGCATGCGGACCGTGGTGGTCTTGCCGGCCCCGTTGGGGCCCAGGAAGCCGAAGAACGAACCTCGTGGCACCTGGAGGTCGATCCCGGCCACGGCCACCTTTTCCCCGAAGCGCCTGATCAGGCCCCGGGTCTCGATGATGGGCTTGGAATCATTCGGATGTGGCGACATGTTCAGTCCTCCGGAGTTTCATTCCGCGCCCAGTCTATCGCCCGCGAGACGAATTGTCCAAATCCTGCTGGGAAGAAATACGCAAGTACACGCGGCCGGAGCCTGACATCTAGGATCCCTGTAAGGCTTCAGCTGCCGTATCCCGGTTGTGCTTTCGCGATGCCGTGCCCAGCAAACGACCGCTGGTCAGATCGATGACGGTGTGAACCAGCATCGGGATGAAAAGCGAACCGCTGCCGAGCGCCAGCAGGGCCATCACCAGCCCGGCCGCGGCGGTCTTGCCGATGCCCTTCAGACCCTGGTAGGCGTGCCCCAGCCCGAAGATCAATGTGGCCAGGACCACGGCGGGCCAGGTCCCCAGGGCTGCGGAGAGGACTGCAGTCAGCAATCCGCGGTAAAGGATCTCCTCGCAGACACCGGCCGTGATACAGACAAGGACGAAGACGCGCCGCTCCGCCTGCGAACGCGGAGCGATCTCGCACAGTTCTCCCGATTGCCGGTAGACCTCGTTCAACTGCTCCGGATTGCGCAGGACCGTCCTCATCTGGATGAGGGCGATGACCACGACCACCACACCCGCACCGATGCCCAGCCAGTGCCAACCTCCGGCCACCGGGACCAGGCCGATTGTCTCGAGCTTTCCGTCTGCCAGCAGCCACCACGCCAACATGCCCAGAGTCAGCGGCCACATCACGGCAATCGTCCAGAGATAGGTTTTGAGCCGGGCGTTTGGCCGGCCCTCGCGGAGTTGCCGCAGCAACGAGCGATAATCCCGGACACCGATGACCGGCATCAAAACCGTCACGGCCAGCAGTAGCGCGATCACGAACAGATCGTAGGTCATCCCGTTCATATCAATCTCCTCCATCAGTCTGGGAATCGCCCCGTCCCTTTAGCGGTAGGAGAGCCAAGGTCAGGGAAAGATGCTGGTCGTCGGGTGAAGGCCCGGGATCCCGGTCCGACTCAGCCACCAGCAGGTCTTCGATGGCTGTCAGGTGCTCGTTGATTCCGGCCAGCAGTTTCGGCGAAGCCCGCAGGTGCATCCGGTAGGCATGGATGTTCCGTCCTGGTCCTTCGGACACGCAGTCACGGCGCCGGAAGGACGCATCCATGTCGCGCTCGGCCATCCGGAAAGCCGACGACATGGTCTTCAAGGCGAACTCCGCGCTCTCGCGGTCTTTTTCGGCCTCCAGTTCGATGCGGGAGGCTGCCGGGAAGAAAAGGGCCTCGTACCGCTTGCCCTTGGGCCGGATTCCGGTGCGCTGGAGCAGGCGAGCCTTTTCGAGGATGTCGACGTGATAGTAGAGCGAGCTCGCCGTCCGACCCATCAAGGCTGCCATGTCGGCGATGGCCAGCGGCTCGTCAGCCGTGAACAGACCCAGGATTTCGAGCCGCAAAGGTGAACTCATGGCGGCGCGCTGATCCGGTTCGGAAGCTGTCATCGTTGTGCATTCTTTATCCATCATGAAACAATGATAGCTGTATTGTTTAAAAATATCGATATTTTTAAATATATAGTTCAAAAAGTTCCATCCGATTGCCAGATAATCAGTTAGTCATTCAAAACCCTGATCTGGGATTAAAAACTGCACAGTATCCGGTGTGGACTTGTCTGCCGTTCTCCGACATCTCGAATGCACTGCAACGGTGTAGCAGGAAGTGTTGAGATGAGTTCGTCCCGCAGGCATATACGGCAAGTCAGGTGCCCGAAGAGTTCCCGACCCCTGGCAGTGCCCCTCTCCCCTTCATATACTCGCCATAGAGGCCCGGCACACCGAGTGCGGCCAGGCCTGTTGACCCGGTGAATGCTGAGGGGGCGTTGAACCGGAGAACGGTACCGGATAGCTGGTCGTACCGATCAGCCTGGGAGTTCGCCATGGAAACCTATTCGAAGCCCCCGACGACGATTGGCCGCGCCGGCGCAGTGACCGTGTTCATCATTCTATTGTTCGCGGCTACCGCAGTCGCGACGCTTCCGCTGATGATGATCGCGCCGGCGTCGGCCATGACCCTCAAGGCCGCCGCCAATCTACCGCTGGACCAGGACGACGAGCTGGAAGCGGTGGGAGACTATATCCCGGACTTCTTCGCCGAAACCCAGGACATCGAACTCAATGGCACCACTGCCTACGTGTTCGGCGTCGGCGGCCTGGCCCTGCTGAACATCAGCAACCCAACGGACCCGTACATGTTGGGCCGGTACGTCCCGCCGGGCGATCCGTTCAATCGATTCTACCGCGGCGCCACCGATGGCGAGGTGGCCGTAGGCGGGGGTCGTGAGAATCTGATGAGCATCATCGATGTGCGGGTATCGGTATTGCCCACACTTTACTCTGTCCACGGTCAGCCCGGGCAGTCCTACGAAGGCCTGGCCATGCGGGGTCACCTGGTCTTCGCCTGCCGACACGGAGACGGACTGGAGATCGTGGACATCTTCAATCCCCTGGCGCCGGTCTCCCTGGGCGAGGTGACAACTCTGGTCAACTCGTGGGATGTGGAGTTGGCCGGCGACCTGGCCTATATCGCCGACGGATTGGGCGGTCTGGCCGTGGTGGACATCAGCGATCCTAGCAACCCGATCCATCTTGCCAGCGTGCCGACGGCCGGAGCTGCGGTGGATGTGGCCCTCGGCGGCGACACGGAATCCGGCGAAAGCTTGGCGGTGGTGGCCAGTGGCAGCGCCGGTATCGAGGTCTTCGACCTTGCCGATCCTGCAGCGCCTGTACTGGTGGGACAGGCCAACACCTCCGGTCTGGCCATCACCATCGCCATGAGTCAATCAAGGGTTTACGTGGCGGACTGGGACGACGTCGAGGTCTTCGATGTCTCCAACCCGGCCGCCCCGGAATTCGTCGGCGGCGAGGACACACCGGTCCGGGCCATGGGACTGGCGTTCCAGGACGACTTGGTGGTGGTCGCCGACTGGTCCCGGGTGCGGATCTACAGTCCTGGTCCCACCATCGTCGGTGACCTGCACGTTCCCTTCGACGGCATCGCCTTTGGAGACGTGCCCCTGGGCGCTACCGTGGACACGACGCTCACCATCGGCAACACCGGCGGAGGGTCGGTAAGCGTGACCTCGGTAGAAGAGTTCAGCGCCAACTTCGCCATCACTTCGCCGACGTCGTTCGTGATTCCCCCGGGGGGCACTCACGAGGTGACGGTGTCCTTCACCCACGCCGAACCGGGGTATGACGCCACTTTCCTGAAGATCGAGTCCGACGACCCCGACGAGCCCGCGATCACCCTGCCCGTGACCGCCGACGATCATCCCGACCTCCTGGATGTCGGGGACGAGGCGCTGGAGTTCACGCTCACGGATATCGACGGAGCGGCGCACCGGCTGTCCAACTATCGGGGAAGGGTGGTGGTCCTGGCGTTCTTCGCCAACTGGTGACCTGTCTGCGGTCCGGAGTTTTCGGACATCGAAGCAGCCATTCGCCAGCGCTATGACCTGGAAGACGTGGTGGTCCTGGGCCTCAATTCGGGGGGCGACACCCCGGAGGACCTGGAGGCGTTCATCAACGCATTCCAGATCACCTTTCCCATCCTCATCGACAACCAGAGCGTGAAATATGACTATCGCCAGAGCGGCGCCATCAGTCCCTACCCCCTGGACTACGTCATCGACCGGGCCGGCCGCGTGGCCTACGCTGCGGTCGAATACGACCCCGAAGCCATGATCGAAGCCATCGACCAATCTCTGACTTCGGTCGCCCCGGTAGAGAATCTACCACCGGTAAAGTCTGCCCTGCGTCTGGACGCCCGGCCCAATCCCTTCAATCCCCGCACCGAGATCTTCTTCGAGCTGCCCCGTGCCGGTTCGGCGACCCTCGAGATCTTGGACTCGCGCGGCCACCGTGTCCGTCGCCTGCTGCATGACGTCGTACTTCCCGCGGGCGAGAACTCAGTGACCTGGGACGGGGTCGGTGACACCGGAAGAGCCCTGCCGACGGGCCTCTATCTGGCCCGATTGGAAACGTCGACGGGCAGCATCACAAGGAAGCTGACGCTGGTGCGGTGATGATGATTGAATGGTAGCCGCACGGTTTCCGCCGGCTACGGAACTCGAATCCTTTTTGCATCGAAAGGAGAACGCCGTGTTGCTGGAAAGATTGTTCCTCCGTAGGGGACGGAATCCCGAATCTCGGGGCGCAGGCCGAATCCTGGTAGCGGTTCTACCCCTGCTGCTCGCTCTGGGCGCGGCCCCGTCCGACCGGATGCCGTGCGCCACCGCCCAGTACGTCGTGGGTGACGTCGTGGATAGTTTCACCCTGCCCGACTTGGCAGGGAATCCGGTTTCGCTAGCGGATTACCTGGGCGACATCGTGGTGCTGAACTTCTTCGCCACCTGGTGTCCGGGATGCAACGTCGAGGCCGAGCATCTGGAGAATGACATCTGGCAGGTCTACCGCGACGAAGGTGTGACGGTCCTCGCCGTGGATATTCAAGAACACGCCGCCTTGGTCCAGGGCTGGGCCGCAGCCATGGGCGTGACCTACGAGATCCTGCTGGCTCCGGACTGGGAGCTATTCCAGCTCTTCCCTCTTGCCGGCGGCATCCCCTACAACGCCATTCTGGATCGCGATCACATTCTGCGTTACGGACAGATGGGATTCGACCTCAACGCCCTGACCGCGCTGATCGAAGTCATCCTGGACGAAGGCTCCACACCGGTTGATGGCGCGAGCTGGGGCTCAGTGAAGGCGTTGTACCGGTAAAGCGACTCACCGGCCGCAACGTCGCCCCGGGTGTGGCCGTCGTGGCGGTTTCCCATGGGTATTGTAGGGGAGTACCAGTGGAGAGCGCCCGCGATGCGCCCCCCGGGGAAACTTCTCGAGAGTGCAGGCCAGAAGCAACCCGAGCCCGGCTGGCGCGTAGTGAGATTCACACCGATGACCTTCAACCGGTGGACTGTCCCGGTACGGGTTTCCAGTTCTTGATCGATCAAGGAGCTCGCCATGTACTCGCCTGCGTTACATTCCCTTCAGCGCACCCTGATTCGCCGTTTCCAGATCGCGCTGGTTCTCGTCGTGTTGCTAGCTGTGACAGCCGGGGCCTTGGCCGAAGCGCCGGTCATCGACAACACGCGGCCCAGACAGCCGACAAGGACCATCGAGCTGGAGGAGATGTGGAGCGTCGGAGGCGAGGACGGCGACCTGATCTTCGGCATGATGATCGACGCGGTGACCGACGCCGAAGGAAACATCTACCTGCTGGACAGCCAGCTCTGCCACGTCGAGGTCATCAGCGCCGATGGAGAGCACCTGCGCACCATCAGCGGCGAAGGGGACGGGCCGGGCGAGGTGCGGATGCCCCAGGATCTGGTCATGATGTCCGACGGGAACCTGGGCATCATGGAGCTGTTTCCCGCCAAGTTCGTGCGTCTGACCCTGGATGGAACTCCGGCGCCCGAGTTGACCCTCGGCGGTGACGAGGGGCCACAGACCGGATTCTCGGTGGGTTTCCAGTGTGCCAATCGGGGTGGTACGATCATGGTGGCGGCCCAGCATTCGACCCAGGTGGATGCGGGGCAGGCCCGGACCCAGTACCTGGCCCGCCTCAACGAAAACGGTGAGGAGGTCGCGCGGT
>Ga0070728_10007359_pt1 | contig 10059 bp, 9 predicted proteins | sample tdDd471_FD_66723 | JGI IMG/M metagenome (GOLD analysis project Ga0070728, IMG submission 66723) | Marine sediment microbial communities from the Atlantic coast under amendment with organic carbon and nitrate - tdDd47.1 | ecosystem: Environmental > Aquatic > Marine > Coastal > Sediment | place...
GGTCACGCGGTGGTGAGGAAAATCAGGAGAATCGCGGGCGGGGCCGCGCTGATTGCGCTGGCTGCGGTGCTGGCGGGCTATGGCGGGGCGCTGCATCCGGCGGGCGACAGCCTAGCGGTGTTTCGGGTGCCGCTGGCCCTGTTGGGGGGGCTGGCATTGCTGATCTGGCGACCGCGCGGGGCGGCGACCGTGGCCGGTCTCGCGGTGGTCGCGCTCGCGGTGCTGCCGCGTCTCTGGGCGCTGTCGCCGGTGCAGGCGGGGCCGGCGGCGCAGACACTCGGGCTGACGGTCTATCAGAAGAACCTGCTGTTCACCCTGCGCGATCCGGCAGCGGTGGTGGCCGATATCCGCGCCCACGCCCCCGATATCGTGACCCTGCAGGAGGTCAGCGCGCGCAACCGCGCGGTGCTGGCGGCGCTGCGCGCAGACTACCCCTATCAGCAATATTGCAACTTTCGCGCGGTGGGGGGCACGGCGGTGCTGTCGCGCTGGCCCGCGGTGCCGGGCAGTGCCTTTTGCGACCAGGGGTTGAGCGGGCTGCAGGTTGAGACACCGGCGGGAATGGTCCGGGCGATGTCGCTGCATCTTGGCTGGCCCTGGCCGCACGGGCAGGCCGAGCAGATCTCGGAACTCACACCGCTTCTGCGCGGGCTCGACGGACCCACCGTGATCGGCGGCGATTTCAACGCGGTGGCCTGGTCGCACGCCCTGGCGCGGGTCGAGGTCGCCAGCGGCACCCGGCGAGCGGGGCACGAGGTGGCCACATTCGCGTTGCCCTACGGCGGGATGGGGGTGGCGATCGACCACGTGCTGGCCAGCGGCGCGGCGCCCGGCATGATCGAGGTACTGGATCGCCTCGCTTCGGATCACCGGGGCGTGCTGGCGCGGGTGGCGGTTTCGCCCTGAGCGCCTACTCCCCCATCAGCGCCGGATCGAAGGGGTAGGTGGTCAGGTTCTCGAACCCGTCCTCGGTGATCAGCACCTGATCCTCCAGCTTGATCGAGAAATCGCCGCCGACCGCGCCCGCGGCAACCTCGACGCAGAGCACCATGCCCGGCTCCAGCGCGTAGTCGAAGGCGCCCGGCACCGCCTTGTCGGGATAGGCGACCAGGGGCCATTCATCGCAGAGGCCCACCCCGTGCATCATGCAGCCGTATTTCTGATCCTGGAACTGGTCGTCGAGCCGGTGGCAATTGGCGGTCAGCTCGGGGATGGTGACGCCGGGTTTCAGCATCTGCATGTTGGTCATGACATGCTCATGCGCGTGCCGCATCGCATAGACCATATCCGGGCGCGGTTTCTGATCGCCGATCCACCAGGTGCGGGAGATGTCGACGCAGATGCCGTAGCTGCCGATCAGGTCGGTGTCGAAGGCGAGGATCTCGTTCATCTGCACGATCCGGGGCCCGCATTCCTGGAACCAAGGGTTGGTGCGCGGACCGGAGGACAAGAGGCGGGTTTCGATCCATTCGCCGCCCCGGCGGATGTTCTCGGCGTGCAGAACCGCCCAGATGTCATCCTCCGATGTCTGGCCGAACGGAACGTTGAGCCGTGCGAAATCCTCCATCTCGCGCATCGCCGCCTCGCAGGCATGGGAGGCGCAGCGCATCGCCTTGATCTCGTCGGGGCCCTTTACGGAGCGGGCCTTTTCGGTGACTTCCTCCCCTTCCATGATCTCGAAACCCTGCGCCTCAAGCGCGCGCATCCCGTGCAGCATGACCTTGTCCACGGCCAGCCGGCGGTGGCCCGGCGCGTGTTCGGCCAGCAACTGGCGCACCTCGTTGGCAAAGGCGTCGGCGGCGACATCCACCTTGTCGCCGCGATCGAAATAGAACAGGTCGGCGCCGGAGCGGACCTCGCGCACCAGCGGGTTGAACGAGGACAGGAATGGCGCGTTCTTGTAATCCCAGATCACCATGTAGCCATCGGCGCAAAGCAGCACCGCGCGGAACGGGTTGTGGGTGTTCCACAGCTGCATGTTGGTGCTGTCGGTGGCATAGCGGATGTTGAGCGGGTCGAACATCAACAGCCCGCCATAGCCGCGCGCGACCACGTGAACGGTCAGCCGCCGCCAGCGGTAGTCGCGCATATGCGACAGGTTCGGCAATTCCAGCCCCGCCTGCGCCCATTCGCCAAAGGCCAGCCGGGTCGGCCCGATCTCGATCCGGTCCGGGTTGTTGGGCGTCCCGTCGCCCAGCGTGGCGCCGCGCGTTGGATCGATCTTGCGGCTGTCGCTGTAATGCAGGTTCATCGCGGGCCTCCCTGTCGTGACCGGGCCAGTGTGAAAGCCGGGATATCGGGCGTCCGTTCCGCCTGCGACGTGGGGTCAGGTCGTTTTTGGGCCGACAGGGGCGGGGCAGGGTGCTAACCGGAGGGCATGAGCGCGATCCTGCAAACCCGCATTCCCTATGACGTGACCGCACGGCCCCGGCTGCCGGGCATCAAGCCTTTGGCGGTCGAAGACTGGCTGATCCGCGACGAGGCCTTTGCCGGGCAGATGGCCTATCGTGACCGGCTGCTGGCCGAGCGCCGCGACGCCGTGCTCGCGATGGACGCAGACGCGCGGCCAGCGGCGGACGAATTGCTGCAAATGGTTCTCGAACTGGCCTATCCCGGGGCCGGGGCGATGGTGGAGCGGCCGGATGGCATTTCGGTGCCGATTGACCGGGCCGATCCGATGGGCACGCTGGGCCGGCTGGTGCAGGAGGATCTGTGCCTTCTTGAAAAGCGCGGCGAGGAACATGTGCTGACCGCGGCGGTTCTGTGTTTCCCGGCAAGCTGGATGCTGTCCGAGAAATTCCAGCGCCCGCTGACCGCGATCCATGTGCCGGTGGAGGAATACGACGCGGGGATCGCCGCGCGGGTGCAGCGACTGTTCGACGGGGTGCAGCCAGGACGGCCGCTGTGGCGGTTCAATGCGCTTTGGTATGCGGACCCGGACCTGCACCAGCCGCGCAGCGCCTTTGATCGCCGCCCCGAGCGTGGCCGCTTGGCCGCCCGGTACCTGCGCAGCGAGCGTCAGACGGTGTTGCGGCTGCCGGAGACACGGGCGGTGGTGTTCTCGATCCATACCTATGTGGTGGACCGCGCCGATGCCCCTGCGGGAAGCGACGGGCTGGAGCGTGTGGAGAGCTGAGGCGGCGCGTCAGATCGGCAGGGCGTTGACCGCCGTTGCCAGAAGGCCGGAGCTGCTGACCGAGACGATGAAAGCGGTCAGCGCAAGCACATGGGTGTTGAGGCGGAAATCCTCGCCCTTGGCCAGGTTGATCGCGGCCATCGAGACCGCCACCGGCCCGGAGAGAAACACCAGCATTCCGGTCATCCCCCAGGCCGCCAGGCGGCGGATGTCGTTTTCCGCTTTCTCCTCGGGGGTGGTGGCGATGTCGATCAGGTCGATCTCCTCATCTTCGCGGAAAACCAGGGCAAGCGAATCCTCCTCGCCGATCCGGATCAGGCGGTCATCCATCTCGATCTCATAGTCGGCTTCGATGGTTTCGGCCTGAAGCGACAGGTTCGGCGCCATCTCTTCGACCGGGGCGAAGAGATGCGATTTGGGGCCGCGGAGGCTCTGGCGGCTGTGCACGCGGCGCGGCGCGACGCTGGCAAAGGCGCCGAGGAACTGGGAAACGCAGAGAATGGTTTCGGGATCTATCCATTCGATCTGCTGGACCGGATAGGCATCGACCATGCGGTAAAGCATCACCACCATCAGAAGCTCGGTGATCTCGCGGTCCTCTTCGCCCGGAGCGACCGGCAGCAGCGATATCTCGAGCCGCTGCATCGGCTTGCGCGGCTGGTCGCACATGTGGTCATGGGCGACGATGCGCCCGGTATAGGGGGCCGGGTCCAGCGACAGCTTGACGATATACTGGCTGGTGACGACGCGGGCCTGTTCGGGATTGAGCACGCTGTGACGTTCGATCAGATGTCCGTAATCCTGCAACACGCTGGTGACGATCCTGCCGAAGCGCTCGATCGCGCCCTCGGTCGTCCCCAGATAAACCAACCCACCGTGATACCTTCCGTCCTGTGTCACCGCCGGGATCCTCCGTTGACGTGCCGTGGTTTACTAAAATTAGATAACAAAAAGGGAAAAAATGTGTCGAAAACCGCGTAACTCCGGGGCATCGGAACGGCGCCAACGTGAAGAAAATGAGAAAAACCAGTGGTTTTGTCGGCCAGAGCGGCGAATTGGGGCGAAAATGCGTCTTCGCCCCGGCAGGGCGGCGGCGTGGGCGCGGCGGGATCAGCCGTCGATCCGGGCTGCCATGATCGCGATTGCCTTCTGGTAGACGCCGGCGGCGTTCCATTGCCGGATCACCTCGAAGTTCGGCTCGCCCGGTTGATAGCCCCGGCCGGGTTTCCAACCCTTCTGGCGCAGGAAATTGGCGGTCGAGGCCAGCGCGTCGGACATGTCGTAGAAGTCCACGCGGCTGTCGCCGTTGGCATCCACCCCGTAGGCCAGCGCGTTGCCGGGCAGAAACTGGGTATGGCCCAACTCGCCATGCCGGGCCCCCAGAGTGGCCCCGGTGATGGTGCCCTGGTCGACCAGTTTCAGCGCCGCCAGGGCATGGGGCGTAAAGAAGTCCGAGCGTCGGCAATCATAGGCCAGCGTTGTGATCGCGGAAACGACGGGGCTGTCGCCCATGAAGCCGCCAAAGGCGGTTTCCATTCCGTGCAGGGCAATCAGGATCCCCGCCGGCACGCCGAAGCGGCGTTCGAGCGCGGCGTAGAATTCAGGGTGGCGTGCCTTGCGCTTGCGGCCCTGCGCCACGATTGTGGCGGCGCCGCGCACCTGCATGAATTTATCGAGACTGTAGCGAAAGCTTTTCTGGTTGCGGTCGGCGGCGATGGTCCGGGTGGCGTATTGCGCCTGGGCCAGGGCCTGAAGACCACGCGCACCGACGCCGGCGCGGCGGGCCTCATCGGCGAAATCGCGCTTCCAGGTGGCAAAGCCTGCGCCGGTGTTGCCGCAGGGGGCGGCGAGGATGGGCAGGGGGGCGAGGACAAGGGCGGCGGCCAACAGCGAGCGGAACAAACGGAACATGGGCAGGCAATCGTGATTGTGGATCAATGGCGCCAGCCTGCCTGCCCCGGGCCGCCAAGGCAACGTAAAATGAGGGCCTTGGTCGCAAAGCAAAAGGGGCGCCCGCTTGGACGCCCCTTCGCATGTCTCCGCAGATCCGGTGTCAGCAGCTGTAGTACATGCCGTATTCGACCGGGTGCGGGGTGTGCTCGTAGGTTTCCACCTCTTCCATTTTGATCCCGATATAGCCGTCGATCTGGTCCTTGGTGAAGACGTCGCCCTGCAGCAGGAAGTCGTGGTCGGATGCCAGCGCCTCGAGCGCCTCGCGCAGCGAGCCGCAGACGGTGGGGATGTCGGCCAGTTCCTCGGCGGGCAGGTCGTAGAGGTTCTTGTCCATCGCCTCGCCCGGGTCGATCTTGTTCTTGATGCCGTCAAGACCGGCCATCAGAAGCGCCGCGAAGCACAGGTAGGGGTTGGCGCTGGGATCGGGGAAGCGGGCCTCGACGCGCTTGGCCTTGGGGCTTTCGGTCCAGGGGATCCGCACGCAGCCCGAGCGGTTGCGGGCCGAGTATGCGCGCAGAACCGGAGCCTCGAAGCCCGGGATCAGCCGCTTGTAGCTGTTGGTCGAGGGGTTGGTGAAGGCGTTCAACGTCTTGGCATGCTTGAGAATGCCGCCGATGAACCACAGCGCCTCGTCCGACAGGTCGGCGTATTTGTCGCCCGCGAACAGCGGCTTGCCGTCCTTCCAGATCGACATGTTCACGTGCATGCCAGTACCGTTGTCGCCAGCGATCGGCTTGGGCATGAAGGTGGCCGATTTGCCATAGGCGTGGGCCACGTTGTGGATCACGTACTTGTACTTCTGCAGCTCGTCGGCCTGCTTGGTCAGCGTGCCGAAAATCAGGCCCAGCTCGTGCTGGCACGAGGCGACCTCGTGGTGGTGCTTGTCGACCTTCATGCCCAGACGTTTCATGGTCGAGAGCATTTCCGAGCGCAGGTCTTGGGCTTCGTCGGTCGGATTGACAGGGAAGTAACCGCCCTTGACGCCGGGCCGATGGCCCATGTTGCCCATCTCGTACTCGGTGTCGGTGTTCCACGAGGCGTCGGTGGCATCGACCTCGTAGGAAACCTTGTTGATCGAGTTGGAGAATCGCACGTCGTCGAACAGGAAGAATTCAGCCTCGGGGCCGAAGAAGGCGCTGTCGCCGATGCCGGAGGCCTTCAGATAGGCCTCGGCCTTTTCGGCGGTGCCGCGCGGGTCGCGCTCATAGGGTTCGCCGGTGTCGGGCTCGACCACCGAGCAGTGGATGCAGATGGTTTTTTCGGCATAGAACGGATCGACATAGGCGCTTTCGGTGTCGGGCATCAGCTTCATGTCCGAGGCTTCGATCGATTTCCATCCGGCAATCGAGGAGCCGTCGAACATGAATCCTTCTTCAAGAAAGTCCTCATCGACCAGGTCCGCCACGACGGTGACGTGCTGCAATTTGCCGCGCGGGTCGGTGAAGCGGATATCGACGTATTCCGCCTCTTCTTCCTTGATCAACTGGAGAACTGCATCGTTGCTCATTCTGCAATGTCCTTTTCTATGGGATCAGTCTTGTTTCGGTGTGGGTTACAGCGCGTCCGAGCCGGTCTCGCCGGTGCGGATGCGGATGGCTTGTTCGACCGTGGTGACGAAGATCTTGCCGTCGCCGATCTTGTCGGTCTTGGCGGCCGCGATGATCGCGTCTATGGCGCTATCGACCTGGTCGTCGTCCAGCACCACCTCGATCTTAACCTTGGGCAGGAAATCAACCACGTATTCGGCACCGCGGTAAAGCTCGGTATGGCCTTTCTGGCGGCCAAACCCCTTGACCTCGATCACGCTCAATCCCTGAACGCCGACATCCTGGAGTGCCTCTTTGACCTCGTCCAGCTTGAACGGTTTGATTATGGCTTCGATCTTTTTCATCGCCGGTCTCCTCGCAACCTTGTCTCGACGGGTCAGATCACTTCTAAATAACCGTCACAATCCGATACCGGGCCGCGCCCCCCGCCGGAGTGACGGAATTCGGTGACGAGATTAAAATTGAGGCAAGGTGCATAAAAAACGTGCAGTTTTGAATCGAAGTGCAACACGCGGGACGAAGATGGACGAACTCTTGACCGCGGCGCAGATGCGCGCGGTGGAAATGGCGGCGATCGCCGCAGGGGCGGTGTGCGGGCGCGACCTGATGGAGCGCGCCGGACGCGGCGTGGTCGAGGCAGTGTTCGAGCACTGGCCGGACCTGGCCCAGGGATCGTACCGCGCCACCGTGCTGTGCGGGCCAGGCAACAACGGCGGCGACGGGTTCGTTATCGCACGGCTGCTGCAGGGATGGGGCTGGCCGGTCGAGGTGTTTCTCTTTGGCGATCCGGGGCGGATGCCGCCCGATGCAAGGGCGAATTACGAACGCTGGGCGGCCATTGGAACGGTCCACCCCTGGAGGGCCTTGGACGAGGCCGGACTCGACGCCGACCTGATTGTCGAGGCGGTGTTCGGCGCCGGGCTGACCCGGGCGCCGGCGCCGGAGATCCTGGAGCCGATCGCGCGGCTGGCCGGGCGAGGTCCCGTGCCGGCGCGGCTGGTCGCGGTGGATGCGCCGGCGGGGCTCTGCATGGACAGTGGCCGGCCCCTGGCACAGGGAACGGTGCGCGCCGCGCTGACGGTCACCTTTCACCGGGCCAGGCCGGGGCATTACCTGGCCGACGGGCCGGAGCATTGCGGCATTCTGCGGATCAAGGACATCGGGCTGCGCGAACACGGCGGCGACCGGGAACGGGTGGCACTGGCCGCGCCGGATGCGCGGGCCTTGGGCAAGCACCGGGTCGGGCACAAGTATCGCCACGGTCACGCGCTGATCCTTTGCGGCGGCGCCGGCCGGACCGGTGCGGCGCGGCTGGCGGCGCGCGCGGCGCTGCGGGTGGGGGCCGGGCTGGTGACGCTGGGAGCGCCGCCCGCGGCGCAGCAGGAGGTCGCCTGCCAGGTGACCGCACTGATGCTGCGGCGGGTGGCGGATGGCAAAGCCCTGTCGGACCTGCTGGCGGATCCGCGGTTCAACGCGCTCGGCCTCGGGCCGGGGCTTGGCCACGACCGGGCGCGGGAACTTGCGCCGGTCGCGCTGGGGGCAGGGCGCGCGATCGTGCTGGACGCGGACGCGCTGACTGCCTTTGCCGAGGCCCCGGATGTTTTGTTCGGCCTGTTGCATGACAGCTGCGTGCTGACCCCGCACGGCGGCGAATTCGCGCGGCTGTTCCCGGATCTGGCCGAGAGGCTGGCGGCGCCGGTGGAGACCGGGCCGGCCTATTCCAAGGTCGATGCCACACGGGAGGCCGCGAAACGCGCCCGCTGCGTGGTGCTGTTCAAGGGCCCCGATACGGTGATCGCCGCCCCAGGCGGGCGCTGCGCGATCCATTCGGCGGCCTATGAACGCGCGGCGCCCTGGCTGGCGACGGCGGGATCGGGCGATGTGCTGGCCGGCCTGATCGCAGGGCTTATGGCGCGCGGGTTTTCCCCCTTCGAGGCCGCCGAAACAGCGGCCTGGCTGCATGTGGAGGCGGCGCGCGCCTTTGGTCCCGGGCTGGTCGCCGAGGATCTGCCCGAGATCCTGCCCGCGGCGTTCCGCGCGCTCGACCTCTAGCGCCGGGAACCGGCGGTTTTCCCTCGCATCGCTCAGCGAGCTTTGTTATGAGGCGCAGCACGCGCGGCCCCGGCCGCGCCGCGTGCGGGTGTGGCGGAATTGGTAGACGCACCAGATTTAGGTTCTGGCGCCGCAAGGCGTGGGGGTTCAAGTCCCTTCACCCGCACCACATCTCAATGAAAATTTTGGAATTGCAAGGAAATCAATGCATTTCGGGACGTTGCGTCCGACTCTGCATCCGATCGGTGTCGATCTCACCAGTCGAGGAGATCGGACTCTGAATAAAAGGGGGCGGCGCGCGCCGCCCCCTTTTGCAGGGTTACAGTTTTGCAGGGTTACGGTTGACCGCGCGGGATGAGGCCGCCGGCATCGGCGAACCGGGCCGACGGGCCCTCGTCGGCGCTGGCCGGTTTCGGCAGGGTGACGGGCAGGAGAACGACACCGGCCAGCAGCGCGGCGATCATGGAGTTCAGCAGATCGGTCTTCATTTCAAATGTCCTTTCGGTCAGGAGAGCGGTGGGCAGGGCGCCGGTTGGAAAAGGGTTCATTTCTGTCCGCGGGCAATCACATCGCGGAGCGCGTCATTCTCGGCCTTCAGGGCCTTGATCTGATCCGCGACATCCTCGGTGTTCAGCCGTTGCGGGATATGTTGCGGACAGTTCCAGTCGAGCGCGGCCACGCGGATGGTGATGAGCCGCTCCACTTGCCCGGTGCCGGGGGTTGGAACACGGGTGGCCAGGTCGCCGTCGTCGGGGTCGGCAATCTCGACATGACCCCAGATCTTTAGCCGCCGGGCGTGGACGTAATCCATCAGGATCAGGGCAACCCGCTGGTTCCGCGTCAGGTTGCCCAGGCTGATGTACTGGCGGTTGCCGCGCAGATCGGCATAGGCGACGGTCTGATCGTCCAGCACCCGCAGGAACCCGCGCGGACCGCCGCGGAACTGGACATAGGGCCAGCCGGTTTCCGAGACCGTGGCCTGGTAGAACCCGTCGATCTGTTCGATGAAGGTGCGCTCGGCGGGGCCGATCCGGTCGCCGCCCTGTCTGTCCTCCGACAGCAGCCGGGCATAGCGCCCGCTGCCCATACGTTCCTGCTGGGCAAGAACCGAGGGGGTGAAGGCGACCTTGGCAAAGGCTACGGGCATATCGGAACTCCCTGTCACAGACCGAGGTCGGTCAGACCGGGGTGATCGGCCGGGCGCGGGCCGAGCGGCCAGCGGAACAGCCGCTCCGCCTCGTCGATCGGCCTGTCGTTGATGCTGGCGATGCGGCGCTCCATCCGGCCGTCCGGCGCAAATTGCCAGTTCTCGTTGCCGAAGGAGCGGAACCATTGCCCGCTGTCATCGCGCCATTCATAGGCGAAACGCAC
>Ga0070728_10007363_pt1 | contig 10057 bp, 9 predicted proteins | sample tdDd471_FD_66723 | JGI IMG/M metagenome (GOLD analysis project Ga0070728, IMG submission 66723) | Marine sediment microbial communities from the Atlantic coast under amendment with organic carbon and nitrate - tdDd47.1 | ecosystem: Environmental > Aquatic > Marine > Coastal > Sediment | place...
CAGCTCGCCGCACAGGACGGCGTAGCGCGCGCGCCGCTCCGCTTGCGGGGCCGCGCCCGGGACGAAGTCGGTGTACGGCCGATCGCCGGGGCCGTCGAGCGAGGTGTCCGCGCCCCACAGCAGGAACTCGATCGCGTGCCAGCCGACCGAGACGTGGGCCTCGCCGCCGCGCTGGTTCCACAGCGTCAACAGCGTCGCGTCGAGCCGCGGATGGCGGGCCTGGTCGAACAGGATCCCGCGCTCGGGGTGGGCGATGTAGGCCTCGTCCACCGGCCAGGCGTTCATCAGCGACTCGACCCCGTCGGCCGGGTCGTCGACCGGCCCGCCGTAGAAGCGCAGCGCCTCGGTCTCGCCGTAGGGCTCGCGGGCCGCGATCCAGGTCCGGCGCGCGGCGTCGAGCGCGGCGGCGGTGGGGGCGCGCTCGAGCGCGCGCAGGGCCTCCAGGAGCTCGCGTGCGGCGACCTCGGCCTCGGCGTAGGCGCGGTGCGCGTGCGCGGCGTAGGCGGCGAGCACGGCCGCGCGGAGCTCGGGCCCGTCGACGGGAGGGTCGGGGGCGTCGATCGGCCGGGCCGTGAACTCCGCCGGCTCCGGCGGCCGCGGCGGCTCCGGCCGCGTCGCGCCGCAGCCGGCGAGAACGGCCGCGAGCAGCGCGACCGCGCCGGGAAACGGATTCGCTTCGCTCACGCGCTCAAGCCGGGGCTGCCGTCGGCGGAATAGGGATTTCGATCAGAGCAAGATTGAATCACTCCACGATTTTGAACAAGCACACCCCGCGCTCCGTCTACTGCCTGCCTAAAATTCATCACCCCCGTCCATCGGCGGGCCCCCTTGCGCCGATAGCTCGGCCCGAGCCCTCCGGGGCGCGGCGCCGTCCCCATCGGTTCCCGTCTCGTCTCGCCCCACCTGCCCCATGTCCTCACCCCGCAACCTGTTCGTCGGGCTAGCCGCTCTCGTATCGACGGCCGCCGCCCAGGACGTGCCGCTGGAGTTCTACACGAACGAGTCCTGGCCGGCCGGGCTCGTGCTCGGCGACACGTACGGCGTGGCGATGGGGGACTTCGACGGCGACGGGTGGGTCGACCTGTTCACGCTGCAGAGCGGCGACCTGTGGCGGAACGTCGACGGCGAGGACTGGGAGCTCGCGGCGAACCTGCTCGGGCTGATGCCGGCCGCGACGACGCGGTACGGCGCCGCCTTCGGCGACTACGACAAGGACGGGCTGCCCGACATCGGCTGCGAGCCGCGGACGGTGATGCCGGGCGACTCGTGCTTCCGCCTGCTGCACAACCTCGGCGGCGGCCCGAACTTCCTCGAGGTGGCCGCCGACCCGAACGTCATCGACGTCGACGTCTGCATGTCGAACTCGGAGACGATCACGTGGGGCGACGTCGACGGCGACCAGAGCCTCGACATGATCCTGCCCGCGTATCCGCCGACGCCTTGCGGCGCGCTCTCCGGGCTCGGCAACGCGTTCCTCTACAACCTCGGTCCGAACGGCCCCGGCGGCAACTACGCGTTCACCGAGATGGCGGCGGCCGCCGGTCTCTTGAACACGTCGGGCTGCCGCCCCGAGGGCGCGCAGCTCGTCGACCTCGACTTCGACGGAGACCTCGACTTCTACACCGGCGGCGCGCTGTTCCGGAACCTGTCGGCGGCCGGGACGCCGTTCTTCGACCAGGTCACGGCGAGCGCCGGGATCACGTTCGAGTCGATCCGCGACGAGGGGCTGGCGTTCGTCGACTACGACCTCGACGGCGACTTCGACCTGCTGATCACCTACCTCGATCCGGGGCTGGGCGTGCGGCTCTTCCAGGCGCGCGGCGACGGGAGCTACGTGCTGCAGTCGGCCGCGATCATCCAAGACCACCTGGTCGGCTTCCGCTACGGCCTGTCCTACGGCGACTGGGACAACGACGGCGACGTCGACTTCACGACGCGGCAGGTGTTCCGGCGGAACCTGGCCGTCGAGACCGGCACGGCGCGATTCGTGACCGCGACGCACACGGTCGACCCGCTGCACATCACCAACGCCACGCCGGCGTGGGGCGACCTGGACCGCGATGGGGACCTCGACTGCGCGATCGCGAACGCGGGAGAGATGGCGCGGCTGTACGAAAACACGCTCTACGACGGCGAGACCGCGGAGATCGACAAGCGCTACGTCCGCATCCGCCCGGTGCTGGACTCACCCGGCATCGCGACGGGGCTCGAGACCGAGTTCGGCGCGGTCGCCCGCCTCGTCGTGATCAACGACACGTCGCGCGCCGTGCGTCGCCAGTTCACCTCGAGCGCGTCCGGCTACCTGAACCAGAACGAGTACGCGCTGCACTTCGGGCTGCCGCCGGACCCCGCGCCGGCGAACCCGCTGGTCGACATCCTGTTCGACGTGTCCGTCGACTTCCCGAGCACTCCGGACGTCGGCTACGTGCGCGTGGACAAGCACGTGAACCCGGTGCTCGGCAGGATCCCGCTCGCGCAGCTCGCCGATCGCGAGATCACGGTGTTCCGCAGCGGCAAGGTGATCCTGGACGGCCACGAGTTTGCGCCCGCGCCCGCGCAGCCGACGGTCCTGACGACGACCAACGGCGGCCTGCAGACGCCGACGCCCAGCACGCCGGTCGCGGCGCTCACCGCCGGGGCGGTGGACCAGCACGTCGGCGTGGAGTTCGACACGCTGACCGCGACGGACCCGATCCGCCTGACCGAGATCATCGTCGAGGGCCAGTTGACGCCGCCGGCGAACTGCGGCGACGGCAACGCGAACATGCGGCTCTGGGACGTGACGACGCCGGGGATGCCGGAGCTCGCCTACGAGTTCAACGCGGTCACGGAGCCGTCGAACGACCGCTCGTACGTCCCGGTCAACGCGCTCCTCGTGCCCGGGAAGCTCTACCGGCTGGTCGCCGCGGTCGACCAGGTGCGGCTGACTCCGCTCGCGCCGATCGCCGGCCCGGTGCAGGTCACCGGCGGGCTGGAGTTCGTCGACGCGTCGCCGTGCGACGGCGTCGCGGTGGACGGGGCGGTCTTGTCGCCGACCGACGTCGGCCTGGCGTTCCGCTTCCACCCGGTCGCGGGCGCGGCGATCGTCGACCTCGGCGGCGGGCTGGCCGGAGCGGCCGGCATCCCGGTGCTCAGTTGCGTCGGCGAGATTCGTCCGGGCACGCCGGTCACGCTCAACCTGACCGGCGCCGCGGCGAACGCGCCCTCGGGCGTCGTGATCGGCAACTCGATCGATCCGCAGCCGTTGTTCGGCGGGATCCTGCTGCCGTCGTTCGACGCTCTGGCGGTCGACTTCAGCACGAACTCGCTGGGCGAGGTGTCGTTGCCGACGAGCTGGCCGACCGCGCTGACGCCGGGGCAGAGCCTCTTCTTCCAGGTCGGGACGTTCGACCTGGGCGCGCCGCAGCTCGTCGCGTTCTCGAACGCGATCGCGGCGACGACGCAGCCCTGAGAGGCCGAGCGCTTTTCGCCGCCGGCCCGCGTGATAGTCTGAGCGCCGCGCCCGACCGCGCCGCCTCCCTCGATGTCCGCCGGCCAAGCAGAGAACTCCGCCTCGCGCGCGCGGTCCCGGGAGCCGGGCGCGAGGCGCGGCGGGAAGCTCGTCGGCGTCGCGCTCGCGCTCGGGACGATCCTGGTCGCGTTCGCCGCGGCCGAGGTCGGGCTGCGGCTCGCCGGCTTCGACCCGATCGGCAAGATGACGTCGAAGCTCGACCAGCGGTTCATCATCCAGGAGTCCGAAGACCCGGTCCTGGTCTACGAGTTCGCGCCGGGGACGACCGGCGACCTGTGGGGGAGCCGCGTCGAGATCAACGCGGACGGGCTGCGCGACCGCGACCTTCCGGCCGAGAAGCCGTCCGGCACGACGCGCGTGCTCGCCGTGGGCGACTCGGTGACGTTCGGCGTCGAGATGGACCAAGGCGAGCGCTGGAGCGAGCGCCTCGAGCAGACGTGGCGCGACTGGGGGCTCGACGTCGAGGTGCTCAACCTCGGCGTGCCCGGCTACGACACGGCGCAGGAGGTCCGCTTCATCGAGCGCAAGGGCCTCAAGTACGAGCCCGACCAGGTCGTGCTGTGCTTCTGCGTCAACGACCTCGAGACCGTGTCGTTCGACTTCGAGGCCGTCGTCGCGCTGAAGCGCTTTCGCTCCGGTCTGCTGTCGTGGTCGCGCGTCGCGCAGTGGGCGACGCAGCGCCTGGACAAGATCCGCCAGGCCGAGAGCGCCAGCACGATCCGCGACCGCGAGCGCATCCGGGCGGCCGCGGCCGACATCACGCCGGACCCCGAGCTCGACGCGCTCGTGCAGGAGCTTCGCGACGCGATCGCGCGCGCCGGCGACGTCGGGCCCGAGCGCAAGGCCGACCCGGATTGGTTCCGCCGCGACAAGTTCCGGACTCGGCTGCTGCTCTACACCGAGCCGGGCCGGCTGCAGCTCGTGCGCGACGCGTTCGAAAAGCTCGCCGCGCTGGCGGGCGAGCACGGCTTCGGCGTCACCGTGTTCGTCGCGCCGTTCCTATACGAGGACTTCGACAAGGAAGGGCTGCACGCGAGCTATGCGATCGTGCGGCACCTGGCCGAGTCCGCGGGCTTCGACTTCGTCGACGTGTATCCGACGGTCAGCGAGGCGGACCTCTCCTCGCTGAAGACCAAGAACCCGAACGACTACGTGCACCTCAACGCGCAGGGACACCGGTTGATGGCGCGCGCGCTGCTGGCCGCGACGCGCGACTGGTTTCAGTAGCGCGTCAGCCGCGCTTCGCGGCCTTCTTCTTGGCGGCCGGCTTCTTGGCGGCCTTCTTGGCGGGCTTCGCCTTCGCGCTCTTCCCGCCGGCCTTGATCACGCTGTCGTACTGCGCGAGGAACTTCTTCATCGAGACGCGCTTGATCGTCTTGCCGATCACGTCGAGCGGTACGTCCTCGAGCTTCTTCAGCCGGATGCAGCTCTTGCCCATGTCGAGCCGCTTGCCGGTCTTCGTCCAGGCCTCGATCAGCCGCTCGCGCTCCTCGTCGATCGCGTACGTGCACATCAGATAGAGCGACACGTAGTTCTTTTGCGACGCGAGCCCGGCGAACGGCACCGGCTGCTTCGGATCGCAGTGATAGCCATCCGGATAGGCGCTGTGCGGGACGTGCCAGCCGATCATCCCGTACTGCATGCCCTCCTCGAAGCCCTTGGGCAGGTTCGCGTTGACGACGTCGCGGATCTTCGCGACGAACGCGCGGCGGTCGGCGGAGAGCGACGCGAGGTACTGTTCGACGGTGGTGGCTTTGCTCTGCATCGGTTGACTCTATCTACAGGACTTCGTCGAGCGCATCGACGAGGCGCGCGACCTCGTCGGGCGTGTTGTAGTGCGCCAGGCTGGCGCGCACGACGCCGTCGCGCTCGAGCAGCCCCAGGTCTTCGATCAGCCGGCGCGCGTAGAAGTGGCCCCAGCGCACGGCGACCTTGCGGCGGTCGAGCAGCGGCGGGATCTCGCTCGCCTTCCGGCCGTCGACGGTGAACGCGACGGTCGGGACGCGCGCGGCGTCCGAGGCGGAGGACGAGCCGACGATGTGCGTGCGCGGATGCCGCTCCAGGAAGTCGAGCAGCGGCGCGACGAGCGCGGCCTCCGTCGCGGCGATGCGCTCGAACGCGCGATCGAGCTTCGCCTGCGACGGCCGGTCGGACGGACCGTCGTCGAGCGACTCCAGATGCTCGACGATGCCGGGCAGCGCGGCCGCGAGCTCGTGCGGCGGGCCGCCGGGCTCGAGCTTGCCGGGCACGTCGGTCTCGGCGAAGAACTCGTGGTTCTGGTTGCGCGCGGCGCGCAGCAGCTCGCGCCGGCCGAACAGGAACGCGGTGTGCGGACCGAAGACCTTGTACAGGGTTGCGAAGTAGAAGTCCGCGTGGAGCGCCTTCACGTCGACCCGCCGGTGCGGTGCGAACGCGACCCCGTCAACGCACGCGAGCGCGCCGGCCGCGTGCACGCGCGCGACGATGCGCGCGGCGTCCTGGACGGTGCCGACGATGTTCGAGCAGTGCGTGAAGCACACCAGGCGCGTGCGCGGGCCCAGCAGCGGCTCCAGGCCGTCGAGCTCGAGCGACAGGCTCCGCGCGTCGAACGGCCATTCGCGGACGACGACGCCGTGCTCGGCGAGCGCGCGCCACGCCGTGCGGTTCGAGGCGTGGTCGAGCGACGTCACGATCACCTCGTCGCCCGGCGCGAGCTGCGGGCGCAGCGCCGCGGCCAGCGTGCGCACGTGCATCGACGACGAGGCGCCCAGGACGATCTCGTCGCGTTCGGCGTTCACGAGCTGCGCGACCGCGCGCCGGCCGGCGTCGACCGCGGCCGTCGCCTCGACGGACTGCGCGTACGACGCGCCGAGCTGCACACAGCGGCGGGACATGTAGTCCGCGACGCGGTCGATCACGCCGCGACACGGCAGGCTGCCCCCGGCGTTGTCGAACAGCGCCCATTCGGTGGCGAGGCCGGGGAAGCTCGCGCGGACGGTCGCGGGATCGAGGACGGCGCTCGCGCCGGTAGGTGTGGTCGTGGTCATGGGATCAGCTCGATCGTTCCGAGCCGGAGCGCCGCGCAGCGATCGAGCGCGGGGCCGGAATAGCCGTAGTCGTCCGAGACGAAGCGTACCGAGAGGTGCGTGCGCTCGAGCAACTCGGCGGGGATCTCGGCGGTCTCGTCGAACGCGCCGCGGCGGCTCTGCGGGAGGGCGAGGACCTCGCGCTCGTCGAGGTACACGCGCACCGTCCCGGCCAGCTCGGGGCGGGCGAGCATCGCGCCGCGCACGCGCAGGCCGCGGGCGCCGTCGTTGCGCAGCATCACGCAGGCGAACGGCGCGACGAAGCCGTCCTTGGTGATGCCGCCGTAGATCTGCGCGGCGCTCGCCGAGTCGAGGTCGGCGAGGTCGATCCGCGCGGACTCGCCGCGCGTCGCGCCGTCGTCGTCGGTGAGGATCGGCGCGGACGCGGGCGCGCGGTAGGCCTCGGTGCGGCCGGCCTCGTGCAGCTTCGCGACGGCCTCTTCGGCGAGCGGCCACGCCTCGAGCTCGACGCCCTTGAGCAGCCCGCGCTCGCGCACGACGCCGAACACCATGCGGCTGACGAGCTCGGCGCCGGCGGGGCTCCAATGGCGGTCGGCCGGCGAGACGATGTACTCGGCCTGGTCGTGGATCCAATCGCTGACGTAGGCGACGCGGCGCTCGCCGAGCGGCCGCGCCAGATGCTCGCCGGCGATTGGCATCGCGTCGGTCCAGTGCACGACGGCGAGATAGGAGGCGCCGCGCGCCTCGACCGCGTCGGCCAGCGCGATCATGTCGGCCGAGGCCTCGGCGTAGCGCCGGCTGCTCTCGTGGTCGAGCCCCGCGATCAACAGCGACAGGCCGCGATGGCCGAGCTCCCACGGCGTCGCGGTCGTCAGGATGCCGTCGGCGCGCCCTCGATGCGCCGGCGCGAAGCGGCCGAACGCGCCGAAGCCGCGCACGCCCATCGAGTCGTCGAGGTCGTTGTTCACTACGACGTGCACGACGAGATCGGGCTCGAGCAGCGTCAGTTGGCGCCGCAGGTAGGCGCACTCGTTCTTGATGTTCCAAGACGCGACGCCGAGGCTCAGGACCTCGACGTCGAGCCCGGGCGTCGCCGCGTGCTCGCGCAGCGCGCGCTCGAGCTGCGGCCCCAGGCGTCCGTTCGGATCGGCGACGCCGTTGCCGAACACGAACGAGTCGCCGAGCGCGACCACGCGGACGCGGCCGGCGGGCTTCGGCAGCTCCCATTCGCGATCGCGCATCCCGAACGAGTTCGTCGTCACGGTGATCGAGCCGATCGGGCGCTCCTCCAGGCCCGCCTGCAGGACACGGCCGACGTCCGGGTCGGGATGCGAGTCGAAGATCCCCTGGCTGTCGGCGACGAGCCGGCGAATCACCTCGTCGCGGACGCCCTCGTCGGTCAACGCGGCCAGGCCGCTGACGTCGCTCGGCGTCGCGCGATCGCGCCATCCGAGGGCCGCGAGGATCGCGAACAGCACCGCCGCGATCCCGAGCGACAGGGCGAGCCCGCGCGCGCGCCTCAGGCGGGGATCGACGGGAGCGGGCTGGGTGACCATGGAGAGGCGGCGGAGCGCGCGCGGATTGTAGCAGCGCGCGCATCTCGTCCGGGCGGCTCGGACAAGGCCGCCCGGACGAGCGGCGGAGTCACTTGCGCGCGGTCTTCTTGCGCGTCGACTTCTTCTTCGCGGACTTGGCCTTCTTGCCGCGCTTCGTCTTCTTCTTCGCGCCGCCGCCGCCGGCGAAGTAGCGCGTGCCGCGGCGCTCGCCCTCCTTGCGGAGCGCGCCTTCCTCGAGCAACTGGTTGAGCTGCAAGCGGATCACGGCTTGGTCCTCGCCGAGCGCGCTGCTGAGGTCGCCCATCGCGGTGCCGGGGTTCGCGCGGACGTACGAGACGATGTCGGCCTTCGCGGCCTCGATCTCCTCGGGCGAGCGGCGCCGACGGCGACCGCCCTTGCCGGTCTTCTTGGGCGCGCGCTTGCCGGCCTTCTTGCCGGTGCTCTTCGGTCCCGCGCTCTTGGCGCGAGCAGGAGCGGCGCCGCCGAGCAGCGCGGCTTGGACGGACTCGACCGCGGCGGTACGAATGTGCTGCGTCAACTCCGCCACGAAGGAGTCGACGAGGGCCCGAATTTCGGCCTCTGCGTTTCTGGTCATTGGATCAGCCTGGTTTGGTTTGCGGGTTTGCGAGCGGATTGGAAGGTAGCGAGATTGCAGCTTGAGTCCAATACGCAACCTCACGCAGCCGCGTTAGTCTCCACGTCAATCAGGTATCGGCTCAGTTCGCCGAACTCATCGCGCCCCTGGCGAGATCTCGACTTACTTGCGGAGCGATTGACAGTTCCAGCAAATCGTGAAACCGCTGTCGTTGTCCTCGCCGCAGCTCGCGCAGGCCCAGGCGGGGCCTTCGGCCGGCGAGCCTTGCTCGGCCTCGCTCTCCAGGACGGTCTCGATCACCTTGCGGCCGAGCTCGAGGTGCTCGCGCGGAACCCAGATCTCGGTGAGCTTCAGCTCGTTGCCGAAGACTCCGTCGAGCTCGCCGGCGACGCCTCCGGCGAGTTGGACCGGGATGTCGACGTACTCCAACGCGTGTTGGAGCAGCGTCGCGTGCATTCGGTCGCGGGCGCGGTAGAGGAGGGCGAAGGGGTCGCTCACTGCGCCGCTTGATCGCTGGGATCGATCGGGAGCGCGCTATTCGCGCTCTTGCTCCGGCTCTTCGTCGGCCTCGAGGTCGTCCGGCGTGGCGGGGAGCGGGTAGTCCTCTCCGGCGGCCTTGCGGCGCGCGTTCTCTTCGAGCCGCGCGGCCTTGCGGGCGGCCTTCTCCTGCATCTTGAAGATCTTCTCGCGCTCGCGGCGACGCTTGTCGACGGACTGGCCGGGTTTCTTTCCGATGATCGTGACCTCGATAGGAGGGTTTCGTGGGACCGGCGGGCGCGGTCCGAAGGGCGCGGGAGGATGCGAGCGGGAGGGAACCAAAAGACCGGGCCGAGCGCGCATGCGGCTCGACCCGGTCTTTGTCGGATGCGTCTAGTAGCGGTTGCCGCCGCGACCGCCGCCGCCGCCGCCGCCGCGGGGGCCCTTGAAGCCGCCGCCGCCGCCGCCGCCCGGACGCGCCTGGCGCTCCTGGGCTTCGTTGACGCGGATGTCGCGCCCGTCGAGGTTGGTGCCGTCCATGTCTTGGATGGCGGCCTGGGCCTCGTCTTCGGAGCTCATCTCGACAAACGCGAAGCCGCGCGGGCGGCCGGTGTCGCGGTCAGAGACGATGTGGCAGTCGGAAACGGTGCGGCCGCCCTGCGAGAACGCGGCGCGCAGGTTGTCCTCGGTCGTATCCCAGGACAGGTTGCCGACGTAAAGTCGCTTGCCCATAGCAGAATCTATTCTCGGTCTGGAAAGGTGCTCGGCTGACCGGATGACTCGTGCACGAAGGCAGGCGGGGCAGGCGCGCAATTGAAAGGATCCCGACGACTCCACGTGGACCCTAGAGGTCAGTGTTGCACCGCGGCGCCGTCAGGCTTTTGGCGAGCCT
>Ga0070728_10007366_pt1 | contig 10054 bp, 5 predicted proteins | sample tdDd471_FD_66723 | JGI IMG/M metagenome (GOLD analysis project Ga0070728, IMG submission 66723) | Marine sediment microbial communities from the Atlantic coast under amendment with organic carbon and nitrate - tdDd47.1 | ecosystem: Environmental > Aquatic > Marine > Coastal > Sediment | place...
TAAGTTCCGCATTTTGAGATAGAGATTTTGGTGATAGACAAGGCATTTTTTGAAGATTAGCGATTGCTTTTGCCTGTGGCAAAAAGAGTAGTTTACCGCTATCGCTGAAAAAAATAACGCGGTATAGCGCCAAAAGATCATATGCAAAATCGGGAAGTTATTTTTTGATCATTACTAAGATAATTCATGACAAAAGAAATTATACTCAAATGAAAAATATATCAAATATTATACTCGCATTCATGACGCTATTTTTGGTAGCTTGTCAGGATGACTTCATAGATTTATCACCCCCTGCTTCGATTACAGACGATGTTTACTACACCGAGGCGGAGCATTTCTTAACCGGTTCCAACAGGTTTTACACCAACTTGATGGGTTGGGGAGACCAAGGTGTATATTCAGATCACGGTTCTGATCTAATTGGGTATACTGAGGCTAGTACCATGCAGGATTATTCAAGAGGAGACACCCAAGCACCTGAATCAGATGCTGATTATGATAATGCTTACCAGGCCATTAGAGACATGAACCTCTTGCTGGCTCGAGCCCAGGTGTATGATGGTAATGACATTGGTCAGTATGTAGCTGCTACTTACTTCCATCGGGCGTACCAGTATTGGTCATTAGTACAAAAGTATGGAGGGGTAACTTTGGTTTTACAAGCCTTAGATGTTACTTCTGAAGAATTAAATGCGCCTCGTAATAGCAGATACGAAGTGGTGGCTCAAATTTTGAGTGATTTGGATCAGGCTATAGCTGGATTACCTAATGAAACCGCTATCGATTCCGGTGATAAAGGTAAGATTAGTAAAGAGGCTGCCATGGCGCTGAAGGCGGAAGTATTAATACATGAAGCCACCTGGATGAAATATGTAGGTAACAGTACGGATGGAGATGGCAAAGCTTCTGGAGCGGGTACCGCAGGTTTTAACGAGTCAAACATCAACACCTACCTCCAAGAAGTTGTCACTTTGACAAAATCCATTATGGATGGTGGTGCTTTTGAACTGTGGGACTACAATAGTGATCTTGATAATTTAAGCTCCAATTTCTTGTTTAACCTGGAAGATGGTGGTTCTAATCCGGCAGGACTAGACAAAGCAACTAATAAGGAGTTTATCTTCTACGCTAAATACGACTTCGTGTTTAGACAAGCCAACACCCTGGTGAGTCACGTATACCAAGGCCGAACAAAGCCTAGTAGAAAAATGGTGGATATGTTTCTGTCCATAGATGGATTGCCTATCGATCAATCTCCATTATTCCAAGGCTATACTGAAACACAAGATGAATTTCAGGATAGAGATTACAGAATGAGAGCTTATTTTACCTTTCATCAATCGCTGGGTGAAATACCTCAAACTGGAGACCTACTTTTAAATGGAACGAACAATAATGGCTACTTCAATTCAAAATTTATGAGTTGGAATTGGGGGGCTACTAATGCCTATAGAGCAACGAGAACGGAAAGTTATGATATGCCATTTATTCGTTTAGCAGAAGTGTATTTATGGTACGCTGAAGCTTTGTATGAATTAAATGGAAGTCTGACGGATGCGGAAATGGATGAATCCATCAATTTGGTTAAGGCCAGAGCGGGGTTACCACCGATTAGCAATGCTTTCTTGACCGCTAATAATATGGATATCCTGACGGAAATTAGAAGGGAGCGTACGATTGAGCTTTTTGCTGAAAGTTCTACAAGGTATACAGATCTAAGAAGATGGGGTATCGCAGAGGAAGAATTGGGTAAAACCATCTATGGTGCAGTGATAGAAGGTACGGCATATGAAAACAACACTGATTTATATGACCCTTCCAAATATGGTTTCCCTGAAGAAACCACTACCACAGGAGTTGGTGATAGAAGATGTCTTGTCGTACAGCCTTCATCCACCCGTAACTTTGCTAGACACCATTATTTATTTCCACTACCCACCTCTCAAACTAGCTTAAACCCTAATTTGTTGCAAAACCCTGGGTACTAACCGATAATGTGTTAATAATTAATTTTAGTGACTACTGATTACCCATCAGTAGTCACTTCACTTCTTCTTTTTCATGCACCCTGATCGCTTTAGGGTGAATCCCGAATCAACTGATCCCCCAGCGAGTCTGGAGGCCTTGTATCACAACTGATCCGAGTAGGGGCTGGACGCTCATGTCATAGGCATACAGCAGGTGAGTACCGCTGTTCAAGCTTCGATAATTGTCGCCCAAAGTAAGCTTCCAGATCAAAAAACATGGCTGATTGATCATGCCCCAGTGCTTATGAAGCGGCCTGATCAAATGGGCGCTATTTTATCCTATGATTCTACGGTGGAATCCTTGAAAAAGAAATACCATTGAAACATCCAATGATCCTACCGGGTGCAGCATCCGTAACATTTAGAGACAGAACACCGCAGGAAGTGATCAAATTGGCACGTAAGGCCGGCTTAAGCGGTATTGAGTGGGGAGGGGATATTCATGCACCCTACGGTGATCTAAAACAAGCTGCAAGCATAGGCAGCCTCACTAGAGCCTCAGGCTTGCAGGTGAGCGCTTACGGATCCTATTATGTCCTCGGAAAAAGTAAGGAGGAAGGCATTCAATTTATAGATGTACTCACTACCGCAAAGATGTTGGGTGCTCCGATGATCAGGATATGGGCCGGAAACAAAAGTAGTAAAGATGCCAGTCGAAGCTATCGCAGAAAAATACTGGATGAGACCCGCGCTATAGCCGACGAAGCAGGACGACAGGGTCTAGTGCTTGCCTTTGAATTTCACGATGACACCCTAAATGACACCTATGAATCATGTTGCGAGCTGCTGACAGATTTGGCACACCCTATGGTAAAAACCTACTGGCAGCCGATGCATGGCGTCGGACCAGAAATTAACGGAGACGGAATAGATTTGATCTTGCCCTGGATAGTAGGCGTACATGTATTTCATTGGTGGCCAAAAGCGGAGGTACGACTCCCTCTACAGGATGGTATTGATCATTGGAAGGAGTATATCTACAGACTATCAAGCATTGCTGCGGCCATACCTGGCAATCTTGAATTTGTAAAGGATGACGCGCCGGAGCAGTTTCTTAAAGATGCAGGTACCCTACTAGAATTAACAGCGAAGCGGTAAAAATTGACACATTAAACTAGAGATCGTTGACATGACTATTTACGATTACATTGTTGTAGTATTTTATCTGGCTTTTATGTTCCTAATGGGCCCTGTCTATAAGAGCTTCAGTAAATCGGCCAGTGATTTCTTTCGCGGTGGTGGTGGCATGCTCTGGTGGGTAGTAGGAAGTTCTACTTTCATGTCTACCTTTTCTGCCTGGTCCTTTACCGGGGGAGCAGCCAAAGCCTATGAAACGGGTACATTTTTCCTCTTGCTTTTTGCCTGTAATATCATCGGCTACCTATTCACCTATTTCTTTACCGCAGCTAGGTTCAGGCAAATGCGCGTAGTCACGGCCATTGAAGGCATAAGAAAACGATTTGGGAACACCAATGAACAAGTATTTGCCTGGCTACCCATTTTTGCCAACCTGATTCTGGGGGGTATTTACCTCTACACGATTTCAATTTTCATGTACGGCGTGTTCGGTTTGAATATTACTTTGCTGATTGCCATATTGGGTACAGTAGTCTGTTTCATGACTATTTTTGGCGGTTCCTGGGCAGCCACAGCAGGTGATTTTGTACAAATGCTCATCGTTTTGTCCATTACTTTGGTCATGGTGTTTCTCACCCTATCCCATCCCCAAATTGGCGGTTTTTCAGGTCTGATAGAAAAATTACCGGAACAGCACCTGAATTGGTCACTCTTTGACCGACCTTGGGTGGTTATATTATTTGCACTTACTTTACTGATCAACCAATTGGTGCAGAATAATAGTATGACGACCACTGGAGGAGCCAAGTATGTGTTCGTTAAGAATGGTAAAGACGCCCAACGCTCGACTTTGATCTCCATTTTTGGCTATTTGATCCTATCCCCTATCTGGATGATCCCCGCCGTAGCAGCCACCTATTTTCATCCCGATTTGGCGGCCGAATTCCCCATGTTGAACAACCCCAACGAAGCGGCTTATGTAGCTATGGCTCAGACATTGCTTCCATCTGGCCTACTTGGCCTGCTGGTTTGTGCCATATTTGCCGCCACCCTAACCACTATAAATACCTTTTTAAATGTATCCGCTGGAGCATTTGTCAGAAATTTCTATATCCGGGTCGTCAATAAAACGGCTACGGAATCCAAGCAAATTCAAGTGGGAAGAGTTTTTATCCTGATCAATGGAGTCTTGATGATCCTGATGGCTATTTATTTTCAAGGTTTGAAGTCCACGCCCTTATTTGACCTACTGCTCATAGCTGCTGCTTCAATCGGCATACCTTCCACCATTCCGCTCTTTTTCGGAATTTTTGTAAAAAAGACCCCTTCCTGGTCAGCTTGGAGTACGATGGTATTCGGGTTCGCTTTAGCAATAATGCTCCGAGTAATCTTGACACCAGATTTCATTAGTTCTTTGTTCTCGCCACAAACCGCATTTACCGGACAGGAGTTGAATGATCTGAATATAGCCATAACTACGGGTGTGCTCTTTGCAGCCTGTTCTGCCTGGTATTTTGCCTCCATGCTCTTTTACAAGTGGGAAACGAAAGCTTATGAGATGCAGGTTGAAGCCTTTTTTGTTGAAATGAATACCCCTATTTGCATGGAAGAGGAACACTTGGACGAGCAAGAAAATGACAGCCGCCAATACCATGTGCTCGGCCAACTTTGTCTGATATACGGTGGCTTTGTTCTCTTGTTAAATTTTATCCCTAATAGTTGGGAATCCAGATTATATATATCGATCTGTGGCTTACTGATCTTCTCGGTAGGTCTTTTATTGCGGATGATTGGGAGTAGAATACGAAAAAGAACACTGACCAACATTCAATACGCCGAAGAAGTGAGATACCAATAACACACGATAATGAATCTAATAAAGCACATATTAGCTGTTCTCGTACTCTCCTTGTTGGTCGTCGGCTGCAACAAAACGAAAAACGAAAAACCAAATGTAATCCTCATTATGGTGGATGACCAAGGCTATGGAGACCTTTCTTGCCTGGGGAATGAACAGATAAAAACCCCCAACCTCGATCAACTTCACAAGGTCAGTGCTCGCTTTACGGATTATCATGTGAGTCCCACTTGTGCGCCAACTAGAGCCGCTATATTAACAGGCCATCATTCTAACAGAACCGGCGTATGGCATACAGTTAATGGTCGTTCTCTTATCTTGGAAAGGGAAACCACGATGGCGCAGGTGTTCAAAGAGAATGGCTACAGTACCGCTATTTTTGGCAAATGGCATTTGGGTGATAATTACCCCTTCCGCCCCCAAGATAAAGGGTTTGAAGAAGTCTTGGTGCATGGAGGTGGGGGCGTTGGACAAACCGTGGATCACTGGGATAATGATTATTTTGATGACACCTATTTGCACAACGGCAAACCCGAAAAGTTCGAAGGCTATTGTACCGATATTTGGTTTGAAAGTGCAAAAAAATTTATCGAACAAAAAAAAGATCAAGCTTTCTTTTGCTACTTATCCACAAATGCCGCCCATTCTCCTTATTTTGTAGAAGACAAATATGCGGCTCCTTATCAAAATAATGAAAACATCCCCAATCCAGCCTTCTATGGCATGATTGGCAATATCGACGAAAACATAGGCAAGCTAGTGGATTATTTAACATCCATTAAATTGATGGATAATACTATTTTGATTTTTACAACGGATAATGGTACGGCTGCAGGAGCTAAAGTTGAAGGGCATCGTCTAGACGGTTTTGTCGTGAAAGGAAATAATGCAGGGATGCGGGGCATCAAGGCTAGTATGTACGAAGGAGGGCATCGCGTTCCGCTTTTTATCCATTGGAAAAATGGAGGCATTTCTACGGGGAAAGACATCCATGAACTAACAGCGCATTACGATATTTTTCCTAGTCTAGTCGATTTATGTCAACTGACTATTAGTCCTGAAACAAAATTCGATGGCCAAAGCCTGGTTCCCTTAATCAAGGGCAACAAGGCAGGCTTTGAAGATAGAATAGTTATAACCAATTCGCAAAGAATAGAAGTTCCTGAACCCTGGCGAAGAACAGCCTTAATGCAGGCCAACTGGCGATTGATCAACGGAACAGAATTGTATGATTTACATACTGACCCCGAACAACGCAATAATATAGCGCCACAACATCCCGAAAAGATGCAGGAATTGAAAGCCGCTTATGACGATTGGTGGAGTGAAATATCTCCAACTTACAATGATCAACCCCACATCATCATTGGACATGAAAAAGATAACCCCACTACCCTGTATTGTCACGATTGGCATACCGAAAGCGTCAGCCCCTGGCACCAAAGACACATCAGAACAGGATATACAGACAATGGCCATTGGATGCTTAAAATAGCCGAAAGTGGAACTTACAAATTTAAGTTGCGCCGCTGGCCCGAAGAAGCCCATTTGGCCCTGAATGCAGAAGCGCCCATTCGCCCTGCGCTATCCGGAACTAGCGTAAAGGAGAGCAAAAAAAGTAAAGGCTTGCAGGTGAAGAAAGCGGAGATAAAAATCCAGCATAAGGAACTATCCAAAATAGTGGATTCCAATGCTGAATTTGTCGAATTCACCCTGGAACTAGCGGAAGGAGAAACCAGCCTCCAAACCTGGTTCAGCTTGGAAAACGAGCTTGAAATAGGTGCCTATTACATAAGCGTTGAAAGATTGTAAAAAAGAATACCATACTACTGGACAAATAGGGTTTATCAGGTGAAAGTTGAAGGTTTATGGCTTAATTCCGGGGCATAAACCTTCAGCCCTAAACTTTTAAACCCGTTTTTGGTGTAAAATGTCCAGTAGCATGAAAGAATACTAAGTATTGGACAAAGAATAAGTTTCTGATTTCAGGCGAGTCATTTTTTTGCCAGATAAGACGGGAGGAGGGAGCATAGCAGCGCTACACGACCGATCGAGTAACGCAGAATGGCGGAAAAAGGGCCGCATCAAATCGTGAAGTTATTCTTTGATCGATACTAAGGGAGCTAAAATGGCGCATAATGAAAGTCTTGACAATTAAACGATCTTGATTTGAAAGGAAGCATACTATTTTAGAATATGTTTTATGGCTCAAAGATCCGGAAAAACCGGAGGTGGGAAGTCGGAAATGGGAACGCAAGCCATGAAAATGCCTATTCCGACTTCCGAATTCGCCATTCCGCCTTCAATGAGACCGCTGTCCACCTGCATTATAAGAGCATGTTTGGCCGATTATCGATAAACCAACTTACAAAAAGACTTAATTATGGAAATCTTTGCAACCATAGGACGGGAACAATTATCTGCTAACAAGACAAACAAACCAAGCCTATCCAGCTTTCTTCGTTACTCCCTTATCAGCCTTTTGTTTCTCTTAATTTTTAAGCCGGAGGCAACTACTCAACCTGCCATACAAAAATTGGAAAATCCTTTCTCTGTACTATACCTCAAAGAGAATTTGAGAAAAGAATCGCCCCGGCTTGTCCTGAACAAGGAGCTGGAGAAAAATTTGAAGAAAAAACTAAAGACAGATTCGGTAGTCCAGAATGTTTATGAGGGCATAAAACGCAATGCCGAATCTGTTTTTGAGAAATCGATCATTAACCTGGATATTCCAATGGAACAAAGGTCTCAGAATAACCAATTGGACATATCCAGGGACCTGCTCCATCGGGTAAGCATGATGGGTATGGTTTACAGAATGGAAAAGGATCCCCGAATGTTGGAACGGATCAATGCGGAAGTCATTGCCGCCTGCAATTTCCCTACCTGGTTTCCCAAACACTTTCTCGATGTTGGCGAAATGTCTCTCGGAATCGCTTTAGCCATTGATTGGGTGGGGAAAGACCTGCCGAAGTCTACGGTAGAACTAGCCAAAAAAGCACTGATAGAAAAGGGGATAAAGCCAAGTTGGCCAGCGGATGGCAAGAACCCCAGATGGGCCTACGGCCACAATAACTGGAACCAGGTTTGTAATGGTGGGATGATAGCCGCTTCGATTGCTATTGCAGAAATTGATCCAGAACTGGCGGCCAAAACCATTCACCGAGCTATAGACGGGATGGTAAATGCTTTGACCCAATACGGGCCCGACGGCGTTTACCCAGAAGGTGCCACGTACTGGCGCTATGGAACCTCTTTTTCCGTTGTGACAGCAGCCATGTTTGAAAGTGCTTTCGGAACCAACTTCGGTATGTTGAACTACCCTGGTTTTGAAGAGAGTGCAGTATTTAGGGTTTTATCCGTTGGACCAACGGGTTTAGTCTACAACTTTGCCGACAGTGGCGAGAGAAGTAGTCGCAATGGAGATATTACCCTGGCGTGGTTTGCCGCTAAAACAGGGAATAAGACCTTCTTCGAAAGAGAAAAATTTATGCGCCCTCCCAAAGAAATGGGGAATCTTTCCAGATTGGCAGCACCAGCACTCGTATGGCTATCGCAATATGAAGAAAAAGGAGAGAAGGCCATCCCTTCGGCTTGGAGCGGTAATGGCCCAAATCCGGTTGTGTTTTTTACCGGAGGAGACAATGACCCAAATAAATATTATTTCGGAGGAAAGGGCGGCCGAGGATCGGTCAGTCACGGGAATATGGATGGCGGTTCGTTCGTATTTGAGCTGGATGGTGTGCGGTGGGTGGTCGATCCTGGTAATACAGGCCGATATGGCCTGATTGAAAGAACAGGCTTTGGCTTGTGGAAGAGTTGCCAAACCTGTGACCGATGGAAATTACTAAACAAAGGCAATTTTGGCCACAGCACCCTTTCAGTTAATAACCAACTGCATATCGTAGATGGAAAAGCAACAATTGTTGACTTTAAAACTGGGGAAAAGCCAGAAGCTACCATAGATATGACTCCCACCTTTGAGGGGCAATTAAAAAGTGTCACTCGCAGGTTTGTAAAAGATGGGGCCCGATCACTCCTGATAGAAGACGATATTGAACTAACAAAAGAAACAGAATGGATCACCTGGCAACTAATGACGCAGGCTGATGTGGAAATCGTGAAAGGGGGCGCCATCTTAAAACAAGACGGGAAAAGCTTAAAAATAGAACATCCTTCACATCCAGATTTTACCGTATCTGTTATCTCTCTTTATCCTCCTCCATTCTATTTAGATACCAAAAAAGAAGGTCTGAAACGAATCGAAATTCGAATTCCGGCATGGACCGTTGAAGGAGGTAAAACGAAGATACAGGTGCATCTTTCGGGGGAATGAAATTCTTAAATTGGATGACCTAGAATTTATCCCAACTGATTGAAGTGCGTACTATTGAAGTATTTAGCAAAAAATAAAACCCCGACAACCAGCGCTTAGATGGCTTTTTCTTTACCGTAATGACGCTATCAGCTTTTGACTATGAGAATAAATAGCAGCATAATAATTAGGTGTTTTACCTGCTCAGTTTTCCTGATGGCATGCACAGCTGAGCAACCCGTGAAGGTGCCGAATCCCTTGGACAATTATGAGGACTGGTCAATTTACAGAGGTGATCAAAAGGGAAACCAGTATTCGGAATTGGGTCAAATCCATGCAGCAAATGTGCACAAGCTTGAACTCGCTTGGCAGTATCAAACCGGTGATGCCTCAAAGAACTCATCTATTCAGGTCAATCCGATCATCGTAGATGGTCTATTGTATATGTCTACACCTACCCTAAAAGCCGTGGCTTTGGATGCAGCCACCGGTGAGGAAGTTTGGGCATTTGAATCCTCCAAGCACAATGAAGGGCAAAGGGTATTCCGTGGTAGAACCCGGGGTGTCACCTATTGGAGCGCTGAGGATGGTAGTGATCAACGCATCTTTTTATTTGTAAAAGACCGAGTGTATGCACTCCATGCGAAGACAGGTGAACTTATACAGCGCTTTGGAGAGAATGGCCATATTGACTTACGACAAAATATGGGAATGGATCCTGATAAGGTTTCCATTGAGGTCACCTCACCGGGTATCGTTTTTGAAAACCATCTA
>Ga0070728_10007367_pt1 | contig 10054 bp, 11 predicted proteins | sample tdDd471_FD_66723 | JGI IMG/M metagenome (GOLD analysis project Ga0070728, IMG submission 66723) | Marine sediment microbial communities from the Atlantic coast under amendment with organic carbon and nitrate - tdDd47.1 | ecosystem: Environmental > Aquatic > Marine > Coastal > Sediment | place...
TTACATTATCGCTTTTTTTAAAGCCATACTTTATCATTAAAGGACGAACAACAAAAAAGCTTACCAATGAGCCAACAGCAAAAATTGCAATTTGCCACTCTGTTGACATGTCGAATGCTGCAGCTACAGTTGCGAACAATGCACCAACACCAAAATTCAACACAATAAACGATGGAATAAAAATTTCCAGTATTCCAAACAGGATGGCTGCGATTAACCAATAATGCCAAATATCGAATTCCATAACTTTTAATTTAAATGATTGTATCACGAAAGTATTCAAGCTTGCGCCGAAAACCTAATAAAAACAGGCTATTTTTACTGAAATGATATAAAATAATTGCTGAAATGATTAATTGGAATTCAGAATTAAGAACAATGAAAAAAAGATGGCAGGCACCTTGTTCTTGATAATTATCGGTATTTTTCCAGAGTTCGGATCACAATCCTTGCAGCTTAGACAAATGGAAACTGCAACCGGGAATCAGGGAACAAGAAAACACTATTAATGAAATATGGCACTAAATAACTATTTCTCTAAATAATTCCCTTCCATTTCATTTTTCGCAAATAATCATCATTATTTTTACTATTTTTACCGCCAATGAAACAGATTTTATCATTTATATTATCGTTTGTATTTCTTTTACTGTTGTGCCAGCCATTGTGGTTTACGAACAGTACAGAAACAGATTCATGTTGCATACCCATTAAGAACATGTGCGATAATACAATGGATACAGATTGTTCAGATAAAGAAGGAAGTAATGAAGACTGCGAAAGCCAAAAAGGTTGTAACCCTCTGCTAAATTGTAACTGCTGTATGGGTTTTAAAATCGAAAGTCAGTTTATTATATTGCCTTCTGAGAAAAACATAATTACTAAATTCAAGCCGGAAAAGATATCTCAAATCCGGAATTATTCCAGTTCGTTATTGCGCCCTCCGCAATTATTCAGCTAACAGAAATTCATATTACCATTTTTTAAAATCATGTAGCAATTATGCGCATTAACGTCCTACTTTAAACGGGCAAATGCTTCATTGGCTATACATGTAACTTATTACACTTTATTTATTATTAAAAAACATATTAAAATGAAAAATTTATTCATCATAATTACATGCATCCTTGCATTTTCTTTTACATATTCGATACAAGCACAAAATAACGACACAAAAAAAGAGACTACCATCACAGTAAAGGTAAAAGGCTTAACTTGTTCAAGCGACTGTATTGATATTTCGAACAAAGTAAAAGAATTAAAAGGGGTAAGCTATTGCGATAAAACGGGCAAACCGGGTGCAAGCACAAAATTTAAAATTAAATACAATCCTGCTAAAGTAAAATACAACGAAATAATTAATGCGATTGAAGATACCCCTGGCTGTTCGGACCCTAATGCGAGACCATATAAGGTGAAAGGAAAGAAGAAATAGTTAATAGTTACCAGTCAATAGATAATAAGCATACATCTATTTTCAGTTAACTAATTTCTATAATCAAAATAATAAAAGAATGAAAATACATTATATAATACTCTTTATCCTGTTTCCATTTATTTGCAATGCGCAAGATATCAAGGGTAAAGTAATAAATACCAAAGGCGATGCATTAACGGGAGCCTCGGTATATTGGCTTAAAGCAGGCAAAGGTACGGCTACAAACGCCGAAGGGACTTTCAGCCTGAAAAAAAGCTCCATTACAAAAGACCAGCTTGTTATAAGCTTTGTTGGTTACGAGGCAGATACAATTTCGGTAAGTCACAAAAAGAGTCTGGAAGTTCGCTTAACTGAATCGGGTACACTTAGTGAAGCCATTGTACGTGCCAGGCGTGAGAACCATTACATATCTTCGCAAGTTGCAATAAAAACTGAAGTTATTACAACCAGTGAAGTAAAAAAGGCAGCCTGTTGCGATTTGGCAGGGTGTTTCGGAACTCAATCTACGGTACAGGCACATACATCTAATGTAATTACCAATTCGAAAGAGTTGCGAATGCTTGGTTTATCGGGTGTATATAATCAGATACTGGTTGATGGAATGCCGATGATTCAAGCTTTATCCTACACCTATGGAATAAGTTCTTATCCGGGAACCCTGGTCAATAATATTTTTGTATCAAAGGGTTCAAACAGTGTTTTACAAGGTTTTGAAAGCATCAGCGGACAAATAAACGTAATTACCAAAGAACCGGATAATTCCGACAAGCTTTTTCTTAACCTGTTTACCAATAGTTTTATGGAGAAGCAGGTGAATGCACACTACGCATTTAAGAAAAACCAATGGAGTAATATGATCGTTGTTCATAGCGTACAACCTGGTAATAAAATGGACCACGACGAGGATCAGTTTCTCGATCACCCAATGCTTACCCGCTACATGATTTTAAACAAATTGAAATACGGCAACGAAAACAAATTCGGGCCACATATGCAGGTGAGCATGCGTTTTGTAAACGAACAACGCATTGGCGGTCAGTTGAACTTTGACGCAGAGGCAGATAAAGGAACAAGTAATGCCTACGGACAGGTAGTAAAGTATTATCAGCCCGAAATCTGGAGCAAAACAGGTTACCGCTTCGACAGCGATACAGATATTTCGCTCTATCTATCAGGCTTTTTTCAGAATCAGGACAGCTGGTTTGGAATTACACATTACCTGGCTTCTCAGCAAAGTATGAATGCAAACATTCAGTTTGATCATAACTATATGGGTAAGCATAACCTGAAAGCCGGTCTAAGTATGCGCTATTTAAAGCTGGACGAGACAATTTCTTTTAATGAAATTGAATATGCGCGAAACTTTGCGGGAAACTATCTGAAAAACGAGACCATCCCAGGAATATATGCAGAAAACAATCTTGAACTATTCGACAATAAGTTATCGGTTATTACAGGTTTAAGAGCTGATTATCATAACGAATTCGGGTTTCAGTTTACTCCCAGAACACTGTTCAAATATATGCCGGGCAAGAACACAACTATACGGGCTAATATCGGAACTGGCTGGCGAACGGTGAACTTGTTTAGTGAGAACATTAATTTAATGGTAAGCTCCAGGAATATTGATTTTGCCGAAGAGTTAAAACCAGAGAAAGCTCTGAATTACGGAGTTAATTTCACGCAAAACTTTGCTAATAGCTGGCTTTCGGGATTTGTTTCATTTGATGCATACCGCACCGAATTCAACAACCAGATTTTTCCGGATTACGATACCAGTCCAACAGCTGTTATTATAAAGAATTATACTGGCGAAAGTGCCTCCAATGGTTTCCAGGCCGATATCAGCACAAACTTTTTTAAGCAACTGGAACTAAAAGCTGGTTATAGTTTACTCGATGTATACCGAATTCATAATGGGGAACATATTCAGCTTCCTTTTAATTCAAAAAATAAAATGTATGCTGGTTTATCGTGGTTAACCAGGAACGAGAAGTTCCAGTTCGACCTGAATATGCACTGGTTTGGAAAGCAGAAACTACCAAACACAAGTAATCTTCCGGAAGAGTATCAAAGACCTGACTATTCGCAGACTTATAGTTTGATGAATACGCAAATTAGTTATTTCTCCAAAAATTTTGAGATTTATACCGGTTGCGAAAACATTTTTAATTTCCGGCAAGAACAAGCCATTATTAGTTGGGACGATCCTTTTGGACAATATTTCGATACCTCATCGATTTGGGGTCCAACAAAAGGACGTGAATTCTATTTAGGAGTACGATTTAAAATATAAGCCCAAATTATTGTTACTATTATATTACTTAAAGCGGCGATGGGAGATTCTCATTGTCGCTTTTTTAGTTGTTAGAGATTAGTTATTAGAGCTTAGTGTTAGAGCTTAGTTATTAGAACTTCATTTTTTTATAATAGAAATGCCTGGAGTGACTTTGATACTTGCGGAGGTGCACGAAGGGATCAATGGGGGTAACTACTCAGAACACGGGGATTTATATGCCCACGGCGGTGGTAAACAATACAACCTTCGGGATTTAATTGCCCAGTGCAGGGGTAACTAATCAGAACAGCGGGGTTTAATTGCCCATGGTGGGGGTAAACAATCCAACCTGTGGGATTTAATTGCCCACGACGGGGGTAAACAATGCAAGCTGCGGGATTTGATTGCCCACGGCGGGGGTAAACAATGCAACCAGCGGGGTTTGACTGCCCACGATGGGGGTTGATAATGCATCCACCGGGGTATATATGCCCATGATGAAGGTGAAAAATATAGTCACCAGGGGTATTGTGCTAATTGATGGAATTAGATAGCAGAGGAATTGGTCAGAAAAACAATAATATTCGAGCTAGGTAACAATATTAACCAACTAATAACTATTTGTCAAATGTGAAATATCCAGATACCTGACTCCCGGTTTCTGATACCTTTTTAGCTACCCTACCATCTTTTCAATGTTTTTAAGCTTTGGTTAATAAGTTTTAAAAGCAATTTATACTCTTGCGATTCTGATCATTTTCATTCAACTTTGTACTTTCAGAATAAAACCCTTTTAACATATGCATCATAATCGTAAATCACTAATAAAGGCACTTCTTATAAAAATTTGTGTAATTATTATTTTACTCAACATTACACTTACTGTAATTTTTACAAGCGGAACCATAAAGGTCCAGCGTGAATGCGACCAAACACAACGGGAATACCTAAGAGAAGAGATTATTGAAATTACTGATCTGATGCGCAGTTCAATCAGTTCAACCGAAAAGCTATTTCACTATATTCACAAAGACATATTAAGTAATGTAAAAGCTAATGCGCGATTACAATCGATGGATCTTGCAAACTTTTTAACCGATAAAGGTTTAAGTCTCCATAATCACACCCTTAATATATACAAAAACGGCTTAATTGTTAATTCAAACGACAAAAGCCAAATTGGTAAGAATGTATTTATAGAATCCCCTGAACTGGAAGCACGTTTTAATAAACTTATAACTTCCGGAGAATTTACCCATGCCCCTTGTGGCATCGATACGGTTAATATAAAACTTAAACAACATTCGTTCACCAAAAGTAGTGACTCAAAATATTTAATTGAAATTAGCAGTACTTCAGGAATTGCCGATGAAATATGGAGCATGCCTGAAAAACAGTTACGTAAAGCCATTGCAGGTAACAAGAGTATGATTTACGCCAATCTCTGGTTTAAAAACAATAGTCGGAATGGACTTCTAAAGGACCCTTTACCTATGCATGTTGACCGCAAACTAATCGAAAGTATTTTTCAAACCAAAGAAGACCTGCAGGTTACTAGCCACGAAAAACATACCATCTATTTTACAGATTATATGTACATACAGCTGGGTAAAGAATATGCTCCCTACGATGAAATTGTAATCAGCCTTTTACTGGATGGCACACACCGAAAAAATCAGGTTAAGAGTATAATTACAAAGCAGGCTCTTTATACACTTATCTTCTTAATCATTTTACTGGCTGTATTTTTCATTGCAACGAAAGACCTTCGGATTATTGTTCGCGATTTCCTTAAAAAAACCACATCCATAGCCAATGGAGCACTGAATGAACGAATTCAGGAAGTGGGTAATCATGAGTTTACTACATTGGCCGAGCATTTCAATAATATGCTGGACAAGCTGGAACTTTCGCATAAGCAACTAAGCATTAAAAACGAACAGATTGAGGAGAGCAATAAGGCACTAAGTCAGCAAAATGAAGAGATAAAATCGCAACGCGACGAAATTGAAGCGCAGCGCGATGAAATTGATACCCAGCGAAATTATGCCGTAGAGCAAAAAGAGTTTATCGAAAAGCAGCAAAAAGACCTGGTACAAAGTATAGCCTATGCTAAACGAATACAGGAGGCAGCCCTTCCCCACCCGGCTTACATTAACGAGATTCTTCCCGACAATTTTATTCTGTTTAAACCACGTAATATTGTAAGTGGCGATTTTTACTGGGTACGCCAGATTAACCAGCACATTGTGGTTGTAGCGGCGGATTCAACCGGACATGGTGTTCCGGGGGCAATTATGAGCATTTTGGGAATTTCACTCTTAAATGAAATTGTGCAGCACCATAAGGTAACGCAACCAAACCTAATTTTAAACGACCTTCGTAAACAGATTAAACGCTCATTGCGTCAATCGGGTGTATCCAATGAAGCTAAAGATGGTATGGACATTGCCCTGTGCACCATTAATACCGAAACAAATACAATGCAATATGCCGGAGCTTTTAATCCACTGCTTATTGTCAGAAATAAAGAGATTATTGAATATAAAGCCGACCGTATGCCGGTGGGTATTCATTTTAAGGAAAAACCAACCTTTAGCAATCACGAAATTCAAATAGAACCCGGTGACACCTTTTATATATTCTCCGATGGTTTTCCCGATCAGATTGGCGGCCCCAATGAAAAGAAATTCAAAACCAAAAACTTTAAACAATTACTGGTTGATATAAACGAAAACTCAATGGTTGAGCAGAAGAATATTCTGGAAAGAACACTTAGAGACTGGACCGGAGATTATATTCAGATTGATGATATTTTGGTTATGGGGTTTAGGTATCTCTAAAGAAGACGATAGAGCATAGACAATAGTCTATTGACTAGTATCGAATGCCTAATGACTGTCTACTATTTAAAACTTTTCGAATTAACCTTTTTTATGCAATGAATTCGCAAATTATTCGTTTTCTTTGCAGCCCCAAAAGGGTAAATGTTGAATTATTATAACTAATAAAGATGAAGTTGATTTTGTGGGTGAAGGAGTATTGGTTATCAATTCTTCCAAATTTTTATTTCTCAGGTATTTCTGTTTTCTTTTTTGCATTGGATCCAATGGCTAATTACTATTACCTGTTGGCTCTTATTCCCCTTTTCATACAACTTCGCAAACCTCAAAAAGCGATTAGTTCGTTTCTTATAGCGGCGGTTGTTTTATTTTCAATATTTAAATTAATTCTATTTTTCGATCATCTGAATGAAATAAAAATACTCGATAAAGCGGCCATTCAATATGCCATTTGGGGCGCTGTTTTTGTAAGTCTCAACCTTTTATCTACATCGATGCTTATTATAAACCACTCGTTATGCAGGTGGAAAAAGAAAGAAGCGCGATTAATTGCCAGGCTATACTAATTCTATTATTTTGGTATAAACTTTTTTATAATGAAATTTATATCACCAAAACGCATTCCGGAACCAAATATTCAGGCTGAAATATATCATCGCTTAAAACTTAAAGGTATTGAGTGCATGCTCGAAATGCATCTGTATTGCGAAAAATACGGAGGCGAACTTACTCCTGATATTCTTATTATTAGTAAGGAACAAATCGTTGGTATTATTGAAGTAAAGTCGTTAATTGGCGACAAACGCCTTTCGAATCGGGAGATATTTCCCGATATGCAGATATCGAGCAAACAATTAAAGCGCTACTTGCTATACGGGCTTCCACTGTTTTATTGTACAAATTGGGAAGGCATTGAAAAAGCGATTGAGTTTGCGGAGGGCTTAGTTCAAGGACAAAAGTAGTTTCACGCAAAGAAAACAAAAAGTTAAAAGTGGCGGGTAATTTATCATTCCCCTCTACATTTACCTCTACCTCTACCTCTACCTCTACCTCTACCTCACAACTTTCTACAAGACGTCCAGCTCACGAAATTCATTATTTCATCTACTATTATATTATTAATTGCCATTTCCAAAACCAACATTTGTCCCTAAAACTATTTATTGTTATATTCGACAAACAGTTTTATGTTCGGCCCAATATTGCAGTAGACTAATAGCGAAAGAAGAAGATTATAACAATATAATAATCAATAGATACTTGTTAGAGTTAAGTACTTAAAAAGAAACCAAATATGAGAAAATTTAATATTGTATTGATTTTAATAATCTTTTTGGGAAATATAGAAAAAGGTAATTCACAAATAATTGATGGAATTGGAGTAAAAACAGGCTTATCAGTTTCTAATATGACTATTTCATCTGAATTTGGTAACTATATAGATTATAAATATAAAGTTGGAATAAGTCATGGCTATTTCTTAGAGATACTTAACTCTAAGTTTTTTAATATCGTAACTAATTTGGGATTTTATCAATCTGGAACAAGATACAATAGCCCTTTATTATACTCAAATAATGAAACAAATACAATAAAGCTTGATTACTTGACATTTGACACACAAGTAAAATTTAAAATTGGATATAAAAGAGTTAACTCATTTATACAATTCGGTCCTAAATATGATTATTTGATTTCGCATTCCAATTTGATGTCAGAGCAAATGCTAAGTCAGTTGGAGTTTAATAAAGGTTTAGCAGGTATCACATATGGTTTAGGAATTTCATATAATTTCAATAAAATATCTGTTGGTGGCATATTTAATACAAATTTAAATTTCAAAGACATGTTAATTAACGATGGGGAATATATGCAACCCAAATTTAGCTCTAATTTTAACTCCCTATTTTTTAATTTCTTTTTAAAATTCAATTTAAACAAAGATTAAAAAAAACATGAAATCAAAACAGCACATATGTTTTTCAAGTATATTGTAGTTCTGATTAATTTATGGCAATGTATATAAAAATAGTAAAGGTTTTTACGAACTAAAATCCGAAAATGTAACAATAGCTACAACCTGCCTCACTTTTTTTACTTACTTTTAAGAAATAAAAATAATACGCAGTTTATAACAAGGACAAACATTATAGTTTTTTGTTTTTTATTTTTCTACCGCTATAATATAATCCAGTGGTTTGTAACTGTAAAACATAAGATTAATCTTTTAAAATTATAATCTAAGAAAATGAGCAAACTAGTAAGTGAATTAATACAGGAACATAAGGAAATTACGGCGATTCTTCTTGAATTACAAAAAACAGGAGCTTCTACTGCAAAAGGAATGGACTTGTTAATTCAATCAAAATCATCGTTATTAAATCATTTAACAAAAGAAGATGATCATCTGTACCCACCCTTGTACGAAAAAGCAAAATCAGATTCATCGTTTAAAAGAACACTCGATACATTTGGAACTGAAATGGATCAGTTAACTGAATTTGTGGTTGACTTTTATAAAAAATACACGAATAATAACAATATAAACAAAACTGAATTTGCAAAGGATATATCCTTCTTCATTGTTGGTTTTAAAAACCGGATATTAAAAGAAGAAGTTGCTATTTATAAATCATTCGAAAAACTAAAAATAGACTGACTCGTCGCAAACAAAGGTACTGCATATTAGACACATTGGTCAAATATGCAGTACTTATAATGAAATGCCCAGCATATTTCGTTTTTGATAATTATAATCGTTTTTAACTGTCCATGTTATGGATATCTGCTTAGCAAATTAATTGATGTTTATTGCAATTGAATATATAATACAATTTTAGCATATGAACAAAAAAGCACACTTTCCACATAATCTATTTATCGTTTCTTTTTACACTAAGCTCGCAGTAATAACAATTATCTTTTTTAGTGTAAGGCTGTTTTTCAGCTGTACTCCACCCGATCCTATTGATATTAGTTACAATACTGCAGTGCTAATAAGTATTGATAATAGTGGACAGTATACTAATTATGGTTACCCCGACACTCTCTATTCAGACGCTATTGCATTACAGCTGATCTTATCGGATTCAACACATCTGTATTATGCATCTAATGTTGGCCGTTCGATTAATACATTTGGTTTTGAAACAGCCTGTGCCACCAGTATCAATTACTCGTTTCGCCCCGTAAACCAAGTGCGGGATATTCAGTTTTATACCCTATTGGATATGAATGACACATTTAAAGCAGGCGATAATATATCCGATAGTATTCTCTATTCATACGAAAATATGTTTGAGCTTTACAGTTATAAAGACGAAGCGATTAAACACTTTAACAAATTACAAAACGATCCTTTCAGCAAGCTGAATATTGTTTTAAAAGCATCTGTAAAAAACAAAAACGCACAGTTTAGAGTTGAGGTAAGCCTTGATGATGGCTCACTAATTTCTGATACAACCGATGTACTAACAATAATTCCCTAACCTG
>Ga0070728_10007371_pt1 | contig 10049 bp, 9 predicted proteins | sample tdDd471_FD_66723 | JGI IMG/M metagenome (GOLD analysis project Ga0070728, IMG submission 66723) | Marine sediment microbial communities from the Atlantic coast under amendment with organic carbon and nitrate - tdDd47.1 | ecosystem: Environmental > Aquatic > Marine > Coastal > Sediment | place...
GAGGTCGGATGCACCTTCGGGCAGTACTACAACAGTATCGCAGCCGCGTTCCAGAATTCCCGCGGCCAGCACGGCGCGGTCCAGGGACTCGCATTCGAGTGCCAAAGTGTCCACTTGCGCGAGGATGTTCTCCACCGGAATGATTTCCCATCCCTTTTTGAGCACGACGTCCTTGCCGTCACGGATACCCTTGATGGCGATGTCTTCGTCGGCCTTCTTGGTCAACTCGACCACGGGCATGTCTTCGGGAGTGATGACCGTGACACGGCCAAGAGATTCCACTGCTTTGACCTGGTCTTTCTCGACCATCACTGCGTCTACGCCGGACTCCAGAGCCAGGGTGACGAGCTTTTTATCAAAGGGGACGGATTTGAAGATCACTTTTTTCATTGTACGGTACCGTTATCCATTGAGGTGATTGAGAGCGGCTTCCACAGATTCGTCATCGTGGACCACCATGTTGAGTGCTTCCACCAGACGGGTCGGATTTTCATGCTGGAACACGTTGCGGCCTACGGACAAGCCTGCGCCACCGGCTTCCAGTGAATCATGTACCATCTGAAGAAATGCCTTAGTGCTGTCAAGTTTGGGACCACCGGCTATGACAACAGGAATACAACAGGAATCGCATACATGGGCAAAGGTGTCTATGTTGCCGGTGTAGGGGACCTTTACTACGTCCGCGCCAAGCTCGGTGCCGACACGGGCGCAATGAGCCACTACTTCTACATCGTATTCATCCGAGATTTTGGGACCGCGAGCGTAGACCATAGCCAGCAGAGGAATGCCCCATTTGGCAGCGTCAGAAGAAATCTTGCCGAAATCGTTGAGCATGGCCGCTTCGGTTTCGTCGCCCAGGTTGCAGTGGATGGAGACAGCATCTGCGCCGAGACAGACGGCATCTTCCACACTTGCGACGAGCGTTTTTGCATTGGGGAAGGGAGACAGTGACGTGGAGGCGGACAGGTGGACAATCAATCCGATGTCCTTGCCTTGAGCTCGGTGACCACAACGGACCAGTCCTTTGTGTTCGATGACCGCGTTGGCGCCGCCATCAACGACTTTGCCGACGGCCTCGCGCATGTCTACCAGTCCATCAATGGGGCCAACAGTCACACCGTGATCCATGGGAACCACGATAGTTCGGCCGGTATTCCGGTTGAAGATCCTTTCCAGCCTGATGGCTTTACCAATGTGCATTTCATTCTCCTTGAGGTTGTCCCTTCACTGAGAGGGCTTCCAACCGACGAGCCAAAAAAACAAGGGCCGCCGGCTTTCGCCCGCGGCCCTTGAAGAGGTTTTGTTCAGTTTGTATCCACCGTCTGGCTACAACACACCTCTCCCAAGACCACGAGCGTGGCAATACCAATACCAAAAGGTAAAGTTGGAAAAGGATGCGTTAAAGACAGTTGTGGAGTTCATGACTTATTAGCTACACAGCCAATGGCAATCTGTCAACAAAAAAAATCGTCGCGATTCCGGTGGGATAGAGTGTATAGTAATATATTGTGTGACCGGCGGTCATTTTTTTAGCCAATTTTCGATCGAGAATAGAGCCTTTGTCAGGGCATCTTTTTTTCTAAAGGCGACCCGTAACTTGTTGGAATGGCCGCCATGCTTTTCCCAAATTTATCTTGTCAGTTTGGCTGCTCAAAACTTTTTTGTGTCCTGTGTCGGATTTTTCTTGATTTGACATTTTTTGTGTAAAATTAAAGGTACAAAAATGTAAATAATTACAAAAAAGTTAAAATCTAGTCAAAAAAAATGAATTAGATTTACCTCTTTTACATTAATAGTAATACAAAACAACTTTGGCACGAGTTTTGATAGAGGGGGGTCAGGTTTGAAATGATTTTTATTTAAAGAGGAGTCCCCCAATGTTTTTGAGAAAGTCCCCAACCCATGTGTCTAAGAGACTTGCCACAGGCGCAGTCGTCTTGGCAGCAGCCCTTGCTCCCACTTTTGCCTACGCAGAAGAAGTGGAATATCTCACCCAGTCAAATGCCAATATTCTATGGACCCTGATCGCAGCCTGTTTGGTCATGCTCATGCAGGCTGGTTTCGGTTGCGTTGAGGCCGGTTTTACCCGCGCCAAATCCGCTGGAAACATCATGATGAAAAACTTCCTGGATTTCTCCGTAGGTTCCGTCATCTTTTTCCTGTTTGGTTTCGCATTGATGTTCGGCCTTGATGCCGGTGGTTTCATCGGTACCTCAGGGTATGGCCTGGGTGGTGTAGCTGAAGGTGATATGATGTGGACCTACACTTTCTGGTTCTTCCAGTCCGTGTTTGCTGCAACAGCCGCCACCATTGTTTCCGGCGGCATGGCCGAGCGTACCAAGTTTTCTAGTTACATCATTGTTTCCATAGTCGTTACCGGCCTGATTTACCCCATCTCCGGCCATTGGGCCTGGGGTTCTCTGTGGCTGGGCGATGACGGTGTCGGTTGGTTGGAAGGTCTTGGATTCTGTGATTTCGCCGGGTCCTCTGTGGTTCACTCCGTGGGTGGCTGGATCGCTTTGGCAGGAGCCATGGTACTTGGTCCGCGTATTGGCAAGTACACTGAAGATGGCAAAGCCAAGGCCATTCCCGGTCACAATATCCCGCTTGCCGGTCTGGGTGTTTTTCTTCTCTGGTTCGGTTGGTTCGGCTTCAACCCCGGTTCTACGACTACTGCTGATGACACCATTGGTTTGATCGCCATGAATACTTCTCTGGCTGCCGCAGCCGGTGTGCTTGGTGCCATGGTCATTTCCTGGTTCCGTTATGGTAAGCCCGACATCTCCATGACTTTCAACGGCGCGCTGGCTGGTCTGGTCGGCATCACTGCCGGATGTGCCACGGTCACCCCGAGTTCTTCCATCGCCATCGGCCTGGTTGCAGGCGTTCTGGTTGTCCTGTCCATCGAATTCATCGACAAGGTCCTGAAGATCGACGATCCGGTCGGAGCCTCTTCTGTCCACGGTGTTTGCGGTGCCTGGGGTACCATCGCCTGCGGCCTGTTCAATACTGACGGTGGGTTGTTCTTCGGGGGCGGTGTTGCCCAGCTCGGTGTACAGCTTATCGGTGTCGGTACTTTCTTTGCCTGGGCATTCGGTACTGGTTTCATCCTCATGACCATCATCAAGGCTGCTTTTGGTCTCCGAGCTGAAAAGGAAGAAGAACTCAAAGGTTTGGATATCGCTGAGCATGGCTCAGAATCTTACAATGGCTTTCAGCTCTTCTCGAACGAGTAAGACGAGTCACGTTGTCGGAAGAAGCAGATTGTACAGCATAACTATAGGAGAATAAGATAATGAAGCTTATCATAGCATATATCAGGCCCGAAAAGCTCAATGACGTGAAGCAGGCCTTGTACGCCAAGGAGATTTATTCCTTGTCAGTATCGAATATCCTCGGCTCAGGTCGTCAGAAAGGATTTACTGAAACCTATCGTGGCGTGCAGATGGAAGTGAATCTGCTCAAGAAGGTCCGCCTTGAAATCGGTGTGAACGATGATTTTGAAGCCTTGGCTATCGAGGCTATCCAGTCTGCCGGACAGACCGGTACCGAAGGCGATGGCGTGATCTTTGTTCAGGAACTTGCCAAAGCTCTGCGCATTAGGACTGGTGAGGACGGCATTCTCTAGAAACGAATCGATCTGTGTGTGCAGCCTGGCGGCAATGCTTGTCGTCCAGGCTAAGTGCCAATTCAATATGTTCTGAAAATTCAATAAGGCATACCTCCACCCCTGCCCTTCAGCCAGGTTCGGATATGACATTCCAGTTTGTCATGCTCCGAACCTGGCTGATCCATTTTAAAATGAAAGGTGTATAAAAAAGGATCGGGATTGCCTGATATCTTTTGTAATAATTTGTAACCTGAAAAGTACACATTTGACATAATGCGTATATTCCCGCATACTTAATGCATGTGTAAAGCTGTATTTTTAGGATGTCCTTTATTTGTCTTTATCTTTTTTGTCCTGTTTCCTGTTTCGGTTGAAGCAGAAGAAGTGGTCTTGGCGTATGATGAATATCCGCCATTGAACTATACTGAGGACGGAAAGGCTCAAGGCGAAATCATAGATCTTGTTCGTGAAGCCGGACAGAGATTGGGCGTGAAGACGATTTTTATCAAACAGCCCTTTGCTCGTGCCCTTCAGGAAGTTGAATTTCGTGGTGTTGATGGGATTCTGGGTGTTGTTAAGACCAAAGAACGACAGAAGTTTTTGTACTATCCTTCAACCGGACATACTCAGGATGGTCCAGCACTCTTCGCACATATGCAAAGTGGGATGAAAGTGACTTCACTTGAAGACACACGAGGTCTCGTTGTCGGTGTGATTCGAGGGTATCGATACGGCGAAGGGGTGCTTGAATCTTTGGGTGGAGAAATACGGTACGTTAAGGACGGTGGGACCCTATACAAAATGATTGCAGAACATCGTTTTGATCTGGGTTTGGGATATCAGCTGTCAGCTGAATATTTTTTGAACAAAATTCCGGGTGGCGATCAGGTCAAACCCGTGGTGAAGTTGCCAACCCTTTCCCTGCATCTTGTTTTTTCCAAGAAACTTGGCCCTCGTGGTTTGGAGCTTGCCGAGAGCTTTTCTCAAGAGATTAACCAGATCAAGAGAGAGCGCAAGCAGGCGCAATAGATATATGATTTAAAGCCCCGCCATCATGTCATGATGGCGGGGCTTTTTTATTTCCTGAGTTTGAGTTTCGCTCGCGCTGAGAGGAATACCCCAAGCGCACTGAATGCTGTCAGTGTGATAAATGTGATGTTCATGGCCTCAACAAAGGCGGCTGCATTGCCGGAGTGCAGGGCGGTCGGGCCGACCATGGTCGCCAGAACCGCGCTGATGAACACCAGGCTGATAGTCATACCAGTGGTGCGCATCCCCGCCACCATGGCGGAAGCAATGCCGTAGTTTTCTTTTTCCACTGCTCCCATGATGACGGCGGTGTTTGCTGTTGCAAAGATGGCACTGCCAGTTCCGCACAGACCGAGTACGGAAATAATGAGCCACAACGATCCGTTGTCTCCTATAAAAATGGCGCCGGCCAGTCCTGCGGTCGCAAAGAGCATGCCCACGGTTGCGATATGGTGTGCAGCCCATCGTTGGCAGAGCTTGCCGCTAATCGGTGAAAAAAGCGTTTGCATGATCGGTTGAGCCATTAATATTATTCCGGCTTCACTGGGTGTCATTCCCTGAACGATTTGAAGATAGAGGGAGATCAGAAAAGTGATGCCGAATGTTGCGGCATAGCTGATGAACTGTACGGTATTGCCAAGTGCAAAAGACTGATTGGTGCTGAACAGGGTCATGTCCAGCAGCGGGGCTTTGGTGCGTTTTTCCCAGAGGGCAAAAGCGACCAGTGAAAGCACTCCACCAGCGAGCATGGCCTTTCCTGCCATGAGGTGAAAGTGGGAACCGCCTTGTGAGAGCATGACCATACCCATGGCAATAAGGATTGCGCCACCCCAATCGAAAGGCGGACACTTTTTCCGTTCCGGTTTGACCGGGAGTACTATCAAAGTGAGTACGAGGCAGATAGCGCAGGGCACGGCTCCGATATAGAAGATGGCCCGCCATCCCATGGTCGTGGCGATTATACCACCAAGCCACGGACCGGCGGATAATCCTACATAAACGCCCGCCGATGCAATGCCCAGAGCCATGGACCTGCGTGGACCTGTAAAAAGGTCGGCAAGAATGGCCAGTCCGGTTGTGACCATCATGGCGCCGCCGCCACCCTGAAAGACGCGGAGGATGATGAATTGTTCTATGGATTGAGACAGGGGCAGAATCAGGCTTATCGTAGTGAAAATAACCATTCCGCATACAAAAACGAATCCGCGCCCTGTCATGTCAGCCAGTCGCGTTACAGGAAAGAGGAGCATGGCGACTGCCGATATGTAGCCAGACTCGACGAGACCGAGTTGTGCAGCGGTCGCTCCGAATTCCTTGCCCAGCGACGGGATGGCGACGGCAACGGACGACAGCATGAACACCAGTGAAAACTGGGTGACTGTGATGGACCACAGGCAGGCTGTCCGTTCTTTTTCCGAAATCATTTATCCTTTTCTCCATTGAGTTGCTTTTGGACATTGGTAGCAATGCGATCAAGCATAGCCCGTATTTGTACTTTTTCTTCTTCGGAAAACCCTTTGAGCATCACTTCGTTATGCTGATCGAGTATAGGGATGAGAGCTGAGTAGAGTGCTTTGGCCTTGGCCGTCGGGTGGACGAGATTCTGTCGGCGGTTGTCTGGATTTTCTTTACGCCTCACAAGGCCGGCAGACTCCATATTCTTCAACATTCGTGTCGTGGCAGCAGGGCAGACTCGGATATATGCTGACAATTGCTCTTGAGTTTGGCCTGCCTTTTCCACCGTTGCCATTATATACGGGATTTGCCCGGAACAGAGGTCGTGTTCACTCAGCCAGCGGTCAAGCAGACAACTGTTAAGCCTGTATAGGCGACTGACTCTATAGCCAAGGCTGGTATTGCGACGTGCGTTGTGATCTTGCATGGTAACTCTTTTTGTTGACATGTTAACTGTTCACGGGAGAGATGGTTTTTAAGGAAGATATGTTGACTTGTCAACAATTGTGATGAGTCTCGGCCATTCATGTTTCAGGGGAACATGAAAAAGCCCCCTGCCAGCAGACTGGCAGGGGGCTTTAATTCGTTTCAGTGCAACTAGATCTTGGCAGCTGTGCGAAGATCGTCGATGGCGTCAGTCTGCTCCCAGGTGAACTCGGGGAGTTCGCGGCCGAAGTGACCGTAGTTGGTGGAAGCCTGGAAGATGGGGCGACGCAGATTCAGACGTTCCAGAATGTAGTATGGGCGCATGTCAAAGACGTCGGTGACAGCTTTGGTCAGCTGCTCGTCAGTGACTTTGCCAGTGCCGCGGGAGGACACGACCACGGAGACCGGGTTGGCCACGCCGATGGCGTAAGCGATCTGGACTTCGCACTGATCGGCCAGGCCTGCGGCAACCACGTTCTTGGCAACGTAGCGGGCCATGTATGCGCCGGAACGGTCGACTTTGGACGGGTCCTTGCCGGAGAAAGCGCCGCCGCCGTGGGCACCGGCACCTCCGTAGGTGTCGTTGATGATCTTGCGACCGGTCAGACCGCAGTCGCCAACCGGACCGCCGATCACGAAGCGACCGGTGGGGTTGATGTAGGACTTGAGATTTTCGTCGATGAGTTCTTCAGGCAAGGTCTTCATGACGACTTCGCGCAGGATGTCCTCCTGCAACTGGCCCAGTTCGACGCCTTCTGCGTGCTGGGAAGAAACAACGACGTTGTCGATGCGGATGGGCTTGCCACTGTCGAATTCTACGCAGACCTGGGTTTTGCCGTCAGGGCGAAGGTAATCGAGAACGCCTTCCTTGCGCACGTCAGTCAGGCGTTTTGACAATTGGTGGGCGTAGTAGATGGGGGTGGGCATCAGGGTCGGGGTCTCGTTGGTAGCGAAACCGAACATCATGCCCTGGTCGCCTGCGCCCTGTTCTTCGGGTTTCTGGCGGTCAACGCCCTGTGCGATATCCGGGGACTGCTTGTCGATGGAGGAAATGACGGCGCAGGTTTGCCAGTCAAAGCCCATGTTGTCAGCAGAGTTGTAGCCGATGTCCTTGATGGTGTTACGGACGATTTCCGGGAAGTCGGCGTAAGCCGTAGTGGATATTTCACCGGCAATGAAGGCCATACCAGTGGTGACCAATGTTTCACAGGCCACGCGTGCCATGGCATCCTGGCCGATGATGGCATCGAGGATGGCGTCGGAAATCTGGTCGGCAACTTTGTCGGGATGGCCTTCGGTCACGGATTCGGAAGTGAACAGGTATTTGCCTTCAATCTGCATCAGAGTCCTCCTTTAAGGATACTGCAGTAATAAGCGTTTAGAAATCCGGGTTGAGATCGCATTCAAGGATTTCGTCAATGCCGTTGTTTTCATCAGCTACGATGACACGCGGTTTGCGGGTTTTGGCTTCATTTTCATCCAGCCACATGTAGGTGGCAATGATGATTCGCTGGCCGACTTTACCTTTGTGGGCGGCTGCTCCGTTGAGACATATCTCGCCGGGACCGCCGGGAATGGCATAGGTGGTCAGTCTTTCGCCGTTGTCCAGATTGTAAACGTCGATCTGTTCATAGGGGAGAATGCCGACCGTCTTCATCAAGATGGGGTCAATGGACAGGCTGCCTCTGTATTCCAGATTTGCGCAAGTGATTGCGACGCCATGAATCTTGGCGCTCAAAAAACATCGTTGAGCCAATGGATCATACCTCTATCAAAATGTTGTCTATGAGCCGAGCCTTGCCAAGGCGGATAGCCACGGCAGCGAGCACCGGCGATGATATGGTCGCGACCGGTTCAATGGAATCCGGGGTGACCAATTCTATATAATCCACAACACCCGAGGGCAGAGTGGATGCATACTTTTTTTCAAGTGATTGTTTGGCGGCTTTGGCATTGCGCTCACCGTTTTTCACTTTTTCAGCCAGTTTCAGCAAACCTTGACGAATGGCCGGAGCTGCTGCCCGTTCTTCATTTGTCAGGTAAGCGTTGCGAGAGCTGAGCGCCAAACCGTCAGCCTCACGGACAATGGGATGACCGATGATTTCCACCGGCATGTTCAGATCGCGGACCATTCGTTTGAGAATGGCGAGCTGTTGCCAGTCCTTTTGTCCGAATACGGCTTTAGTCGGCTGAACGAGATTGAACAGTTTGGTCACGACTGTGCACACGCCGCGAAAATGGATGGGCCGGGATGCTCCGCACAAGTGTTCGCCGAGGGTTGGTACGTTGACCCATGTGGCATGCTCGGGTGCATACATGGCATCCGATGCGGGGGCGAAAATAAGGTCTGCACCGTGCTCTTCGGCTTTGGCGCAATCACCGTCAAAATCACTGGGGTAATTGTCGAGATCTTCGTTTTCACCGAATTGAGTCGGGTTGACGAACAGGGTCACGACAAGTTTGTCGCACTGGGATCGGGCCATGTCTATGAGGGACGTATGCCCGTCATGTAAATAGCCCATGGTCGGCACCAGGCCAATGGTCAGACCTTGGTTTCGCCATGTGGTGCATTGGCTTTGTAGTTCTATGGGATCAGTGAGTATTTTCATTGTATCTCTCGAATTATGATGAACACCTGACAGATTTGTGGGGGGGAGTCAAACAAAATGTTTATATCAAGATGTATTGATATAGTCGGATGGTGTGGGGGGGGGGAACGATCCATAAGTATGCTGTGTGGCGGGGCCAGTTACTGAAGTCATGTGTCCGGGGTTTTGGCTCGTGTTCAGGAGGTGGCTGAATACGTGCTTGACGGGGAAGAGTCTGTCCCACGATTTTTATGCCACGCGGAGTTGTACTAACTACCTTATGGATTTTATTCGTAATGAAGTTGAAAAGCCTGCTGCATAGGGGCTGAGGGTAACATGCCGTCAGGGGTGGGCTTTTCAAACTTTCATTTGAGAAAAAACAGTCTCCGTTGTACCCTCGCGTATTATGAGGACAATAAAAGACATCTTTGCGGACGGGGCTATTTCTTTCACTCCCCAGGAGTTGATCGATTTCGAGCATACCATCAAGGATTGCATCGCTGAATTTCTCCCTTTTACTTCTTACAGTCTCTTCTTTCCCAGAGAGGAAGCAACGGTCATTCCTGAGCCGGAATATCGGTCTGAGGACAAGGAATTGATTCTGCCGCTGGTTTTCCAAGGCAAGATGCTCTGCTTTTTTATCGCCAAGGGTGTTCGCCTCAAGGCACCGGCCACGGCTCCCAAGTATATCATGGCTCTTGCCGGTGCCGTGTTGGAAAAGCTCGCCTTGTACAAAAAGGCGATTACAGATCCGTTGACCGGCCTGTATTCGCGCAATTTCTTTTTCGGGGAATTGGAGCAGGCCATTGAGCAGGTGCAGGGATGTCTGGCTACCGGCAGTTGCCGGGCCGGGATCGAGGCACGCAACGCTGATCTGACATTTTCCGGCACTTTCGGTGTCATTTTTCTCGATCTTGATACCTTTCAGCCTGTGAATGAGC
>Ga0070728_10007373_pt1 | contig 10048 bp, 4 predicted proteins | sample tdDd471_FD_66723 | JGI IMG/M metagenome (GOLD analysis project Ga0070728, IMG submission 66723) | Marine sediment microbial communities from the Atlantic coast under amendment with organic carbon and nitrate - tdDd47.1 | ecosystem: Environmental > Aquatic > Marine > Coastal > Sediment | place...
AATACATTAATTTCAATCATTGCCTGAATTGAACAAGCCCCATTTGCAACCTGAAGTATATAAACACCATCGTTACTTGCTGTAAAACTTTGTGTTTCCGACTGCTGACCCTCGCCCTCGTATATCCAATTATAATGCTCAAATTCCTGATTGGCAGACAATGTTACGCTTTCACCCGGACAAAATTCAGTTGGACCGTCAGCTACAATTGAAAAGTTTTCAATTGGCTCGTCTATCGTTACAGTTTTATGTTCCGATTCGTATTCACATCCATCCTCTGTAATACCAGTCACAAATACATCGGCCGATTCTGTAATACTAATTGATTCGGTTTGAGCATTATTATACCATTTGTACGAAACAAATTCCCACTGGTAATCCACCATTGCATTAGTCGATTCGCAAGCCTGTTCGCTTTCAAGGGTAAATGAAGGCTGAACATATTCAGCCTGTGTTACAACAAAGGTTTCAACTGCACAGCTTCCCTGGTGTTTTACCTGTAGTTTGTAGGTTCCTGTTTCAGACAATGTATACATATTGGCTGTTGAAACGGTACTCCAGTTTGATGTTTCATCAATTTTTGACCATTTATAAGAATCCATTCCAGCAGTAGGTTCAATCACTGTATTAATTACCTCATCTCCACAATAATTAAAATCACCTTCACCATTCAAGGCAAAGTCTGCAATTTCACTCTCAACACCAACAGTAAAAGTATATTCGTAAGCACAATCTGTATATATTGAAGAAATCGAGAATTTATAATCACCGGCGTCCAAATCTGCAATTTCCCAGGCAATCACCTCTTCACCATTAGGGTAAAACCATCTGTACCATACTTCGCCCATGGTTGAATTGTAAATAATTGGCGTTATGGCTCCACCGCTAAAATCGGAACAGGAAACCGGGGTAATTTCAGCTTCAACATAAATAAATAGTTCCGGGCTTAACTCAAAACTACCCTGGATAATTTCATTATTTACATCGCTAATAGTATAGGTATAATTTCCAACCTCAAGGTTTTTCAATTCAGTTTCAGAAGAAGTGAAACCATTTGGTCCTTCAACAGAAACTGTATAAGGCGCCGTTCCATTTAATATATTTAACTGAACATTAAATCCTTCTTCAGCAGCACATCCCAAAGGATTAATTTTAATCGTTGCACTCAAATAAGGTTTAGCGCGTTCGCTTTCAACAGCACCCACATCCGGCATCGATCCGTTTGGATTTGGACGACTGTTTCCGAAAACATCAACCACCGGTGCATTGGTTAAAGTACCCGCACCTATTGCAGGCGATGATTTCTGCAAGCTAAAGTCGTTATTGGCAGCATCGGTAAACTTCGGATCCAAATTAGTATATTGAACTTCCGTTCCGCGAATACCCGAAATTAAACTTCCCTTATCAATACTTATCGGTTTAATGGAACCACAGGTAATATCATAAACCTGATCGGCACATTTATTATTCCAAAGGATAGAGTTGGTTATAATTGCTTCCGTTTCTCCTGATAAATATACCCCACCGGTACTTTCATAATTATCTATATATTCCGAATCGTTACCGGTAATAGTACTATAATTAATAGTTAATTTACTTTGGTTTGCCATTATTGCCCCGCGATTACTGTGAATCAATGAATTCATCACCAGCAAATCAGTACAAACTGCATTTATTGCCCAATTTTTCCCATCTTTTAGAATCATGTTATTGAGCTTTACATTTGCCACATATTTCTCAGGTGGATTTAATGAATAAACATTTATACCATAATATGGAGCGTTAATCAGGCTAAAGTTTTCAAGGGTAACATCAATTGGATTTCCATAATCGCCATTAATCTGAATCATATATGAAGGAAGTGTAGTTCCATCGAAAATAACCTGGTTGGCAGCAGCATCAGAAGTAATCACTACCGACTTATCGATTTCCAAAGCCTCGGTATAAGTACCCGGCTTCAGCACTACTTTTTCAGTGGTCTCACCAGCCAACGAAACGGCATACTGTACCGATGCCAATGGTTTATCAACTGTACCATTATTCGCATTATCACCTGCAGGACTTACATAGATAACAGAAGGAATTGTTAAAGCAACATCCAGTGCTGATTCATAAGCACCCATATCCGGGTTCACATCCGGACGCGCATTCCCTTCAATATCGCTTGTAATTCCGGCAATTACTTTTCCTGCTCCAATACAAGGCGAAAAAGAACCAATCTGATAATTGCCAGCTTTAGGATTAATAAATAGAGGATCAACATTCAGGTTATTATCACCTTCCCAAGCTCCTTCTACTTCTGTTTCTCCTATCCATCCTTTTCCGATAAGCGAATTGGATACGGTAAACTGTCCTGCCTCTGACAAAGCAATGTCACCAGGTTCATAAACCGCACCGATCCATTTATTTCCAGAAATTATAGAGTTTGTAATATTTACCTGCGAAAACCCATCGGAATAATAAATACCTGCACCCGGTTGATAACTACCATCAACAGAGCGTAACTCATTATTGGTAATGGTACAGTAGTTAATATCAACATTTGCATTTTGGTCCATATATATTCCGGCAGCAAAACTCGACGAGCTGTTACCGGCGATTAAACAGTTATTAATAACGGCATTTGTATTCTTCAGGTAAACACCGGTTCCTTGTCCTTCGCTACCATTTGTAATTTCACAAGCCTTCACAACTGCATCAAAACCTGAAATATGAATTCCGGCTCCGTTCTCCCAACCTGCATTTTTGTCGATGATTAAATTTTTCAATTGTATTTGGTAGGTCCCAATATCTTCTGTTTTTGCATAAACTGCATGCCCTGCTGTTGCACCTCCGTCTAAACCGGCATTTAGCAGGCTCATATTTTCAATAATTACATTTCCCGATTTTATGTCGAAAATCCTGCCATCCTCAGTCTCCATATCAATAACAACACCTTCAGAACCCTGAATATGAACATTCTTTTCAATTACAACACGCTCTTTATAAGTTCCTGTTTCCAATACAATTTTATCGGTAGCATCAGTTGCAATATTAACAGCTGTCTGAATGGAAGCTAAAGGATTCTCTTGCGTACCTTCACTTAAATCATCACCATTCGGAGCTACATAAATTATAGTTGGTGGAGTTTGAGAAGCGTCTAAAGTATTTTCAATGGCACCTAAATCCGGAGAAACACCAACGTAGCTACGAACATTCCCAAATAAGTCTTCCTTTAGGTAAAAATCTTCTATATTTTCGGCTACTTCAACATAACCTTGATCTGTTGCTGCACCAATTGCCGGAGAATAAATCCCTAAGCTGAAATCAGGCAACAAAAGCGGATCGGCATTGAAGCTTTCCAGCTGGTTGTATTCCATATTGGTAATACATTTATGATAATTTCCGCTTAAATAGGATTCCTGATATAAATCCGTACTTAATATAATACAATTGTATCCATCAAAATAACCGTTTGTTAAACCAAGAAGAACATTTTCAGCTATGGTACAATGCACCAGCTTTCCCTTTACTTGCCAGTCTTTAATTTCAAAAGCCAGGTTATTTCCGGTAATTAAACAATTATCAAAACGGCCCCCTAAACCAGATGTTCCATTAAAGCGAACGCCTTTTTGAAATTTTTTGACAACACATTGCTGAATATAGGGATATGCACCAACTGTGATTTCGATTCCTGTCCCACGACCAGGCCCTTCAAGGGTAAAGCCGATCAATTTACTATCACGGGATTCATTCGTAACAAATTTTACAAGCGGCTGATAAATACTTAGCGGTTGCAAAGTTGTTACCGCCACTCCATCACTCGACTTTACGGTAATTTTCTTGCCTTTAAAATCAACGTTTTCGATATAGGTTCCCGAGGCTACCAGTACCTGATCGCCATCAACAGCTAAATCGATGGCTGCTTGAATGGTGGCCAGACTTTGTTCTGCACTTAGCCCCGTATTGGCATCGTTACCGGTGGTAGCTACATTGTATACATTTTGCGCAAAAAGGCTATTCATTGCCCATAAAAGCACAAATGCATTAAAAAGTAAAAGTTTTCTCATTGCAAATATTGGTTTAGATTTATTGATTGCTTTCGGCTATCTGTTACGATAATTGAAATATTCTACTCTACGAAAATAGACAAATAACAACATAAAAATATTTAACAAAACTTACTATCTCGAATATTTAATGTTTTTTAACAACCCAACGCTGTTAAGGAATTTTTTAATCTCTGTAAAGACCTGCTGACGGTAACGGCAATCCCGATGGATATACAAGAGAGGTAACAAATACAAACGGAATTAATTAACAAGACCTTAAGATTATAAAAACCTCAAAGTCTGCAGTTATTATGTTTTTAACTTCGTCAGGACCTACGGACTCTAACGGGTTTCCGGCTTACTGATACAATGAAACGCCGGCATCCGACCGCTTGGAGTTTAATAAGCATGGTACTTGCATAAAAATCAACTTTTAATACTGATACATAATCTTTCGCGGTATCATAAACACAACTTTGATGCGGCGCATGAAACACCTGCAGGCCATTACCTTTTTCAGATGCGCCGGTTTATCTTCTTCTACTCTTCCCCCGGATTGCATCCGGGGCTACAATTATTTGACCCCAGCCGGGGTCGGTTAAAACCAATCCCGGAGGGATGGCATTATTGTAAAAAATACGTAACCCTGCAAACCCGGCGCAAGTGCAAGCATTTTAACCCGAATATTTTGCATACGCCGGAATAAACCGTTTTGTAAATAAGCATTTAAATATATTGGAATAAAAAAGACCTTAAGGCTCTAAAAACCTCAAAGTCTGCTGGTATAATAATATTATTAATTGCTTTACAACTGCACCGCTTTATTAATAAAAACATAACAACGTGTGATTTATATCACATACTACAGAAATAGCCTTTAAATGAACACACCCCTTTTAAAGCAATGCACAGTGTCTTTTTGCTTGTACAACATATGTTTCGGGACTTACACAAAGTAATTGGGAAGCTACATAATTGGTGTTGCCTTTTACAAAATGCCTTTCAGAAACAACATATTAAATTTTGCTTGCTACATATTGTGTTTCAGAAATCGCAAAATGTGTTTTGCTTGTTACATATTGCAATTCGGAAGTTACATAACCCGTTTAGCGAAGTACATATTGCGTTTTCCTTATTACATAACCCATTTAGCGAAATCAATTACAATTTGCATATCGAGAGCGGAAATTTGTGAAAAGCTAAACAAAAACCGCTAATTCAAAAAACCATAAACAAACAACCTAAAAAAACAAAAGACAAACACCTATTTAACAAGCATTAAGAAAAACAAAACCAGCTTTTCACCAATCTTTTTCTGAAACAAGGGAATTTATAAAATACGAATAACAAAATTAAAAGTCAATACCCAAAAGCTATTGACTTTTAATTTTTATCGATATAACTTGTGTTATATTTTATTAACCCTAAACGAAATAGCATGAATAAAAGAACAATTAGTAGTCGTTTGGCCGGTTATCGGGCAATGATTCACGGAGCCGTAGGAATAAGCTCCATAAAGAAAAAATTAAGACAATACGGTTATACCGACGAAGTTTTAGCGGAAGGTCAGGAACTTTTAGCCGATACCGAAAATCTTTTTACCGAACAAGCCAATGAATACACCGAAAGTTACGAAGCACAGGAAGCATTCGAAAACATTCGATCCGAGGTAGAAGATGAATTTCATACATTGTACCATGTAACCAAAATTGCTTTAAGAAAGCATACTTCGATGAATTCGGTATTACCCCCAAGTTCGGATACTGTTCCGTATAAGAACTGGATTGCAACAACCGAAAAGTTTTACAATTCCCTGGCAGGCTCATCAACAGCCCTTAATATAGTCGCTAAAAGAGGCATTAGCGCAGAACAGGTACAAAATGCAATTACCCGCCTAAACCACATGGAAACGGTACGCCTAAAACGTGATGTTGAAAACGGACAGGCACAAACAAAAACAGGCGAACGAAACGAAAAGCTCGAAGAGTTACATCTTTATTGTGCCGATTTACGCGACATTGCTAAGGTGGCTTTTAAAGATGCTCCGCAAAACCTTGAACAGTTGGGCCTAATTATACGAAGTAATTAAGATGCATACCAGAAATAGAATCAACATAGTAATTATTTTAAATTAGTAGTTAAGAAGCCCGGGGGTAGTAAACCTTGGGCTTCTTTCCTGTAATGCTCGTTAATACAAGTTTCACCATTTTATAATTGTGACCATATGGCTAAAAAGAAACGCAAAAAAAGTAAGCAAACCGGAATCCAAAAACAGCGTCTTCTAGATGTACAACGCACAAAAGAATTCTACAAGAAATTAGACGAGATGGCTGCAATAATGGGTGTTGAAAATTTCACTGCTAAAATACCTACTTTCGAAAAACGTTTAATCCATCAATCCAGAGTTCAGCCCTTCCGGGTTGTAAAAGGTGAAACCAACCATTTAAAACCGCACCAGATAAAAGAAGCAACAAAAGAATTGAAACTCTTATTACACAATGAATTTGTAGAGCCTATTGATAATCGGGGTAAAATATCACTTTACGATTTCTTTTCTCATTTTCAAACCGTAAAGCATTTCTTTCGCACTATAAAAGACAGTCATTTCCCCGAAGCAAAGGAAATGAAAAGAAAAACCCACGATGCAATCGAAAAACTTAAAACCACTATCGAATTTCATAAAAACTGGAAAACCTAATTGACATACAATGTAAATTGATTAGCCTTCCCAATCAGCTTTTCTTATATTATAATATAAACTACTTTGCCACAAATACACCGTTCTATTCCGAATTAGCAAAAGAACATATAAAAATGCCATCTATTAATAAGTTAGGACCTCCTCCACCAGCGCTAAATCACATGGAGGCAGTACTAAACACCGTTAAACCTCAGATTAAATATTTTAATTTAAACGGAAAGAAACGACCTGCATTTCGACTGGGCCTTACACAAATTAATGAAGGCGTTACATGGCTTGGCATGAGTGCTACAGCATTGGGTATATGCCCCAAAGAATTGGATTACAAATTAAAGAGTTATATACAGAGCCATGCAATAAAAAGACTTGAAGAACGGCTAAATCCCATATCAATATTATTTGTCAATTTCTATTTAATGATTTCATTGATGGAACCACAATTAGAAACGCTTTCTGATGGCCGAAAAGCATTAATAATTTCTGTTCATGATATTAAAGTAGGGTATTTACCTTTCGACATCGTAGATCATCATATCATTTTCCGCACCTTCCTGTTTATTACCTGCAATGGTACGCCGGAATCGGAAGCTTTAAAAGATGGATTAGCACTTAGTCGCGATGACATCAGCTTTTTAAAACTCGACCAATTAAACACATTTATAGAAAGCGATATATTGGAAAACTCCCAATTAATAAGTGTTATAAACGAAATTTGTCCCGATTTATTAAACCTAAAAGAATTTAAGAAAATCTTTAAAAACACTAAAGAAACTAAATCCAGCGAACAACTGGTAAAGTACTTATGTCTTGACGATCAATATGAGAACATTTTTAAAGAAGATAATACGGAAAACAGCGTATGTGAACCAATGGAACTCTGCGATTGCGATTAATCTATATATGTAATACAACAAACACCCCTTCAAACCCAAATCCCAAAGTCATTCGTTTTTTTAGCAAACGGGTGGCTTTTTCTTTAGATGACAGATAATAGAAGATAGTCTATAGGCTAAATTACTATCTTCCTATAAAACCAGACAGACTGGTATTAATTAATTCTCAGAAATTATTTTTCCTTCTTTACCCCGGCCCTAAAGGGAGTTAGGAAAAACAATTTGAATCTATGGTAAATAATAAAGAATTATTTAAAGATAGGTATTGATGATCTAAACCTTATTCCCCGTTTAGTGCGGGGAATAAGGTTTTTTATGACCAACAATTATCATTAATATTTCAATAGCTATTCTTCAACCCGTTCAAAAGTATATCTCCAGTTTTGCTCATCATATACTTCTGTAAATATCAATCGTTTTTCGTCTAGCTGTTCAATGGTACCAAATATCTCGGTACTACCTTCGTGAAGTCTGATTATATGTGCTTCTTCATCATAAACTTCCCACATATAGGTAAAACTTGAGTATTCACCTTCCCATAAAACAAATCCATTTTCGTCGAAGGTTAATTGCCAATACCAAACTTTAGACTTTTTTTCTTCGTAAGTTACACCATCAATTAAATTCCATTTACCAACTAAAAATTCCATTTTAATTTGAGCTTTGGTAAAATCAATTGTGTATTGCTTTACAGTTTCACCATTCTCAGCAGTTACCTTAATAATAGCCTGCCCCGGAAAATCGGTAATTTGTGTAATTTCAACAGTGGCATTTTCGTCTTCAGATTCCGCTGAAACAACAGGGATTTCTGCATCGGCACCTAGCTTAATATCAAACTCGGTAATAAGAGCAGAGAAACCATCAATCATTTCACCATCAACTTTCAGACTTTTTAAGTTTGCATTAACCGATAAAGGGTCGGCTTCAGTAAAATTTATAAAATAAACCTTAGGTTCAAAACCATTCCCTGAAACCGTAACCTTTGCTATACCTGGTAATCCGGATATCTGAACAATATCAATTGTGGCATTATCGTCGGCAGCTTCGGCTGTTACCACCGGTAATTCATCCTGCTCAAAGGGCCATAAGGCTTCATACATTACTATTGCAGGATCGAAGCCATCTAGCATTTCACCACTAACTTTCAGGCTTTTCAAATTCACATTATCCAATAAAGGAGCGTCTTCCAGAAAACTTACAGAATAAACTTTTGATTCATCATCATTTCCCGAAACGGTTACACTTGCCAATCCTGGTAATTCAGATACCTGAACAATTGTAACTTCTGCGTTTTCATCAGCAGCCTCAGCCGTAATTACAGGCATTTTTTCCAGGCCATAAGGCAACGAAACTTCATAACTGGTTGTTGCCGAATTAAAATCCGTGACCATTACGCCATCAATCATTAAAGAATATAGATTTAAATCAATTTCATTAACTACAGCAGGTTCCTTTTCACATGATACTAACTGCAAAACCAATAATGGAAGCATCAACAGCTTTCCTATTTTTAAACTTATCTTTCTCATTGTTTCTGTTTTTTTAATTACCGTAAACATATATCCTAAAATTATAAAAGGCCAACAATGCATATGTACATAAAACAACAAGTTCCAAAAAGACTACCTACATTTTATAACACAATTTAAGCTAAGATATACGATCAATCTGGTTTAATGAACTTTAAACAAAAAACGACTACACGCCAACCAGATAGTAATGCAGTTTCTACAAGGGCCTTTTGAAATTCCACAAGAGAAACACAGGTATATGTGGCGCATGAAAAATATTCAGGATATTTCCTTTGTCAGAGGCGCCGGTTAGTCTTATCCTACCATGTTCCCCGGACTGCATCCGGGGCTATAATTATTTGATCCAGCCAGGATCTTTCGCGCGTTAAAGATGTCCAGAAAATCCCGGACAAGCCGGAAAACATTTGACAGGATTTCAGGATTGACATGATAATTAAACTTCTGCCAAAAACACATGAGTATCAAAAGTAAATCACCCTTTTTTAGTGAAGTTTAAATATTCCACCACACCCGGCTTAGGCAACGCAGGTGGGGTACCCATAGGTGAAAAAGGCGTAATGGGTCACTGAGGGCCGTCGCCGTGATTTTTTACATACTTTTTTATCTTAACAAAAAGTATGAGCCTTCGCGGCTTGAGCGAATACTAACAGTCTTAGGTAAGACTATAATTTCCGTAATCGATTTAATTATACAGGTAGTGTTTAGTTTGATTTTTTAGATAAAGAAAATCCCCCCTGCTTTATTAATTGATGCTACTGTATAAATCCCAAAAGAGAAACACAGGTATATGTGGCGCATGAAAAACATTCAGGATATTACCTTTGTCAGATGCGCCGGTTAGTCTTATCCTACCATGTTCCCCGGACTGCATCCGGGGCTATAATTATTTGA
>Ga0070728_10007375_pt1 | contig 10045 bp, 9 predicted proteins | sample tdDd471_FD_66723 | JGI IMG/M metagenome (GOLD analysis project Ga0070728, IMG submission 66723) | Marine sediment microbial communities from the Atlantic coast under amendment with organic carbon and nitrate - tdDd47.1 | ecosystem: Environmental > Aquatic > Marine > Coastal > Sediment | place...
ACGGGAGCTCGGACGACCACCCGATTCGGGAGTGGGACTTCGACGCGCTCGCGGCCATGCAGTCGGCGGTGGATGGGAGTCCGAACGCAGACGCCCGGTTCATCGAGGCCGCGTTGTCCACCGGGCTGACGGCGGCCCAGCTCGATCGAATCGGGACGATCGACTGGAGTCGAGCGACCGCCTCGTCCCTCCTTCGCGACGAAGATCTGGGGCGCGCGTTCCGTGCGATCCTCGCCCACTACGAGGCCGAGCGTGGGCCGGACGCGCGCCGCGACGGCCTGCGGGAAGAGAGCTTCGGCTCGAGCACGGAGGCCCTCGTGGAGAGCTGCGCCGACGCGACCGCCGAGGTCTCGCCGGGGATCGACAGCGCAATCGAGATCGTGTCCGGCACCGTGCTCGCCGGCACCGGCGCCTTCGCGCTGAGCGCGGCCGTGTGCGTCGCCTCCGTGGTTTGCGGCGTGATCGCCGCGACGGCCGTGGTGGCCGGAGTCGTGATGGCGCTCGGCGGAGTCTCGGGAGCCGCCATCGAGCGGCTCGCTCTGAGCCAAGCCTGCGCGAGCGAGGACGGCATCTGCGGCACCTGCACCGAGGGTGACTGCACCTGCCCCGCCTACTGTCCGGCCCCCGCCGGCTGCGACTCCGCGCCGACCGATGCGGGCCCCGACGTCCCGGACGGCGGCGCCGACGCGGCCACGGGTCCGATGCTCAATTGCGACACGAACAACGACGGGGACCTCGACACGCTTTGCGAGGGAGCTACGCCCCTGTGCTTCATCACGTGCGGTTGTCATCCCGAGGGCTCCACGATGTGCCGCCTGTGCATCTCGCCAGGATCCGGGGTCATCTGCGCGCCGACGGACGTCTGCCACTATGGCGGAACGGACGAGGCGGTCTGCGGCGGCCCTGGGTCGTTCCGGTGTGAACACCCGGACGGTCGGCCGCGAAGGTACATCGACGTGTGCGAGTCGAACGAGGAGTGCTTCTTCCAGGGCGACGACCGCGGCTTCTGCTGGCAAGAGGGCGAACGGATCCAGTGCGGACCCGATCTCGAAGGCCGGTACTGGACATGTGATGTCCCGCAGACGTGCGGGGCGCGCTACCTCGAGTGCTCGTAGCGACGCCCTCCGAGTCGATCCTCCCGATCGCCGGATCCACCTTGCGGACGTGCGTGCGCGCTCACCCATTCGGGTGAGCTCGGCCACGCCCCTCCGTGCTCGGGGTAGGATGACCGCCATGTCGCAGGTGACCGTGGTCGGTGGGGTTCGAAGCGCGGCGGCGGTCGCGATGCTCGTGCTGAGCGCGGGGGCGCTCGGGGTCGGGTGCGGAGACGGATCCGAGAGTGATGACGGCGGGGTCGGGTCGGCCGACGCGGCCGCGACCGATGGCGGCAGCGCCGACGGCTCGGTGGCCGTGGACTCCGGCGCGACGCCGGCCGACGCCGGGAGCCCGGACGGCGGCGGCGCGGATCCAGACGGAGGCGGGGACCCGGACGGCGGCACGTCGGACGCGGGCGCGACGCCGGCCGATGGAGGCGCCGGCGGCGACGCGGGCACCGGCGGCGACTCCGGCCCCGGCGAGACCGACGGGGGCGCCGAGATGGACGCAGGCGCCATGGACGCCGGAGGCGGGGCCGACGCCGGCATGGACTCGGGCGCCGGCGGAGCCGACTCGGGCGCGGCGGCCGGCCTGCCCGTGAGCGTCGGCTACTACGTCGAGGATCCGATCGACAACCCCGAGGACCCCACCGTCGGGACGTTGCTCATCGCGATCCCGCCGACCGACGGACCGTTCACCGGGCAGATCCCGTTCGGCTACGTCGGCTGCGACGCGGGCACGGACGTGGCCGAGCTGACGGGCACGCGCTCGGGCGGCACCCTCTCGGGGACGTGGTCCGGCGCGGTGGACGGCACGGCGATCAGCGGCACCTTCAGCGTGTCGCGCGCGCCCGCGCTCGGGCGATGGGACGGCACCTTCACGACCACGGGAGGCAAGGTGATGGTGAGCTTCCCGCCCTGCGAGTACTACGTCGCCGGTCACGGGACAGTGCGGATCTTCGACTCGCCGACGAACGAGCCGCCGTCGTTCGTGGCGACCTCGACCGGCGGCGCGACCCCCACCTTCGCGTGGCCGTCGCTCGGCGGCGGCGTGGGCTACGTGGTGCGCGTGTTCGACGTCGACTGCGTCGCCGCGACGCCCGGCAGCCCCACGTGCTTCATGGGCGAGGCGCTGATGCTCGGCACGACGGTGGCGTACCCGGGCGGGTTCTCCGGCTCGCGGGGCGCGCTCACGCCCGGACGCACGTACGTCACCACCGTCACCGCGCAGCGCCTGGCCGGCGGGCTCGAAGGCTTCTCGCCTGTCGTCGTCCGCCCGTAGCCGGACCCGGCAGAGCGCGGGTTGCGCAGATCGCGCGCGAGGCTCGGCTACCTGCCCGCTCGGATGCCGTGGTACTTCGGCGAGCGCTGACGGGCGCCGGCGCGCGCATCGTCAACCGCATGGCCACCGGCGCCACGCACCGCGACCGCGAGCTGATCACCGGCGACAGCCCGAGGCGTCCAGCGCCTTCGGCAAGCTCGCGGTCTCGGCGCTCCGAGCCTTCCGTGCCAGCGACCTCGGCGGCCTCGGGGTCGCGGCTCCGCCAGGCGCGTCAGAGGGTGAACCTCAGCGAGTAGTCGACGCCGTCGGGCGCCGGCTCGCCGTCGGCGGGACGCACGCGCACGAAGAGGGTGGACCAGGTCACGCCGGTGGTCCGGCTGACCGCGAAGCGCGGGATCGTCACGCCGGTCCCGATCGTCCCGCAGGTCTCACCGCGCACCAGCGTCGGAGAGTCGCCGATGAGCTCGAGCGCTTCATCCCAGTACCAGACGTCCATGCAGACCTCGGCGTCCTGCCCCAGCCCGTCGGGTACTCCGAGCAGCTCGGCGGAGATGCGGTAGCTCAGGAAGGGCATCGAGAACGCGTACCAGTCCGTCTCGCCGCCGGTGCCGTCGGGCGCGCAGAGCGACAGGTCGGTCAGCGGTGTGTCCCCGAGCGTGCTGACCGGCCGCGACGCCACGTCGCTCCATCGCCCGTTGGGCTCGTGGAAGTCGAGCCGGCAGTCCGGGACCGGCGGCGGGCCGCTGTAGTGCCGGTCCCAGAGCGCCTCGAGCCTCAGGCGGGCCAGCTCGCTGAGACCGCGGATGATCTCCGCCGTCGCGAACGACGCCGTCGCGCCCGACGGGTCGACCGCGCTCACCCCTTTGACCGCCGCCACCGCGCACCCGAGCAGCCACGGGGACGTCGTCCGCGGGCTGGCGGCGCGCTCCTCGATCGCCACGAGCGCCCGGTCCAGTCGCGAGCCGGAGCGGAGCAGCGTGCGCAGCCGCGCGATGAGGCCGCTGTCCAGGCGCCGGCTCAGGTCCAGCAGGGTCGGGTCCTCCCCGTACATCGTCGCGGCCGTCTCGACGGCGCCGTTGAGCGCCGAGCTCATCAACACGCCGTCGAACCACATCGGCGTCGGCTCCTCGACCTGGTACATCTCCACGTAGTCGGGTCGCACGATTCGCGACAGCTCGCTGACGAGGACCAGCGTGCGCTCGGTCTCGGCCACGATCTCCTCGACCGCCGCCGGGTCGTCTGGCGGATCGTTCGCGACGCGCCACATCATGTAGAGCTGCATCGAGAGCACCTCCTGGTACTCCTCACGCGCGAGCTCGAGGGCGACGTCTCCCGCGGCGCCGGTCGACCAGCTGACGAGCGCGCGCGGCACGTCCTCGCAGAGCACGTGCGCCGCGAGCATGGGCCCGACCTCCGTCAGGAGCGTGGAGGGCAGCTCGCGCCAGCGGAGCTGCCCGAGCCGCACGTTGCCCAGCCCCGGCACGAGCGCCGCCGCGTAGCCGAGGATCCGGCTCGCCCACCGGCAGGTCGTCGGGCTGAACCCCGAGCTGCGGCAGACGTTCTCCGCGACGTCGAGCAGGGCGTTGACCACGACGCCGCGCACGATGGGGATCACGACGCCACGGAGGATCACCCGGACCGCGGTCCCGGACAGGAGGCCGCCCAGAGAGAAGGCCGGCGCGAACGGGTTCTCGCTCGGATCGAACACGCGCGACTCGTGCATCACGTCGCGACCGTGCACCTCGAGGGTCGAGTCCGCGTCGGGCAGCGTCGTGTGGATCGGCAGCGGCATCAGCTCGCCGCTCGGGTCCATCGCGAGCAGGAGCGCGCTGCCCTCGGCGTCGATCGCGACCCGCACCTCGAGCCCGGCGCGCGGCGTGTCCTCCTCGTCGACCAGATCGATCTCGAACAGCACCTCGTGCTCGCCCGAGTACATCCGCAGGTGCCCGGCCTCGTCGGTCACCCCCATGCCGTACTCCATGCCCTCGTCGTCGGCGGGTTCGAGGATCACGACGTCCTCGGGCACCTGCGCGTCGGGGAGCGTGATCCCCCCGTCGCTCGGCGGAGGCGGGGGCGGCGGCGCGGCGTCCGCGCCGGGCGTGATCGGGGGCTCGGTGGTCTCTCCGCCACCGTCGCATCCGACGGTGGAGAGCAGGACCAGGCCGGCGGCGATGATGCAAGGGCGCATGCCCGCGATGAGAGCAACCGGCGTGCCTCCGATGGCCGATGGCGGACCGCGCCCCGCCCGCCACCTCGAGGTGACGCCCCGCGGCGACCGGGCGTCACGTCCAGGTGCCGGCGGCCAGCGTTGACGGGGCGACGGCCTCGGGCCAAGATCGTCTGCACGGCGCCGATCCACCGCCGAACCTCTTCGGCCCTCCCCCAGCGAGGGCCCGCGACCCCGGTCGTAGGAGGCAAAGGAGGGCACACCTCCGGATCGCCCACTTCGGATCTCGATCTGTCGCGGGGCTGAGCGGCTGGGGCGTGAGGCTCCCTTGCGACGGACCGGAGAGAATCGATGCCGAAGAACAAAGACCTCAAGCGTCTGGTGCGCGCCCGCATGGCGAAGACCGGCGAGTCCTACACGGCCGCGCGGGCCCACATCACGGGGGCCGCGCCGCGCGCGGAGGGGCCCCAGACGAGCTGGCCCGAGCTGGCCGGCATGGCCGACGAAGCGGTGCGCGCCAAGACCGAGCGGACCTGGGCCGAGTGGGTGGCGGCGCTCGACGCCATCGGCGCGACGGAGATGAGCCACACGGAGATCGCGCGGTACGTGCGCGACGAGCTCGACGTCGACGGCTGGTGGGCCCAGACCGTGACGGTCGGCTACGAGCGGATCCGTGGGCTGCGGGCCAAGCACCAGATGCGCAGCGGGGAATTCCAGGCGTCCAAGAGCAAGACGTTTTCCGTGCCGATAGGCGAGCTCTACGCGGCGTTCGCGGACGGCCGCCGGCGGGCGCGCTGGCTCGGCGACGCGGGGTTGTCCGTTCGCAACGCGCGGCCAGACAAGACCGTGCGCTTCGACGCGCCGGACGCGACGCGCGTGGCGGCCGCGTTCACCGACAAGGGGCCGCGCAAGAGCACGGTCACCGTGACCTGCACCAAGCTCGCGTCGGCCGAGGCCGTGACCGACGCCAAGGCCGAGTGGCACGAGCGGCTGAAGAAGCTGGCGCAGACGCTGAAGGCCTGATCACGGATCGAGCGACGCTGATCGGTCGTGCATCGATCAGCGTCGTGGCCGCTCGCACCGGGGCCATCCGCGCGGGCTCACTCGCTGACGAACACGTCCTCGAGCGTCGTCGCGGTCAGGATGCGCTCGGCCCACCGGTCGATATCCTCAATCGATGCGGCGGCGATGCGCTTCTGGATCGGCTCCGACGGCGGCCCGAACTTCAGCGTGAATAGTTTGAGAAGGAGGGTTCGTCGGCCCTCGGCATGACCTTCGGCGTGACCCTCGGCGTGACCCTCGGCGTGACCCTCGGCGCGGCCTTCGGCGCGGCCCTCTTCCTTCTTCTGCTCCGCGAAGTGCTCGACGAGATCCATGACGTCCTCCCGCGCGGGCTCGCTCAGCTGCCCGGCGACGACGCCGACGAGGTCCTCCTCGGCGCCGCTGATGGTCGAAAGATAGCTGAAGATCGACCACAGCGCCCTCGGCGCGTCCGGCGCCTCGCGCAGCGCGTCGAACAGATCCGACAGCTCCGCCGCCGTGGTCGCGAAGCCTCGATCCGACGCCGTCCGCAGTGCCCACAGCGCCACCGTCGCGAACGCCGGAAGGCTACGGGCGCGCAGCGCGGACGCGTCCAGCTCGGTGAGATCCTCGAGCACGTAGCGCAGGTCCGGAACCAGCTCGGGGCACGCCTCGCGCAGCGTCGAGTCGACGTCGACGAGCTCGGACAGCGACCGCGCCGCCGTCCACCTGCGCTCGCCGTGGTACACGACGACCGGCACCACCAGCGGCAGACGCGGCGTCTGCTTGGACTCGCCGACGTACCACCGCCAGATCCGCGTCACGTACCGCCACAGCCGCCACGCCATCGTCGCGTCCACCGAGCTCTGGTGCTCGACGAGGAAGTAGAACAGCGCCTCGCGGCCATCGACGTCGGCCGAAAAGAGCAGGTCGCTCTCGAGTCCTCCGAGGTCGCGGTCGGTGAAGCTGCCCGAGCGCAGCGCCAGGCTCGCCCAGTCGACGCGCTCGACGAGCGCCTCCGGCAGCACCGCGCGCAGCAGCGCCCCGCCGCTCGCCGTGTCCGAGAACGCGAGCTTGAAGAGGCTGTCGTGCGGCTGGCTCGGCTCGCTCATCGTGCGATCGTCCCATGGAGCGGCCCGCGCGTTCCACCGCGTACGAGCTCGTTCCACCGCGTACGAGCTCCAGCAGCGGCGATCGCCGGCGACGCGGTGTCGCTCTCGCCGATCGGCGCGCGCAAGTGCGCGAGATCATGGAGGCGGATCTCCGGCACGCGACGTGATGCGCGTCGCCGGCGTGACCGCCCCGCGCCGCCTGCCCGATGAGCCCACGACCTTCGCCGTCGAGCTGACCGGGAGCACCCCCGTCGAGGCCCGCGAGGAGCGCTGCCGCTGCCACGGACAAGACGAGTGTCGGTTCTACGCACGCTGGGAGTGACGCGGCGACGGTGAAGCGTAACGAGCCCCGGCCGCGCGCATCGGGGGGCATGCGCTTGGCCAGACTCCCTCGCGCCTCTACGGCGCGTCCGACGGCGACTACCGCAACGGCTTCGACATGAGCGCGGCGGACATCCGGCGCTCGACGCCGTACGCGGGCGAGACGATCACCGCGCGGCTCCCGGGCTCGATGACGCTCGACGACCTCGACGGGGTCAGCGTCTGGTGCGTGCCCGCGGGCGTCAGCTTCGGCGACGGCCTGTTCGCCGCGCCGTAGTAGTCGGCCTCGGGAATGCGGCGCGCGCCGCCACGTGTCCCCCCGGCGTGCCCCCCGTCGAACGGCGTCGGACCGCCGCGTGGCTCGCGCTCGCCGGCCTACTCGTCGCGCTGCCCGTCTTCGTGGCCGACGCGCAGCGCGAGGCCTCCACCCTCGTCGTGGAGCGCATCGAGCTGCCGCGACGCCCGCCCGTCGCCGCCGGCGACGGCGTGCTCACCGTCGTCCGCGTCCCCCTCGACCGCTACCGGATCGACGTCCTCAGCTCGGTCCGCGACGGGGCGCCGCGCACGCTGGACCGGTGGGTCCACGACCACGGCCTCGCCGGCGGCATCAACGCGGGGATGTTCCTGCCCAACCGGCGCCCGGTCGGCACGCTGATCGACGAGGGCGAGGTGCTGAGCGACCGCAACCCGGGCCGCTTCAACGCGTTCATCGGCTGGGATCCGCGCGGCCGCCGCGGGCCGATCGCCGCGGGCGGCGCGGGCTGTCCGGTCGGCCGCGAGGGGATCCTCGAGGGCTACCGCTCGGTCGTGCAGGGCTTCCGGATGATGGTCGACTGCCGCGGCCGCGCGCGGCCCTGGCCGACCCGCCGGCGCTACAGCGCCGCCGCGTTCGGTCGCGACGACCAGGGCCGCGCGGTGTTCATCCACTCGCGCACGCCGTATCGCATGGACGTGCTCAACCGGATGCTCGCCGACGGGCTCGGCATCCGCGGGCTCGTCTACATGGAGGGCGGCCCCGAGGCGTCGCTCGTCGTGCGCGACGGCGCGCACCGCGTGACCGAGATCGGGAGCTGGGAGGACGGCTTCTGGGAGAACGACGACAACCGGCAGCTGTGGGAGATCCCCAGCGTCATCGGCTTCCGGCGCCGCTGAGCAGCGCGCGCACGATCCGCGCGCCGATCACCTCGTGCCCCGCGTCGTTGAAGTGCACGGAGTCCTCGAGCGCCAGCCCGGCGTCCATCCAGCGCGCCATCGATCCCGGCCCGCCCATCATCGCGACGAGGTCGACGTGCCCGCAGCCGTGCCGCCGCGCGGCGACGCGCTGCACCTCGAGCACGGCCGCGGTCCGCTCGCGCACCGAGCCGTCGCGCGTCGGCCAGTCGGTCGGGCCGATCACGACGCAGGACGCGTCGGGCGCCAGGCGGCGCGCGCGGCGCAGCGCCCGGTCCACGTCGCGACGGTAGGCGGCGATCGAGCGGTGCGTGAACCCGGTCTCGTTGGTCCCGTAGGCGAGCACGAGCAGGTCCGGGTCGAGCATCGCCACGCCGCGGCGCATCGACGCCTGATCCCACGGCAGCCGATCGCGCATCCGCGCGCCGGGCGAGCCCATCGCGTCGACGATCACGCCGGGCCCGTCGCGCTCGAGCGACACACCGAACACCCGCACCGGCCCGTCGCCGCGCGCGCGCAGCTCGACCCGCCGCATCCGCTGCTCGAGCGCGACCTCGCGTGTCCCGCTGCCCCGCGTCGACACGCCCCGCCGCGCCTCGCCCGCGGTCACCTCGAGGCGGCCGCCGCGCGGCTGCGCGAGGTAGAGCACCCGCGCGCGGTCGACCGGGCGGTCCGTCTGCACGAACCCCGTCGCCGGCCGGCGCGCCTCGATCGCGAAGCCCGCCGGTCCGTACCGCCCCGGCTCGCGGTGTCGCCCGGTGACCCGCAGCCCGCGCCACGCCCCGCGCTCGGCGAAGGTCGCGTCGGCGTGGTCGTAGAACCGGAACGGCCGGGCCGGCATCACCAGCCCCGGCCCGCCGTCGCCGTAGCGACTCTGGAGGATCCGGCGCATCGGCGCCGTGATCCCGTCCTCGGACACGTGCGACGCGCCCCACACGAGCACCCGCGTTCGCCCGCCGGCGGCGAGCGACGCGTGAAACGCCGAGAGCGCGTCGCCCGACGGATCGAGCACCGGCGCGTCGCCGCCGGGCGCGCGCGGCTGCGCGACCGCGCTCGCCGCGAGCGCGGCGAGCGAGAGCGAGGCCCACATCGGCGCGCTACGCATCACCACGCCTCCCGAACGCCCCCCGCGGTCGGCGTTCTTCCGGGGCGGCTACGCACGTCGTGAAGTCGAGGATGGAGTCTCGCTCTCCACGAGCCGACGGTATCCTCCGGTCCATGATCGACCACTACACGCTCGTCGTGAGCGACTACGCCAAGTCCAAGGCCTTCTACCTCGCCGCCCTCGCGCCGCTGGGCGTCGAGCTGGTCATGACCCTCACGCCCGAGATGGTCCCCGAGCTGCCCTTCCCCGAGTGCTGCGGCATCGGCGCTGGCGGCAAGCCGAGCCTCTGGATCCGGCCCGGCGACTCGGTCACGCCGACGCACATCGCCTTCGTCGCTCCCAACCGCGACGCGGTCGACGCGTTCCACGCCGCCGCGCTCGCGGCGGGCGGCACCGACCACGGCGCCCCGGGCCTGCGCGAGCACTACCACCCGACCTACTACGGCGCGTTCGTGCTCGACCCCGACGGCTACAACGTCGAGGCCGTCTGCCACGCGCCGGGGTAGCTCGGCGACCTCAGCGGCGGCGGCGGAAGAGCGCGAGGCCCAGCACGCCGGCGATCAGCGCGAGCGGCCAGCTGGCCTCGCGATCCTCGACCGCGCAGCCGCCGCAGCCGGAGCGCTCCTGCTCGATGGGCTCGACGGTCTCGTTCTCGGTCTCCTCGCCGTCTTCGTCGGGCGCTTGCGCCTCGGCGGGGGCGGCGCCGCTCAGGATGTCGGCGATCGACGTGAGCTGGGCCTCGAGGCCGACCTCGGGCGCGTCGGTGCGGACCAT
>Ga0070728_10007376_pt1 | contig 10044 bp, 9 predicted proteins | sample tdDd471_FD_66723 | JGI IMG/M metagenome (GOLD analysis project Ga0070728, IMG submission 66723) | Marine sediment microbial communities from the Atlantic coast under amendment with organic carbon and nitrate - tdDd47.1 | ecosystem: Environmental > Aquatic > Marine > Coastal > Sediment | place...
GTATTTTCTGCACTCTACCCACTTTTTCTGATGCTTGTGATACCTCTAAAGCCTTTTCCTTTGAAAAAACTGTCCAGTATTCAGGCTTCATCTTAGCACACGAAACAGCCTCATGTTTAGGCACCTGCACCAAATGTCCAATATGACCTATTTCAAACCCTGCTTTGTATGATGGTCTAGCACCTGCCATATCCACAGCAACACATTGAGCGATACCTGCATCCAATAAAGTGTTAATGACAGCAGCATTTCTGCCTAGCTGCTTCGTCATGGCAAAAACTTTCATGCCATATTTTTTGGCTTCAGTTTTTATTACTTTAGCATTTTGCTTAATTGTGTCTAAATCCAGAACATAGCTGTTAGCTGGAATCTTACCTTGCTGATGAAAAGCAATTGCTGTTTCTATGAATTTCTTATTTTTTTTAATTAATGAATTTAGAAACATTTTCTTCTCCTAATTCTGTTGTAATTATGATAATTCCTGAACAGTATAATAATTTGATGTGTTGTGCAATAACTTAATAGTAGTACCCAAAACATATGCTTTCTTCTTTAAATCAGATATCTCTACTCTTTGAACACTAGGCAATTTCCCTTTAATATTTTCCTTAAGTTTGTCAATAAAGATATTAGAATTTTCAGATATCTCTCCACTGATAATCAATACATCAGGGTTTAGTATAGAGCATGTGGTTATAACAGCCATAGACAAATAGTCAATAAAACTGTCTATAATCTTCTTGGACCACTCTTCATTGTCTCTATATGCATTAAATACATCTTGACTATGTATTCTACTAATTTCCTCATCAGATATTTTTCCTTTTAAAATTTCCCTTGCCTGTTTTTCTAGTCCTATCCCACCTATTAAATATTCCAATGCTCCAAAATTAGGATAAGTGTTATTTATTAAATCTCTATTAGGTATTAGATATCCTATTTCCCCAGCTGCCTCATTAGATCCACGATACAGTGCATTGTTCAAAATAATGCCCATGCCAACACCAGTGTCTATATTCATAAGAACCATATTTGTTGCACCTTGGCCTTTGCCAAACCATAGCTCTCCTAATGCTGCCATGTTTACGTCGTTATCTACAACAACTGGCATGCTAAACTTTTCTTCCAGTCTTTTCTTCAAGGGGATGTCTTTCCAATCAAGACTTGGTGCATAAACAACTTTACCAGTTAGATGCTCAGTCACTCCAGGCACACCTACTCCAATGCCTCTGATATTCTTATTAAAAGTTTTTCCCTCTATAATCAACTCATCAACTAGCTTGCACACCAGCTCATAAGCTTTTTCTTTCGTAGCTTTTTTACCATCTATATTCTTTTCAAACAATATATCTCCATTTAGATTGGTTATCGCTCCACATAATACTTCGCCACTCAAATCAATACCTATAGCAAGCTGATCTGCGGTGTTTAACTCAACCATTGTCCTTGGCCTTCCACCGCTCCATTCACTGCTTCCAACCTCTTTAACTAGTTTTTCCTTTATAAGGTTCTCTATAATTCTCATTATACTAGGTAAGCTAATGCCTAGATATTTAGATAGTTGTGAACGTGACAGTGCCTTTTCTTGCCTCAGCAATTCAAGTACAGCAGTTCTATTAATGTGTTTCATGTCAGCTGGTGTTATAGTGGGTAATCGCTTCATAATGTGTATTGCCTTTCATATGCATATGATTAGTTACTTACATTAAGTAACACTTACTTACTTTAAGTAAGTTATGTTAGTATAATACCCTTTTCATTTTAATATGTCAATATAATTTAAACAATAAAACATTACTACCTTGTGTAGATATTGATCATATTTAGTTAACACCTTTTCGTCTATGGTTAAAAAGTAAACTTCCAATTTATTTCAGCAACTTGTCTGCAATATATAATCCATGTGCAGCCCCATGAGATAAACAACGGGTTACCCTGCTCCATCACCAATAGCATATATGTTTCTAGTACCCTCGAGTTCAAAATTGTTGGTACTTTAGTAATCAGAATAATACTTGCATTCTATTCTATATAGTAATGTATCATGGTTAGCAGCACCTGGTGTAACATCATCCAAAGCATGCAATGTTTCAATAATATCATCAAACTGGCTTTTAAGCTTACAAAGAATTAGTTAACTTGGAACAGCTTAAATATAGGTCTTATTTAAAATCGATAAAGAGGCTTATGTTCAGTTCTTCTCCCTTATTTCAAACCAGATAATCTTTGCATGAATACACTACCTCAATTATTATTACATCATATTTGCTTTATATCATTTTGTATGTACTCTCCACTAGACATTACTGTATAATGTGCTTTTTTACATTACTTTGCTCTATTTTCACTAAAACAAAGCCCTATATTCTTTCTTACAACAGCCTTCACCTTTTCCATAGCTATTCGTCCATAAACTTTAGGGTCATAGACACTATTATCATTATTAAGTATTTCCTTTATTCCATTACTAAAGGCAATACGTAATTCAGTTGCATAATTTACCTTGCATATACCAGACTTCACACATTCTTTTACTATTTGGTCATCTACACCTGATGTTCCATGAAGAACCAAAGGTATATCTATTATCTTTCTTATTTCTTTTAATCTAATAATATCAATTTTTGGTGTTCCTTTATACAAACCATGTGAAGTACCAATAGCTATTGCCAAAGAGTCGATACCTGTTCTTTTAACAAATTCTGCTGCCATTTTTGGGTCTGTATTTTTGTTTACATCTCCACCATCTATTTCGTCTTCCTTGCCTCCTACTTTGCCTAGCTCTCCTTCAACTGGAATACTCTTAGCCTTTGCTATTTCCACTACACTTTTAGTAATTATAATATTTTCTTCAAAACAATAATGAGAACCATCAATCATTATGGATGTATAACCAGCTTCCATAGCTTCTTTTGCCAGTTGAAAACTTACACCATGGTCTAGATGTATTGCTACAGGTATCTTAACTTGTTCTGCTAGCGCATTGACAATAGATTGATATATTCTAAGCGAAGCATATTTAACAGTTGAAGATGTTGTTTGAATTATTACAGGTGATCTCATCTCTTCTGAAGCCGTAACAACAGCCATTGCCATTTCCATATTCTCCACATTAAAAGCAGGTACAGCATACTCTTTTTGCTGTGCATCTATTAAAAGTTTTTTTGTAGTAACAAGTGCCATATTTCCTCCATAAAATCATTTTGTGTTGTATTATTCATAACATTCTACAAGGCTTTATATCAATTTAATACTATATCATCAATTAGCTGCATTAAATTATTAGGACTATTAATTACATAGTCAAACTCTCTGTAATCCTCTGGAACACAGTATCCATATGCAGCTCCAACAGAAATAATATTATTATACTTTGCTGCTCTAGAATCTTTTTTTCTATCACCTACCATAACCCATTTATTATCTGGTGAGTTCTTAATAATATTAGCTACCATCAATTCTTTATCAGGCTTATTGCAATGTATCTCATCAAAGAATGAGTGCAATTTACTTACTTTCAGGCAATCATCCACATGTTCTAAATCACCAGTACTTGCAATATACATTTTAATATTCCTATCAGCTAAATTGTTAATCATTTCTACAATTCCATCAAAAAGCATTTTGCCATTGAGCTTTTTCACAATTTCTCTTTCTGCTTGTTCCACTTTTCTGCCAAATACTTTTATTTTATCTTTATTAACATTTGGATAAATCTTATAGTAGAAAATAGGATTTGCATATCCTATAGCCGAAATAATAGTATCATCTTCAGGAATAGGAAATCCAAATTCAGGACATATTTTTTCAAATGCAGGAATCGCTATCTTAGCAGAATCTACTAAAGTACCATCCATATCAAATATAATACTCACTCTTTTGTACTTATTCTCCATTTTTCAATCCTCCATTACAAGCCAATCCATAATCATCTAAACAAGAACTTATCTTTCCATATATTAAGCTTGTTGGATTATTTGATATTGATCCAGCTCTTACTTTGGAATATTGCATAGGCATATACTGACTCAATAACGATAGCGGAATATCTATTCTCTCTAAATTATTTATTAATATCTTTATTGAATCAGAAACACTTTTTGTAGGCAAATAGTATCTACTTCTATCTGAATAACTATATTTTCTCTTCAGTAGTAACTCATCTGAACTGCCATTATAATGTTTTTTCCAATAACTATTGTTGTTTAGCATTTCATTTTCAAGAACACTCCTAAAGTTAGAAATTGTATTAATAAACCCAGTACAGAGCTCTTCTTCGATTGAAGAGAGCGCAAACAGTGCTTCACGTAATGCAAACGTTACCGCAGGACCTACTTTCAATATAGCAACTCCATCTTCGACTAATTCACGTAATTTCTTTGGAGTTTGATAATCAGTAGAGTGGCCCTCAAATACCAAAGATGGATAATTATCCAGTACTTCTACTAAGCTCTTTGCTTTGTCTCTATTATATTCATGTATCTCTCCATCTCCAAACTCTACACCAGGCTGAACTACTACTCCAATCACCCTTTCCCAAGCTGACATTAAACCCTTCTTTAAAAATTCATCTGCAAAAGTTTTTATCGTATTAATTAAATCATTTGGTTCTGTCACACTTAGTTCATCTTCTTTTTGTGCTCCTCCAGGGATCGGAACCTCTGATCCAATAACATAGACAGGTGCAATCGCATCTTTGTCATTTTCCTTCAATTTGTTATATGCTTTTTCAGCTTCATAACATAAAACTGCTGCACGATGTGCTATGGCTCGATTGCTCAATACTTCACTAATATCATCAGTGTGTAACCTCATACTTGTATCTATATGTATCTTTGTATAGCCTGCAAATACATACTCTCTTATTAAATCTTTAGCCTTTGTCATAGCCTCGTTCTCATTTTCAGAGCACCATACTAATGGTCCCAAATGGTCTCCACCCAAAATTAGCTTATCTAAATCCATTTGATGCTTGTTGGCTATATCCTCAACAAACATTACAAAGTCCCTAGGTTTTATTCCTATATATCCACCAAATTGATTAACCTGATTAGCAGTTGATTCAATTAGCAGATATTCATTATATTCTTTAGCTCTCTTAATAGCAGCATTTAAAACAAACTCATTAGCACTGCATATGGAAGTTATTCCTACTCTATTGCCACTTTTTTGTTCTCTCACCAGTTTCTTAAGCGGATGCATAACACTATTCCTCACAATCTTAAATTACTTTTCCAAGTCGATCCATGCATCTAAGCCATCAGGTGCATCTGGATTAATACCCAATGAAATTGCCTTGTTCAGCGTAATAACTTGAATACAAAAAAGCATATATACTGCTGATACACATAGATTTAGAAATTTGGGTATCTCAATATGCCAATCACTACTCATATCTTCATCAAACATACCAATCGTAAGGCAATATGAACCTTTTGCCTTTATATCTTTTACTAGTTTGATAATTCGTTCGTCATATTTGTCAACAGTTAATATAACTAGTGTATCTTTATCTATTTTCACCATTGGCCCATGCCTTACATCAAGCACAGGATAATGATTTGAATTCAGCTGGCAAATTTCCTTAAATGCAAGTGCACCTTCCTCACAAATCCCAGCTATTTCGTTTTCTCCAAGAATAATTCCATAATTAAAACCCTTTTTACCAATTTCACTAAGCTGCTCCAGATACTTTTCTTTAAAAAAATCAGCATCCTTCGCCACATTGCTAACTTCATTTTGAAGTTGAGTATCGTTACCTATAATCGCATTTATTAAAGTACAGCCAATGTACAAATTTGATACAGTTTGAGTTTGACAAACACTTTCATCAAATGCCCATGGTAGTTCAAAGGTTAAATCAGAATACTTTGATATTTCAGATTTTTCTCTTGCACAAAGCGACAGGATACTGCAATTCAATTCTTGTTTTGCTTTTTTTACAGAATACACCAGTTCCGATGTGCTTCCTGATCTAGAAATAGTAACAATAGAACTAGTTCTTAGCAGTTTTTTATATTTGTTAAAATTAACAAGCAAATCACCAGAGGAAACAGCTACAGTTTTTATATCAGTTCTCAATTCCAATATCACTGAAGCTGACTTTGCAATTGAATAACTTGAACCACTGCCTATAAATACAACTTTCTTTCTTCCATTAAAAAAGTTAGATATCTTCTCTTTTGCTTCATATAAATACTCTACAGTATTATTTAAACTACTAAATTGATTAAAAATCTCTTTTTCAGCATTGTACATAATTCTTCTCCATTTCCATTTCTTAACGACTATATTCAGATTATCTTTAAAAAAATCTGGATAGCAAAATTGTTATCCAGATTTTAAAAGTATGTCAGTTATTTATTATTTGTATTATTTTGCATTTGTAGCTTTTTTCTTTCTTCTTACCTCAAATATGCTTAAGATCACATATACTACAGGCACTAATATAAAACCAACTATAGGAAGTTTGAATGCTGTCAATATCGCCATGGCATCTATACAGTCATGTCCAATACCAGCTGCACCGAATGATGCGAAGTCATAAATGGTTGACAAGAAAGCAGTACCGAATATTAATAAGAATCCATAAACAAATCCTGCTATGACTGCCCCTCTTCTTCCACCTTTTGCATTGCCAAAGATACCTGCAACACCACCAGTGAAGAATGCTCCAATAATTGAAACTAGTGGTACTACCCCAAATACCAATGAACTAACTAGCATTGCAACAATCATACCAACTACTGATGTTACAAACCCAATCATTAAAGATACAGGCGCATAGCTAAACAGTGCAGGGACGTCAAGTGCAGGTATAGCACCTGGTACTAACTTGTCTGATACACCTTTGAAAGCTGGTACAAGTTCTCCTAAGAACATACGAACACCATATAGTAGTACTAAAATACCAGCTGTGAAACCTAAAGCTTTCAATACACCATATATAATGTAGTTTTGTCCTCCTGCAAACTCTGCGACCTTTGCAGGTCCAGCTAGTAAAACTAATACTACATAAAATAATCCCATCACTATAGCTATTGACATTGTGGTATCTTTAAAAAATTCTAACGCTTTTGGCATCTTTAAGTCTTCAGCATCTTTTTCCTTGTTGCCAAGTAATCCGCCTATGTACCCAGCAGGAACAGTACCTAGTGTTGTTAAGTGTGCAATACCAAAGTTGTCATTACCTGTTAGTTTTCTTACAAGTGGTTGTGTTAGTGCAGGTAAAATAATCATTAACATACCTTGAAGAACACTTCCAATGACTATCATCATTGTGTAACCCAATCCAGCGACATACAATAAGAAGGCAACAGTTACTGATAATATCCACATCATGTGACCTGTCAAGAAGATATATTTTAATGGTGTAAACCTAGCTAGCAAGATGTTTACCAAGAAGCCAATACCCATAATCAAAGCACTAGCAGATGCAATTTCAGGAATTGCCCCTTGCATTGCTCCTACTACACCTTCAGATGTTGTTGCAAATCCTTCTAAATTGAAGACACTAGTAAATAAATTTACGAATGGTATAATTTCACCTACAAGTAAACCGGCACCAGCCGATAGAATCAATAGACCGATAGCTGTCTTCACCGTTCCAGAAAACACTTTTCCAAAATTCTTTTTTTGCAATATTAGACCAACCATTGCCACTAGTCCTAAAACTATTGCGGGTGTTTTCATAATGCTTAGAATAAAATCCAATACTTTCATAATTTTCCTCCATCTTTATTTATGATTAAACAATTAAAAGTAGAAACTAGCCCTTACTCCCCAAAAACTGGCTAATATTCTCTTTCACCTCGTTTACATCCATGATATTGTTAATAAAAACTACATTGCTCTGTTCAGAGAAATTATCTCTAAAGCCTTCTGTAGTAACTATCATGTCGCATTTCTGCCCATGAATTGTACCCATGTCCCAATGTTCTATGTCGCAATCAATACCTAACTGTGTCATAGCAGAATCCACTGTCATTTTTAGTATTAGGCTGGAACCAACGCCTAGTCCACATACTGTTATAATTTTCAACACCTTACATACCTCCTTCAGGTATTTTCAAAGCTCAATAGTAAACTCTACAAACACGTTATTATAGGGCTATACTTCTCTATTAGTTCATCATTAATTTTGTCGCCTTTGTCTAAATTTGAGCTAACGTATATTGGAGGTTTCACTCCTTTTTCAACACATAGTTCAACAGTTCTTGCTACAATAGCTTCCATTACAGCAGTACCAAGCACCGTTGAGGTACCACAGAATTTTGGTCCTAATCCATTAATTGCTAAAGAAGCATCACCTTCAATGCATTTGATATCTATAACAATATCTGCAACGTCCTTCAGCATTTTCCCTGATGAATGCCTTGAGGTAACACCATTTGAAAAATTCAGTGAAGTAAGTGCAACCACTTTCATTCCAATCCTTTTGGCCTCCATAGCCATATCAACTACGCCAGCATTTCTGCCAGAAACAGAAACCACTATCATAGTATCGTCCTTTGAAGTATTCTCTAATTTTAAATATTCGTTTGAAAACCCTTCAACACGTTCTTGCAATGTACTCAACTTAGCTTTTGGAAACAGTGCCAAGTGTGGAATTGTCAAAGCATTAACAGGTACTAAACCTCCTGCTCTGTAAAAAACCTCCATCGCAAATATCTGCGAGTGTCCACATCCAAATACATGTATAACTCTATCTTTGCATATTGATTCTGAACAACATTCAGCTGCTATGTTAATACTGTCATTTTCTTCTTCAAACTGTCTTTTTAATTGCTCAGTAATAACAGAATAAAATTCTTGATGTTTCATCTTTTCCTCCTTCCTTTAACTCTTTTTTTAATTCTCACAAACCCTTTTAATAGCTTCTAATATTTTCTCTTTATCTCCATTTTCTCTTATAAGGGTTAAAAATTTCTCATCCTGCAGCAAAATAGCTACATCTTTCAGTGCTTGAATATGTGACTTCTGATCAACAGCACCAAAAGCAAATGCGCATTTAATTGTTTCACCTTTATATTCTTTGAATACGACTGGTTTAGATAGTGTAATTAGACTTATACATACTCTATGAACTGATTCACTTGGTCTTCCATGAAAAAACGCCACTTCCGGAGCTAAAATCATATACGGTCCAAATTCTTCTACTACCTCTATCATTGAATCAACAAATGGTTCATCAACGTCTCCTGCATATACCAAAAGATTTCCGCTAACTCTTACTGCTTCCCTCCAATTATCGCATTCAACGTTATTGGCTATTCTATTTCCTGTCAGTAATTTATCTATCATAAATATCTCCCTACTTATAGTTTATATCACTGGTACTGTCGTTATTACCAATTTTAGAAACGTTTTTAAGTCTTTAATTCAATAGTAAATTCAAACACATCATTTTTGGATACAATTGTGGAGTAGCACACTGGTTTGTCATTCATATATGACATACGCTTTATCATCAATCCATAATGGTTATTCCCACACTTTAACACTCTGCATTCAGAAGGTCTCAACTCGCATGCCTTAAAAGTCTCAATCGCTCTATCAATTTTTATTCCATGCTTTTGCTCCAATGTTTTATATAATGATACTTTTTCCAAGTCAGTGGTTAGTAGAAATTCATATTCCTCATATGGAAAGTAGGTTTTTTCAATTATTATCGGTTTACCTTTGTCGGCATACCTTAAACGTTCTAAAAAAATTACAGATGAATCAGGTTCTACATTCAGATTTTTGGCAATAGTTTCGCTTGCATCAACAACAACACAACATACAACTTTAGTTTCTGATATTTTGCCCTGTTTTTTCATTTCTTCAGAAAAGCTATAGACGTTAGTCAAATTCTGAACAATACTTCTATTTAATACAAACGTGCCTTTACCTTGCACTTTTTCTAGCTTTCCTTGACGTACACTTTCAGCTATCGCATTTCTTACAGTAATTCTGCTCAGATTGTATTTTTCTACTAGTTCACGCTCTGATGGAATTTTTGTGCCTACTGGCCAGATTCCTTCTTCTATTTTTCTATTTATT
>Ga0070728_10007377_pt1 | contig 10044 bp, 6 predicted proteins | sample tdDd471_FD_66723 | JGI IMG/M metagenome (GOLD analysis project Ga0070728, IMG submission 66723) | Marine sediment microbial communities from the Atlantic coast under amendment with organic carbon and nitrate - tdDd47.1 | ecosystem: Environmental > Aquatic > Marine > Coastal > Sediment | place...
AACATCTATCGGAGGCCAGATAGTCTGCACTGACTAATAACACCACAATTTGTGCTTCATTGAGCTCTTTGTCGAGTGTTGCCGAGATAGAATTGCCCGCAATGATTTTATTGGAGTCCCAATGCGTAATCTTACCCCGGCGCGCCAATCCTTTCAACTGCTTATTCAAAGCTTGTAGATAGTTATCATCCTTGGGAGCATTCAAAATAAAAACCTTTGGGATGTCCACGACCGCTTCCATCAGGTTTCTACATAGGTAGAAAAAAGTAGCATCCTGCGCATTGATGACCGGCTCTTGCGGTCTTTGATACAGTGTTTGCGCCCGTTGATTCACTTCTTTACCCAGGTGTGCCCATACATCAGAGAAGCTGACATGGGCCTCTTCGGCTTTCGTGTTTTTACCTGCTAAAGCCTCCGTTAGGACTTCGGTGAAAATACTTAAACCTTGGTTACCGATGTAGGATACTTGATCGGCGGTAGAAGAGGCAATGATGATTCGGCCAGCGCCCTGATCCAGTACATTGACCATCCGTTTGTTATCCTGCTGAAGGTGGAAAGAAAAGTCGTCCTCGTCCTCATCTTCACGCCCTGCTTTGGCTTTCAGTTGACCAGCATAACAACAATCCAATAATACAATCAACTTTTGAGCAGAAAGCGCTGATAGCAAATTAGAAAACTCACTACCTTCTATGCAGGTACCCGAAAAATTAGCCGTATCATAAGCGTGGGTTAAAAAGTAGAAAGGAGTATCAGGTTGGTTTTTATCCAAACCGCCATGCCCTGAATAGTAAAGCATGACAGTTGCCTCTTGATTTTGATCCGCTTCTATTTCTGACTGTAAAGTTTGGAAAGCCGTCAAGACTTTAGCACGCGTAGCTTGCTCTCCTAAACATAAAACGACCTGTTCTTTGGGATAGCCTGCTCGTTCCGGATCGGTGATGGTATCATATACCTTTTGCGCGTCGGTAATTGTATCTGGTAGGTCTCCTCCAACGCCGATGATCAGCGCATATCCATTTGTAAAGCCTTCTTTTGCCATTTTGGGTTAAATAAGTGTTTGCTTAAAGATAATCATCCTGTTGGACATTTGCTGTTGAAGCGCTTAAAAGTTGAGTTGCCTTTCTCTCGCTTAGACGTTTAAGCCCGCTTAAAGTGAAATCTGCTTAGCTCGATTTTCTAATATGCAACTTGATATCCACCATTCGCCACTCACGTTCTCCTCCCAAGATATGATCTTCACGCCTTCCAATTCCTTTTGTTTTGGGCATGTTAGCTTTTGTTGAGTTTAAACGACTAAATAGGCCATCTTGCTTCCAGGTGCTAATATCAAAGGGTTTATAACTAATCAATAACTTTAGGTATTCGGTAATTTGCTGCACACCCTGCTGTTGCAGTTCATCATAGATAGACAGAAAAATAGAAGTATAAAGGCGCCCCCTTTTTGTCCTATATTGAAAGTTGAAGGATTTACCAGAAGGGATTTCTACCATGGGGCAGAAGCGATCTGTAATCTTATAATCTGCCTGTAGGTAAAGCCCTGCCAAATAAAGTGTCTTCCCACTTCGGTTCGTAAAACATAAGCGTAACGCCGGCTCCAACCATGCCTCTTGTTGACGACGATAATGCTTCTTCCAAATATAATCAAAGTCAATACCCGTTGACAATAGCTCGACCTTTTCTGTTGGGGCCACCTCTTCTGATTCATAGGCATCAGCGCCTACTTGCCGTCCTATTTCTAACTTGAAATGCTGGTCTTTGATATAAGAGTTACGGTGTTGCAACTGTTGCAATCGAGTCCATTTGGCGATCTTTTCTAGTATCCGTATGTAATCAGGAGCTATAGCAGGGGTGAAGGCTTCGGTGTTTTTATACAACAGTATGTTTCCTGGCCGTTGCCGGATCGATAGTTGGTTGGAATGCAAGGCCAAATAATAAGATAGATCAGGTGTATCTTTTACCAGTGAAAAGGAGCTAATAGTGTTGGACTGTAAAGCAGGTAGATAACTGGCTCCCTCCTCTATCCCAACAGAGAGAACAGCTTGAGGTAATGATTGTAAATAGGCTAAGAATACAGCCTTCTTGTCTTCTGCACCAATATCGGCTAGGGTCGAATGAGATAAATGTACTTTTTCTGGGGAAATAGATAGTTCAAGAGCTGGTAGGTAAAAACGACATTGGGTGGCTTTCCGTGCATCTAAGCCATGTACTTGCCCCATATTTACCAGCCAGGCTTTCAATTCGTGCTGATAGCTAACGATAAATGCTGGTGGGCGCTGAAGTGGTCTCAATTGTAGGAAAGTGGAAGTTTCTCCTTGAGTAAGTACAAATTCAACTTGGGGTGTTTGCCCCATTTTTTCATTTTGCATGCGGATGTACAGCGCATGCTGCAGTTCCGTATAAGTTAGTTCGCCTTGATGCGCTCGCAATAATTCTAGTAGTAAAAAAGTGTAAACGCCTCTCCGCTTCCCCTCCAAAACTTGTTCTTTAGCTGTTTCAGTACTTTTAGCAGCAGCCAAATGGATATGTGGTCCTCGTTTGGGAGAATACTGGATTCCCGTAGCTGTTACCCGTTGATCAAAGGCTTGATAGCCGTGGAAGTTAGCTAATTCACTAGGGACTTCTCCATCGCTAATGCCGCGACTTTGTACCCCTTCTTTGGTATTTCCTCCGGCATGGCAACAGTCGAAAGCCATACAAAGATGAATGCCTTTATCCTTTCTGGCGATGGGATCATAAGTGATTTCCCAAGTCAAATGGGATAGTTCTTTATCCGTCAAGTCCTTCCCCCCGGGCAAACGACTATCATGACAGACGATCGATTCCAGTTTTCCCTCGATGTCAATGTGGTGAAAAAAAGCCGGACTCTTGCCCCGCGAGCCATGGCCACTATAAAATACCAAGCAAGTGTCGCCGGCCTTCGCTACCTGAAGGTTCAATAGGGCCGCAATAATATTGGATCGAGTGGCTGCTTGATCAGTAAGACAGCGAATCTGTAAATTCACCTTTGTCGCATATTCCTTCAGAAAAGCTTCCACATCTTGCACGTCATTCTTACAGCCTTTGAGTTGATGTCCTACCGTAGGGTAGTCATCTATCCCGATGAGTAGGGCGTAGAGGGTGCGTTCATCTGTTCTGAGAAATTCAGCCACAATATTTGACATAATTTTATTTGTACCTCATTCTGGCAAAGATTCAAACCGCGTCTAACGCACTTAGTCTTGTTGACGATAGTTTCAAAAGATTTATTTTGTGCTATCCAACTTTTTTGAATTAATCTGCGTTTGATCCTTTATACTATACAAAGTCTAATATATATAATCCTACAAATTTATTGAAATCCTAGCCCATGTCCACCTCAACTCACCTCTACCGCGGCCAGCACCGCATCCCCCTCGAAAAAGAAGCTGATTTTTTCACGGCCATAATATCCAGCCCGAATGCGGTACAGGAAGTGAACGAAATGAAAGAAGTGCAAACCTTACAGCGTGTCTTTGATAATGTGTACAAGATACGGACGCGGGACTTCGAACAGGATGATATGATGTCCATATTGCGAAATAGTCAGCGATTGGAGTGTGTCTGCCATCATGCGTATCGGCCAGTAGGAGATCCGGGAACCCGTTATTACTTGACGGATAAGATTATTTTAGGGTTTGAGGAGGGAATCTCATTGAAACAGAAGGAGTCTGTCTTAGCCGGGCATGGTTTGAAATACCTAAAGGCTTATCCTGCCTTGCCGAATGTGTATTTGTTGGAAGTGACCGCATCAGCAGGAAAGAACCCGCTGAAGGTGTGTATGGACTTGGTTGAATTGGCAGCGGTTCGTTTCGCGGAACCCAATTTGATCAATCGCTATGAATCCTTCCATCGACCTACCGATGATATTTTTAGTTTGCAATGGCACCTAGAAAGTGATGATGATATTGAACTGGTTAAAGGGGCGGATGTGGCGGCTACCCAAGCCTGGGATATCGAGAAAGGACGTCGAGATATCATCGTTGGTATTTTGGATGATGGTTTTGACTTGTCGCATCCCGATTTTCAAGGTGTAGGAAAGATCGTTGGGGCGAGAGATTTCGCAGACAATGATGCGTCACCTGATCCTTCGGCAAGGGCGGGTGATTTTCACGGGACGCCTGTAGCCGGAGTAGCCATAGGGGAGGAGAATGGAGCCGGTATTGTTGGGGCCGCGCCGGGTTGTGCTTTCATGCCGATCCGATTTGATCTCCGAGCGGATGATAACCTGATGTTTGAAATCTTTGAGTATGTTGGTCGGCGGGCGCACATTATGTCCAATAGCTGGGGCCCTGTGCCCGTCTTTGCGCCCTTATCTACGCTGCAATATGAACAGTTGATTGATCTGTCAGAAAATGGTGGTCCTGATGGTAAAGGCTGTACAATTTTATTTGCTGCAGGTAATTATAATGCGCCGCTCTTTGATATGGAAAATCAAGGCTTTGAATGGCGCCATCCCTCCCAAGGGATCCGAGTAACGCGTGGGGCGATTCTCAATGGTTATGCTGCACACTCTCACGTTATTGCCGTAGCCGCTTCCAATAGCTTAAATAAAAAATCAGCTTATAGTAATTGGGGCAAAGAGATTAGTATCTGTGCACCTAGCGACAACTTTCATCCCATCAATCCTCAAGTTCGCCTCGCAGGCCGTGGCATTTGGACCACCGATAATGAAGAAACTGGCCTAGGCTTTACGATAGATAGCCGATATACAGGGCGCTTTGGGGGAACCTCTAGCGCGACGCCCTTGGCAGCTGGCGTTGCAGCATTAGTCAAGAGTGCCAACAAAGATCTCAGCGCCAAGGCTATTCGAGAAATTCTAGAGACAACGGCTGATAAAATCATCGATAATGATGCGGATCCTGTACTTGGACAGCGAAAAGGAACCTATGATAATGATGGACATTCAGAATGGTTTGGCTTTGGTAAAATCAATGCCCACAAGGCGGTCTTGGAAGCGCAGTCCCGCCTTCCTCAACCAGAGACACCTATTGAAGAAGAGCCTGCTCCTCTTCCCATTGGCCATGTAGCTATTCGGATGGTAGCCGCCTTAGTCAACCCCAAAGGTCGCGAGGCAGGAGCGGAGACCCTTTCCCTGCTCAATGTGTCGGATGTAGCTATTGACCTGAATGGGTGGATAATAGAAGATGCACGCAATAGGAGAGACACGATCGGTGGGATATCTATTGCACCAGGCATGATGCTGACCTTTATTTTGCAGCAAGTCAAATTGACCAATACTGGTGGCCGACTCAGGTTGATTCAACCTAATGGAGAAGTAATGGAGGAGGTAACTTATACGGCGAGCGACACGCCGAGAGAAGGTTGGATGGTGAAGTTTTAAGGTGAGGTTGCGAGTTGTGGGTTTAGTAACGCACAACTCGCAACCCGCTAATCCGCAACAATCAATTTGACTACTTCTTCACCAACTCATCCGTCCCCAGGAGCTTATCCTCCTTATGGGTGTACCAGGCTCGAGTTTTCGGCAATCGTAGTGGACCGATGGGTTCTTCCCCCGTCAGCAGAATATATTCGCCGTCATTTTTACTTTCATCATGATAAAAGCGGTAGCCGCTTAAGGCATAGGTGCTAGGGTCAAAGTAGAAATACCAAGTATCAGCGCCTACTTCGGGATCATAGGTGACCTTGATTTCCAGCAGCTTTGTCCCTTGAAAATCTTTCAGGGCAACTTCTTCTTTGAGGATAGTCCCTGGGTCTTTCAGTTTCATAGGAAGACCATACAGGTACACATAATAATCTTTCATACGAGTAGAGTAAGCACAATCCAATCTGAATTTTTCACCCTCCTCCTTACTGAAAGTGCTGGAGCCATCTAGCCTGTTTTCGCATTGTTCTCCTTTTACATGGCGAGAAATGAGGCGATTATCCCGCTTTTGCGATAATTCGAAAATTTGTTGCTTGTTATTGATTAAGAGTTCCGTTTCTCGGAATGCTCCATTAGGACGGCTTTCTTTTAACTTCAGATCGAATTTTCCATTTTCCCATTTTCCTTTGGGGTCGTGGTATTCAATACTTTTGGTCAAAACCTCTTTGGCCGTGAGCAAATTAGATTGAGCGATTAAAGAAAAAGTGCAGGCCAAAAAAAGTAGTGTAGTGAAGAGTTTACTGGTCATAATGGTGGCTTTAGATAAGATAGAGTGAGTAAGATATTAAGAACGCATTTAAAATTCATCCTTTAACCCGCTCAAACTGCCCCACAGCCTATAAATAATACTTCTGCGATTACTTTCATTCCTGTTTCGATTCTTCGTAGTAAGTCCGCCATAAAAAAAGGGGTGCAAGCATTGCTTGCACCCCTTTCAGGATAAAAATCCTTATAATCGTTTATCCCTTCGGCTGAGTAGACTTTACAATCTGCTCGAAAGTCTCAGGATGATTCATGGCTAAATCAGCGAGTACTTTTCGATTCAACTGTACGTTTGCCTGGGACAATTGATGGATCAATTTAGAATAAGTAAGCCCTTGCATTCTAGCAGCGGCATTGATACGAGCAATCCACAAGCGGCGGAAAGCACGTTTTTTGTTTCGGCGATCTCTGTAGGCATAAGTTAAACCTTTCTCTACAGCGTTCTTAGCAACAGTATAAACATTGCTACGTGCACCGAAATAGCCTTTGGCTAATTTTAAGATTTTTTTGCGTCTCTTTCTAGACGCGACAGAATTGACTGACCGTGGCATAATTAGATTTTTTAGTACAATACAGGGGCCAATAAGTTAAATGGCACTTTTTACCTGCATTCTCGTTAAAAAATGAATAATGATTGAGCTTAGCGTGCTAGTAAACGCTTTACTCTTTTCTCGTCTGCTTCCGAAACGATAGTACCGTCTCTTAATCGCAGCTTCGCTTTTTTACCTTTATTTCTCATCATGTGAGAAGTAAAAGCTTGAAAACGCTTAACCTTTCCTGATCCAGTGATCTTAAAACGTTTCTTCGCACTGGAATGTGTCTTCATCTTCGGCATAATACATCTCTTTTTTCAAATGGAAGGCAAAGGTAGTAATATTTATTTGAAGAAGGTAAACTTCTCTATTTTTTCTTTTTCGGTGCTTTTTTCGGAGAAATGATCACCGTCATTCTTCTTCCCTCTAGTTTGGGTAATGTCTCGGCAGTGCCCAGTTCTTCTAATTCTTTCAGGAATCGAAGCAGTAATAATTCACCTCTATCTTTAAATACAATCGTTCGACCTTTGAAATGAACGTAAGCTTTAACCTTAGAGCCCTCTTCCAAGAACTTTTGGGCATGTCTGAGCTTAAAGTCAAAATCGTGATCATCAGTATTCGGACCAAAGCGAATTTCTTTGATCACGGTCTTCAAGGCCTTAGCCTTGATCTCTTTTTGTTTTTTCTTCTTTTCGTACAAAAACTTCTTAAAATCTACGATTCGTACGACTGGCGGGTCTGCTTTAGGTGATATTTCAACCAAGTCTAATTCTACTTGATATGCCAAATCTCTAAGGCGGCGAGTAGGAAAAATGCCGGTCTCTACGGTCTGACCAATGGCTTCACTAATGGCTTCGAGGTTATCACCAACTAACCGCACTTCTGGAACGCGAATTTGATCATTAACCCTGAACTGTGATTGGAGTTTATTCTCTCTTCTTTGAAATCGCTGTCTTCTTGCCAATTAAATTTTGTTTTGTTAAAAAATACCAGTACAAATTAGGCTGGTGTTCTATTATAATTTTAAAAATAGAAAAAAAGTTTAGTAGACTCAAGTAAATCCCCTAATCTACTGACTTAATTTTTCCAGATCGGGCCAAAGCTTACCTAAAGGCTCACTTTTTGGGAATCTGGTGATTACCTATATGCAAATAAAAAAGCGCACCTGCGGAAAACCACAAGTGCACCTTTGTTTTATTTCGAATGTTATTTCTTCACATCAGAGTCCACTGACTTTGCCATGACGATTACCAAGTTTTCTTGGTCTTCAGCCATTTGTGCCTCAAGTGCGGATCCCTCTTCCAGGTTTTCATTCAAGATGAATTCTGCTAGAGGATCTTCCAAGTATTTCTGAATGGCACGATGCAAGGGTCTGGCACCAAATTGAGGATCAAATCCTTTTTCTGCCACAAACTTCTTAGCATCTTCCGTCAGCGTGAGCGTATAACCCATTCCTCCTAAACGACCATGCAAGTCCTGTAGTGCGATATCGATAATTTGGAAGATTTCATCTTGTCCCAAACTATTGAAGATCACTACATCGTCAATCCGGTTAAGAAACTCAGGAGAGAAGGTACGCTTTAATGCATTCTGGATGACGCCTTTAGAATGATCCTTAGCGGCTTCCTGACGAGCTTGTGTCGCAAAACCAACACCCTGACCAAAGTCTTTCAACTGGCGGACACCAATATTGGAGGTCATGATGATAAGTGTATTCTTGAAATCCACTTTTCTGCCCAAGCCATCCGTCAATTGCCCATCATCCAACACCTGTAGGAGAATGTTGTACACATCTGGATGTGCTTTCTCAATCTCATCCAATAGCACCACAGAGTAAGGTTTACGACGTACTTTTTCCGTCAATTGTCCCCCTTCTTCATATCCGACGTAGCCCGGAGGCGCACCGATTAAGCGACTCACAGAGAACTTCTCCATGTATTCACTCATATCTATCCGCACCAATGCATCGTCAGAATCAAAAAGGTAGCGAGCCAATGCTTTGGCCAATTCCGTCTTACCTACACCCGTAGGCCCTAGGAAGATAAAGGAACCAATCGGCTTGGTAGGGTCTTTAAGTCCCACTCGATTACGCTGAATCGCCTTAGTGATCTTGGTGATGGCCTCATCTTGTCCAATGATCACTTTTTGGATATCCTTATTCATGCCAATCAACTTCTTGCTTTCGCTCTGTGCTACCCGCTTAACAGGAATACCTGTCATCATGGATACTACCTCAGCGATATGCTCGTCATTGACAGGGTATCTTTTCGTTTTGGCTTCCTCCTCCCATTGTACTTTGGCAAATTCCAATTTGCGAACCAGTTTTGACTCTTGATCCCGCAAGTCGGCTGCTCTTTCGTACTGTTGGTTTTTGACCGCCTGATTTTTGTGTTCTTTCAAGTCCTCAATCTGCGTCTCCAACTCCTCGATGTGTTCAGGGACATGAATGTTTTTCAAGTGCACGCGGGCACCTACCTCATCCAATACATCGATGGCCTTATCTGGTAAAAAGCGATCTGTAATGTAGCGATCACTTAATTTCACACAAGCGTTAATCGCTTCATCAGAATAGATGACGTTGTGGAATTCCTCATATTTAGGCTTGATATTATTCAAGATATGAATGGCCTCTTCCGCAGAAGGAGGATCTACGACTACCTTCTGGAAACGTCGATCCAAAGCGCCATCTTTCTCAATGTGCTGGCGATACTCATCCAAAGTGGAAGCACCAATACACTGGAGTTCACCTCTGGCAAGCGCAGGTTTGAAAATATTGGAGGCATCCAAGGAACCTGTAGCGCCACCCGCACCAACAATGGTATGAATCTCATCAATGAAAAGGATTACATCTCGCGATTTCTCCAACTCATTCATGATCGCTTTCATTCGCTCTTCAAACTGTCCACGGTACTTGGTACCAGCGACTAAAGCAGCGAGGTCAAGCATCACAATACGCTTATTAAATAAGGTACGAGATACTTTCTTTTGTATAATGCGTAAGGCCAAGCCCTCTACAATGGCGGTTTTACCCACACCGGGCTCACCAATGAGAATGGGGTTGTTCTTCTTTCGACGACTAAGGATTTGTGATACCCGCTCAATCTCATTTTCCCGACCAATAATCGGGTCCAACTTATTTTCTTCAGCCAATTTGGTAATATCTCTACCAAAATTGTCCAATACAGGGGTACGTGATTTATTAGCACCTTTTGCTCTTTGCTGGTAGCGACCTTGTCCTTCTTCTTCCTCGTAAGGGTCATCCTGGTCGGATGGAGCTTGTGCATAAGGATCAGTAGGGGAAGTGAAATCTTGTTCTTGGCGAACATACTCGAGTTCAGCTTTGTAAAT
>Ga0070728_10007380_pt1 | contig 10043 bp, 9 predicted proteins | sample tdDd471_FD_66723 | JGI IMG/M metagenome (GOLD analysis project Ga0070728, IMG submission 66723) | Marine sediment microbial communities from the Atlantic coast under amendment with organic carbon and nitrate - tdDd47.1 | ecosystem: Environmental > Aquatic > Marine > Coastal > Sediment | place...
CGCCGCCCGCTCCAGCGTGCCGGGCGTGAAGTCGAGCGCTTCGGCTTCTTCGAGCGTCGCCCAGCGGGCGTCCATGGCGTCGCCGGCGGCCTGCGGCTCTCCCGCCTGCCAGCGGGCGGCGAACATCGCCAGGACGAAATGGCCAGCGATGCGGCCGTCGCCGTCCGGGCGGATGATCTCGGCGAAATCGGCGAAACGGTAGTCCGTGGCGACGATCCCGGTTTCCTCCCGCACCTCGCGGGCCGCGGCGTCGGCGAGCCGTTCGCCGAGCTCGACCATGCCGCCCGGCAGGCTCCACAGACCGCGCATCGGATCCTTGCCGCGCTGGACGATCAACAGCCGGTCGTCGCGCCAGATCGCGGCGCTGACGCCGATCAGCGGCGTCGCGGGATAGGTTCTGTCCGGAGGTGGAGGGGCCTGCATCCGGCCATTCAATCAGGAAGCATGCCAGACGGAAAGCGCATCTACGGAAAGCGCATCGATGAAAAGCGCGTTTGCCGCGGCACTCAGTCGAACAGCGCGTCGATGTCGGCCTGCACGGAGATTTCCTTGTCTTCGGCGGGGCCGGCGTCGAAGGCGAGTTCCGCCGGATCGACGCCGTGGATCAGGCCGTTCGCCTTCTCGAGCAGCGGAAGCAGCTCTTCCGAGCGCAGCGTGTCGAGCTTGGCCCGGACGTCCGGATTGGCCGGATCGCCGGAGGCGACCAGCGCCTGGGCGTCGAAGATCGTCGAGTCGATGTCGGCGATGACGGTCTCGAACGCCACCTTGAGATGCGAATCGAGGCATCCGTAGGCGGCGATGGCGAGGTCCTTCTCCTGGAAGGTCGATTTGCGGAAATGCTCGACATAGCTCGCCGGCTGCCAGTCGATCACGTCCTCGGCGCATTCCGGCATCTGGGGAAGCAGCTCGAGAAGCATGGCGATCTCGTTGAAATGGTTCAGGTAATCGGTCGCGAGTCCGGAACGCGGATTAATATTCGCCGCCGCCAGCAGGTCCGGCTGGATGGTCTCGACCGGTCGTTCCTGCAATTCCGAGACACTCATCGTCGAAGACAATCCCGAAGTCCGATTTTCCTGCCGGGATTCTAATCCGACACCGTTGCGAAATGCTTACCGGGTGGCGACAATGGCCCGCGACAAGGAATGCGCGACACCGGCGGAAACCCTTTGATATGTGCGGACGATTCTCCCTGACGGCCACTCCCGACGAGGTCCGGGCCCTGCTCGACTATATCGAGCAGCCGAATTTCCCGCCGCGCTACAACATCGCCCCGACCCAGCCCGTCGCCGTGGTGACCGCCGGTAGCGGCGACCGGCATTTCAAGCTGGTCCGCTGGGGGCTGATCCCCTCCTGGGTCAAGGACCCCGAGAGCTTCACGCTGCTGATCAACGCCCGCATCGAGACCGCCGCGACCAAACCCTCCTTCCGCGCCGCCATGCGCCGTCGCCGCTGCCTGGTGCCGGCGAGCGGCTTCTACGAGTGGCAGCGCGGCGGCGGCAAGGGCAAGACGCCCTATTGGCTGGCGCCGGGCGACGGCAAGCCCTTCGCCTTCGCCGGCATCTGGGAGGAATGGAGCGATCCGCGGGGCGGCGAGGTGGCGACCGGCGCCATCCTGACGGCCGAGGCGACTGCGGACATCGCCTCCATCCACACCCGCATGCCGGTGGTGGTGGAACCCGAGCACTACGACGCCTGGCTCGACACCGAAAACGTCAAGCCGCAGGAAGCGGTGGCGCGCCTCGTCCAGAACCCGGGCTTCTTCCGGGCGACCGCCGTTTCCACCCTGGTCAACGCGGTGCGCAATGATGGGCCCGAACTGCAACGGCCGGCCGAGCCCGCGGCAGAGCCGGAGGAGGCGCCGGCGGAGGAGGGCGGCAAGGACGATCCGGACCAGCTCACGCTGCTTTAGCCGGAGCGACGCATAACACCCATTCCCTTTGCGCGCTGGCACGGCATCGAAATCCGCGTAAACTCAACGCGATGTCGACAGCCGCCGAGCCGGCCCTCCCGGCCAGCAATCTCAATGCGATCCTGTTCATGGTCCTCGCCGGGGGCGTGAACGTTTGCATGCTGTCGATGATCAAGTATCTGACGGCCGACCTGCACGCGTTCCAGATCGCCTTCTTCCGGTGCCTGTTCGGCTTCATCGCGCTGACGCCGGTGATCCTGCGCAACGGCGGCTTCGCGGTGATGAAGACCCGCCGCATCGGCCTGCACGCCCTTCGCGGCGGGCTCAACGCGGTGGCGATGCTGCTCTATTTCTGGGCGCTCACCTATTCGCCTCTGGATCTGGTCTCCGCCATCAGCTTCTCCGCGCCGCTGTTCGCCGCCCTGCTGGCGATCCTCATTCTCCGCGAGAAGGTGGGCTTGCGCCGCTGGGCGGGACTGGCGGTCGGTTTCCTCGGCGCGCTCGTCATCCTCCGTCCCGGCTCCGATGCCCTCGATTTCGGCGCCCTGCTGGCGCTCGGCTCCAGCCTCGGCTGGGCGATGGCGATCATCACCATCAAGCAACTGACCCGGACCGAAAGCCCGCTGGCGGTCACCGCCTGGGCGGCGCTGTTCGTCGGCCTGTTCGCGCTCGGGCCGGCGCTCTATGTCTGGCGCTGGCCCGATCCGTGGCAATGGGGCCTGATCCTGGTGATCGGCGCGCTGGGCAGCATCGTCCAGTTCAGCTTCGCCAAGGCGTTCTCCCTCGCCGAGACCACCGTGGTGCTGCCGTTCGACTTCCTCAAGCTCGTCTGGGCCGCGATCATCGGCTACCTCCTTTTCTCCGACGTGCCGGTAATATGGACCTGGCTCGGCGGCTCGGTGATCTTCGCCAGCACCATCTACGTGGCCTATCGCGAGCGGCTGGCGCAGAAGCGCCCGGCATCGCCCGACGACCGGTCGCCGGATCACCCGATCGTGCAGGCGTCCACGTCGACAGGGTCGGGCGTTTGATCCATAGTTCAGTGGGGCCCGAGGACGGGATGCGGCTCAAATGAAATGGTTCGTCTATACGGTTTTGGGACTGTTGGTCTGGGCATCGGTCCCGATCGCCGATCCCGCCGAGGCCGCCGACGGCAAGGTCGAGGTGGACGTCGAACTGTTCCTGGCCGTCGACGTTTCCCGCTCGATGACGCCGAGAGAACTGGAGATCCAGCGGCGCGGCTATGCCGAGGCGCTGGTCAGCAAGCCGGTGGTCGACGCCATCATGTCCGGCCTTCTCGGACGCGTCGCCATCACCTATGTCGAATGGGCCGGCCAGAATTCGCAGCGCGTGGTGGTCGACTGGACGGTGATCTCCGATCGCGCCTCAGCCCAGGCCTTCGCCTCGAAGCTGACCGCCCATTTCCAGGATTCCCTGCGCCGCACCTCGATCTCGGGAGCGCTCGACTACGGTGCCCGCAGCATCGAGGCGAACAATTTCACCGCCAACCGGCGGGTGATCGACGTCTCCGGCGACGGCCCCAACAATCACGGTCGTCCGGTGCTCGCCGCCCGCGCCGAGGTGCTCGCCCGCGGCATCGTCATCAACGGCCTGCCGCTGATGACCCGCGAGGGAATGGGCAGTATGTGGCATCTGGAAGATCTCGACGACTATTACCGCCATTGCGTGATCGGCGGACCGGGCGCCTTCGTCGTCCCGGTGCTGAAATGGTCGAATTTCCCCGAAGCGGTGCGCCGCAAGCTGGTGCTGGAACTCGCCGGCTGGCCGGCGCCGGGCCCGCCCGCTGCCCCCGTCGTCAAGGCCCAGGCGAACGGTTACGACTGCCTCGTCGGCGAGAAGATGTGGATGAATTTCCGCCGCGACTGGCTGCAGTAGGAGCGGCTTCGAAGCCGGCCGTACCGCCCGACTACATAAATCGGTCCGGTTGGGCCGAACCGGCTGCGAAAATCTGTCGCACCTCGAAGTCATCGGCACTTACAGAAGGCACTGCGGCTTGAATCCGCGCCAGGCGGCGATTTCTCTCGATGGGCAAAGGCCTTGCGGGGGCCTGTTGGCCCGTTCCATAGGGCGGTTCGTATTCCGCCCGAGATGCTAAAAATCGTCTGCCGCCGAAACACCGCGGTTAGGGTTAACCATATATAAAATTTTCGATAAATCCTATGGAAATTCGTTAACCAATCATTAACTTAAACCCGACGGACCGTAAGCGGCGGGGATCGGGGATGAGTACTGTCACGGCCAAGAACAACGCGTTTCAGCGGCGCCTGCTCGATTTTCTGGACATGGTGGAATATCGGCGCGCCGACGCGGAAGAGGATCGAGAGCCGATTTATCGGCTGCGCTACGAAGCCTACAAGCGCGACAACAATATCAGCGCCGGTTTCACCTCCAACTCCGGCGACGCCTTCGACGACGCCGAGAATTGCCACGTCTTCGGCCTCTATATCTCCGGCAAGCTCGTCAGTTCCGTCCGGGTGAACATCCTGTCCTGGAAGAACCCGGTCTCGCCGACCATGTCGATCTTCTCGGATCTCCTTGAACCCAGGATCAAGCGCGGCGAAACCTTCGTCGATCCGAGCCGTTTCGTCATCGATGCGGAGGCGAGGGCGATCTACCCCGAACTGGTCTACGCGACGCTCCGGCTGGTTCCGATGGCCGCGCGCTACTTCCGTTCCGACTATTGCCTGGCCACCGTCCGGCCGGAACACAACGCCTTCTACAAGAAGGTATTCCTCCTTGACCTGATGTCAGAGCCCCGGCTCTACCCGTCGCTGAGCAAGCCGGTCAACATGCTCGGCGGGCGGATGACGGAGATCTACGACCGGGCGGTCGCAGGATATCCCTTCATCGATTCCCACTATATCGAACAGCGGATGATGTTCAACTCGAGCCACTGGCCGGTCCTTCCGGCCCGCCATGTGCCGATGCCGGTCGGCGGTTTTCGGCCGGCGCTCGAATCCGGCGCCATCGGGCTTCAGTAGCGAGACGTTTTATTTCGCCAGCAGGAAATCGACCGCCGCATGCGCGTGCAGCGTGGTGGTGTCGAACATCGGCAGGTCCGGACGGTCGCTCTGCTCGAGCAGCAGGCAGAGTTCCGTGCACGACAGGGCAAGGCAATCCGCGCCGGCCCCGATCAGCCCGTCGACGATCTCCAGGGCCCGCGCTTTCGACTCCTCCTTCACGACGCCCTTCACCAGTTCGTCGAAGATGATGTCGTCGATGATCGTCTTGCCGGCGTCGCCGGGGAACATCACCCCGATCCCGTGCGTCCCTTCATAGCGCTCCGAAATCACCGAGGGCTCCATGGTTTGCCGGGTTCCGAGCACGGCGACCGTCTTGAGCCCGGCCTCGACGATCGCGGCGCCGGTGGGATCGGATATGTGGATGAAAGGCAGGGACTGCTCTTCGAACAGCGGCAAGGCGGCCCTGTGCATCGTGTTCGACGCGCAGATCAGCAGATCGGAGCCGGCATCCACCAGGGCCTGGACCTTCGGTCTGAGGTAGTCGATGACCTCGTCCCACAGCGCGTTGCGGACGCAATGTTCGATAATTCCGAAATCGGCGCTGGCGATGAAGATCTCGCCGGTATGCCACCCGCCGAGCCGGTTGTTGATTTCGTGATTGATCAGCCGGTAGTACTCATGGGTCGACATATCGCTCATGCCGCCGAGAATGCCGACCTGGCGTTGGATGGACGTGGTACCTGGCACCATGTCTGCGAAAACTCTCTTGTTTGCGTTGCCGACGCCGTACCATAGCGAGGACGGTCCTGTCACATATTTTGATCAATCGGTCAGGAATTGCCCGGTCTGCGTTCCGGACCGGTCCCGGGTCGGATTGAGGGTGTCGGGCGGGATGCCGCGGAGCGGAGGCCGTCGCCGGCTGTACGGTCGTCTCGACGGCGCGAGCATGCCGTAAAAAGCCTTTTGAAATACTTTTGAAGTCGAACGAATTGACCGCGGAAGCGCCTTTGGCTGATTGCAGGCCCGGTTCGGCATCGGGTCCGACGCTCGGTATCGCAAGATAAGGTGCACCCTGACGGAGGGCCGGACTGGCCCCATCAAATTGCTCGATCTGGCTGGAAATGATCGGATACGCGCCCTACGACGCGGTCGCCAGCTTCGTAGAGGACTTGCCCCCGGACTTGCGTTTCCAATGGGTTGCCAGCAGTTCGCCGACCACCACGTCGGGCAGGGGGCGTCCGAACAGGAATCCCTGCGCCAGCGTGCCGGGCAGTTCGGCGGCGATGACGTTGAGTTGCTCGTTGGTCTCGATCCCCTCGAGAACCACGGTCAATCCGAGTTCCTGGGCGGTGCGGGTAATGCCGCGCACCAGAATGAGCGCATCGGTGTTTCCGACGATCTGCGAGATGAACGAGCGGTCGACCTTGAGCTTGTCGATCGGCAGGCTGTTGAGGTAGCTGAGGCTGGAATACCCGGTTCCGAAATCGTCGAGCGCGATCTTCGCGCCCAGACCCTGCAGTTCCTCGAGTATCTGGCAGGTGGTCTCGAGATCTTGCAGGACCGCGGTTTCGGTGATCTCCAGTTCCAGCCGCTCGGCCGGCAGGCCGGTCTTCTTCAGCGTCTCCATGACGGCCGACGTTACATCATGGCGATGCAGTTGCACCGCCGATAGGTTGACGGCGACCGAAACGCCCTCCGGCCATGTCATGCACTGCTCGCAGGCGGTTTCCAGGACGAAATTGCCCAGATCGTTGATGAGGCCGGTGGATTCGGCGACCGGAATGAACACCGCGGGAGAAATGTTGCCCATTTCCGGGTGATGCCAGCGCACCAGCGCCTCGCAGGCGACGATGCTGTTGGACGCGGTGTCGATGACCGGCTGATAGGAGACCGTGAGGCTGCGTTCCTTGACGGCCTTGCGCAGTTCGTTCTCCAGCCGCAACCGCGTATGGAAGCTGTCTTCCATTTCCTGTTCGAAGAAGGAGATCTGCCGGTCCGGGTTCGATTTCGCCCGGTAGAGCGCGAGATCGGCGTTCTGGATCAGCTTCGCCGGGTCGAACGGCGGAGCGCCTGCGAGGGCGATGCCGATGCTGACGCTGGTTTCCACATAGTGCTTGTCGATACGCCCGGGGATCGAAATTTCCCGGACGATCCTCGCCGCGATTGCCTCGGCATGGCGTTCGTTCTGGATATTCGGCAGCATCACCACGAACTCGTCGCCGCCGAAACGGCAGAGGATTCCCTGGTCGCCGATGATCGCCTCGAGCTTGTGTGACACTTCCTGCAGGACCTTGTCGCCGATCAGGTGGCCGAGCGTGTCGTTGATCTGCTTGAAGCGGTCGAGGTCCAGCACCATGACGGCCGACAGCCCGCTCCCTTCCCGTTCCGCCAGGCTCTGTTCGACCCGCTGCAGGAAATAGGCGCGATTGGCGAGACCCGTCAGGGAATCGTGCCGCGCCATGTACTTGATCTTGCGATCGGCGATGACCCGTTCGCTCATGTCGGTGAACAGCACCACCGCACCGCCGTCGGCCTTCGGCTGATAGTCGATTTCGTAGGTGCGATCGCCCCGCAACGCCACCGTCATCTTGCCGCCGGTGGATTTCTTGCGCATCGCCCGGAACGAATTGAGCGCCTGCTTGACGTCCGAGGGAGACCGGCACTCGGCCTGCAGGCACTTTTTCAGGATCATGTATCCCGAGATGTCCTGCCGCTTGCGGTCCTCGAAATCCGCAAACAGCTTGCCCATCATCGGATTGGAAACGACGAGGCGCCCGTCGGCGGAAAACATGCAAAGCCCGACCGGCATGTTGGTGATCGCCGCGTCGAACTCCTCGGCGATCTTGGCCGTCTCCTTCTGGCTGACCAGGGCGTTGAGCAGCCCGTTGCGCTGCCTGGCGGCCATTTTCCGCAGGCTGGTGAGGAAGGGGACGAGGCCCAGCGCGATATAGAAATAATAGGGATTCCAGGTGACCACGAATCCGAGGACGAACGGGATTCCGATCAGGTAGATCTGCGTGTCGACCAGCCGGCGGAGCGCGAAATTCCGCCCGTAGACGCCGATGATGCAGCCCAGGATGGTTACGGCGCTGATCAGGTGGGTGGTCTGGTTGTCGCTCAGCAGGAACGACGCGAACCCCCAGGAACCGAGCATGATCGCGAAGAACGTCGTGCCGATGAAATAGCGAGTTTCCCAGATCCGGACGCCGGCGGGCGTGCTGACCAGATCGGCGTCCCGTTCGAAGCGGGCGGCGTTCGAATAGCGCAACAGGCCGACGAGGAAAAACAGGACCGAAAAAATCGCTTGCGAGATCTCGCCGGACTCGTGATAGCAGACGGCCGCCGACACCCCGAGCGCGATGATCCCGACCAGCATCGACCGCTTGTCCTGGAACAGGGACTCGACGATCGCCCGGTGCAGATCGGCCGGCAGGGCATCCGGAATTTGCTTGGTCGACAGGCGGCTGAACACGATTGAAAACGGTTCCAAATTGGATTTTCAGGTTCGATAATGACGCATTCATATAAATATTTTACATATGATCACGGTTAATCTTGCCTGAATCGCAATACGATAGCGCCGGTCCGCGAACCGGCGTCTCGTCCTTCCGGGAAGGTCGTCGTAGAAAGATCCGCGCCAAACCGCCGGCGGCCGGACCGGGAAGCGTTTCGACTGTGCGACCGGGTTGAGTCCGGTCGCGAAATCTATTCGAACAGCATGCTCCACATGCTGCCGCCGGCCATCACCACCGAATGCTTGCGTCCCCAGATCAGACCGCCGTCGACGACGATGTCCTCGCCGTTGACGAAGCTCGCCTCGTCGCTGGCAAGGTAGAGCGCGGCGTTGGCGATGTCGTCTGTCAGGCCGGCGCGCGGTACCGCCTGCAGGTTGGCGAGCGCCGACTTGACCTTTTCCGCCGTCTCCTCGGCCTTGGCCGGGTCCATGCCTATCGACTTGGCGAAGATGCCGGTGGCGATGCCGCCGGGCGAGATCGAGTTGACCCGAACCCGGTCCTCGCCCAGTTCCATGGCCACCAGCCGCGTCATGTGGATCACCGCCGCCTTGGCCATGCCGTAGGTGGTCGAGGAGGAATAGCCGGCACGGTGGCCGGCGACCGAGCCGACATTGATGATGCTGCCCGAGCCCTGCGCCCGCATCGAGGGCGCGGCGAATTTGATATGCGCCACCGCGCCGCGCAGATGCACCTGGAACGCGGTGTCGAAAGCGTCGAGCGGCAGCTCCTCGATGCGCCCGCCAGGCGCCGGCGCGCCGGCATTGTTCATCAGGATGTCGATGCGGCCGAACCGTTCGAGAGTTTCCTCGACGGTGCGCTTGGCGTCTTCCACCTTGCCCGCGTCGGCGTGGATGAAATGCGCCCCCGTCGCTTGCGCCACCTCGGCGCCCAGCTCCTCGCGCCGGCCGGTGAACGCTACCTTCGCGCCTTCCTCGCCGAACCGCTCGATCACCCGCCGGCCGATGCCGCTGGTCCCGCCGGTGACGAGTGCGATCTTTCCTTCCAGTCTCATTGTCCGTCCTCCACTTGGTTCGTTGTCGTGAATCTCTATGAAAGGGCCGCCCAGACCGCCTGGGCGCCGACCAGCAACAGGCCGGTGGTGGCGATGTTCCAGACGAACGAGCGCACCCAGGGAATGCCGAGCGCGTAGACCGGTAGGTACAGCGCCCGGAAGCCGAGATAGAGCCCCGCGCCCCATTGGCTGAGCGGACCGGCCGACTGGGTGACGGTCACCAGCACGATGCAGGCGACGAAGATCGGAAACGTCTCCAGAAAATTCCGGTGGGCGCGCTTCAGCCGGCCGGCGACGCCGCTCGGCTTGCGGTTCTCGTCGCGCGGGCCCACGGAATAGGTGTTGCCGAATTCCGCCCGGAACGAGAACGACTCCGCGCCGATATGGACCAGGCCCAGAAACGCCGCGCCCGCCAGCATCCAGTGTTCGAAGAGCATTGTCGTCCTCCCGTTCCTCGCTTCCGATTACAGGATCTTGCCCGGATTGAGAATGTTATTGGGGTCGAGCGTCGCCTTGATCTTCCGCATCAACCCCAGTTCGACCTCACTTTTTACTCCTGTCAGAAGCTCGCGCTTGAGCATGCCGATGCCGTGCTCGGCCGAGATCGAGCCGCCGAGATCGGC